>Ga0160428_1000472_pt1 | contig 45069 bp, 30 predicted proteins | sample SolpanmetagenomM_FD_108198 | JGI IMG/M metagenome (GOLD analysis project Ga0160428, IMG submission 108198) | Solar panel surface microbial communities from Lawrence Berkeley National Laboratory, California, USA - M | ecosystem: Engineered > Built environment > Solar panel > Unclassified ... | reverse complement strand
CAGCGCCTGACGAGTGGTTAGTACCTATCTGAGATTAAATTCACCGTGATGTGGTGATTCACGATTACTAGTAATTCCTTATTAATGCAGTCGAATTTCAGACTACAATCCATGTTATATCCTGTTTTGGGGATTAGCTCAAATTCACATTTTTGCCTCCCTTTGTACAGGCATATGCGGCACGTCTATAGCCCACAATATTAAGGTCATGATGACTTGTCTTGGTCCCTGTTATCGTATCCAATATAGTGGTGAACTACTTTATAAACATAAAATAAAGCAAGGGTTTACGTTAATTTAATGGATCTAACCAAAATCTCACGACATTAACTGAAGACAGCCGTGCAACGCTTGTAATATTTAAGTAAATAATATTCAAATTGTGGTAAGGTTTTTCGAGGGTTATCGAATTAAATAACATACATCACTACTGGTTTCAGAAACGGTCTAATGATTTCAGTTCCTGCGTTGCCACATTACTCTTGAGGTGGAGTGCTTACACTTTCATTTATACACCAACTTTTTGTCTAGTCTATAACACTCATAATTTTCTGCCTGGACTACTAGGGTATCTAATCCTATTTGCTCCCCAAGCCTTCGTCCCTCAACGTCAGTTTATATATAGAGGGTTGCCTTCGCTGTTATCCGTCCCATTAGTATCAAAACATTGTATCTCTACACCAATGGTCCTAATATTTACCTCTTCCATAAAACTCTAGTAAACCCGTACCCTTTGGGGGCTAGATATACCGTCTAGGTACCCTTTAAACCTAATAAAGATGAATAACACTAGTCTTCCTTGTATTACCGCGACTGCTGGCACAAGATTTGGTCAAGACATATAGATAAATAATTGTCATTATCAGTCATTTATCTAGAACTTTATTCAACGTAGTTGAAACGTATGCGTTATTCAGGTGTGTCACCTAAAATAAACATACTTACATTCCCCCAAATTGCTGGTTCAGCCGTTAGGCCATTGACCAATATTCCTCACTGCTGTACTATACGTATTGGGGTTTTTTCAGACCCAATGTGGTCGATCAACCTCTCAGTTTCGACTATGAGCTTAAGCTAGTTAAGAAATTACCTTAACTACTACTTACCCAATAATGTAATGAGCATCTTAAAGCGAAAAATAAAAACATCTTCTTTTGGTACATATACCGTATAGGGGATTTAGCCCTACTTTAAGGAAGCCGAAATACCTTTTACTCACCTTTACACCACTTCATTTTAAGTGTTTTATACACAAAAAATGACGTACGATTAGCATGTGTCAAGCCTTTGGACAGCGTTCAATCAGAGCCATCATCAAACTCAATAATTTTAACCTAAAAAAAAAATAATACAAATAAATTTATTTATACATTACTAATATATACTAACTTATATACAAGATGTTTTTATTAATACATATGTTAAATAAACTAACCTATATATATTACTAATATTTACTAACTCGTATACTAGATGTTTCTATACATATGTATTAATTCGCTTTATACACATATTAATACAAGAAATAAATATTTCTTGTAAAGTTAGACGCCTCTCCTCTCCAGGAGAGAGGAGAGAGGAGACTGGAAAAAGTAGACAAAAGACTGGAGACGGGCGATGGTATAAAACATTGTTATTATCAGTAGTGTCCTGTTTTTAATTTTATCTCTTATGAGTGTAGTAAAAAAGAGATAAGTTAGCAAAAATACTATGAAAAAGCATACAACAGAAAATTAATGGTTTTTTCTTTTTAGCGCCCCCTCTCCTGTAGAAAGGAGAGAGGAGAGGAGAAAGGAGAGAGGAGAGGAGAAAGGAGAGAGGAGAAAGGAAACTGGAGATAAAAGAGGCGTTTATATATAGATAAAAGTGACTTAATAATTTAATAACTGCTAATTCATCCTTTTAGCCCAAAAGATCCATTACGTGTTTTTGAGCTTACACTTGTTTGTTGTACATTTGGCTTAGTATACCCCCTTAACATAGCAGAAGATATATTTTTATATGAAGAATCTATATTTTTTATACTTCCTTTATATTTCATTTTAAATACAGATCTTGAAGCAGTTAGTCGTTTAGATAATCTTCCGGCAGCTTCTACTCTTACACCATTTACAACTTTGTACTTTAAAGTATGCATAACAAATTTTTCTATATCACTTATATTTAACTTAAAACCCTTTGTTTCTCTTTTTTGAACACTATCTATGTATTTAGAATAATGTAGTTTTGAGGATGGTATTTTTACTAGTTTAATAGCTTTTTTTAATACTCTCAAGAGCCTATTATTCCGGTTTTTAAGTTTTGTGTTTATAGATTCAATAAAATTATCATTGTTAAGATGTAGATATTTTAAATTAATAAAGTTTAATTCAATTTTCTTTTTATAAATTCTAGAAAGAAGGCTTTTAATACCTAGTGAAAATCAACTTTTAAATTTATTACTATTTATAACCAACAATTGCATATAATACAAGCAAAGCATTTCTTTTACGTACAACTTGCTTAAATAATTTTTATAACATTTAATTTCGTATGTCTTGAAACTTCTATTGTTCCATTTAAGACTGTTTAGAATTAATTTTCTATGTGATCTGGCTTTTTTTAAAACACGTAAACTTTTTACAGTTATTAATCTTATTTTATGCTTCATAAAATAATAATTCTTTTTTCTAGATACTTTTTTAGTGTTTTCCTCCTCAAGCTCAAGTTTTTCGCTGTTTGTTGTATAGTTACTTAAGGAGAGCCCTGCACACAATGAAAACTCTTTGTGTGCAGGATTATAAATATTATTTAAACTTTCAGATACTGGGAATGTATTGCAAAAGTTTATCAATTTGTAAAAAAACCATTTTTTCTTTTTAATAACATTTTGCTTTACCAAGCTGTGTTTTTTCTTTTCTCCTTGTAGGGACAAAAAACAAGAAATTGCTGTTTTTCCTTCTCTTGAGGGAAGAGTGTGCTGCACAGAAAGGAAAGGGGAAACAAGACATGTCTTATTTATTTTGCTTATGTTTCTTTTGTAGTAGTTAAGTAAAGACATTCTTATTATTCTTTTTTTTGAACGTCTATTTAAGGTTTTTTTATTTAAATTTTTTCTTTTTGTATTTAAAAGTTTTTTATATATAGTTTTATATTTTAAAAGTAAAAATTTTTTGTTTCTGTTATACACATAGACATTTACTATTACTTTATTATTTGCATGTTTTATTTCTGCTTTACTCACTAATATTCTGTTAAGTGATAATCGTTTAAATCTAATTTGTACACGACTAGATTTTTTTTTGGTTTTTAATATACTCAGATTAAAATAACTTTTAATTAATCTAGCCACTAATTTGTCTGTGCTAGAAAAAAGTTTAGCATTATTTTTGTTATATGTATATATGCTATTAAGTCATTCTTTGCTAGCAGGTAAGTTATGTTTTGTTTCTTTCCTTTTCTCTATTCCTATAGAACCAAAAGTAAGGAAACTAGCCGCATTATTTACACTTTCACTATCATTTTTAACAAGTATGTTATCATTTATAGTTTTATAGATACCTGTATAGTTATATGGCTCGGCAGCAATAGTTTTTTGTTTTAATAAATTAAGCATAAAATCGTTAAGTAAAACTTTAAAAAATTATTTTTATATTTTGATGCAAACATGAACTATGGTTATGCACTTTGCTTAAAGTTTAATATAAAATGCATACCTGTATATAAATAAATTTTATTTATATATTATAATATATTTATTATTACATATATTACTAATAATAAGTATATTAGATAGTATCTAATATACTTATTTTTTATCTTACAGATGTTTAAGTAAACAAGTTAAAATAAATTTAGAATACTAGGCAAATAATTTACAATCGCCGGTCTCCTCTCCTCTTCTCTCCTCTCCTGGAAGACGTTAAAAAAGCTGTTATGACTATACCATCTGCATCAAAAAAACACTCACATCGGAACATTATTTTATCCTTTCTATGGAGAGATAACCCTCTTCATCCAATTCTTCACTTTTTAGTTTGCTTTTTAGTATCCTATTTTGTAGGGATTGAACGCTTTTTTGGCATATTTATACGGAGAGAGTCCGAGGGAACATCAAACACCCTGTGGAGCAACTACCTGATATTTTTCTAGGTTATTAGATTATTATTAGGCTTGGCAGAGATAGCCTATTGTTTGATAAATATCAAATAACTGGCGAAAGTGAACCCACTATCGGTACTGTCCGACAATCAGCAATTATGAATAAAACTATGAACAAAACTATGAATAAAACTATGAATAAAAATTATTATATGGCTAAAAATGGTGCATGGCTTTCGCCTTGCTCTGCACTTAAAAGTAAAAGGCTTTACAATAAGTACATTAGTTCTTTAGTTCCTGAAAAAAAAATTAACTTCATGGACTGTTTGATGCAGAAATTACTTTACAGTGACAAAGGATAGGGGGTCTCTAATAATGAAATGCAATTAATGATTGAAGAGTTTGTTTTCGACGAGTTCAATTTGTTTTACAGTAGTAAGAAAAAAGAATATTTTTTAAATGGTATTAATACGGATTTACTTAATCCTAAGATAAATAAATTTATATTACACAAGATGGATATTATCATCGATATTGTAGGCAGGCTAATAGCTGATAAAACTACTAGTAAATCCAAAGAAAAACAACTTATCAATGAAATTATTTCCAATGTTGGTAAAAACTACATTATAAACTTAGTTTTACTTAAATTTTTATTGACTCTTTCTTACCAACACATAGAAGATGATAAAAACTGTGTTGTTGTTAGTGTTATTCTAGCATTAGGTGGTAAATTAATCAAGAGATATAAAAATAATCTAAAAGCCGGAAGGTGGGGGGGAACATACCAAGAATACTAAGATATTTTTCCTTTCCATGGAAGGGATATCAATTTTTTTAAGTTGTCTAAATATAACCCGACTTTGTTTAGAACCAGGATACCGATTTTTTGAAACTATCTTCCCTGGTAAAATGTATATTCAAGTTTTATCAGTCTTTCTTTGTTACTAGCTCTGTGGCTAGTTGCAGAGTCTGGAGTGGATATAAGTATATCCTTAAACGTAAGCATCAACAGTCCTTAAAATTGTCCATTTCTTCGTACACAGAGCTTAGTTACAGGTACACACATCTTAGTGTTTTTAAGCATACATTTAGCTGTGACAAATACTTATAGTTCATATTGATTTCTCTTTAGGGAAGAGTAGTGCATTAAACTTTTGAGAGTTATCCCGCACACAACTTGCTATGAAGAATAGTTCAGGTTTCCTCAGGGTTTTGTCTCGGTGTAAACAATTCAAACAATAAAATATGATACAAAGATACAACAATGAAATGATTAATTATAGTACTCCCTTTATCCTTATTCCTCCTTTTCCTTCCTACATAAAACATTTTTCTACTACATGCAAATATTTTAACAATATATCACAAGAAAACACTGTATTTCCTTACAAAAGCAAAAGTAACTACCTTATGACATATAACTGCCTTGAAAACTCTCAGAATAGTTTCCATAAAGCATTGTTATCCGAATTACATGAAAATACTAGTTATGGTCTGTTAGTTTCTTATGAAAATTCACGTATAGCCACTTGATTCTTTGACAAGAAGAAGTTTACATTTGAAGATTTTACAACAAATATTGTATTTACTGTTTATAATAGTGCTTTTAGTGAAGAAGAATCTAATTTTAAATTAAGATTTTATTTATTATATTACCCAAAAGAAGACGTGGGTAAAACTTTTCTACAAATAAAACAAAGCAGGTGTAAAGAATTAAAGGGGTCTTATAAAAGAGGTGTAGCTAAAAAAATTTCACCTCCTGTAAAAGAGAATAATGATAAACCTTTTTATGATGTACTAAGGGATAGTGCTAGAAGAAAAATAGCTAATAAAGCTAGAAAGACTGCTAGAGAAAATAGTATAAGTAATAAAAGGAAGTTTTCTACTTATTCTAGAGTATTAGATACTGGTTCTGTATCTGCTAGAAAAGTTAGTATAATAGAAAATCATACTAATAGATTTATAACTAAAGTTCTTAATAACATTGAAAGTTATTTTAAGGAATCAGGTAGTCTAGTTAATGAAAAAATGCAAATTGAGATTGAAAAGATAGTATCTGAAGAGCTTAAATTTGAGTCTAATAAGCAAGGCTTTACCTTAGGTGGTATTAATAGTGATATTCTTACTCCTAATTTAAGTAAGTACATTATAAGTAAAATAGAGTTACTTAATATCTATATTAATAATTTAGGTAATTACTATAAACATTCTAAAAATAATGATGATATTTTTATGCTAGATATAATTAATCTCGTCGGTAAAGATTATATTCTGAATATATGCTTAAGTACATTTCTTTCTATTTTAAGTTTCCAAAAGTCTGATTTTGATGATAAAAATAAGTTAATTAGTGTGTCTATAACTATGGGTAAGAAAATGTTAATTAAGTATTTTAGTATTTTTAGAGAAGCTTATCGTAGTAAAAATCCTGAACATAATATAACTTATAGTGATTGATATGTAAAGTGACAAGTAGATAATGTTAAGCGTTTTGAAGTAATAGACGATACATTTCGTACTAACCTAGGTATTAAGTTATTAGAAATACTTGAGACTGCTAACATGACTGGCAAAAAACTGGTAACTATTGCTTTTGATAATAAACAATATCTTTTATATGTAAGTAAAGAGGCTAATAATATTATAGATATGAAATACAAAATTATTGATTTACCTAATAAACTGCCCATGATTGTAAAACCTAGACCCTACAAAGCAGATACTTCAGGAGGTTATTTATTAAATGATATAAACTACAAGGAAGATATATTTATAAGTAAAAAGGGTTATGCATTGAATTCTGAAATTCTTGCTAATAATAAAGTTTATGACATGATTAATCATATTAATTCTACTCCTTTTAAGGTTAATACAGCATTATTAGATTATCTTACCACTGATAAACATAAGTTACTACATCAAATTAATGAGAAACATAAGTTTGAAGAAATAGATAATAAGAGTAGATATCAAGATAATGTATATAAAGCGTACATTAGTAAAGTTTTACTACAAGAAGCTATATTAGATATAGCCCAGTTCTATAGAAAGTTCGATGCCATTTATTTCCCTGTAAGATTGGATCAAAGAGGTAGAATATATTGTTCTCCTATTTATTTTAATTATCAGTCAAATGAGTTAGCTAGAGCTCTAATATTATTCAGTAGACCCAGTTTTATTCATAAAAGTGATCTTAGAAGTATTGATTACCTTAAAATATATGGTGCTACTTGTTTTGGAGGTTCTTTAACTAAACAATCACATAGCTTAAAATTAGCGTGAATAAATAAAAATATTGACAATATTATAAACTATGATAATGGTATATTACTCCTTAAAGCAAAAGATAAGCTTTTATTTTTAGCATTTTGTACGGAATTTAAAAGATTCTATGACTTCTCTATTAACGAGGATGCTAGTACCTTTGAAACCTATTTACCCATTTTATTAGATGCTACTTGTAATGGTTTTCAACATATGGCCTTATTAAGTAATGAAGAAACACTATTCAAAGAGTTAAATCTATCCGTTGATTCGGATAAACCTAAAGATTTTTATAACTTTCTTTTACATAAACTTATTAACCTGTTTGAAGCAAAATCTACAGGAATAGAAAAAGAAAATGAAGGATCTTATGATAGACTTAGGAAATTTATATGGGACAGATCTTATGTGAAAAAAGCTGTTATGACTATACCATACAACTCTTCTACTAGATCTATGACTAAATATGTTTTAGATACTTTAGAGCCTATTGAGGTAAAAGATAGTAAAATAAGCTGGTATTCAGATAAAGTTAATTTAGAAAAAAGTGTTAAGATTAATACAAAGGATGTTTCTCTTTTAGTAAGCAGTATTAAAGACATTATTACTAATGATTTTGAAAAGATTCGTAAACTTACTAGATATTTATATAATGTAGGTAAAATGTTAAACATGTTAGAATTACCTATAGTATGGATACTTCCTACGGGATTGGTAATAAAACAAAGTTATCTTGAAAGTAAAACTACTGTAATCAAACCTTTCACACACAGCAAAATAAAAATTAACCTTAAAACTAATATAAAAGACAAATATAGTAAAACCAAGCAAATTAGAGCTCTAATGCCTAATTTAATTCACTCTTTAGATGCAACATCTTTAAGTTTACTATGTAATAACTTCTATAGAAACTTTAAAGGAGCACAGTTTTACTCAGTACATGACTGTTTTGGTACAACTTGTGACAAAGTACCTATTCTAAAAACAATGCTAGCTTCTGTTTACACGGAATTATATTCAAATGAGCCTTACTTAAAAAGATTTGATGAATGCGTTCTTAATGGGATAAAATATAGTACAAACTATACTTTTGACAGTAAAACTAGAAAATTGTATTTAGATAAACAAGAATATATAATACATGACATAGATTGAGTACTGAACAAGACTCCTGTGTCTAAGCTTAGAGCCAGAAAAATAGATAGTCAAGCTATCTTAGTATAAAAAAAAACATTTGTTTTTTTTACCTTACCGTTTAGATCTTAGGGTCTTCCAGGTAAGGTTTTTTTTTATAGTGCAATGTAAGCTTAAAAAAATTAATAATACAAGTTGTTTAAGTTAACATTAGTAATGTACGTATAAGTGAGCAAGTACGAAACGGCCATAGGTTAATGGTAGACCGTTCGTCTTCCAAACGATGTGCACCGATTCGAATTCGGTTGGCCGTAACCTTATCTCTTTAAAAACAGTACACTGTTTCCATTCTTTTGTCTCGTGCAGAGTAGAGGGCTATTAATAAACACTATTTGACCTTTACAGTTTTCCCTCTTTTGTATCTTCCTTTAATTTATCACCAAAATACTGGAAGGAGAGTAAAAAGAAAAAAAGAGTTAGTTACTTAATTGGTAAAGTACTTTCTTGTCGAGAAAGAAGATGCCGGATCGAAGCCGGTCTAACTCGTAGATCTTCTGTCCTTAACTTAGTATCCAATTAAATAGGATACTTACTTAAAGATGGGTTAAATGTATAGGAAAAGTTGCTACTGGTAAGGCGAGATATTTGCTAAATATTGTGTTTTAACACCTGATGGTTCAATTCCATTCTTTTCCGCGGATAATTTTTTGCTTTTTTGAGCAAGTCTAGGTAACCATTTTAAATCTCCAAGGACTAAACCAGAAGGGTGAAGGTACAATCCCTTCTGGTTTAGCCAAATATAAGTGATGTGGCTAAAAATAAGTAACGGTTATCTCTACATTTAAATACTTATTTTATAATGATGCTAAAGGGAAAAATTTTAAGTTTACTTGTATTACAAAAATTGGTAATTTCATTCCTGCCAGTTTACGTAGCCAGAGGTAAAAAAAAGTATATCTAAAGGAAAACAATACGCTAATATGAAGTGTAATAATAACCCTTATTTAAAAGTATGATTTACAAGTATTATTCTTAGTGATAACTAGGTTATTAAAGGTTTATTCTAATTATATCAGTCATGTAATATGGTATAAAGGTGTAGGTTAGTTAACATTGAGTTAACCTGTTTCCCTATTAAAGGCAGAGGGGGGCTAAAAAATAAAAATTACAAATTAGGTTTAGCCTTTTTTAGTCTGTTGCACATATGTGCAGGGCATATCAGCTGGATAGAAAGAAAACCCATGTCATCTGTTACGCTTATAAAGAGTATAGTTTAATTGGCAAAATAGGAAGCTTCAAACTTCATATTCTCAGTTCAAGTCTGAGTGCTCTTGTGTATATAGATTCCTTAACTTAATAGGTAAAGTGTACTTTTGATAAGAGTATGTTCGATGTTCAAGTCATCGAGGAATCAAGCCTTAAAAATAGTAAATAAAAGAGAATTGGCCGAGTGGTTTATGGCGATAAGCTTGAAACTTATTTTAGTACAGCCTACTAACATCCGTTCGAATCGGATATTCTCTGTTTCCTCTTTTTTCTCTCCTGTCTCCTCTCCTCTCCTGGAGACAGGAGAGAGAAAAAAAATAACTTGAATATAAATAAGTAAAGGCCGGAAGTGCTAAAAAAGAGAAAAAAAAAATATTCTTATTAGCTTAATGGTAGAGCAGAACACTCCTAAAGTTTAGGTCCTAGTTCAAATCTAGGATAAGAATTTATTCACATACAATACCTCTCTCCTCTCCTGGAGAGAAGAGAGCATCAAACTTAGTAATGTATATTAATGGTTTTTAGGTTTTTTTATTTAAATATTAAACTTAGTAATGTATATTAATATAATGTTTTTTCTCTCCTCTTTCCTCTCCTCTCTCCTGGAGAGGAGAGGAAAGGAGACTGGCAATTCGTTTAACTTTATGCTTGTACAAAGGAAGGTTCCATTTGTTGGTATGATGGGTTGAGCTGTAAACTCAATAGCCGAGGCTGTCGAAGGTTCAATTCCTTTTCTTCCTATAATTACAAGCTTTTTCCTTGCCTCTCTTTTTCTCCTATCCTTTCCAGTTTCTTTTCTCCAGGACACTTTCCTGGAGAAAGGGCATATAAAAAAACAGCATGTCTATTACTTTTTTGTTGCCTTTATAGCTCAACGGTAGAGCGGAATACTGTTAATATTCTGATATATGTTCAATTCATATTAAGGGCTTGTAAAGTGTATAACATGTTAACTCAATGGTTAGAGTGTTGTGCTACGGACACAATTGTTACAAGTTCGAGTCTTGTACATGTTTTTTACCTGTTTGTTTTTTTTCACTATTTATCCTTTCCAGTCCTCTCTCTCCTGGAGAGGAGAGGCGTATATATAAGAAAACAAAGCTGGCTACTTTATAGTTTTGTGCATGACATAAAGTACAAATAATATAAAAAAGGGATATGTGGTAAAAGGTTTTACATTTCGATTGCAGATCGAAAAACATGGGGTTCAATTCCTCCATATCTCTTTGCTTAACTTTATTTAACGCCATTCTCCTTTCGTGTAGACTGGAGACCGGCGCTTATATTAACTATGTTTTTTATATATAAGTAAAGATAGTATAGAGTTTGTTAACTCTTATTAGCTTAATGGTAGAGCAGGATACTTCTAATATCTGGGTCCAAGTTCGAGTCTTGGATAGGAATAATCTCATGCTTAAAAGTTGTTTAAAACAAGTAGGGATTTTTTACACATTTATTGCATACAAGTTATTAGGTTATATTTCTAAAAGGTTTTCTACATAAGTATATCCTCAAATGGATATTTATTCTTTTACATATACTGTGCATAGAAAACTATTTATATAATTTACGATACATTTTTTTATTAAATGACAAATTTACTTAATCTTTTTACTATTAACTGTGATGCACCTAGACCATGAGGTATCTATTTTCAAGATAGTGCTAGTCCTCAAATGGAAGCTATAGTAGAGCTGCATGATAATATCATGTTTTATCTAGTAATAATATTATTTGGTGTAGCATGAATATTGGCAAGTGCAGTAAGAAACTATGTTTACACCAAATCTCCTATAAGTAATAAATACTTAAACCACGGTAAATATGTGCCTATTCAAAAGTATTCCAATGTTAGCGCCAAACCTCCTTTTAGTAATAAGTTATTAACTACTATAAGGACTTATTCCACTCATAATAAAATTAACATGCATTCTAATACGCAAAGTTTAAATATCAACAATAAATCTATTAGTTTTTTTTCAGTAAAAACATATAATAATGCACTTACTATGAAAAAAGATATCATATCTGAAAACAAAGCTAAGTCTGGTATTTACATGTGAACTAATTTACTTACAAGTGATATATATATAGGACAGTGTGTAGATTTATCTAAAAGATTAAGAAAATATTTTACCTTAAGCTATTTGAAAGATAAACAAAGCTTTATAATTAGTAGAGCTTTAATTAAATATGGATATATTAATTTCTCAATATCTATATTAGAATATTGTGATAAATCTAACCTGCTCGAAAGAGAACAGTATTATCTAGATAGTTTACAACCTCAGTATAATATACTAAAATTTGCTGGTAGTTCTTTAGGTTATACTCATAGTCAAGAAAGTAAGGATAAAACAAGTAAAGCCTTGAAAGGTGTTTACACTGGATCTAAATCAGCTTTATTTGGTAAAACTCATAGTGAGGATACTATAAGAAAAATGAGTTTAAACAGAGCAGGTGAGGCTAATGCTTTTTATGGTAAAAGTCACAGTGAGAAAACTATAGAACTTATGAGGCAAAAATCTTTAAATAGAAAACACACGACTGAAACCATAGACAAAATGAGTAAATCGCATGGAAAGCCGGTTAATATATATGAAAAATGTTCTTTAGAAGGATTTGAACTAATCGGTAGTTTTGTTTCAGCTAGAAGAGCTGCTAAATTTTTAGATATGAGTGGTAGTACGGTTATAAAATATATGAATTCCGGACAGGTATTTAAGGAGAGATACAAATTTTCATCTTCTTAATTTTCATATTTATAATGCAGTGGCAAAAGCGTTTTTTTTTCTCTGAGAGAGAAAAACGTTAAACAAACATGGAACAACTGGGAATAAAATTTCACTATATGCTGGAAACTCCTAAAGCCTCAGATACTATAATATTAAATATTATAAGTGAAAATTCTGCCTTTTTGGCCCTCCTGTCTAACACACAGTGAGGTAGGATAAAACAATGGACAATCAGCAGGAAACCAAAGAAATTTCTTTAGATTTTTAGTAGGATCCTCAGAGACTAATACGTGGAACACCTGGTATAATATAGTACTATATTATACTATACTAGGTGAAGATAGAGTCCGGTTCCACGCCAAAACGTGGAAATATAATTGACATTAATAGAGTTAATATGAACAATAACTCCCGCACTTATACTAATTTTAATAGCATTCCCATCTTTTAAACTGTTATACTTAATGGATGAAGTTACAGATCCTTCACTTACAGTATTTGTAGAGGGGCATCAATGATATTGAAGTTACCAATACCCTGATTTTTTAAATAGTGATGATGAAGAATTAGAATTTGACTCATATTTAGTTCCAGAATCAGACCTAGAACCAGGTAGTTTGAGAATGTTAGAAGTAGACAACAGAGTTATATTACCAGAGCTTACTCATGTTAGGTTCATTATTTCTTCTGGTGACGTAATACACTCATACGCTTGTCCCGCTTTAGGTATAAAATGTGATGCTTACCCAGGAAGACTTAACCAAATATCCGTTCTTGTAAATAGAGAGGGTTCATTTTTTGGACAGTGTTCAGAAATTTGTGGTATATTACACAGTTCTATGCCAATTGTAATAGAGTCAATTTCACTTGAGAAATTTTTATCTTGACTACATGAACAATAAAATAAAACCATTAACAAAAGCTATTATGTATCTATGTTAAGCTTTTAATAGTGTATGTAGCAGTTTACAAAGATAGCTCCTAATTCCTGTTGTAGCAGATACTAGTGCTTGTTAGGTGTATACAACAAATTGTAGTTTAGCCTACACAAGAGAAAAAAGTATAAACGGAAAAACTGGCTACAACCTTTATAGATAATTACTTTAATCTGTCTCCAGTCTTTTTTCTCCAGAAAAAGAGAATTATTATTTAACTTGGCTTTTACCTATACTAACAAGGATTAGTGCATAATAATTATATGTATAATTTAATCTAAGAGTGGTTTTTATAACTTTAAAAGTATTAATAAATAATGTAAGTTGCTTTATTTTTCCAGGTATATAACCTTATAGTGTTATAACAACGTATAAAAAAAACAAGCGGTGTAATGATTAAAAGCACCTAAAGTTTAGCTATAAAGCTTAGGTGTTTTTTCTCTTCAGGGGAATCTCCTGGAAAAGAAAAGGCGTTGCATCTTTTCTTGTTAAACTTTAAGTAAAGCGTGTAACCATAGTTAATTGTAGAAAAAATTACTTAAGGCCGGTAACGAAAAAATTTTGCTTACATGTTATTTACTATTAGTAGAACAAACTACAATATCGTATCACTCTATTTTGATAAAGGTCAACCTTTTAAAGAAGACTGGAGTAAAAAAATAACTTAATATTTTTATTAAAGAATAGAATAATATATTATATACACAACTGATTTTTAGAAATAATACACTTAATCACAGAAAAGAAAGAAATATGAGACTTTGAAAAAGCCATCCCCTTGCAAGTTTAGTTAATGGGTACTTAGTGGATTCACCACAACCCTCAAATATAAGCTATCTTTGAAACTTTGGTTCTTTACTAGGGTTTTGTTTAATAATACAAATCGTTACAGGAGTAACTCTAGCAATGCATTATAACCCTAGTGTATTAGAAGCGTTTAACTCAGTTGAGCACATAATGAGAGATGTAAACAATGGATGATTATTACGTTACCTACATGCAAATACAGCATCAGCTTTCTTCTTTATAGTATATTTACACATAGGAAGAGGTTTATATTACGGATCATACAGAGCACCAAGAACCTTAGTTTGAACTATAGGTACAGTTATATTCATATTAATGATGGCCACCGCATTCCTGGGTTGCGTACATAGCCCAAAATGACATGTATACAATAATAAATTTAACAACTTAAATCAACGTAGATTTTACACAAGTTCTACTAAAATAACTAATTCTGCAGTTTTAAATAAATTCATTTATGATAAATTAATAAACCCTGTTGTATGTTATGAAAATTTGCATTTAGAAGAAACTAAAATTAAGGTTAACAGTTATTCTAAAGGTAAAAGTGGTGTATACCTCATACTTAATAAAACAACATTAGATTACTACATAGGGTCAGCTTCCACTAACAAGTTTTACTCTAGATACTATAATCATTTAATAGGTTTTAGCGGAAGTAAGATAATAAAGCTTGCAGTGAAAAAATATAAATTAGAAAATTTTTCTTTTCTTGTGTTAGAAGAGTTTACTGATATAGTAACTAAAGAAAATAATAAACAATTACTAGATTTAGAAGATTTTTATTTAAAATCTTTGTTACCTAATTATAATATTCTAACTGAAGCTGGTAATACATTTGGTTATAAACATACTGAAATTGATCGTATAAAAATGAAAGCCAATTATAGTGAAAGTCGTAGATTACAAATAGGTAACCTTAACAGAGGTAAAAATTTAAGTGATGAAACTAAAGAAAAATTAAGGATTATAGCTTTAAATCGAGAACCTAGAACATTTACTAAGGAATCTTTGTTAAATATGAAAAAAAGTTCTAAACCTCTAATATTATATAATAAAAATGGTACTGTATTTGGAGAATATGATTCTATTACACATGCTAGTTTAAATACAGATACTAGTATTAAAACTATTTATAGAGCTTTAAAAAGTGAAAGTAAAATGATTAAAAGGCGTTGAGTTGTTAAATTTAAATAATGTTATACATGTTATAGTCCCACAATTAAAAATTTATTTGCAATTTTTATAGAAAAAAATAAATTAAAGTGGTATATCCTGACAAGGATATAGAACAGTTTACATAGCGTGTTTTAAACCGTTAAATTGTTTGGCGATACTAGTGAAAACGGTTAAAATTATATAACGTCAAAGACGCTATAACAAGACCGTCGGTCGTATAAAAGATCGCTACAGACTGGGTCACTGGTGGGTAGCTGAAACGCTGCTTAATGTACAGTCGGAACTATTAGTAATATAAATATTATTACTAACAGAGTACACGAATTTAAAGTTATTCTGGCATTATATTTAACATAATGTATGTTTGTATGTTTTACCATACGGTCAAATGAGCTTGTGAGGTGCAACAGTTATTACTAACCTTATGAGTGCAATACCGTGAGTAGGACAAGATATTGTAGAGTCAAATATGGGCTCCTTAATACAGTAATGTATTAATGAAAATGGGGTGAATTGCAAGAACATCTATAAATATATCCACCGATTTATAGATTATTTGCAGCGAAGCTTGATTCGGTACATTCTTCCAGTAAGAAATGGATCAAGAACGTTCAACGACTAATGAGTGAGTAGTACCAACAATAAACTCGACACGAGCGCCCCACAACCAAGTTAAATATATCTTGGTTGAAGACATAGTCTAAACACCTGATATACACAAAACAGGTGAAAACGGAGATTAAACGCTCTGTTATAACGATTACTCATCGTTAACTTCGTCATATGAGGTGGATTTTCCGTTAACAATGCAACTCTAAACAGATTTTTTGCATTACACTTTGTTTTACCTTTTGTATTAGCAGCTTTAGCTTTAATGCACTTAATAGCATTACATGATGCAGCAGGATCAGGTAATCCTTTAGGAGTGTCAGGTAATTACGACAGAATTCCTATGGCTCCTTATTTCCTTTTTAAAGATTTAATAACTATATTCCTTTTTATAGTTGCATTGTCAATATTTGTCTTTTTCATGCCTAACGTATTAGGAGACAGTGAAAATTACGTTATGGCTAACCCTATGCAAACACCACCTGCTATAGTTCCTGAGTGATATCTTTTACCATTCTATGCTATATTGAGATCTATACCTAACAAATTATTAGGAGTTATTGCAATGTTTTCTGCTATATTAATATTATTGGTTATGCCATTTACAGACTTAGGAAGAAGTAGAGGTATACAATTCAGACCACTAAGTAAAATAGCCTTTTTTGTTTTTGTGGCAAACTTCCTTATATTAATGCAACTTGGAGCTAAACATGTGGAAACTCCATTTATAGAGTTAGGACAAATATGTACAGTGTTGTATTTTGCTCATTTTTTAATCATAGTTCCTGCTCTGTCTTTACTTGAAAATAGTCTTACAGAAGTTAAGTGAAAAAGTTCTAACAGCCTAGCTTAAAAAGCAAACACGGCTTTTTTTCATAAACACCTTATACAACTCTCCAGGAGAGGAGAGGTAATAAAAAAATAACTTTCAGTTTTTGTGATTGTTATCATTATTATTTTTGGTTTAAGGTATTTTTCTCTCTGAGCAGTACTTTTCCTTTTATTTATTGTATGCACGGTAGTGAAGATATTTTTCATATAATTGCGTCTGTAACCGGAAATATTGCATTTTTCAAACCAGGCTTAATTGCTATAGATTATTAAATGGCAAACCTCTTTAGCAATACTTTTAAAAGAGCTAAAGAGGATGCCGAAATGGCACAGGAAGACAGACCCCAAACCCTTACTAACCTAAAAAGTGAAGATGTTGGGTATATTGCAGCAGGATTCAAAGTCTATTGAGTCCTTAAAATCTGTCTTAGGTAAAAGAAATAGTCGCCGGTCTTCTCTCTTAAAAGAGAAGAGAGGAAGCGTTAAAAACCATATCATGCTAATATGCTTAGCTAGCTCTTACAAAATAAATAAAAAAAAATTATTGTATCGTTACAATACAGCATACAATAAGAAAAGTACACAACTTTATACAGGAAAAAAAGTAATACAAGTTAAATCCGTATAATAAAAAAAAAGTAAATACCTTTTCCTTTATTAGTGACGTAAACTCTCTATACTTTGACACTAAAAAAAAGTAAGTTCTTTAATAATATACCTTATAATTTCCTCTCCAGGTGAAAAACACTTTTTCACCTGGAAACATGTGTATAAAATTATTTTTAATTGCATATGTTAACCTTATTATATAACCACTAAATAAAAAAACAAAAAAAATGAATGTTTCTTTAATTCTTTTTTTAATAGGAATACTAGGTTTCGTTTTAAATAGAAAAAACATTATTCTTATGCTTATTTCTATTGAAATAATGTTGTTAGCTATTACATTTTTAATACTAATAAGTTCACTTGGCTTTGATGATATATTAGGACAAACATATGCTATTTACATAATAGCAATTGCTGGAGCAGAATCAGCTATAGGTTTAGGTATCTTAGTAGCATTCTATAGATTAAGAGGAAGTGTGGCAATAGAATTTAAGTAATGTATTTAGCTATAATAATATTACCTTTATTAGGTTCGATAGTTTCGGGGTTTTTTGGTAGAAAGATCGGAGTTAGTGGAGCACAATTAGTAACATGTACTTCAGTAATAACAACAACTGTACTTGCAACTATTGTTTTCTTTGAAGTGGGTATGAATAATATACCTGTTTCTATAGAACTGTTTAGGTGAATAGATTCAGAATCATTAAATGTTCTATGAAGTTTTAACTTCGATTCTTTAACAGTATCTATGTTGATACCTGTATTAATAGTGTCTTCGTTAGTGCATATATATTCTATAGGATACATGAGTCATGACCCTCATAACCAGAGATTTTTTAGTTACCTAAGTTTATTCACATTTATGATGGTAATACTTGTAACATCAAATAATTTCCTTCTTATGTTTGTAGGTTGAGAGGGTGTAGGAGTTTGTTCTTATTTATTAGTAAGTTTCTGGTTTACTAGAATAGCAGCAAACCAAAGCTCTCTTTCTGCTTTCTTAACTAACAGAGTAGGTGATTGTTTTTTGACTATAGGTATGTTTGCCTTAATATGAAGTTTTGGTAAAAATACAAGTATGTCCAAAGAATTTATAGATAAATCGGAGGCTAAGCAAACGGATTTGATCAATTTATGTTTTCACGAGAGAAAAAGAATATATAATGAATCTAACCTTAGTAAAGAATGAGGTTCATATTTAGCTGGTTTAATAGAAGGAGATGGACACATAGCTGTACACGACAAAAAATCTAATTCTAAAAAGTTTCGTCCTAAAATTATTATTGTATTTAATATAAATGATAAACCTTTAGCTCAAAAGTTATCTGATGTGTTTAAAGTGGGTAAAGTTATAAAAAAAACTGGAGGCTATGTTATACTACAAATTTTAGCAAAGGATGAAATGTTAAAAATAATTAATCTAATTAACGGTTTCATGCGTACACCTAAGATAGAGGCACTACATAGGGCTATTGCTTGAATAAATGAATACGATGAAAGTTTTATACCTTTACTGGGATTAGACCACTCATCTTTACATAGCAATAGTTGATTAGCTGGCTTTACGGATGCTGACGGTAATTTTTCTATAACTTTATCTGAAGATAAGAAAAACAATTTTAGAGTACAAACTTTTTTTCGTATAGAAGTAAAGCAAAATTACTCTAGAGAGGTTACAGAATATCAGGGGGGTAATAGTTATTTTAATATTTTAACTAAAATTACGGCATTGTTTACTGTAAACCTTTACACTAGAACTAGATACAAAGATGATAGGGTGTACTACTCTTTTATGGCAATAGCTCACAATAGAGCCAGCCATGCTATAGTACGTAGTTATTTTGATCGTTTTCCTTTATATTCCAGTAAATATTTAGCCTATAAGGATTGATGCTATATTCAAGATTTAGTATGAAACAACCATAATGGAAACCTTATAGGAAAAAATTCTTTAAGTAAAGATAATTTGATTAAGATAAAAGCAATAAAAGCTAACTTTAATTCGAAACGTGTAAATTTCGATTTTTCTCATTTAAATTCTTTGACAATATAAATATATTGCCGTGGGTAATAGTAATATTACCCTTATTATATAACTGTATGCGGGAAACTCCTAAAGTCTTTTTGTAGTATACTGTGGAAAGTTCTTTTTATTAAGAAAAATACATAGAACCTAAATAGCAATAAGAATAGAACTTTTCTCCTTTCTCCTTTTTTAGGGGAGTGTAAAAGTCTAATGGACAATCCGCAGGAAACAAAATAATAATTGAAAGGGCTAACGCACTCTCCTGAAAAAGGAGAGTCTGCTTTATTTTCAATATATTAATAGGATCCTCAGAGACTACACGTTATACCCCTAAGTTACCTGTTGTGGTTTAAATGTATATAGGAATAATTACTAGGGTGAAGATATAGTCCAATTATAGTTGAAAGACTATATGTTATTTGAATGTAGATTATGCAACAGTATTTTCATTAGCTCCATTTATGAGTGAAAACATAGTTACTATTATAGGTATTTGTTTACTTATAGGTGCTATGGCTAAAAGTTCTCAAGTAGGTTTACACGTTTGATTACCTATGGCCATGGAAGGTTTGTATAGGGCTTTCCTTAAACTTCACTATATGCGGGAACATCCTGTTTTGATATTCTGGTCCACTGTTTACTTTGTAAGCTTCGGCAAAACCCAGAATGAAGGACAATCCGCAGGAAACCAAATTAACAATTTGGGCTCCTCAGAGACTACACGTGAAGCAATTACATTAAAATGTGAAGAAAATTTTAAGTGATGATTAATAGGATTTGCTGAAGGATATGGAGGATTTAATCTAGATAAAAGAGGTTATTTAACCTTTAAGGTAACACAATATAGCGTAGATGCACAAGTATTATTTTATATTAAAAAGGAATTAGGCTTTGGATCTGTAACAGTACAAAGTCAATTAAACCAAACTCATCAATTCAGGGTGAGGGATAAAGAAAATCTATTGAAAATAATAGGTATTTTTAATGGTAATTTAATAACTAAAGCTAAAAAAGCTCAGTTTAAATCATGGTTGGAAGCTTTTAATATTATATATGGTACTAATATAATACATATAGAATCAAACAGAAAAATAACTCTATGTAATGCATGATTATCTGGATTTACGGATGCAGAAGGTTGTTTTACTACTAGTGCATCCTTAAATAAAAAAACAGGTAAACATATAGTTACTGTAAGATACGTAATTTACCAAAAAGATGATGTGGAATTTAGTACTTACCTTTCTAACTTGATTGATGGATACATAACATATGTTAAAAGCTATGATGGTTATAACACTGTAGTTAATTTTGGTAAACTTAAAAAAATATTAAGTTATCTGCACGATTACCCTCTTAAATCCAAAAAACATCTTTCTTACTTTAAATGACTAAAAGTATATGATCTAGTTAAAGATAAAAAACATTTAACTAGATCAGGTATAGAAATCATCAAGGAGAAAATTAAACATATAAACAAATAATGTAATTGAAGATATAGTCCGAACAACAATGTAAGTTGTTGAGTATTTGTGTAGTATAAGTGTAAAAATTGTTTTACATATAGCATAAATCAACTAAATCGCCTACACCGGTTTCTGCTTTAATCCACGCGGCTACTATGGTTACTGCAGGAGTATATTTATTAATGCGTTGTAGTCCTTTAATAGAATATAGTTCAACTGTATTAATATTATGTTTATGATTAGGAGCAATTACAACAGTATTTAGTTCTCTTATCGGTTTATTCCAACAAGATATTAAAAAAGTTATAGCCTATTCCACAATGAGTCAATTGGCTCGAGAAAATAATATTATTATTTTCAGGCATCAAACCATATGCGTTGGCGTTATCTTAAAGATAATTAATTCGCAGATAACCAAAGCTCGTGATTATTTATTACATAATCATATTAGTGATAGTTTTTTTAATTCATTTTTCGCGATGCGGCAGTACTTATCTGTATCAAATATTCAGATTTTGTCAGTAAAATGAAAAATTATTGCTATAAGCAAGTTAGTAGGAATTTCAGAGGCCATACGTTTGATATTAATCCGTTTTTTCTTAAACTTAGCACATTTTTTTAGTTTAATGTCAGATAAAGACTCTTTACTTTGTAAATATAATACACACGAATCTTCCTGTATAAAGACGTCTAACCTTCCAGATCCCTTTTTTGAATGATTGGCTGGTGTAATCGATGGAGATGGCTATTTCAACTTATCTAAACAAGGAACCGCTCGTCTTACTATAACTATGGATATAAGGGACAAAAAAGCGCTTTATGAGATAAAACAAAAATTAGGGGGTTCTATTTACACTATAGCAAATGCTAACGCTTTAAGATATCAATTAAGTCATAGAAAAGGTTTAATTCTTTTACTAAACGCCATCAATGGTTTAGTAAGGAATCCTGCTCGTATGTTACAAATGAATAAATTATGTGTTAAATATAGAATAGAACTGATTTATCCTAAACCTTTAACATTCAATAATGGATGACTAAGTGGTTTTATAGACAGTGATGGTTCAGTTTATTTTGATGAGCAAAGTGGTCAAGTATTTATTGCTGCATGCCAGAAAAATAAGTATTTATTAGAGCCATTAATAAATATTTATGGAGGAAGAGTAGATATTCTTAGTCCTAAAATTGAAGCTTTTAAATATATTATTTACAGAAAAAAAGAATTATTTAACTTAGTGGATAATTATTTTGATAAATACCCTTTAAAAACTAAAAAATGTGCTAGAGTAAATTTAATAAAAGAATTTTACTTATTACGTATTTATAGTAGTAGTAAAGATATAAGTAAATTTAATGCATGAATATCTTTTAAAGATAAATGAGAAAAATATAAAGATTAATAAAGAAATGGTCCACGTTATACTATTTATTTAGTATAGTTAGCAATTGGGAATGATGGTTATAGCAGTAGGTTTATCTTCTTATAACGTTGCCTTATTCCATTTAGTTAATCATGCCTTTTACAAAGGGCTTCTTTTTTTAGGTGCTGGTGCAGTTATACATGCTGTATCAGATAACCAAGATTTTAGAAGATATGGTGGGTTGAGAGCATTTTTACCTTTAACTTACTCAGTGATGTTAATAGCTTCTTTAAGTTTAGTTGCTTTCCCATTTATGACAGGTTTTTATTCTAAAGATTTTATACTTGAGTCTGCATATGGACAGTTCTACTTTTCTAGTACAGCAGTGTACTTTGTTTCAACTATTGGAGCAATGTTTACTACTTTATATTCGGTTAAAGTACTTTATTTAACATTTTTAACTAACCCTAATGGTCCTATGATTAACTACAAACAGGCACATGAAGGAGACATATTCATGAGTTTACCTTTAATAGTATTGGCTATCTTTTCTGTGTTTTTCGGTTACGTAACAAAAGACATATTCATTGGCTTGGGTTCTGATTTTTTTGCAGACAATAGTTTATTTATTCACCCTGCACATGAAATAATGTTAAATACTGAATTTGCCGTGCCTACTTTTTTCAAACTTCTACCATTAGTGTTTACAGTTTCATTAAGTATCATATCTATATTACTATCAGAGTTTTTCCCTAAAATATTAGTTCATTTTAAGCTATCTAGATTAGGTTATAATATTTATAGCTTCTTTAATCAACGTTTTTTAATTGAACTTTTCTACAACAGATTTATAACAGATTTTGTTCTTAAGTTAGGTGGACAAACTACTAAAATAATTGATAAGGGTTCTATTGAATTGGTAGGTCCTTTTGGTTTAGAAAAAGGATTAGTGGCTTTAAGTAAAAATATAGGAAGTTTAGATACGGGTGTAATTACATCGTATGCACTATACATATTAGTAGGCTTAATGTCTTATGCATTGATACCTTACCTGTACATAGTTGATAACAACTTATTAGTAGTAATACTATTTGCTTTACTAAGTATTGTTAAAATAAATAAATAAATAAAAGAAAATTCAGGTTTTAACATAAAGATCTATTATTAGCACAATTTGTAAAGAGGTTAACCCCGTCTTTAACAGCTGTGTTTAAAAGGGCTAACATATAAATATGTAGACATGGTTAATGCCATGTTATTAATGAACAATTAAACCATAACTTTTATATAAAAAATTTTTATATTCTCATGCTTAATAATAAATACATAAAGTTTCATAACTGTGCTTATGATTTAACTGCTGCTTGCGTACTTGTGAACAGTTATGTTCTAATTTACTATTTATAACGCACACCGGACCGCTTAAAAAACTTAAGGTTTTATGTTATATAATAGGCAAAACAAGACAAAGTTGCATCATTAATCTAACAATTAAATTAAAGTTAAATATTTACACAAATACTCTTACTTTTTTTATTTTAGTTTTAAATTATTTTTTTTATATGTTATACACTCCTACATTAATTTCTATAGTTGAAGTTTTATTAGTTACAGTTCCTGTACTACTTACCGTTGCATTTGTTACAGTGGCCGAAAGAAAAACAATGGCAAGTATGCAAAGAAGGTTGGGTCCTAATATTGTTGGATATTACGGTTTACTACAAGCATTTGCAGATGCTCTTAAACTTTTATTAAAAGAGTATGTTTCGCCTACACAAGCAAATCTTATATTATTTTTCCTAGGTCCAGTAATAACTTTAATTTTTTCACTACTAGGATATGCAGTTATACCGTATGGTCCAGGACTAGCTGTATCAGACTTTAATTTAGGTATTTTATACATGCTAGCTGTTTCTTCTTTATCTACCTACGGTATATTACTTGCAGGTTGATCCGCAAATTCCAAATATGCCTTTTTAGGATCTCTTAGAAGTACGGCGCAACTAATAAGCTATGAATTGATATTAAGTTCAGCTATACTGCTTGTAATACTGTTAACGGGTAGTTTAAACCTAACTGTTAATATAGAGGCTCAAAGAGCTATATGATTTATCATTCCGCTATTCCCTGTATTTATGATATTCTTTATAGGGTCTGTAGCTGAAACTAACAGAGCTCCTTTTGATTTAGCAGAGGCTGAATCTGAACTAGTTAGTGGATTTATGACAGAACATGCTGCAGTTATTTTTGTATTTTTTTTCTTGGCTGAATACGCAAGTATAGTTCTGATTTGTATACTAACAAGTATATTATTTATGGGTGGATACTTACTAGATTATACACCTTTACTATATATATTACAACAAATAGATTACAGTTACATGTTTGCTGATAAACTTGAAATTTTTTCTACTCCTTTAGTTGAAGGAACGCTGTTTGGTTTAACTTTAGGGTTTAAATCTTGTGTTATGATTTTTATTTTTATATGAGTAAGGGCTTCTTTCCCTAGAATACGTTTTGATCAGTTAATGTCATTTTCATGAACTATACTGCTACCTCTTGTTATAGGTTTAATTGTATTAGTTCCTTGTGTTATATACAGTTTTGAAATCATACCTTCTAATATTGCCCTTTTATAATATTCGCTTTATGTCTTACCTTACAGTGTTTTTCTTTTTTATTATAGTTTTTTTAGTGTTTTGCTTTCCAGTCTTTACTCTAGCGTAGAGGCCCCGTCCCCTGTATTATAAATAAAAAAACTATATAGATATATATAGTGTTACAAACTAATCAACTTACCCTTTATGCAAAGGTTAAAAACCACACTTTTATTGTCCTGGTTTTAAACAAAGGTTAGAAAAAAGAGGTGTGGTTCACTCTGTCTCTCTCCCTCTCCCTCCCCAGGAGAGAGAGGGAGAGAGAGAAAAACACTTGCCTAGTTTAAGTTGGTTTACATTGAAAATTTCTAAAATAAATATTATTTACTTATGTTACTTACACTTTTACTATTTATACCATTAACAGGAATATTTTTAATATCTACTGTTCCTCTTTCTTCTCCTCTACAGGAGACTAGACATTTAGAAGAGCAAACTACAGAAAGTTACAATACATCTTTAAAAAAAATAAAAATAATAGGTTTAACAACTTCAACAGTTAATTTATTTATTTCTTTGTTTATATTTGCTTTTTTTAATTTTAGTAGTAACCAATATCAGTTTGTACAAGAATATCATAGAATAAGCAGTTTTGATTTCTATTTAGGACTAGATGGTATATCCATATATTTTGTTCTTTTAACCACAATAATAATGCCTATTTCATTGTTATCTAATTGAAATTCAATATCCGAAAATGTAAAGTCTTATGTGATTATTATATTGTTATTAGAAACATTATTGTTGGCAGTATTTTTAGTGTTAGACATCTTGCTGTTTTATATCTTTTTTGAAAGTATTTTACCTCCTCTATTTATATTAATAGGTTTATTTGGTTCTAGTAATAGAGTTAGAGCTAGTTTTTATCTATTTTTATATACACTTTTAGGTTCTTTATTTTTATTGTTGTCTATATTAACAATGTCTTCAATAATGGGAACTACTGATTTTGATGCATTATACAAAACCAATTTTAACTTTTACACTCAACTATTTTTATTTTATGGTATTTTTATAGCATTTGCTGTTAAAACGCCCACAATATTCTTAAATACCTGACTTTTAAAAGCTCATGTTGAATCGCCCTTAGGTGGAAGTATAATACTAGCAGCTATAGTATTAAAATTAAGTTTATATGGTATTCTAAGGTTAATTCTTCCCTTATTACCTAAAGCTTATTTTTATCTTACACCTATAATATTTGTAATAGGAGTTATTACAATTATATATGCTAGTTTCAGTACCTTAAGAACAATAGATGTTAAGGAACTTATTGCTTATAGTTCTGTGTCACATGCAGCAGTCTACTTGTTAGGTGTGTTTAGTAACTCAGTGCAAGGAATAGAAGGAGGAATTACACTAGGATTGGCACACGGTTTTGTTTCTTCTGGTCTATTTATATGTGCAGGTGGTGTGCTATACGACAGATCTTCTACGAGATTAATCACTTTCTATAAAGGTATAGCGCAAGTAATGCCCTTGTTTTCTATACTATTTTTCATACTTTGTTTAGGTAACGCAGGTACTCCTTTATCTCTTAACTTTATAGGAGAATTTATGAGCCTTTATGGTACTTTTGAAAGATTGCCTTTATTAGGTGCATTTGCTAGCTCTTCAATTGTATTTAGTGCAGCATATACAATGTATATGTTTAACAGAATTGCATTTGGGGGATCATTTTCAAAATTTTTCAAATTTAACATACCTGATTTAAATAAACGGGAATTTATTATACTATTAACATTAGTAGTATTTACAGTTATACTTGGAATATACCCTGCTCCTATTTTAGATGGTTTACACTACTCTGTAACATCATTAATACACTGTTCTGTTAAATATTAAAAATATTTTTCGTTTATATTTAACACATAAATGCATACACAGCTAAGATGAACAATGATTTGTTTTTACGGTGTATGGTCTTAACCTTCAACCTGATAATAAAAAATATAGGCATGTGTTAAAAACTGTAAAAATTAATGAATCACTCTACTGGAAAGGAGAAAAGACTGGAGACCAACGCTTTATATCTTTATTATTAAATATGAGTTTTGGAGAAAAAAAGAGCGCTTGTACGTAATTATTTAGAAAAAAAAAACACGGACACTTGTATCGTAAATAACACAAATAGAAAAGGGATAACCTGTAATATAATACTTTTTTAAACTATAAGATATTTTATATAATTAATTACATGCAAACAAGATGCTGGAAGATTAATCTATTAGTTTTGGCATTAAATATAAAAAAACTATATGTTAAATATTTATAGCAAAAGATAACCTTCTTGCTAGCTTCGTAGAAAGAATAAAACTTCTTGGCTAATTTACTATTTTTCTGTCTCCTTCCTCCAGAAAAATAATGGAGAAATGTGATTAGATATTATTTAAATGCCTTATTTTTTTATAGCTTAAATAGAACACTTATTTCAAATATACAGTGCTAACAAAAGTGGATTATACAATACTTTTATAAAATATATTTTTACACTGTTTATGCTCCTATTTCGTATTTTATACAAAGAATTTTACAGAATACTTTTTTATAGAGAACCCTGGTCGTTTTTTTTTTTTTTATTGAACACAACTAAGCTAGTTTTGGTGATTTTTTATAAAACTAAAAGAAAACTTAGCAAAGAATAGTATTTTCATTTACATGTAAAACAATATTTTAATAAGAATTATGTAAAAAATTTTCTGTAAGTATTCAAGGATTTATCCCTTTTAACTAAACTTAATAAGCACTAGACTTTCCCTTAAATTATATACTCTAATATAATTTATACTTACTTCTAACAATGAAGCGTTTTATTACTTGTGTCACAACTTATTTTCAGCTAAACTACCTACCTTGTTTCTCAAGTACTGTTCAGCAAAGAGCGCACAGCAGTTTTTTTTTCTCGAAAAGAAAAAGGAGACTGGAGGCTCACTTAACAGCACTGAGGTAATACTAATTAGTGTAACTCTAATGCATCTTTAATGTAAGAACAAGATAAAACTACAAAAACTTGGGCTTGTATAAACGCAATTCCTAGTTCTAAACCTGAAAAAGCTATTATAAATGCTAAAGGAAAGAATCCTAAAAAGAAGAATACAAATCCCGATGTCATAATATTGTATGTGAAACCACTTAAAATATTTAAAAGCATGTGACCAGATAGGATATTTGCTGCCAATCTTAAACCTAATGATACATTTCTAGCCAGGTAAGAAATAAATTCTATTAGCACTAATAAAGGTAATAAACCTAAAGGACAACCAGCAGGAACAAATAGAGAAAAAAATTCTAGTCCATGTCTGCTAAGCCCTAATATAGTTGCACCTAGAACAACTGTAAAACTCAGTGAAAAAGTTAAAATAAAATGACTTGTAGAAGCAAAACTGTAAGGAACCATTCCTATTAAATTATTTATTAAAATAAAAACAAATAATACGTACATAAAAGGAAAATATACTTGTCCTCTTTTTTCGTTAATTTGGTTAATAACTATACTATGCACAGTAGCATATATAGACTCTTGAGATATTGATCAAGCATTTGAAACAACTTTGTTATTATTAGTTGAAACAAGATTTAATACAAAAACTAAATATCCTGCTATAGTTAGGTACAGCCCTATATTTGTTAAAGATAAAGATAAGTTACCTAAAATAGGAGCATCTAGACTTAATAAGTTTCTTATTTCAAATTGATCTAATGGACTTGTTATATTTGTAAAATATTTCATGTAAAAGAAAAAAAACAGACATTTATTTAAATACTAAGCGTAGCATGAAAGTCTTCATATTTTTTGTGCCTTGCCCTTATAAGGAGTTATATAGGCAGAGCTATAGCCAGAGCTATAGCGCTATAGGGAAAAAGTTAGGAAAACATAATAATTATAATTTACTTATAAATACCCGTGTAGAAAATAAACGTACAAATCTAGGTAATATATACTTTGAAAATACGTATATTAACAGTACAAGTATCGCAAATGCAAATGTTACTTGGTTTACAAAATAAAACGGAACTAATTGAGGCATGTGATTAAATTATATAATAATTGTCATGGCAGATTATACAACACAATCTAATTAAAGATAAGGGTTTGAAAGACATATTGTTAAGTTTTTTTTATTTTTAACCTTCCAGGCGCTTAAAGTAAATACATAACTATGCAAACTTTAATGGACTAAATACTAAATAAAGGTTTAACGCCCTCTTCCCTTTCTCCAGGAGAGAGGAGAGCGGCGCTTGCTAAATAGAAGTTATATAGTTTTCCTATCGGCTTTTCTCGAGAAAAAAGACAAAAGAGTTTCATTACACTTAGGAACTGTCTTGTATGAAGACTAGGCTGGTAAGAAATAAGGTAAAACCTAACCTTGTAGCACCTAGGACAACTTTTAAGAAAAAAATAACTAATATAAGCAAACACCGGGCATGCTAAAAGATTAAGAACCTCAATAATACACTGACAGAAATAAAACTAACCATACTACATCCACGAAGTGTCAGTATAATATTCCGGATTCCAAACCTAGATGATGATTTTCTGTTAAATGGTATGCGAGTAAACGTCAAAAACCTACACCCAAGAACATTGTTCCTATAATAACGTGTAGACCGTGGAATCCAGTTCCAAAATAGAAACATGATCCAAACGCACCATCTGATATAGTGAAAGAAGAAACAGAATATTCTACTCCTTGAAAAGCAGTAAATATTGTAGCAAGAATTAATGTAAACATTGCCCCAAATAAAGCTCCATTTCTGTTACCTTGTATTAAAGAGTGATGTGAATATGTTATTGTAACCAATTCTCAAATAACAGTTTTATTAATTTCTATTATTCCAGTTTTTCATATTAATTTATTATTTCAGCATTTTCAGCGATTGTTTTTACCTTATAATGTTATTGAAATTTAATATGAAACCTTGTGTTTAAACAACAAACAAATTGTTATTTAAATGAGAATCCGACTGTACATTAAGCAGCATTTCAGCCACCCATCAGTGAACCAGTCTGTAGCGATCTTTTATACGACCGACGGTCTCTACTTAACGTTTCTGTTTATTTATGTAGTAAAAACATAGCTTCATACCTCTGCCTAGCCTTCTAGATAAAATTACGTTTTATTAGTGTTTGACCGTTTACACTGACATCGCCAATAATGTAAAAATATACATTACCAATATCTTCGATATTCTGTTGAGAAAAAATTATTTAATGTTTTTTCATAAAAATTGCACATTGTTCAACAGGACTATATAAGAAATTAATTGTTAGAGTTAAGTAAATTTAATTTATATAAAAAAATTGGATGTATGTGTGGCTCCACTATCTGTAGCAATATAGGCATATTCTTTTTAGGTATATATATCATATAGCTATTTGGTTTACCCGCACTAACAGCACTTAAGTTTTTTAAACTAAATTTATTTTCTAATAAATTTATCAAATATTTTACATCTGACAAACTATAACTATTAGTACACAATCTTAGACCTCTGTCTTTAATTCAACCAGCGTCATCCATTATTCACACTGCTAGTCCAATAGGAGACATGAATAAATCTACTATTTTTCCTACTTTTTTAATATTATTAGAGTAAAAAGCATCATATATTCAATTAAATGAAGAATAAGTGAAAGTTCTAAATCTACAATAATAATTTAATTTACCAAAAATTATTCTAGATTGAATTTGAGGAATATTTTCTCTACAATACCCTAGTTTTAATAGGGTACTGTGTAATCAAATTATGTATTCTATGTGGTCTCCTTTTTGGTAAAAACATACTCTAGAACCGTTACCATCTCTTTCCATGTGTGCATCTCCTAATAAACTTCCTATTATTAATGATAGCACTTTATAATCATGTGCCCCTATTCTATTAGTAGATAATACTTTAGGTGAAGAAAAAGGTAAAGTAGAGTTAAATCTTATGTGTTTTAAATTTAAAATTATTGATTTCTTACATTTCAGGCATGTTTCTTTCTTTTTACCTGATGCTAAAAGTAAAACAGTATTAAGTAAAGGTAATTCAAAAGCGTTTATTGCCTCTATACCTATTGGAGGTCACTGAGCACCTAATTCCACAGTTGGTGACAATGCACTGTGAAAGTACGCTCAAAATATGGCTAAAAAAAATAATGCTTCACTTACTATGAATAAAGCAACTCCCATATTTAGACCTCTTTGTACAGCTAAAGTGTGATTACCTAAATAAGTCGTAAACTCAATAAATTTCTTTACTGACTGGACTATATCATAATTAATAGGTTAAAGTTTTATAAGACTTTTAACGTATTAACTTTTTACGTATAGTCTCTGAGGATCCTACTAGGATAATTATAAGTCCGTTGGTTTCCTGCTGATTGCCCATTGTAACATACTCAAGATTTTTAATTATCCTCTCCAGCGTAGCCAAGGCTTTGAAGGAGACTAGTTATTATAAACTTTTAGGATAGATTACCGGAGGCTTTAGGGGTTTCCAGCATATGGTAAAATTTAAAGAGGGCACTTAAATGATTTCTTACCTTAAGCTGGGTAAGAAAAAAACTTTATCATTCTAGGTTAGAAAGAACTTAATTTGATATAATGTAATCATTAAAAATAATAAATGATCATCTATTTTTTTTTGTTTTTCATAATATCAGCTATTAATCTTATTTTTAATCTTCCCTGTTCAGTAAGGTGTTGTTTAGTCAAAATTAAATTATAAACTTCTTTTCAACAATTAAAGTTTTTAGCTTTAACACCTATTAAAGGATATTTATTAAAATAATCAATTAGAAAGCCTATCTTTTCTATAGATTGCACACTAAGGGATAATACTTCGCTTAAGCTAGGCTTAAGCAGGTAAGTTTTAAGAACACAGGATAAAAAAATTGCTATATTTTTCATAATAGGTGACATAGAAGCTTTATTAGGTCTATCATAAGAACGTTGATCCAACCTAAATTTAAGACTAATATTTGTACTAATAGATTTCTTACGTTTATCTGACTTGGGCTTAGCTTCAACAATTTTCACACCAAAATGCCCAAGTGCGTCGGTAAAACCTGCAAATCAACTGTTAGAACCTATACTAGAGGTGTCTAAATTACTACTAGGTATGTTTAAACAATATTTCTGGTTAATAAATCTAATTAAATCGTTTAATCTTTGGTTCTTTGGTGTACGAAACTTACCGCTAATCAAATTAAGTAAAACCTTAATTCCCTTTATATCCCCAATGATATAACGAATCACGTTGTCACCAGATAATTGAAAACGTCCTATTCCACCTAATTGCGATTGAATATATGCATATAAACCCAGGTTATTTATGTGTGAAGTAAATATAATTCTAGGATTTAGTACCCTATTTAGAGTAGTTACACCTAAACTAGGTAAGGAGATATGTCCATCTCCTTCTAATAATCCCGCTAAATAATAAGCAAATTCTTTATTACCTTTGTAGTAGTTACCTGCTTTGTTGTAGCCTTTGGCGTAGTAATTAACTAAAGATTGTTCTACCTCTTTAGCAGTAATAACTCTAGTTGTTTTCAAGATATGTTTAATATTAAATACATGTAATAATAAGCTTTTCGCTCTACCCTCTGAAATTACATCTCTAAATCAAAAAAACATGCTTGATATTAACAATATTAATGCAGAAAATAATCAATAACCTGAGTTTGAAAATCCATGCATTGTTAATACACCTGCAGTAGTTAGAGTTAATAAACTTACACAAGTAAATATAGGTCAAGGTGAAGGAGAAACTAAATGGAATGGATGTCCTTGAAAATTACTTCTATTTAAATTTGACATATATATATTAAATTAACTTACGTAAACACAGAACTGACTTTTTTGTTTATAATACATGGTAATTTTTAAATTAAACTACCTATTTTTATATTTATAACACTTTGAAGTGGTAAACTTGCAAAAGCGTGAGGTTTAGGAGGACTGTTTAAACATCATTCTAAACTAGTGTAGGCTCTGTTTAATAAAGTTTGTAAGAAATCTGTGTAAAACTGAGGTGTTAATCAAGGGTATCTAGAAACGCTTTTACCTTCAACCAGTTGCACGTAAGTTATATATAAGAACAGTCAAGTAGCTACTACAGAAATAATAGATCCAAAACTACTTATGATATTTCAACCTGCAAAAGCATCAGGATAGTCACTTATTCTTCTAGGCATTCCTTGTAAACCTAAGAAATGTTGAGGGAAAAAAGTAACATTCACCCCTATAAATAACACTCAGAAATGTACTTTTCCAAGCATTATGTTATAATTTAAACCTAATATTTTAGGTATTCAGAAGTATCATGCACTAAACAGAGCAAAAACAGCACCCATACTTAAAACGTAATGGAAATGGGCAACGACGTAATAAGTATCGTGGAATGCTATATCTAAAGATGCGTTAGCTAAAATCACACCTGATAATCCTCCAATTGTAAACATAAACACAAATCCTAATGCGAATAACATTGAGGGTGTTAAGTGTAATGAACCACCGTAACAAGTAGCTAATCAACTGAATATTTTAATTCCAGTAGGTACAGCTATAATTAAAGTAGCAGCTGTAAAGTATGCTCTTGTATCCACGTCTAAACCAACTGAGTACATGTGGTGCAAAAAATAACAGGCGAAACCTGTTTAATTCTGTGGACTATATCTTCATCTTTTATTTCATCATATTTCCGGTCTTTTTAGTAATACTTGTAATTAAATTAACTTCTTTACTTAATTTTCTGATATCACTAAGTCCCATTTCTGATAAATGTGCTTTATTATTTACCATTTCATAAACTGTTACTCATTTATTAAATGATAGTTGTTTTTTAGTTTTCAAATTATATTTATTGATATAGCTAATAATAAAAGGTACTTTTACAAAGGAATTACTCTCTACCCTATGCATAGTGCGTATACTTCCTTTTTTAAGCTTTCTATGTGTCAAAAATAAATTCAATTGGTCTTTTATAAATAGCATATTGTCTAAGCTATCTTTTTGATCTATCATAAATTTAAGTTTAACTTGATAACCTAAAAGCATTGCTTTTCTTTTAAAAAGTGTAACATTAAAGCAACCTTCAGCATCAATAAAACCTGATAATCATGCATTAGTAACTAAAGGTAAAGCATTGTTATTCATTTCGGCATAATTGAATATATCTAATCACTTTTTAAATTGTAATTTTCTTTTATCTAATACTAAATTACCATTAAATAAAGCAATTAATATTTCTATGCTTTTTTTATCATCAACTAAATAACGGCTAAAATGAGGAAAGTGTCTTACTTTCCCTATACCTAAAGTTTCTTGAATATGATCTAATATAGCGGTTTCCTTTTGAGTTAATACAAATCTTCCTCGTGTATTTTTTTCACGAAGAAAGGCTCCATCTCCTTCAGAAAAACCTATAAATCAAGTTAACCAATCATCAGAAATTTTATCAGAATCATTTTTACTTATTTTTCTATAAGCGTGAAAATTAAAAGATGTTTCGCGTGTAGTCTCTGAGGGACTCTTGTCAGTTATGATATGTGATTTCTCTTCTTTTAGTCATAGAGGTAAACACAGTAAACTAAGATTCCCTGCTGATTGAGCATAGCCTATAAGATTTTCACTGTTAAAAGTACCTATAGACACTAAGCTGTTCCAGCATATAGCGAAATTTATTACCCCATAGTCACCTATGGGGAAAGCCAGCCATTGACTTCAAACAACAAATCCCAGCACACCTATAGACATCATAGCGTAAACCATACCTAGGTATCCGAAAACGCTTTTGTTAGAACTAGCTGAGATTGTAGTACTTATTATACCAAACCCTGGTATAATTAGTATGTAAACTTCTGGATGCAATTAAAGAGGTCTTTAATTGGACTCTATCTTTATCCTCTATTGTTTCATTTATTATTAAAAGCCATTCATGCTTTAGCCGAAGGACTATCTAATAAAGCAGAATAAGCTTTTACATCTAGTAATTCATAATATTTATCTATTAAAAAGAATCTCTGTTTCTTATTAGAAAAAATAGGATATTTTAAGGTATAACTTTTAAAAAGTTCTATGTCAGCTCTTGCTTGTATAGATCATTTATAATAACCATTTTGACCTTTGTCAAAATATACATTACCACCAAAAACATCTTTAAAACAACTAACGTCAACTAATAATTTATTAGTTACAGATATTGTTAACTGGGGAAAGTTATTTTTAATAGAATAGGTAATAGTACCATCTGCATCAAAAAAACCAGAAAATCAAGCATTATTTATACTAATGACCTTTGGGTATATAATTCTAATATTTAAATTAGAACATATAGATTCTAATTGTTTAACTCTTGATGTATGTCTAATTTTACCATTAATTCTATTTATTAATTCTATCATACCTTTTTTATTATGTAATCTATATCTAAGTCCTTTTACTCCTGATCTTAATTTTATAGATCCTCCTAATTTTTGTTTAATAATAGCCAAAGCGTGTTCATCTTGTAATGACATAGTTATTTCACAACTAGGATAGCCAGCTTTACTAAGTAATAGAGATCCGTCTCCATCAATAAGACCAGCCAGCCATTCATTTCAAGGCTCATCATTGTTAAAAGCTGATGAAATATGTTTAGAGGATAATGGACGTGTAGTCTCTGAGGTTCCTACTAAGAAATTAAATCTTTTTGTTACCTGCTGATTGTCTGACATTAATAAAATTTTCACTTTAGAGGGATATGTTGTTATTACTATTAATAATACTAGTATTGTTATACCGCTTATACATAAAGTATCTATTAATGAATATTCAGAGTTCCAGCATATAGTCCATTTCATTAGATAAATTACTTTATCTACGGGCCGATTTTGACCAAAGAATCAGAAAAGGTGTTGGTATAATATTGGGTCACCTCCACCTGCTACTTCGAAGAAAGATGTATTGAAATTTCTATCTGTTAAGATCATAGTAATTCCCATTAAATTGTTGACTTACTGGATAAAATCCCATAGTTTAAAGTGTAAGACTTTAAGCTTAAAAAGTTATTAAAACTTAGTGTAAGTACGCAAACATTCTCATGTTTGATCGGACCATATCTTATATTTTTACGTTGTAGAATTTTTGTAAATGATCTCAAGTAAAATCAGTTCTGAGATTGTTCATAGCTGATTTGATCTTTACTATTTTTTCCTTTCCTTCATTTGTATTATGCTCCTTTCTATTAAATATGTCTACTACTTCCATTCAATCTAATGAATCTAAATGTTTAGTTCCAAATAGAGGAAAGCTTAAAAGATAATTTTTAGCATTAATATTTCCTTTAAGGTTAGTAGTTCTAACTCTATACTCAGGTTTAGGTCTTTCCGATTTTATTTCTTTTACTTCCGTTTCTAAAAACTCAGCAATATAACTTAAAAATTCTAAATTATCATATCCTTTGTGATCTTGTCGTCTTTGAGATATTTCTAATTTACATTCAAGTTTAGGATATTTACCTGAAAGAGTAGTTCTTACTTGGAAAGAAGCGTCTGCTTCTATAAAGCCTGACAGTCATGGATTGGAATTTAAAGGCTCCATAGATACAGAATATTTTTCAATATTTGTTCCTTTAGTTTCATTAAAAAAATCTATTAATGCATTAAGACTATATATTTTAGGTGTTCTCATGTTTCCATTTAGTAATGAAATTACTAATAATATACCTTTATAACTATTTATAGTTAATATATAAGCGTCTACCCCTTTTTTTCTAGATAATGAACCTAGCCCTAATTCTTTTTGAATAAGCAAAGCTAAGGGTAAGTCTTTTAAATGAAAAACTATTTGTATAGCAGGGTAATTTAACTTACCCTTGGCACTTCTTAATGTTTTTGGTGTAATTATTGTACCATCACCTTAAATAAGTCCGGTGAAATAATAACTAAATAGAGATTTATTTAAACTTTTACTACTGTTGTTTGTATGAATAGATGTAAGACTTGTACATAAAGGAAAGGTTAAAAATTCTAAACTACAACAAAAATATTTTGGCGTGTGGCCTCTGAGGTTCTCTAAAAAGTTCAAACTTAATAGATTACCTGCTGATTGCGATATATATTTATATAACGGTTCCCAGAATATAGCCAAATTTAAAGCCGGCAGATTTAGTTTACCGGCTAGCACAGGAAGTGATAATAATAATAGAACAGCTGTAACAACAACTGCTCACCCAAATAAAGCTAACTTGTGTAGTCTTATACCTGGACTTCTCATATTTAAAATAGTTGTTATAAAGTTCATAGCTCCTAATAAGGAACTTATCCCTGATAAGTGTAAGGCAAAGATAGCTAAGTCTACACTAGGCCCACTGTGACTTTGTATACCTGATAATGGCGGGTAACAATTATGTTGGTAACCTCATTTATTTCTCTCTCCAAAAAAGGAAAAGAAACTATAAACTATCGTTACACTCAATAAATTACTTTATTGTTCGGACTATACCTTTATCTTAAAAATAATAAACACTAAATTTTTTTTATTTCCTGTAATTTTTTTTTCATCTTTCTTATAATCTCTCTTATATGAGATAATTTAGAAAAATTTCCCTTATGCTTTGCATAAGATCTAGACCATATTCTATATTCTACTGATTTCATACCTTTCATAGTATTATGATAATATTTTATTATATTTTCAATAGCTTTAGAATTTGTAGTGTCTAACATATAATAATTGTGATTTGATTTAAACTTAACAGAAGTAGGTATGTGTAGTATCTTACGTATGCCGTGTAATACTATCTCGTCTAGCTTTTGAGATATGCCAAAACCGTGAACTATTTTAGAACTGTCTTTTGAAACTAGGTAAAAACTACCTTCGGCTTCTGTAAAGCCAACTAACCACGGTTTGCTTATTACATTCTTAACATCTTTTGCTGTTTTTGTATCTAGCTGTCCGTTGTCCTTTTCGATCCAAACACTAGATATGTAATCCTCAGACATGGTGTCATTTTTTAACTTTCATAGTTGTTCATATTTCTCATCTTTGCATAATTTATCGTTTTCTAAAATAGAATATGCTTTTTTTAATCTGATATAATCGAATTCTTTGCTAGTTACAAGAGAGTATTTATCAAAAATAGGAAAAATGTGGTTTGCTATTTTCTTTCTATCTCTTATGACAAACTGTCCTTTAGGACCGCTTTTAGTCACGGAACCTATTCCTAGTTCCTTTTTTATATAATAAAGAGCTCTTAGATTATATCTAGATAAAGCTATTTTGTATACCAAAACTCATTTATCGTTTTGGTATGCTAGATGGAATGTTCCATCACCGTCTGTCATACCTACTAATCATTGTTCAAATCAAATTTTACTATTATTAAAATTACTTTTCTTATTGTTATTATTTTCAAGATACTCTTTATTAAGTCTCTGATGAGTATAATTAAAATTTCTATATACTCAGGCGCATTGTCCCCTTGCAATGGGCATTTTTACATACGTATTCATTCTCGAATGAATGATACATGAGTAGCACATAACCTGTATATAACTATGATAGTCGTATACTTGGGGAGTTTCACGCATCGAAAAGAGTTTTATTGCCTCTGAGTCACCTCAGAGCAACTCCATACCTGCTGCTAGAGTTCATCCTGTTCCAGCACCATTTTCAATAGTACTGGCAAATATAAATAAAATTAAGCTAGGGGGAAGTAATCAGAAACTTATGTTATTCAATCTAGGAAAGGCCATATCTGGACCACCTACTAATAACGGTAGTAAAAAATTACCGAATCCACCTATCATTGCTGGCATACGTTTACTCCTTATCTTTCGGTAAGGAACGGACTATATCTTTATCTTTTGGTGTAAATATACCAACTAAGATATTTCACGTGTAGTCTCTGAGGATCCTACTTAATAAGAAAGGGGGCGGAGGAAACCGATTCCCCCTTAAAAATTCTTATCTTTGGTTTCCTGCTGATTGCCTAATCCTTTACTATGTCACTGTATTCCACTGCTAATCTATAGTCCGCGGTACTAGTTGTAAAGGCTCTAAAGGGATTCCAGCATATAGTGAAAAAAAAGTAAAATATTTCTACCTTACCCGGCCATGCCAGTCTATTTAATCTTTTACATGCGCATGTAATGTAAATTTTCATTTTCCTCTATAATAACCCGATTTTTCACCTTTTAAATATTCTCTAATAACTTGACGATCCCCTTTTAAATGGTTAGCTAAATTATTTAATGATGGAAAGATAAGATTCTTACTTGAATCATCTTTAAATTCAGCAAATATACTTTTAGCTGCAGGGTGCTTACTACTATATAAAATCCGTTTACTTGACACTAGTTCTTTTATCTCAACTAAGCTTAGTAGATTCGTATTATCAGATTCTTCTATAATATCCATCGAAAAGAGAAAATGGTCTAGGTAAATAGCACCTGTAGCCAGACAATTGCTTAAAGTATTATGATGTATAGTTATTGTATTATACGTATACTGTCTTGATTCAAATATATATAATAGTGAAAAATCTTCTACATTATACATATAAATAGGTGTACCTCTCATTTTACGCAATCTATCACGTGCTTCTTGACTCATAGGTTCATGATAACCTGAACTGCTTGCTACTAGATCCACGTTCAAGCTTGGTTTTAAACTGTCAATAAAATATTGTTCTAATTTTACAATGTCATCTAGACTAGAGGATATATCCATAATGTAAACAGTTAAATTTGCATTGTAAAAACCATGTTTATTGAAATAACGTAATACTTTACGTGCTTTAGTTTTAAGTATAGAAGGCATAAAGTAAGAGTTTATTCTATTATATAAGTTTATAGAACGTCCTACATAAATATGTTTGTTATCTTTTCATACGTAGACACCTTTTTGACTTTTAGTGGCCTTAAGTACAAGTTTTCTATTATTAAAAGGATCTTCTATAAATATCTTAGTATATTTACGTATATTTTTCTTGTTGTTATCATCATTATTATTATTGTTATTATTACTATTGTTACTATTATTAGATTTTATAATTATAGTATCGGTGATGTTATTACATAGATTAGAGTGGTAATGAAAATTACGATTAAATAGCCTTCTTCTATCGACCATGAAGAATATCATTAAGATAGCGTGTGCTGTTATTATACTGTTATATAATTGGTTATCTGCGATATACTGTACTCCAGGACCTGATAATTCAAGTCTTATTAACACAGAAAAAGCTGTTCCCAATAGCCCTGAAAATAAGGCAAATATTAAGTACAATGTACCTATGTCTTTTGCATTACTTGACAAGAATCATCTTTCTCATCAAAGAGATATCGCAGAAAGATGTGTGTCAACTTTTCTAGGCAGAGAAAGATTATCTTGTTTGCTATGTAAATCTTCAGAAAAGTTTACGATTTCTTCATGCTGCATTATGTTCACCCTTGCGTTTGTTTCAGTTTTTAAAGGCAAATTATTATTGATTTAAAAATTAAATCAGGTATGTTTAAAAAAATATTACATATTTTTTAATATAAAAACATGAATGATGTATATATATATTATAATTAAAGAACTTACTTTTTTTTTAATCTCAAAGTATAGAGAGTTTACGTCACTAATAAAGGAAAAGATATTTACTTTATTATACAAATTTAACTTGTTTTACACTTTTTTATCAGTACAGTAAAAAAGAAACAAGTAAGCAAAAAATAATGGTTTTTTATTACAAGAAAAAAGTGAAAAAAGTAATTTAAGTAAATTCTAGTTTGACCTACTTAAACATAAGAGCTATAAAGATAGATAGGTTCTTAATTTTTTTTTTTATTTTTTCTCCTCTGTAGGCATAGAGTAATTAACTTGTCTGCTTTCTATAGAAAGTGCATTTTTTCCTAGCTCAAAAGCAAAACCTAATGTTAAAACTAAGAAAAAGATAAGCATAATAATTAAACCGAATATACCATTAACATATGCGCTTACTATGTAAGGGTATACCAATAATATTTCTAAGTCAAAAAGTAAAAACAGTAAAGCAAAAATAAAGAAGGATATACTGAACTCACTTCTATTTTGACCCAGGAATGAGTGAAATCCACACTCAAAGGCACTGTCTTTTTCTTCGTAAGGATTGTGAGGGGCAAGGATCAAATTAACTGCTAATAATATGGCAGCTAGTATAGGTATAAAAATTAAGAAAAATGTTTGACTTGTCATTTAAGATTTAAATAAAATAAGGGTTAAAATACTAACTATATTAAATCATTCTCCGGGTACATATATAAACAGTATCAATAAAAGTGTTAACACAGATATACTGCTACTTAATGAACTGCTTATTGTTATATTTTCTGGTTTAAAAACTATCCTTTCTTTTTTTCCTTTTTCTGTAGGACTTCCTGTAGAGTCAGAATTACTTATTATGTAACCTACTAAATTTAAATTGCTAATTGAAGGGTTTTTTTTGTAATTATCTTTATAAAAGAAAATTTGTTTTATTAAATTTAAATAATAGGCTGCTCCAATTACACTAGTTAATATTGCAACCAATGTTATAAATACATAACCACTATCTAAGGCTGCACTTAAAACCATCTGTTTGGCAAAAAAACCTATAAGAGGAGGTACACCTACAAATGAAAATAATGTTATTGCTAAACTTATGGCAATAAAAGGATTTATATAAAAGTATCCTTTTATTTGATTTATTAGTTGTATAGGTGAATTGTTTTTATCTGTTAAATCTTCTTTATATTCTTTTTCTTTGTAGACATATAGGTAAAATGAAAACCCTATGCTTACTAGTATGATAAAGGCATTTAAATTTGTAATAGTGTACTGTAAAATGTAAAATATATATGCTTGTATAGATTCTACACTATTTACAGATAAGGCTAATAAGATAAAACCTACATGACTTATTGTACTGTATGCTAATAATCTTTTTATTCTAAACTGTGTTAAACCTAAAACAGAACCTATTACCAAAGAAAATAAGCTACTTAGTAGTAATATACTTTTTCAAGAAAAATCAAAGAATGAGTGTTCTGTGTAGTAAACTAATTCTAAAAAAAAGGCAAAGATTGATATTTTTGAAACAATAGCCACATAGGTTGTAACTATAGTGGGTATACCATCATACACATCTGGTGATCAAAAATGGAATGGTGCTGCACTAACCTTAAAAAGGAATCCTACTGACATTATTATTAGAGACAAATGCAGATAATATGGTTGATATCAAAACATAAGTACAGATGATATTTCTTCTATTTGACTTATACCACTTATTACATAAATATTATCTAGGTTTGTTGTACCGGAATTTGCGTACAATAGTGCAGATCCCAATAATATAAAACACGATGATAATCCTCCTAATAGAAAATAAGTTAACCCACTGGCAGTAGCTGATTCTGAGTCTCTATATATAGTAGATAATATATACAAACCATAACTCTGTAACTCTATAGAAAGAAAAACAGAAACCAAGTCACCAGTACTTATCAAAAATACAGCTCCACATATTATAAACACTATTATCAATGCATATTCTATTATACGGAATTGTTCTCCTGTTTTATTTGAAATAATGTTTTTATTGTATGAAAATTTGTTTTTTCCTAGAAAAGAAATTAATGCCAGCAAAGATGAATATTCTTTTAGAAAAACTTTTCTAGGGTAGAATGCAGTAAGTGTAAGTATTATAGCACTAACTAAGAATATGAATATATTAAATGTATGAGTAAATGTTGTTACATTAAACAAACCACCATATATACCTATACCTTTATCTAGTGAGTTAACAAATAAATTATTGTAAGCTATATAACTTGTTAAAAGTAAACCTTTAATAACAATTCTAGAAAATAATATTGATTTATCACGTCTTAATGTAACGGCATTTGAAATAAGTAAAAAGATTAATAAAGATATTAACATAAATTGCGTATAAACTCAAGCTTAATTTATACTTTTTTCTTTTGTTAAACACATTTGAGTAAATATAACAATAGATCCAAGTAACCTTTTAAAAGCGTTTTTTTTTTTTAATAAAAGAGGTAATGTAAAAGATAGGCAAAAAAATATAATATTATCAACAGTGTCTAGTAAATTTATAGAAATTCATGTGACCTTTTACGACTTATATAACTACATGCCTAAAGCAAATCAGCAACAGTAATAATTTAAGGACTTTTCCTAGCTATTATATTTTAACATGTTTCAAACCTATTAAAGTAACCTTAATAAAAAGCATCAAAGTAAATGTCACTAGCCGTAGTTTGAAAAGCATTTTTATGCAAGACTTTTCTTTTTACTTTTTATTTTTCTAAGGAAGGAGTTTGTATAAAAAGGGTAAGTTCACAGCTTTGTTACACTATATACTTTTTTATTTATAATACATGGAACATTAAAAAAGTATATTTGTACAAGTATCTGTATAACGCTCACGGCGCTTGTAAATAACTACCTACCTGCGCTGATCTTTTCGAAAAAAGAGGAAGAAAGCGTTATAAACATTTTTTATTGTTTTATTGTAATAACAATAGCTCCTACCATAGCTAATAGAAGTATTATACTTGTTATTATTAATCATAAGGGGTAACTAGTATATAGAATATTACCGATGCTAGTAATATGAGATATTTCTGAAAGTGCCCCATCTCATATTTGAGAGCTTACAAATAGCACACTATTGTTATCCTGCGCGTTAAAAAAGGTTTTCATAGAATAAGAAAGACTGTTTACACTTATTGCGTCATTTCCTGTTTCCAGTGCAGAGTAATAACTCCTATTTCCACTATAAACGTATACATTGTGGCTTTCACTCATATTAGAAGGAAATAATTTATATAGCGTTATATTAAAAAATATACCTATTATAATGGCCAGAGGTATACTGTTACTACTGTCAGTAACAAGCTCAGATATTCTAACATTTATTAACATTAATATAAATAGAAATAATATAGATACTGCTCCAACATACACCAATAAATACGAAAGTCCTATGAAATTTATACCTAACATCATTAAAAACCCGGCTATATTAAGGAATAATCCTATTAAGAATAAAACAGAAACGATAGGGTTTTTGCTAACAATAACAAAGACACCACACAATATTGAAGCCAAAGAAATAAAATTTAATGTACTGTAATTTAATCCGTTAGTAAAAGATTCGTTTAAAAGATAGAGGTTAAACATGCATTAAAAAAAAATGAATAAATATCTAAATGTAGAAAAATGTTTTAATAAAGATCTGTAACATAAGTAAGGACAATTATAGCTCCCCTCACCTCTCTCCTTTCTCCAGGAGAGGAGAGAGTGGTGACTGGAGATTAGAATAAAAAATAAGTACAGGTAACCCGGAGTTAAAAAAGAAAAACTTGCTTAATCTTGTGGTTGTTAAACTCTTGGATGCAAGATGGTAAATTATTGTTACAATACCGTAAAAAAGTAGGAGTCGAACCTAATAAAATCTGCCATATCTAGCTCTTTCTTTTAATATAACGCTTTCTTCTCGTAGACAAAGAAGAGGGGGGTTAAATGGTATTATAATATATATTTAATATTGTACGATAAGTATGTAATTTAGTTTTTAGTAAAATTAGTACTTTGTACCTTAAAACCTCGAGGTTCTTTAAGCCAAAGCCTATACAATTATTATGTATAATGTTTTTCCTTTTTATCAGAAAAGCCACTATGCATAAAAATTCGTAGTGTTATGCTACGTACATTTAAGAGTATCTTAAAGTAAGTTTCGTGCCTATATGCATTCAGCACTTCTCTATAACTAACATAGCTTTCCTGCCGTGCCTAATTTTTTTGTTTTATTGTTTAACCAATTAAGGCTGATGTTAATGTTATACGAGTAAATATAACAAATACCTAATGAATGTTTTTTATCTTCAATAGATAATATTTTTATTATATTTGCAAACAACAAGTAAACAGCAGGTAAACCAGAGGTTAACATACCCAACTCCTTTCGTACGAAGGGGCTATCTTTATTTTACTCTAATTTCCTCTAGAAGATAGAAACCATACTGTCTCACGACGTATTTAACCCAGCTCGTGTAGCTCTTTAATCGACGAACAGTCGTACCCTTCATGATTCCTGCATTCATGTG
>Ga0160428_1000471_pt1 | contig 45076 bp, 42 predicted proteins | sample SolpanmetagenomM_FD_108198 | JGI IMG/M metagenome (GOLD analysis project Ga0160428, IMG submission 108198) | Solar panel surface microbial communities from Lawrence Berkeley National Laboratory, California, USA - M | ecosystem: Engineered > Built environment > Solar panel > Unclassified ... | reverse complement strand
GCTATAGCGTTCGGTTTGATATAAGGCTGGGTCGCTAGTGCCGGCAATATTGGCCGTGGTCGAATACACGTTGCCCGGTGTGGGGGAGTAATACTGGTCGGCGGCAAACAGCCCCTGGGAAGTGGTCAGCTCGCCCCCGCCGGCATGGAGGCGGGCCAGGGTGGCGCCCGGGGACCCCCCAGTTACCCGCCCCGAGTTCAGGCGAACACTAGCGGAGTAGCTGAACTGGTTGGCCGTCACCAAATCGAGCGTGCCACTACCGTCCACGTCGGCCAGTGTCAGGCTGACAGGATTAACCCCCACGGCCACGCTGGTCCCGGCGCTGAAGGCGCCCTGGCCATTGTTGAGGCGCACGCTGATGGCAGGGTTGTTATAGTCATAGTTGGCCGTGGCCAGGTCCAAATCGCCATCGCCGTCCACGTCGCCCAGCACCATGTCCAGCGGGGCGGCCGAGAGGGGAATGACGCTGCCGCTGCCGAAGGTGCCCTGGCCATCGTTGCGGTGTAGCGTCACGGTGTTGTTGTCCCGGTTCAGGCCATTGGCCACGACTAAGTCCAGGTCCCCATCGCCGTCTACATCGCCCAAGGCCACTTTGCTGGGGCTGTTGGCCGCGAGTTCCACCCCATTTTTGAGTTGGTCAAAGCTGCCCTGCCCATCATTGAAGTGCACGCTCACGGTATTGTTGGTGTTGCCAGTCAACAGGTCGAGGTCCCCGTCGCCGTCCACATCCCCGATGGCGACGCTGATGGGGCTGCCACTCGTAGACAAGGTGGCGCCTCCTATGAACGTGCCCTGGGGCAAGCCATTGTTGCGCCACACGCTCACAGTGCCGTCCGAACTAGCGGTAATTATATCTAGGCGCCCATCGCCATCCACATCTGCCAGCACTACCTTATTCGGCAACCGGTGGAGCGTGATGGTCGGACCTGCGCTGAAAGTACCCTGCCCGTTGTTGTACCCCACGGTCAGCCTCGCGTCGTTGCTAACCGCCGCCAGGTCCAAATCGCCGTCGTTATCCAGGTCGCCCAGGGTAAGTGCTTGTACATTCCCCCCAAAAAAGAGCGGCACCAGACCAGCGTCGCGGAAGCTGCCCTGCCCATTATTGAGGCGGATGGCGACGGTTCCACTTCCGGCCACGAGCATATCTAGGCGCCCATCGCCATCCACATCGCCCACGGCTAGGTCCGTCGGAGTGTTGCCAGTAGCTACCTCACTCCCGCCCCCAAAGGTACCGGCGCTGGGCACAGTAGCCGTGGTAAACTGAAAGGCGTAAGTCGAGGTCAATACCTCGGAGTTGATGCCAGTTGCGCCGGTGCCGACGGTAGCAAAGACGGTTTCGCCGGCCCGAAAGGCTGTCGTCGGGGTGAAGGTGAGCCGATTACCGCTCACTGACGCTTGACCAGCCTTGTGCCCCCCCGCTTGCTGGCTAAATACCGACAGCACATTGCGCGTTGCCACATCGGGACTCAGCACTTGGCTAAAGCTAGCCCAAACGGGTGCCGTGAGCGGTACATTGAGGGCTCCAGGCGCTGGAGAGACACCTCTAATTGCTAGGGTTTGGGCTTGGCTTACCAGGGGTAGGCTACTCCAGCCTAAGCTCACTGCTACTAAGGAGAGAAGTCGTTTGTTCATAGGTTCTTAGATGTGGATTAGGAGACGCTAAAGGTAGATGCCGAAAGAGAATTATAAGAAGAAAATTTAGCACATTTCTGCTGATAATTACTTAACCTGAACAGCAGTCCTGTAGTAACACACAGGAGGTCTATGGCTTATCTACCGAACTAGGTCATCAAAAACTCTGACAAGTCGTCGCCATTGGCGCACAAGCCCCCGCCTTTACCTAGGCGACGCCCGGCGGGCAAGCTATATCGCTGGCCGATTACTGGGGCAAGTACGTGCTGGTAGAATTCTGGGCCAGTTGGTGCGGCCCATGCCGCGCGCAAACCCCTACGCTGCGGCAAGCATACGCGGTGTATAAAGGGGCCAACTTTGAAATATTGGGCATATCGCTGGATAACGAAGCCACCCGACAGCAATGGATCCAGGCCATTGCAGACGACCATACTTCCGGGGTACAAGTGTCAGAGTTGCGCGGCTTCGAGGGTGAAATAGTGCAGAGCTATGGCGTCAAAGCCGTTCCACAAAACTTTCTAATTGATCCTACGGGCAAAATTGTGGCCAGTAGTCTGCGTGCCAGCATGTTACTAGTGGTCTTGGCCAATCTTATTAAGCCGTAACCAAATTAGGCTACGGCTTACAGCAAGGTGATTTGCCTCATTAGTAGGTTCGGGGCTACGCGCAGGAGTTTAACTGCGCAAGTTATAGCTACTACCGTTGCAGTATAATATACCAACTGGGGTAGCTTGTCACACAAGGCAATCCCGGCTTCAAGAAATGACTAGAGCTGGCGGAGACATTTCCTAACCGCTCATGGCTGTTGCAGAACTCATATCACAAGTGAAAGTAGACTGTTTTCAGTCAAGACATATGAGGAAATGCAACCTCACAGCTGATTTTTTAAGCTATGTTGAGTGCTAGTAGCATCGCACGATAGCTTGGGCAAAGTTCTCCAACAGCCACGAACGATTAGGAAATGTCCCCATCTACTACACCGCCGAATAACTCAAGGCTGCTGCTTCACGGGAATAGTCACGGGGACTACTAAGCTCACGGTCACGGCCTGCCCAATTTGTTTGCCGAGGCTAAAGTGGGGGAACTTGCCGTACAGCTATCATTACAGCCGAATTTAAGTAGGCTCGTAGCCCCTTCGCGATTTGGGGGTGACGGACACATTCTGTCTTATCTACCTAAAATTGCACAAATAGATGGCCGTTTGGAGTGGCCGGTAGTACGACCAAGTACCACTTGATAGTGGCTATCCTGGCCGCAACCGCGTTCTGACCGTTCAGCGTAGGCATTTAGTCCACGTAGGTATGGACTTGATTCAAATAGTCAGAGGCCTCGTCTTCGGTAGGGGCGGGACACTTATACACTGGCTCAACGGGTACCTGCTTCCGCACTGCTAGATGCTTGGGCTGCGCTTGAGCCAGCGCGCTACTTCCGGTAAGGTTGGCCAACAGCCAAGCGTAGCAGGCAAAGTTTCTGCTCATGGAGGGTGAGGCATCGTGCATCGACTAAGCTAGCAGTGCCAGTAAGTAGATGCTACGAGAACCAAAAGTGCACACTATACCATACGAGTAGCGAAGGCAGACAACATGCATTAAATTACAAGGTTCCGAATGCTGTGCCTTTCCGAGCCAGTGTAGGACCTCAAACCATCCCGCCTAGCTCGACTACCGCAGCCAGCCCGCCGCTTAGTGGGCACATGCAACCATTTCGCCAGTTGGTAGCTCTTGTCCATAGTTTCTCTTTTCTGACTTCTTATGACCCGATTTCTTCTCCTATTCGGCAGTAGCCTCTTCGTCGTGGGCACGGCACAGGCCCAGCTTGGCCTTCGCGTAGGGGGCAGTCTATCTCAACTGCACACCACTACCGGCACGAACCTCTACAGCCGCTCCAGCTCGCAGCTTGGCTACCAAGTCGGGGTGACGTACCGCGTGCCGCTCACGGCTTGGCTGGCCCTAGTGCCCGAGGTGCAATACAGCAACGAGCGAGCGACGCTCTCGGAGGCTAACTATACCATTCCAGACCGTGACTTCGAGGCGGACTCTCGCCTGCGACTACATTACCTCAACGTGCCCGTACTCCTAAGCGCCACGCTCGGCCCGGTTTACGTAGAAGCCGGTCCCCAGGCCAGCTTACTGCTGGGCGGCCGCCAAACGGGCACGGTGACGACCACCAGTTGGGGCATGGCAGCGACGCAGTCGATCGACCAGGCCATCACGGACAGCAACCGGCGCTTCGATGTAGGCCCCTGCCTCGGCGTCGGCGTGCAGCTGCCGGCGGGCTTGGGCCTGAGCGTACGCGCCTATCGGGGCTTGATGACGCTCAACCACGAGCGCCAGTTCCTCGACGGCGAACACCAGCGGCAGAGCTTGCAAGCTTCGCTCACTTACCAATTGCCCACGCGCTAATATGCGAGCTTTTGGCAGCTGGTTGAGGGCTGGCTCACAGTCCACTAACAGGCTGCACCCTACCACCCAGACACTGCCGCTCAACTCGTGCAGGTAGTAAGTCCGACGCGCACTAATCAGTTACTGCTTGGGAAAAATCTTCCTCCATTCCCCAAAGCTCGCTAACTAGTCCTTTGGTGCAATGACTCTATCCCCAGGGCTAACGCTTGCTGGATATAGAATACGAAGCAATTTGGGGCATTTTTCCAACGTTCCTTTAGGTAATGTCTTAAGCTAAACCTTGTCACACAAACTATATAAATGTTGAGCAATACATCAAGTTGCTAGCTTGCCTCAGACTCTGAGTGGGCCGCCTATTTTTGTATGTTGATGCAAATAATTAGAAAACTAACCTGAACAGTTTGAGCCCCTACCAGCTACTTAGCTGGTAGGGGCCACTGTGAGGAGCACTAGCCTTCGGTAATGGTTGTTTTCGAAGCTGCCTTTGGAACTGCTCGCTAGTTGGTGGTGAGTACCAAACTTAACTCCAGCAGATGTTACCTGACGAACGTCCTAGCAGGGCTAGTAACCCGCTGCGCCCGCCAACTGCCAGTCAGCTTTCAATACGGACATGACGATTTTATCGTGAAATATGCCCTGTCGACACGCCGCTTGTCGCAGACGCCCTTCCACGACAAAGCCTGCTTTGGCATAGGCTCGCAAGCCGCCCGTATTCCCTTCCGAAACCGTGAGCATCACCCGATTCAGGTGATGGGCGGTAAAGGCAAGCTGCAGAATTTGCTTCGTTACCGCCGTTCCCACGCCCTTGCCCCACTGCGCTTTCTCGCCCATGAAAATAAATTATTCGCCCGTGTGATTGGTGGCGGAAATACCCGTGAGCCCCGCATAGCCAATCAACGCGTTGGTCTCGGCTAAGTAGATGCCCAAGTTCAGGTTGTTGGCCTGCGCTAAGGTGGCCTCAAACCACTGGTCGATCTGCTGCGCGGTCTTCATCTCCTGGAAGGCCGAGAGCGAATACTGGGTAACTTCGGGGTCGCGGAGCCAGGGGTAAAATTGCGTAACCTGTTCTGGGTGCAAAGGAGCGAGCTTCACCATCACCTTATTCGGGGAGTTTATCTGCTTGAGAAGGGGCAGGGGGTAAAAGTAAGCAGACCATAAACCTTCACCAGCGTGGTCCTACCGGCTAGGTTGGCGCCTACCCTGCCAACAAGCAACTCCACCGCTTAGGGGACCAGCACGTGGCTAAGTGGGGCGCGTGCCCAGGCTGGCTAAAAGCCGCTGGCTACCTCGTTAACGGCAGTTTCATCCCCTCGTGTGAATTGACAAAGCTCAAGGATTCATAAAACCGCTTAGCTTCGGGTCGTTGTTTGTCGGTGGTCAATTGCAGCACATAGGCGCCCTTGGCTAACGCGCGCTGGCAGGCATACTGGAACACGTGGGTGCCGATACCCTGACCCCGGTACGCGGACTTGACGCGCACGCCTTTGATCTGTGCGCGTAATCCGCCCAGGTGCGTCAAATACTGAATAAAGCTCAACTGAAAGGTAGCCAACAGTTCACCGGCCCGCTCTACAACCGTTAGCTCCTGCTGCATATCGGCGGCAATGGCGTGAAAGGCGCGCGTGTATGCCGGGGGCAGGGGCCGGGTAACCTGCTCGCGGATCGCGCCTAGTTCATCGTCAGCGAGCAGTTGAATAAGGCCTAGCAGGTCTGCCTCCGTAGCAAGCTGATACGTCAGGTCCATTTCCTGTTGGTTTTCCATGAATGCAGTCTTAACTAAACAAGGGCTGCTAAACTAGCTAAATAGGAGTGGGTATTAACAAAGTGCTCCTCTTAGAATCTATTGTATTTCACCAACAAGCGGTAATGATTGGGCTAGCACAAATTTTTTAATTCAACATCCGGCAATCATTCGGCCTAACACCTGCTTTTTGTTTGAATAAACGGGTGAAATGTTGCGGGTATTTAAAGCCCAATTTGTAAGCAATTTCACTCGCAGATTTATTGAGGTCAAATAGTCGCTCTCCCGCCACCTTTGTCTCTTTTGATTGAATATATTCCTGCGCAGAGCTGCCGATATCTTTCTTCACCAGCTCACCAAAATAGTTGGGTGATAAATGGAGGGCTTCGGCGCAGTAAGCTACGGAAGGCTGTTTACTAATGAACTTTTAAAAGCGCTTACAAGCAAATCTAATAAGAGCATTGCTCAAGTGATTCTGCGATGGTTAATTCAAAAAGAAGTTGTAGCTATTCCAAAACCAGCAAATAGGGAAAGGATAAAGGAAGATCAATGTATTTGACTTTGATTTGTCTTCCGATGATATGACAACTATTAAATCGCAAGATAGAGGTAGTGGACTAATTTATTATGTTTAAAAATATTTGAAAATAGGAAGCAAGTGCTAAAACTTCGCAAACTTTATTATTAATGGCGTTTCTTCTGTTAACGTTATTGGGTGTTGCATACCTCACGGTATGCAACACCCATGAGGGAAGGTATCGGCTATTCCACATTCTTCCGGTAAGTCCTCAAAACTATGTTAGATACAGTTGATTCACTACCCCCACCAGGCGTTCTGAACTTTCTAGAGCTACTGCAATAAAGATTTCGCAAGCATGGTAGTCAGTGGGAAAACGGCACTTTACCTAACTATCTAGAAGCTATGCAAGCTTGAACGTCTGATATGGAGGAGTACTACCTAAATACCGGCAAGCCCATCCCAGAGAATGTAACGTCGCTCTTCATCGACCAAACGTTGAAAGGCCGGGCAGACCCAGTGAGTTTAGGTACGAAAATCCTGTTGGAGCGCTGAGAGTTAACAGGACTGGAACATGTGTTTTCAAGATTCGCCCCGAATTATAGGTTGCTACTTAGGCTGCAACAGTAAATTTGTGGCCGTAGTAACGGGCTTCCAAGCGAATGTCTGTTTCACTGACGGGACAACCCGCAGCCCAGTAGCCGGCTGTACGGATGCGGGTTTTAGCCCGCGCTTCTGTCCGAAATCTCGTTTTTTCGACCACTTAGGGCTGCCCCGCCCCTTACGATAAGGCTCACCATGAGTACCCCCTCCACCTCCGACACCCCTAGCCCCAGCGCTACCCCAGGCCAGCCATTGGTTGGCGTTGTCATGGGCTCCAGCAGCGACTGGGATACCATGCAGCATGCCGTGCAGATTCTCACGGACTTTGGCGTGGCCCACGAAGCGCGGGTGGTATCGGCCCACCGCATGCCCGACGACTTATTTGCCTACGCCGAACAAGCCGGCCCGCGCGGCTTGCAAGCCATCATTGCTGGCGCGGGGGGGGCCGCCCACCTACCGGGTATGCTAGCCGCCAAAACCACGCTGCCCGTGCTCGGGGTGCCGGTGGCCAGTCGCCATTTGCAAGGGGTAGATTCGCTGCACAGCATTGTGCAGATGCCCAAAGGGATACCCGTAGCCACGTTTGCGATTGGCACTGCCGGGGCGGCCAATGCCGCGCTGTTCGCGGTCAGCCTACTGGCCCTGCACGACCCGGACCTAGCGACCAAGTTGCAGGCCTTTCGCGCCGCACAAACTGAGGCCGCTCGCAACATGACGTTGCCCATATGAGCGCCGATAGCCACGTTACAGCCATGACCTCGATTTTCCCAGGCAGTGTGGACGCCGCTGGCCAGCGGGCCACGTTAGGTGTATTAGGGGGCGGCCAGCTGGGCCGGATGTTTGTGCATGCCGCTCAGCGCCTGGGTTACTTCACCGCCGTGCTGGAGCCCGACGCGCAAAGTCCAGCTGGGCAGGTAAGTCACTACCACATCCAGACCGACTACGACGACCCGGCCGGGCTAGCGCAACTGGCCCACCTGTGCCAGGCTATCACCACCGAGTTTGAAAACGTGCCGGCCCAGGCCCTGCAAACGCTGGCGCTGACCCGACCCGTGGCACCGAGTGCGGCTGTAGTGGGCATTGCCCAAAACCGCATCGAGGAAAAAGCTCATTTCGCCGCCTGCGCAAACCTGTCGGGGGTGACCTGCGCACCCTACGCGGTGATTGAAACACCGGCCCACCTACAGGCCGTCCAGGACGAGCGGGCGGATTTGCTACCCGGCATCCTGAAAACCGCCCGCATGGGCTACGACGGCAAGGGCCAGGTCCGCGTCAAGACCGCCGCTGAACTGGCCGCTGCCTGGGCGGAGTTGGGCGGCGTGGCCTGCGTACTGGAAAAGATGCTGCCGCTAACCGCCGAGTGTTCGGTGCTAGTGGCGCGCGGCTGGGACGGGCAAGTCGTCAGCTTCGCCCCGCAGCGCAATGTGCACGTCGATGGCATTTTGGCTGTGACCCATGCCTACGAAGGCAATATGCCGATAGCCCTGGCTGCTAGGGCCCGCGACGCGGCTGTGGCCATCGCGCAGCATCTCGGCTACGTCGGGGTGCTGTGCGTCGAGTTTTTTGTGGTGGAAGACGGCAGCGAGCACGGTGGCTTGGTAGTCAACGAGATGGCCCCGCGCCCGCACAACAGCGGCCACTACACTATAGACGCCTGCGACGCGTCGCAGTTTGACCTCCAAGTCCATACTATGGCGAGCTTGCCCTTGTCACAGCCGCGCCAGCACTCCCCAGCCATCATGCTCAACCTGCTGGGCGACGTGTGGTTTGACGCCGACGGTCAACTGCAGGAGCCGGACTGGTACTCTGTGCTTAGTTTGCCGGGAACGCACCTGCATTTGTACAGCAAGCTGGACGCGCGCGCAGGTCGCAAAATGGGCCACCTGACGATAACCGGACCGGACGTGGCCAGTGTTAAAACCGTGGCGCGCCGCGCCGCGGAGTTGCTCGGCTTACCGGGGCTTGACACCATGTAGGGCTAGTGCCTGAACTTGACCAAATCAACCCTGACGCCCAGCCTGCCCACCGGCAAGAGCTATTACCTGGTCGAAGCCGAAACCATGCGGCAGCTGTTGCTGGCCTGCGACGCGGCCCCTGGTAGCTACCTACTGCTGCTGGATGAGCTGTTCAAAGGCCCGAATACGCAAGAGCGCGTCGCCGCGAACAAGGCCGTGCTGGCCTACTTGCAGCCACGCGGTTGGGTCGTGGCAGCCACCCACGACGGGGAGTTGGGCGCGCTCTTGCAGTCGAGCTATGTCGAATACCACTTTTGCGAGACGGTCACGGCGGACGACTGGTATTTCGACTACCGACTCAAAGCCGGGCCGCTGACCACGCGCAATGCCATTCGGCTGTTGGCACGCTTACACTACCCGGCACAGGTGATAGCTACGGCGCAAGCGCTCAGTGCCACGCTGGCTACTCGGGCGCACCCAACCAGAACGGGAGAAAGTGGTTCGTTAGCTGATTCGACCAGATGGGAGGGGAATTTACTCATCAAAGCAGCCGTACGGGATAATTAGGATGCTGCTGGTCAATGAGCTGGTAACGGCTCACGAGGTCAGCGGGGTGCTGTAGATGGCAATGGCTTTTTTAAAATCTCCAGCTCTTGAGCTGAGCGCTTATTAGCGGCACGCAGCTAACGCACCTCGGCCGCTTCGCCCGGGTCAACAGGTAAAGTAGACAGGGTATCTTGCCGCCACTTGTAGAGCATATTTGGGTCGATATGGATGGCGCGGGCGACCTGGGTCAAGCGGCTTCCCCTGGCCAGACGCAGGCTTCGGCTTTAAAGGCCGCATCTTATTTCCGGCGTTTATCGGGCTTAATCCATCGAGAAGAAAAGTACTGCCCAACGCTGTCTTGTTCAGCTAAATCACCTCATTTTCGTCCCGTTGTAACGAGAACACCATCACTAGTTTGCCGGTGCCTTGTCTGCTTCTCGTCGTTATCTGCGGCGTGGAACAATCACCAGTAAGTGCATTACTTTTCATTGGTTGCGGCTGCTAAAGCACTCAATTTTAGGACTACATTCCACAGGCGCTTGGCAGTGGCCACACGACGTCCGAGGTATAAGTGACCACGCTCCGGAGTAGCCGGCCGGCCCGTAGAAAACGACTTCGGCCTCGTCGCAGTCTTAACTCCACAGTGGTATCCCACTCTTCCTACTCTACTAACCTGGACTCCCCAGCGGCCGGCGGTAAATGTTTACAGGATGCTTCAAGGGGAGCGTCATCCGGTACCAGCTTAGGGTCACCAATTCTCTGACCTGGCTCGATTACCCCAACCTGCTGAACGTTCACCTACCGCCTCGCTTGCCCTACGAGCTGCCACCTACTTCTAGCAGGAGACTGTGCTGATTTTTCGCTTCTGAAAATACCTGTCTACTGCTTGTAAGGCAATAACTTATTACTCATCTTTTGCCACAGACTTACCCGGTTAAAGGTTAGGCTTTGGACGGGTTTTGCAGCTTTCTCCGCCAACCGGTGTTTAAAAAGCGTGAAAAATGGCACCGTGTAGACTGCCGCATCCGGCCGCATTCAGGCTTTCAGCGTTGGATAAAGACTAGGAAATTCTGTTTTGAGCATATTAATCGTCGCGCCACCCAAGTTATCAAACACTTTATTGCCAGCCTCATAATCCCTTAGTAGTGGGTGAGTTACTTTCATCAATTTAGCTATTTTAGCTTCGTCATCCCCCATAAACTCCAGCACATGCTCGATTTGCGCTACTGTGAGCTTCAGTTTTTGTAACCGGGTAACTATGCGTTGTTGCAGTGTCGGCAACTCCGCAGCCAGGGCGAGGCTCATCTGCTTATCCGTCAGCTTTGTTTTGCTAGGTTGAGCCTGCGGTGGAAGAGCTAAGGCTCTATTCTCTAGTTGGCTATGAGGTTTTGGGATGATAAAGCGCACCGCATTGACCTTCTTGCCTTCCTTCAACGGCTCGTAGGTTACCATCCAATCCAGTGAGTGCAACTCCCGCAAAGCGGGCTCCAATACATAGCGCTTGAAATCGTAAAATAGCGTGTAAGTCACATCATTGTCATCCCCCAATACCTGCTTGCGTAAGGTATGAAAGGGTACTTCCCACTTGCCCACATCATCCCATGACTTGAGGAGCCAATAGAGCCGGTGGGCGTGAGCTGAGCGCAAGGTCAACAGCGTTTCTATCTCAACGTGCGTGTACTGCTCAGCGAGTTGCAGCAGGAACGGCTTTATCTCTGGAGCGAAATTGCCGGTGAGTAGGCCCGTACCCTCGTTGATATCAATGTAGCTGATAATGGAGTAGGCCGTAAAACGCTTCTTCTTTCCGGTCTGGGACTCAATGCTGACGACCTTAGACATCAGGCTTTTGCAAGCGTCGCGGATAGTCTCGTAAACGCTGCCGCCCTTTTTCTGAGTCAGCACCCGCCCCAGAGGTATAACAATACCGGGTAGCTCCGTCTGCCCTTGGTGAATACAGCCTAGTGCTAGGGCAAATATGCGCGCCTCTACGTGCGTAAGTTTCAAAGGTGCTCGTACCAATGCGTTAGCTTGATAGGCACGGGGATACTCGGGGACGGCAGGTTGCATAAGATGAAGTAAGCCACGACGTAAGCAAATATAAGTGCCATTAAGTGAATACTGGTTGGCTTTCACGCAATAGTTTGCCAGGTCAGCGGGTGCCGTTTTTCACGTCATAAGTGCCGTTTTTCACGCACTAGTGCCGTTTTTCACGCTATATGGTGCCGTTTTTCACGCATATGGTGCCGTTTTTCACGTTGTAAAGTGCCGTTTTTCACGCAGCAAAGTGCCGTTTTTCACGCAGTAAATGAGCTTAATTTATTGACAGTTAATTTGTTATGCCTCCCTGAATAAAGAAGATAAAGAAGAGTTTTAGAAAATAGAAGAGTTTTCGGCTTTTTTTTATTCTTAATCTTTTAGTTTACTAGTACTTATAGGGGGATGTGTCAACTAAAAACTATCTCCGGCAAGCTTCCCCGCTTAGCAAAATATTTCTAGAAACTAACTGACTCACAAGCGGAAGGACAAGTCACTACGGGAAAATATCTCTGAGCAATTACGTGAAAAATGGCACTTACCCATCCGGGCCACTGGTGCTAGTCGATATCCTCCTCTTCTGCGTGAAAAATGGCACTATTGTTTAAGTTAGTCACCAACTATGTCTTGGTCGCCTGTTTGCGGATTGCTGGCTTAATGCACTGCGCGTCTGGCGGAGGACTCATAAGGTCGGGTCGCAATTGGCCGCTCAACTCGGGCACTACGTCCAGCAGTCACCTATCCCAGTGCCCGCTCCACCAGCTTGGTCGCCACGAAGCTGGTGGAGCGGGGTATTGGGGCCTAGGTCCCATTAATCGCTGCGCTGCACGGGGCACGGGCTAGTTGTTGCGCCGCGCGCCGCCCAGCACGTAATGAATGCGGCTGGGCTCGATAATGGCGGCCGCCAGCGCGGGCACTTGCGCTACGTAGTCGGTCAGGATGTCGAGGGCCAACGGTTTATCGTCCACTAGCAGGCACTGAATCGGGTCGCTCATAAGTCGAGGTGCAGCGTAACCTGAAAATCGGTGGGCGTATCGGCCACGCGCAGCGTGTGCCGGGCCGGGTAAAGCAGTGCCAGCCGCCGCCGCACGTTGGCGAGCCCAATACCGCCTAGCTGGTCTTTCTGCTGCGTTTGCTTCGCGTTGTGCAGGTGAAAATCCAGGGTCGTGGTGGTCAGGTCGAGGTGGAGCGTAACCGGCTGGGCGGCGTTAGTCAGTAACCCGTGCTTGAAGGCATTTTCTACGAACGACACCAGCAGCAGCGGTGCGATAGTCTGCCTGTTCAGTGTCCCCTGCAACTGGTAGTCGAGGTGCAGGTTGCCCTTCATGCCGATACGTTGCAGCTCAATTAATCCGCTCAGGTAGTCTAGCTCGCGGCGCAGCAGCACCCGGTCGTGGTGAGCTTCGTGCAACATGTAGCGCAGCAACTCGGATAGCTTCAGCAACGCCCCAGGCGCGGCGTCCGACTTCTGGTACACGAGCGCGTAGATGTCGTTGATAGTATTGAACAGAAAGTGCGGGTTCAGTTGCGAGCGCAGAAAGGTTAGTTCGGCGGTCGTGTTGGCTTGCTCGGTTTCTCGCCGCTGCCGCTCGGTCAGCAAATGATGCCGGATAACGGCGTAAAGCAGCCCGTAGAGCACGTAGTCGAAGTAGTACTGCACGCTATTCTCCACGAACCACCGAGCGGTGAAGCTAGTATTGCGGCTGTAATTGTCGAAGCCGAGCAGGGGTTTAAATACTTGAAATTCGAGTCCGTAGCGCAACCCCGTGATGAGCAGCTGAGTAAGCAGTAACCCGCTAGCCACCTGACCAAAAGACCGCCAGCTCAGCGTATTCATCAGCAATGGCCGGGCGACCAGCCGCATGGGCAGGTAAAATGCCATCGCGTTGATGAGCATATAGCCCAGTCCCAGCAGCCAGTAGGTGACCACCGCCATTTTGGGTACTTGGTAGGTTGGCGTGCCATACATGGTGAGGACATCTTTAACGAGGAGCGACGTCCACACTAGCAAGTGAACGGGCCATTCGGGAAAGAAGCGCGGCCGAGCAAAAGTCATTGATTCGTCGAGTCGACGGTGGGATATTTCTGGGCCAAGTACACAAGAATCTTGGGAAAAAATTGCTCGAAATTTTGGTGGGGGCGCTGGCCAAGATACTGCGCCGAGATGACGTCGGCAATGTCGCCGGCGTACTGAAAATCGCCAACTATTTCTTGCGCTGCCTGCTTGCGGGCTTCTTTGGGCGGCTGGTACTGCCGAAATAGGGCAATGACCACACCGCGTACTAGATTCTCGTCAAAACAGTGCGCCCAGTCGGCAGTATTGTTGCGCTTCATGCCCGCGTCGCTCTGGTTGAACAGGTACGTGAGCTTCTTAATCTCGGCGCGATACTGCTGCTGTAAAGCGTGGGCGTAAATATGGCTGCCCTCGTGCCAAACCAGCCGTGATGCTTCAGCCCCAAGGCTGAAAGTGGGCGTACTCACATCGGTCGACTCGTTGTTGAAGAAGCCTACCGTATAGACGACCTAGTCAGCGTAGCGCGGATTGAGATTGTTGGCGATAATTGCGTGCGCCCCCCAGCTGTTGAGTGGGTCCAGGCAAATGGTCCAGTGGGCCGCTTTAGTACGGAACCGGTAAAATGAATCTAGTTTGGCCACGAGTCCTTCGCTGGCGAGGCGGGCGTGTACGGGCTTGGCCCAAGCGGCGTAGTCGGCTTGGTGGTGCTGGTAAAAAGCCCAGAAGCGACTATCTTGGCTGAACTGCCGGCAGAGCCGCAGGTAGGTTTGAATCGTGTCTTTGCCATTCATCGTGTACCAGTTGGTCTGCGCCGGGTAGTGCAGGCGCACCTCCGGGAAATTCTCGAGACAGTAGCCCAGTTCGGGCAGGTCGGTGTACACCTTAGGTAGGCGCCGCGCCAACTGCACGGCGGGGTGGTGGGCAAAGGCAGTGAAATAGGCCTCGGTTTCTTTAGCGTAGCTCGACTTGTTGGGCTGTGGATATTTGCCTGCGAGCAACTGCACTATCGTCAAGAGCTCAATGCCGGGGTGCACAGTTACTGTAATCCGGTCAGTAAGTAATAGGGGTACCGTTGCGTGGGGTTGGGCAAGCAGGAACTGGACGGTCAACAGGGTGAGTAGAAAAGTTGCTATTACTTTCATAGAGGAGGCATTGGTGGTAGAATGGTCTTTCAGAAGCCGATTGGCGAGTTAAGGGCTCGAAAGAAGCGGTTACCTTCTGGCTGCTGTCCTCCAAGTGACAAACCACCTATTTTCGTTGACCAATGCCTCCTTGACTGCTTAAATAGCTTAGCACTCTTTCATAATCTGCCTTACCTTATGGTTGAGATTTTCCAGGATATTCGGCAGGCTTATGACTTTAACCGACCGTGCGAAGCACTGGCACCCTACGTGGAGTTCTATGCGCAGTCCTCACGGGCCGACCTCCCCCCGCCTGGTGCACCGGCCTACCAGTCTTCGACCATGTTTGCTAGCTGGACGCCCACGTGCTACATCAACCTGGGACCGGCTTATCTGCTTGACTTGGCCCACACACGCTATACCGTCCAGGCTGGTGCGGATGTGCTGTTGCTACGCAATACGACGGTGACGCGCCATAAGTGTGCCGCTGACAATCTCTTCACCCTGAAGTTTTACCCGGGCGGCCTGGAGGCCGTGCTGGGTATCAGCCAAGTCCAGTTTACGAATCGCTTGGTACCCCTAACGCAGGTGTTACCCGCTCTCTTATTAGCACATCTGAAACAACCGCTCTCCTTTGCCGAGCGGGTCGGCGTACTGGAGTCCTTTCTACTGCGGGCCTTCCGCCATCCGGTCTATCCCGACCATTACGTGCGGCTGGTCCACGACGCCATAGGGGAGTACCAAGCCAGTGGCCTGCAACTCAGTCCTTCGGCCGTAGCTGAGCGCGTTTTTCTCACTTCCAAAACCATCAACCGGTATTTTCACCGGGTGGTCGGTGCCGCGCCCAGCCAGTACTTTGCCATCCTACGGGCTCGCAAGGCTTTAACTGCCTTCGTGGCCGACCCACTGACTTTCACGCCGAGTAATTACGGCTATTACGACCGCAGTCACTTCGCCAAGGCCGTGCGCCACTTCACGGGGCAGCACCTACCCGTAGCTGGGCGGTAGATTGTCCGTTTTTTACTTTCTAGCCGCCCGCGGGCGGTGTTGCTTTGCGGAGGTATGTACCCACCGCCTCATGAAGCATTTCCTACTCTCGCTGCTGCTCCTAACCTGCTCCCGCTTCGCGGCGATTGGTCAATTATACCGACCGCGCATTATCCCAGCCTCTTGTCCGATCAAACTGGATAAGCGCCTGGTATCGACTTATGGCTATCTGGTAGTGCCAGAAAATCGTCAGCGACCGCAAGGGCGTCAGGTGCAAGTGCCTTTCTTGTTCGTGCGGCGGCCTACCCAGTCCGCTACACAGCACGTCAGCCTGTACAGCACGGGAGGCCCAGGCTACAGCACTACAGCCAACATCGACAGCATTGGTTACCAGTCGAGCTTGCTAAAGTACGGAGGCGTGGTGCTCTTCGACCAGCGGGGCACGCGCCGGGCCCGCCCCTGCCTAGAGTGTGCGGAAGTGCCAGAAGCTATCAAACGAGGGTACCGCACGGGCTTGTCCAAAGACAGCTTAGTGCGCCTGGCCGTCAGCCGGTGCCGTCAAAAGTTGGTGGGCCAAGGCGTTGACCTCTCGGCCTACACGACGCAGGAGAGTGCCGAAGACATCAACGACTTGCGCCAGGCGCTACACCTGGATTCGTTGAACCTGTTAGGCATCTCCTACAGCGGCGGGCTCATGCTCACCGTGCTGCGGCGCCACCCAGAGGCAGTGCGCTGCCTACTGCTCAACTCCCCCCTGCCCAGCGTCGTGAATTACGAAGAGAGTGGGTTGCTCAACATCAACGAGGCCCTGGAACAAGTTTTTGCCACGTACACCCAGGACTCGGCCGCGCACCGCAATCACTGGCAGCTGCGTCAGCAGTTCCACACCTACTTCACGGTCATTACGGGCCAAACCTTCACCCTATCCTACGCTGAACCAGGCACCCGCGATAGCTTACGCCTAAAGTATACGAAAGCCGAATTGCTGGACGCCATTGTTAGCCGCCTGACCAGTTCGCAAGTTCAGGCCATACCCGAGGTCATCCTCGACATCGTGCAGGGACACCACCGGCGGTATGTCCGCGAGCAGGTCGACCAGGTATTTGCCGGTGACCCGGCCTTATCGCTGGGAATGCGCTACTCGGTCTATTGTAGCGAACAGCTCGCTTATGCCGACCCTATGCTAGAAAGGCAACAAGCGCAGGTGGTACCTTGGCTGGCGGGGTATCCAGTCAATAATGTGACACACGCTATTTGCCACTGCTGGCAAGTAAAGCCGGAAGCTAAAACAGCCAAATTGCCCGTGTACTCAGCCGTACCAGTGCTACTTACGGCCGGCGACATCGACCCCTGGTGCCGTCCGTTTTACAACCACCTGCTTCAGCGCACCCTGCCCAATTGCCAACGCTTGCTGTTCCACAACCGGGGGCACGCGCCGGGCTACCGCGCGGAGGGCATCGACTATGCCGAGCTGTTTCTCGCCCGTCCGCTGCAAAAGTTGCGGTCGACGACAAAAGAGTTACGCATCGAGTAGGGGGGTAGGCGCTGCAGCAGCTGGGTCCGGCCCCATTCCTTATTGAGCCCAGAATAACCGAAAGCTCAGCATGGCTACAATACACGGCTGCACTCGTTACCTATTGCCGTTAGTCATAAGCCTCGCTAATAATACCTCAAACTATCTCGTTATTAGGTCGAGACAGTTCACCTTATGCAATACGAGTGAGCTTTACGTGTCAAGAGAAATTAGCTTTATATTATCCGGTAAGGTTTACAATCTTGATTAAAAGGTCGTGGCTATTGCAGAACTCCAGCTGAGCGCTCACCCACTTTACTGCTATCGAAAGTTATCCCATGCCTGGTGCACCATTTTTTAGTAGCTTGGCCGCATGAAAACCTTGCTACTGCCAGGCGCATACCTTTAGTCTGACCAGCCTCAATGGAAAAGGCTAACTAGTAAACTCTTGTTACCGCTTTTCGTAAGATGGCTTTCTCATGTATCAAGGTTTTTCTTTCAGTTAACTATTATGAGTAAGACGTTTTTAACAGTCTTGGGTGTTGCTGGTATGCTTAGCCTTACAGCACAGGCACAGACCACCCCAGCCGGTTCTGCTCCTGCAGGCAACCACTCGGCAGGCACTATGGCTACTCCAGTCAGCCCGACCAGCAAAAACTCTGGCGACACGGCGCCTAACAGGTCTACCACAGCTGGTAATCCCACAGCGGGGACCTCAAATAACCCAGTAGATGCAACCGGCAAGCCAGTTGGCACTACCCAGTCGACTAAGACGAGTACTGGCAAGACCCGGAAGTCTAAAAACTAGCGATGCCAACCAAGTGTGCGCTTTCCCGTCCGGTAAGCCAGTAGTAAACAAAGGCTAAGCAGCTTATAACCTCCTCCATTTACTAGACCGCTTGAGATTCGAGCATTAGATCTTCAAAGCTCGACAGTGACGACGCGATAAAAAGGGCATGGGTGAAAAGGTGGGATTACTAGCACGCGACTAAGCAGGGCTGTAATGCGGGGCAGGCACTGGGAGCACAGTAGGCCTTTCAGTAGGCGCAGATGTCGATTTTTAAACGTTATAGGGGGCCCTGATGCCTCCTTGACTGTAGTGTATGCGGTAGCGCGAGTATAGAAGAGCAAGTAGGGGGTAGGGTAAAGTAAGTCCGCCATTGACGCTAGGTTCACCTAGTGAACTTGGTAGTAGTCTAACTCACGCGAGTACCTTTTGCAGTGCGGCGAGCACGTGTTGCGGAGCACTCAGGTGCGGGCAATGCCCAGTAATGGGCAATAGAGTGAGCGTAGCGTGGGGCAATTGGGCCAGTAGATAGGTGTTCACCTCCGCCGGTACGGCTACGTCGTCGGCGCACTGGATCAAGTGAGTAGGCACCGAGACGCGGGGCAAGTCGGCGCGGTGGTCGCTGAGGAAGGTCACGTAGGCCGCCTGCTGGGCAATGGCTCGGTCAGCCTGACAGAACTGGGTGGCCAACTCATGACCTAGGGCTGCGTCCTGACCTTCGCCTATGAGCAGAAAGGCCAAAGCAGTCGCCCAATGCCAGTGATTAGTACGGGTCGCCGTGAGCAGTTCGCGCAAGTCTGCTTCATCAAAGCCTCCGTAGTAGCCTGGCTGGTTGAGATGACAGGGCGAAACGGCAAGCAAGACAGCTTGCGAAAAGTAGTGGGCCGCCTCAATCGTGGCCAGCAGCGCCACCAGTGCGCCTTCCGAATGGCCGACGATGGTCACCTCTTGCAATTCCAGGGCCTCGCAGATGGCAATGACGTCCTGCGCATAGCCGTGCAGGGTGGCATACTTCTGGGGGTCATACGCGCTGGAGTCAGCCTTCCCCGTGCCGATCTGGTCAAAAAATACCAGCCGGTGGTTGGCGGCCAGCGCGGGCGCTAGATAGTGCCAGACCTGCTGGTTGCAACTGTAGCCATTGCAAAAGAGTAATGTGGAAGACCCATTTCCTATACTACGTACATTATACCGAGTCAACACCGCTGGGGATGCTGGCAAAATAGCTGCTATCATACAAGTGTGATCTGGATAAAATTTTATTTATTGCTCAATAAATGCACTATAAATGTATTAGCCCTGGTAAAAGTAATAAAAAAAGATTTGTGCTCGTCCGCTAGGCGACTAAGCGAGACAACATCAGGCTTTGCGAACGAACAGACAACCGTGGACAGGCAAGCGCACTCATGGCACCACCTCTACAGATGACGAGCTGGTATCGGGAAGTCGGTGACAGCCTGCCGATGTCGGACAGCCGTGAATGGCTACTGCCATGCGTAGTGCTCGACTAGGTGGCAGTCGCTAACCCCAGTTTTCGGCGGCCGACCAGTAGCAGTTCAAAAAACAACGAGATCGAGCACGGGCGAGCCAGTCTAACGGTAGACTGAGCGGTAGGGCTGGCCTAGGAATGCCTAGTCTGGGGGCTACTCGGACAGCGGTGGGAAGTAGACCCCGACGCGCGCTCGGGCAAGCGAAACAGCAGGCTAACTTTTGTGGTGCAGTGCTTATAGCCGGCTTAGGACCCTAACGTACCACCGGCTACTTAGGTGACTTTGGCAACAGCTCCACTACCCCCGGGTTCAGAAGCCTAGCTCTCTAGCAGCAACGAACTGCTGTTAGAAGTGAATAAGACGCTTAACTGCTACCCAAGTACCTGACACCTCACTGAGGCAGTAACAAAGAGCTTCCGAAGAGAAGCTGACCTTGCTTTCTAGCTACCCCAGAGGTCCCTTTGTCTGTTCAGAAAAGGCCCTTATATTTGTGTATAATCAAGATTTCAATTAGATTATTTCATGTTAAATTTTACTTCTGCTACCATATTCTCGCCTGAGCCCGCAGCCCTACCCCTAGCTGTTCAGCCAAAGGAGCTGTTGACTAGGCAGCAGGTACTCGCGCGTAACCATGTGCGCATTGTGGGTCACGGCAAGCCGCCGCTGTTGCTGTGCAACGGCTTTGGCTATAACCAGCGCGTGTGGCAGTCCCTAGTGACGGCCCTGGCGCAAGACCACCAAGTTATTCTCTTCGACCACGTCGGTACGGGTGGGTCAGACGTAGCAGCTTATGACGCGGACAAGTACGCGCACCTAGCTGGCTATGCACAGGATATGCTGGACATTTGCCGCGTGCTGGAACTAGAGCATGCAGTGCTACTAGGCCATTCAGTAGGAGCTATGATCGCGCTGCTAGCGGCGAGCCAAACCCCAGCGTACTTTGCCAAGGTGGTATTGCTAACGCCCTCCCCCTGCTACCTCAATGACCCCGGCTACTACGGAGGCTACGAGCGAGCGGACATTGAGCAGCTACTCGCGCTGCTACAGACGGACTCTCAGGGGTGGACTAGCCTATTTGCGAACCTATTACTAGGACCATTGGCCACGTCGGACCTCGCCGAGGAACTATACAAGTGTCTGAGCTCAACGGCCTCGTCTATGACCCAACAGTTTGCTCGGGTTACCTTCCTCTCCGACCATCGCGCCGATGTGCCGGGCCTCTCCTTGCCGACGCTGGTGGTGCAGTGTCAGGAAGACTTTATTGCCCCGGCCGAGGTGGGGGGGTACCTGCTGGCGCACCTACCTAACGCACACTTAGTGAATTTACCGACCGCTGGTCACTGCCCTCAACTAAGTGCCTCATTGGCTACGCTGGCCGCCTTGCGGCCCTTCCTGCAAGCGGCGTAGGGAGCTAGCGTGACTAGCAAATAGGTTGCTTGCGGGTATTATGGGCGCTCACCAAACTGACTTCACGGGACCTGCTAGAGCTTACTAGGCTTTTCGGCTGGGCTCAAGAAATTAAAAAGTAGTGCGTAACGTCCTAACGCTACTCCGCTGAAATCTCCGGTATCACCGTTCGCTTAAATAGCTTCTGAGCGAGTTAATTAGCCTGCGTATCCCTTGGGGCCGATTCCTTTGTCACCTGCCAAGGTAACTATCGTTGAGCACTATCTGAGTGAGGTAAGTATTCGCTTAAGTGAGTAGTAGCTGAAGCGGAATTCTACAACAGCCACGCGCTATCAATTAACGTTATAGATGAATCCATAGCGTTAATTGATAGCGCCTCTGTTTAATATTAAGCTGCACCTAGCCAGTAAGGTGTGTCCGTTAAAATTTACTTCACACTAAACCATTTTGAAACTCCCTGTCTACATCTACCCAATTTGAATACCTTAGCGCATGGCTAAAAAGAATCGTTTTTATGGCGCTTGCTATTCCAAACTTGCTTTACAGTGTGGTTTAACTAGGTCATATCAAATAAGCAGCTGTCGTCTATAAAGCTAGCCAGGAGTGTATATAGCTCATCGTTTGGCAGGCTAGAACTAGTGCCTAGATAGTCTTTTTTGTCCGGGTTAATATAGCCAGTCAGTTGCTTAAAATCAGTTGGATTAAGCGTTCGAAACCCCATCGACCACTGGGTAAACAAGCGCTGGGTCGCCGCGCCATCTGCTAGTTTTATAATCTCGCTGTGACGAGGATCTTGCACAATACGCGCAAAAACGGAAGTATTTGAAAATAGTGGCGTAACGAATTACTCACTAAGTAACGTCAGGAGTAGCAGGAGCTAGTTATCCATGATAAATCCCCCTTCATTTAGCAGTATCGAGTAACCAGTATGCTTCTAAGAAATTAAACAAGCCTAGTATTCTAGATTAGAAAAATACTAGTAATAGTGGCCCTGAATGTTATATAGCTATCAAAATTATGAATAAATTATATTTTATGTTAATTATCTACTAGATAGCTTCTTTTTCTTGCCAAACAGTAAGTAAATATAATAGAGGACCAGCAAAGCAAAGGACAGTGTTTTTAACATTTCTAAGAACGGCAGCTCTTAGCAACGATTCCAGGGGAGTTTTTCAATCGTTTATGTTTAGCTCAGGAAGGTGCAATGGCTGTTGCAGAATTCATTGCAGGCGATTGGATAATATTAACGAAGTCCTGCGTTATAATACTGCTGTGCTTACAAGCTTGCGTTAATCACGCCAAGTAGGCAAGTCCGGCTCGTGGGCAAAGGCGAAAAGGCGCTCTAATTGGGCCAGCGTCACCCGGTCCGTGGACAACCTGAGCAGGGGCAACTCTGTACGGTGCACCCAGCGCACACCGGCTGTTTCCAAGGTGTCCACTTGCAACGCACCACACAGCATTCGGCATAGCACAAAGGCTTTGTAGATGTACCAGGGCTGGGGTGGGTGCGCGTGCTGTTTTTTATCCAGCAAGGCCAGCAGCCGTACGCCTTCCGTAACTAAGCCGGTTTCCTCCCGCACTTCTTTAATAGCCACCTCAAAAGGGGTGTAGCCGATGTCGGCCCAGCCTCCGGGCAGCGACCAGCGGTTGCCATCCAATTTCTCCTGCATAAGCAAGATTTCGTCGAGGCCGCGAAACAGCACCGCCCGAATGTCTACTTTGGGGGTGGGATAACCCGTCTCGCCGGCAAACAGAGTGGTGAGCTACGCCACTGGCTCGCCGGTTAGCCCGGCCATCAGCTGCAGACTCAAGGCGTGCACCTCTTCGTAGCGCTCCGCATCGAAGCCGTTAGAAGCGTAGGTTAGGCCCGCTTGGGCTAGTGCCTGCAGGCGTTGAGCAATGCCCAGCCAATCAGGGGGAGTAGTTGGCGTCATGGAAGCGGTACGGGTAAATAACGGGGAGCGAGTGACTTCCTAGTGCCTTCCGCTAGGCAAGTCTCCCATTGCCCCAGCGGTGATAACGAGGTGCTGAATCAGTAGTGGCACAAGTGCTACAGCCGGCCGTAGTGCGAAAGTACGGCAGGTTCAGCCGCCTAGTAGAGCTGCTTCCGAAAGTGGACTCGGCTAGCTGCGTGCGCGCTCCGGCATTTCGTTCGGCTTAAAGCGGCTGGCGGGGGCACGCCGCCCAAGCTGACCTTACTCCGGGTAGGGACAGTCGGTAGCTGTGGATTCATACGCCGCCAGTTGGGCGAGTGCCTGGGTGAGCTGCACCTGCCAGCTTTGCTGTTGGTCTTGGCGCAGACCGTGCGCGGTTTCCTGGTCGTATTGCGTGTTCCAGACTGCTTGCTCGTTCATCATCCGTTGGAGCTCCTGCCGGAACGCAGGAGTAAATACATCCCCGCCGGCTTGATACACCTGGGCAATGCGTTGACGCAGGCGGCGAGCAATTAACTCGCAGATGTCAAAGTGTACTTGCTCATGCGCCAGTACCTGGTTGCTGTGGGCCAGGGCAGAGGCTCGTACCCAGGAACGGCTTTTATCCAAGGCCGCCGTGACAAAGAAGTTGTTGCGGCCAGTCGCATCTTTGGTACCAATTACTTGCAACACCGGGGCACACGAAGCGACACTGGTCCCGAACAAGGGATCGGCGATGGGCAGAACATTGGCCGGAGCCTGAAAGTCCCCCCAGCGTAGTTTTCGCCCCGCTTGCCAGCACAGCAGCTGGGTGGGTGGGGGCGTGCGGGCTGACGCATAGTCAGCCATCGCAAGCAGAAAACTAAGCAATATGTAAACTGCCCTCTTCATAGGAGCTACTAGCTGGCTGGTTGTTAGGCCAGCTGAAGGGTAACGAGAATGGCCACCGGAGTGTCCCCTAGGCACATGGTGGCCCGTCAGTCAAGCGCTCACAAGGCTCCCTTGCGTGCTACCCGCTGAGTTGGCCGGGCTACGCTCATCCTAGACGGGATTAACAGGGGCGCTCGGCGGCTACTAGTGGGTACTAGTTGCCGCACTTAGCCGCCACCGGACACGAGTCATACGCCGCCCCACTTACGTCGAGGCGCTATACCAGCAGCGAGGAGTGCTCGGAACACGAGCTTGGAGTGGCCACTCCACGAGCTAGACTACGTGCTCCAACCCGGTAGACTAGCCGCCCTCTTCTGATGACCCGTCAGCCGATTGATATCTTGTTTGGTGTAATCAATGACTGAATCCGCCCCTAGTTGGGTGGCTCGGCGCCCGCCGGGCCGACCACGGCCGTCATCCGGGCACCGCGCTTTTTGGCTAGTTGGATGGCAAATAGGCCCACACCCCCGGTAGCCTCATTAAGCGGTTCCTCGTGACCCTGGCCGACGGCGGCTAGCTGGTCGACAATCTGCAGGGCGGCCGCCTAGTCAAATAAAATAGTAGCTGGTTTAAGCGCAACAGCCGCCTCGGTGACTACTACATAATCGGCCAGGGTTTCGCCCTTAAAGACCTGCCCTGCGCCACAAACTACCCAGCCGAAGCAAGGCTTAGCAAGCAACTCAGGGTGAAAGCAGGCGATTATTGAAAATAATCGCGACTTTTTAATGCTGAACGCCACATCGGCTTAACCAGGCGCTTTTGTTAGTTTTCCAGGGGGCTAAGGCCTCGTTGCTCACGGTCGCCTAGCCCTTAACTGTTATTGACGTCTTAGAAAGGCTATTCAATGGCTCTTTAGGGAAAGCCCGGAGAAATCATTTCTCTGCTAGGGATGAAGCTTCAATCCTATCGACCTGCTTATTCTCTCCATATAAGATGATTCCCACGAGTTCGTGCTCTTCATCAGATAAGCGGGCCAGTTCGGCCAAGTTCTCGGCCTCGTTTTTGGTAGCAAAGGGCGGTCGCGTATAGATGCCGAGCTACACGCCCCGTTCCCGCGCCCTTTCAAAGGCTTTGCGCACTTCGCTAGGTCCATCGGCGCGGTACACCAAGATAGGATGCTTGAGGAAAGGCAAAAACGTGGATTTGGAGCCGTCGTGAAGGCTTGCCCGTGCGTTTCGGGGAATTGAATAGCCACCGAACTAGCCAGAAAAGCCGTCACGTTAAGCTTTTGCCACTCGAGTAGGTCGCTACTCAAGACAATGGCGATTTTATGGTCGTACATATACGTTAGGGATTGAGTAGCAGCTCCATCTGAATGTTGCAGCGCTCGTAAGGCGACGGGGTGCCAGCCACGGTTTTGCGGAAACCTAATTTGTAGTAGAGGTTTAGGGCCGGGCCAAGTTTGGTATTGCTTTCCAGGTATACCCGCCCAGCCCCGAGGGCGCGGGCCTTAACCAGCGCCGCCTCCCCGAGTCGGTAGCCAATGCCCAAGCCCTGCGCTGCGGGCGAGACCGCCATCTTGGCCAATTCATACGTCTGCGCATCCAGTTTGATGAGGGCGCAGGTTCCCACAATTACCCCCCGCTGAGCCGCGAGCAAGATGTGGCCGCCAGGATGCAGGATGTAGGCTTCGGGCTCGTCCAGGGCCTTCAGGTCAGCTGCTTCCAGCCGGAAGTATTGCTCAATCCATTCCACATTCAGGCGCTTAAAATCGGCTTGGTACTGCGGCGCGTAATCGCGTAGTTGCACTTCGGCCGCTACGCGCTGGTCCCGTGCGGCCTTCACCCGGCGAGCAAGGCTACGCTGTGACAAGGCATGTTCTACCTCGCCGATAGCCAGCCAGAGGTTATGACGGCTTTCGGCTAGCAGAGCTTCGGTGGCTTGGCGTACATCGGCAGCTTGCTCTTGCAAGGCCGGCCATTGGCCAGCGCCTTTCGTGGTGAGAGTAACTACGCTACGGCGCAAGTCCGCTTCTCCTCGCTCGATGCTTACCAGCTCGTGTTTTACCAATTCTTTCACTACTTGGCTCACGGCCGCGTGGGTGTGGCCAATGCGCTGGGCTAATTCGCCCACCGATTGTCCCGGCTGTTCGGCCACGGCATAAAAAACCGGAAACCATCGCGGCTCAAAGGGCAATTGGTAGAGCGCGTACACGTCAGCGGCTTGGGCGGTCATTTGCTCACTGAGCCGCCGTAGGCGGCTGCCTAAAGCGACAGACCCCATCTGGTCGAAAAAATCCATATTTTTTATACTTACGTAAGTACTTACAAAAGTAAATAAAAAAAGTAGAAATGTTTATTTCTTAGGTACGCGTTAGCGTTAGTGAGGCGACTAAAAGTTAATAATTTAAATAGGGGTAGTAGCAGGGCTAAGCAACTTTTAGATATTGCAAGTTGCGATTTGGCGCGAAAAGCTATGTCCTATTCACGGCGTTTAAGAAGCCTCTCAAGTGGTGCAGCCACTCTAACTGGCTTGCATAGGTGCTCGTCAACGGTACTCAAGTGCTAAACGCCCACAGCAATTAGTGGCGTCTTATCGACGTTTTCTACCCGCTCGTTTAGTAAAATGTCTCACCGCTTAGCCTAGCAGTTGGATAGCGGCTGATAGCAGCCCTCAACCAAAAAGACTTGGGGTGGGCCAGTGAAAACGGACAGTAGGCTAGGGTAGTGTCAAAGTCGCGCCTGAATTGGTACGAAGGGCGATAACCGAAAGTGGAGTGCCGCCGGTCGAAATTAGAGTAAGTATTGGGGGGTAGGCTATCGCTAAATGGGCTTCTTCAAGGCTGGCAAACGCCTCGCCTTGGGACAGCAATTCTGGTTTGAACATGCTTGGGCATAATCACGTGTGAGGAATCAAAAAACTCTATAGATGCAGTTGCACGCTGCGCAAAGCGCTGTTTTTTGGTCAAAAGAACTAGGAGGCACGTTGGCGAAGTTCTGGTTGCTCTGCAGCACCATGTTCACGAGTTGAGCCGGGGCATCAGCCAACTGCTGGATTTGTTCTCGCACGAGGGGCCGTCATCTGAGGGTGTTGTTGACTGTGTTCTCATATGCGTCGCACAGCAGCCCCTCCAGCGTCTACTCTTTTGACGACCACGCTGCCACGCACCTAATCGCCACTGAATATCGGCCGGAGCATGGCACAGCAACACATCGTTTAGCATCACGTTAAGAAGCTTGTTGTCGGCTCCGTGGATTTAAATGCTCGTCATGCGAAATGGAAGTTTTCTTTTTTAGTGGCAATTATTCTTTTAGCATGCCTGTTGCAGCACTATCCCAGCAGCGTAATGGCCTGTGGCACTAGGACTTGCAGCTAAAATAGATTTATCGGGAGAGTTGGGCGTTAACACATTGGTCGTAGTAGATGTTATATGCACGAGTGGTACCGTTTCTTACAGGCGATTCCCAACAAGACGCTGCGCCGCACACCCGAAGATTTTGGCCGCTACCTGAATCAGGTGCTACCAGCAGGAATGGGGTTTTACCTCAACTGTAAAGTCCATCGTGGCGGCGAGACACTAGCCACTGTGCCAAGCTAAAGCAAAAGGGATGGCTAGAGTGTTCTTATCCCTTCTCTTCAAAGAGAAAAATCAGTACAGTTATCATGAGACAGTTAAAAATAAGCAAGCAGATTACCAACCGCGAAAGCCAGTCGCTGGACAAGTACCTGCAGGAGATTGGCAAAGTGAGCTTGGTCTCGATCGAGGAGGAAGTACTACTAGCCCAGCGCATTCGCGAGGGCGACCACATGGCCCTGGAAAAGCTGACCAAAGCCAATCTGCGCTTTGTGGTCTCGGTGTCCAAACAGTACCAGAACCAGGGCCTGACGCTGGGCGACCTCATCAACGAGGGCAACCTAGGGTTGATTAAAGCGGCCAAGCGCTTCGATGAAACGAAAGGGTTCAAGTTCATCTCCTATGCCGTGTGGTGGATTCGCCAGAGTATCCTGCAGGCCCTGGCCGAGCAGAGCCGCATCGTGCGCCTGCCGCTGAACCGGGTAGGCTCGCTCAACAAAATCAGCCGGTCATTCTCCGAGTTAGAGCAGAAGTTTGAGCGGGAGCCCTCGCCTGATGAGATTGCAGAAATGCTAGAGTTGTCTACCTCCGAAGTGGTGGACACGCTCAAAATATCGGGGCGCCACGTCTCGATGGATGCGCCCTTTGTGCAGGGCGAGGAAAACCGGCTACTCGATGTGATGCAGGATGAGGGGCAAGAAACCCCTGATGCTCTGCTGATGAATGACTCCTTGCGCCAAGAGGTGCAGCGTGCCCTCTCAACCCTTACCAGGCGCGAAGCGGACGTCATTACACTTCACTTCGGATTGAACGGCCACGCCGCGCTAACGCTGGAGGAGATTGGCGAGAAGTTCTCCCTGACCCGCGAGCGGGTGCGGCAACTAAAAGAAAAGGCGATTCGCCGCTTGCGCCACACCACGCGCTCGCAGGCGCTAAAGCCGTATCTGGGCTAGTGCCGGTTGGATACTTGAGCTAAAATTTGCGGGAGGCAGCCGCTCAGCCATTTACTAAAAGTAGTGAGCACCTCTATTCTCTCTTTTCTTACGCCTTGCCTGATTGCCTGGGTCCTAACGCAGCCTTTCCGACAGCTTAATCTAATGGCTATAGCATAGGTAGTTGCTGACATGGCCTTACCTGTGCACTTCCCGTTAATGTAAGCCGGTTATCAGTAGAGAAAAGTTTGCCTTGTCGGTGGGTGAGGAAGCGGGTTATCCTCAGCTCAGTTAGGTAGCGATGAGTAAACGAAACGGTCTGGTTCCTTACCTGGCCCGCATCTTGCTGCGCCAACCTCTCCTTTATATAGCTCACATAGCACCAATTTTTCGAGCTTTATAAACTGAGTTTCTGGGCCACATTGTGCTAGTGAATGTTACCGAGCTGGGTGTAGCGGCGAATTATATCTGTCATCTTATGCTTAGTCTAGTTCATGGCCTCGGCATCATCGGCCCCGCTGAGCTTGCCGATAGTGACGAAGGAGGCGCGAGTGAGGGGGGCTCTATAGGGCGCCCCTAAGTGTAGTTGCACAATCTTGTTCGGATTAAAGGTGGGTACGCCGGCCTACCCCATGGAGGAGGCGCAGCATTTGGGGTAGTGGCTCGGCAGGGCAATGCGCTTATGGTGGTTTGGCAGGCTACGCTACGGCGCTGATTCCCGCGCGGCGGACGCAAGGGTTGAGTTGTGAACGTAGCGCGGAGGAGTTAAATACATTGGACTTTACGGCGAGCAGGGGAGGGGCCTTCTCTCAAAAGAAGGTCCAGCGTCTGCTCAATCGGGCGACAAGTGCCGATGTCGACGTCACTTGGTGAGGGGGTGAGGTGGCCGATTAAAAACGGATAGTTACCGGGCAATTGAAAAGCGTGCCTTGTGATGCTATTTTACGTCCGCAAACCGTCCGTTTTTAGCAGGCCATCCCAGTACTCATGGGGGGCCTTGTAGATGGGCTGAGCATCCCCAGGTAATCAAAAAACGTGATTTCGGGCGTGGCCGCCGGTCAGAACCTGCATTCGGACAGCAGCGGCTGCGCTGAGTATCGCCCTTGTGGTGAAAAAGACTGGTGAAACGGGTAACCGGTTGAAAACGCATTGCCACCGAAACAAATCAAATTGTGCGACAAAAGTGGCATCCCGAAATTCGAGATGAGTTTTGAGCAATACAGGCCCCAGCGCAACGAACGGTTAGCGCTCAAGCAGTATTTCCGTACCTAAAATCACCAAGTCTACCCGGCCTTTCAACGACTGGTCAATGAATGGCGTGTTTTGGGATTTTGATTTCATGAAATCCCGTGTGAAGGTCGTTTCCGCTTCGGTATCGAACAAGAGACACTCGGCTTGCTGGCCGACTTCAATGGCAGGTACTGGCAAGCCCATCAGGCGGCGGGGCTCTGCTGAATAGCGCTTCACTACTAGATCCCATCCGAATTTTCCGGGTTCGACGAAGAAGTGATGGAGCGACACCAGGGCCGTATCCAGGCCGGTGATGCCATTGGGCGCACTGATGAAATCCTGGGCTTTTTCAAATGGCGTGTGCGGCGCGTGGTCGGTGGCAATGAGGTCAAATACGCCTTCGATGAGACCCTCGAGCAGTGCATCACAATCGACCTGCGTCCGCAGCGGCGGGTTCATTTTATAGTTTGTGTCGTAGTCGCCGATGTGCTCGTCGATAAACATCAGATGATGCGGGGTTACTTCCGCCGTGACCTTCACGTCGCCACGGGATTTCCACCAGCGGATGGTCTCCATACCGAGCTTGCTGGACACGTGTTGGATGTGCACGTGCGCGCCTGCCGCATGGGCTAGGCGGATATCGCGGTCGATGATGATTTCCTCCGCGCACGCCGGCGAGCCCTTGATTCCGAGCCGATAACTCATCACCCCTTCGTTCAGGGCGCGCGGCCCGGCCAACTCCGGCACCTCGCAATGGCTAGCGAAAAACATCCCAAACTCGGTGGCGTACTGCATCGCCCGCAGCAGCACCGCCGGGTCATTGGTGGTATCCCCGTCGTCGGTGAGCATCTTCACCCCGAGTCCGCGCATGCCCTCTATTTCCGCCAGTTCTTTGCCCTCGCGGTTCTTGGTAACGCAGCCGGAGGTGTACACCGGAATGCGCGACCGGTGCTTTGCATTTTCCAGCACGGTAGCTATCGAAGTCGCCGAATCGAGGGCTGGGCGGGTGTTCGGCATCATCACCACGCCGGTAATGCCGCCATTGATGGCCGCTTCGCTACCCGTAGTGATAGTTTCCTTGTTCTCAAACCCGGGAGCGCGGAAATGGACGTGGGCATCAAACATACCGGGCATCAAAACCCGACTACGCGCGTCGATGACCCGGGCTCCCTCGGGAATGACTAGGCTTTTACCAATGTCCTGAATTATTCCTTCGACAATTAGTACATCGCTCTCGACAAGCACGGGTGAGTTTTCGGAGGCGATGCGGGCGTTTTGAAGGAGGAGCATAGATGGAGGAGTGCTATAAACCGGCAAGGGGTGTGAGGATATTCTAGCTGTTGGAAATGAAAATACAAGGGCGGAACCAGCCGCTGCTTAGGGCGTAAGTAGCGCTGAGCCAGCGCGCTGCCGCGCGGCATACGATTCCTGACGCGGAAACTCCCCGCCCGGCGTGAGCCAGTCGAGCACGGCCATGCGGATGGAGATGCCGTTTTCGACCTGGTTGGTAATCAGGCTGCGCTCGTAGTCCATGACGGCGTCTGCCAATTCGACCCCCCGGTTCACGGGGCCGGGATGCATAATGTAGAGGCCGCGTTGGCGGATTTCCGCTAGCCGAGCGGTGGTGATGCCGTACACCCGGTGGTATTCGCGGACGCTGGGGAAATACTGCACATCCTGGCGCTCCATCTGCACGCGGAGCAGGTACACCACATCGGGTGCCCAGGCCATGGCTGCCTCATAGTCGGTGAAGCGGCGGATGCTTTCCGGGATATACTTGGGTACCAGCGACCCCGGGCCGAGGTAAGCCACCTCGACGCCCAACTTTTGCAGCAGGGTGCTGGTGGAGCGCGCGACGCGGGAGTGGAGAATATCTCCGATGATGAGAACTTTTTTGCCCTTGGGGTCAGGGAATTTTTCCTTGATGGTGAAGGCATTCAGCAGGGCCTGGGTGGGGTGCTCATGCGCCCCGTCGCCGGCATTGATAACCGACGCCGTGGTTTGGCGGGCAATCATGCCGGGCAGGCCAGGGTGACTATGGCGGACAACGATATAGTCGGTGCGCATCGCCTGGAGCGTCTCGATTGTCTCGCGCACTGACTCACCCTTGGTGATAGAGGAGTGAGCGACGTCGAAATTCGTTACCTCCGCTGAGAGGCGTTTGGCCGCGACCTCGAAGGAGGAGTGCGTCCGGGTGCTGGCCTCATAGAACAGCATGAGCACGGACTTGCCTTCGAGAGCAGGGATTTTTTTCACCGAGTGGGTGAATAATTTTTTAAAGGACGTGGATTGGTCGAGCAGGAACTCGATTTCCTCACGGTGAAGGGATGCGATGTCGAGCAGGTCTTTACGTGCCATACCGAAGTTGAGGAAAATGAGGTTGACTAGCTAAAAGGAATAATGTGAAGTCTTATCTGCCACTACCCATGACGGAGAGACAGGCTACCGATGTGGGCTAAGGCGCTGGCGGCAGCCACCACAGTTGTGGGAGAGGCTATTGGCGTCCACAGGTATACCAGGCAGCATGTGATGAGCTCAACGGACATAAAAAAACCGTTTCGGAATCCGAAACGGTAGCGGGGCAACAATCAGAAAAAATAACGGAAATGCCAAAGGTAAAATCGGGAAAACCAATGGTGGCGAAGACCTTCCGGTCCACTCGCGGTTCCTTGCTGAGCAGGGGTCCACGCTTCGTCAACAAGTTTTTCAATTGAAGCATGCTGCAAAGCTACGTTATTGTTACGTATCCATTGAGCATGTTACGTAAGAATTTCCGTTGAGGCGAACGTACGTATTGCGAACAAATGAGCAAAGAACCTTATGCTTAGTGCGCTATGCGAAAGCGTTTCGAACTGGTTGGCGCCCTAGACCGCAGCTAAAAGTAGAGTTCTAAAACCAAACGATGAGCTTGAGTCAGTGTCCTTAGTTGAAAGGCGAAAAGCGCGTCTAAGTCTTCGAAGACACCACATAGCAGATAGAACTACACAATGCATATGGCAGCTACCATAATAGTTAAATATAGTGCCGAGCTAATTAACTTCTGTCGAGAGTAGGATCATGTTTCTCACTATATGGACGAAATCGGGGACTCCGGGTTGACGCTCACCAGTTCAGTGCTTTTTTCTGGCTGGTTTAGCTATCGACCCACTGCATCTGCAGGGCATCTCGGCGGACCCGCACTACTTCCGGTAGCACCTCGACACCAAAAACGGCCTGCTGATTTTCGAGGAAATACATGTCTCTGCCTTCATCAATAATCCTGGCCCAGTAGCCCATATTCCGCTCAACGAACGGCTCCGCATCCCGCACTAATGCCTGGACTGGTGCCGCCATCGGAAGGACATGCCCTTATTAGTCGTGGGCCTAGCCAAACGGCAGGCAGTTACTGATACCGTTTTCCAAGATGTCTAGTGTCAACTCTTGTTACTCTTTGACACCCTGGTGACCGCTAGTCCCGCCGGTCCTGCGCAAGGATTGGTCTTTTGCGATAATACAGATGGGGTAAAACTGGCGAATCTGATGCACACTACGGCAGGCCTAAAGTCAAGCAGATGGAGGTGTTGGCCCAACGCTCCAACACATCATTGGCTACCCCGTTCTCTGGCATTCGCTCATCCCTTATCTCCACCAAATGGTCGACGTAATTGCCTATTTCACCAAGCAGCTGGTTGAGCCCAACCGCCGTGTACGAGCGAAGGGCGCGCATAACTACTGTCAGCGGCTGGGCCCCCATCAATCTACTGGTCAAGCAGCAAGCGAGGGGCATTTGGATGGTCAAGTCAAAAAAAAGGGGGCCGTTCACACGGCCCCAGGGAGTCCTACTTCTAGGATGATCTAGGGTCAGACCATTACAAAGACAGCGGGAATTGGGTGAAGCTGGTTCTAGCTCTCCGCTGCCCTTGCTGCGGGGACTGCCCTTCGGGAAGGGCGAATGTTGCGGCAGCTCCGGCGGAGAGGATGCCCCCGTTCCTGCGCTTAAGCCGGGATTGAGGCCGCTTCGGCAATCAGTTTCTGTTGTTTCAATTCTTGCCAAAAGGCAGCTGGTAGCTTGGCGGTGAAAGAAGCGGCATTCTCCTGAGCCTGCTGGACGGTATGGCCTCCCGGAATGACACCCGACACAACAGGGGGCGCCGCGGCGAACTGAAGCGCTGCAGTCCGTAGGTCTACGTGATGGTTGGCAGCTACCTGTTTCAGTGCGGCCAGTTTGTCCTGCACGCCGGGTGGGAAGGAGCCGTCATAGAGATACCGGTTTTTGCCAGCTAAGAAGCCCCCACAGAGGGGAGCGCCTACAACGATCGAAGCACCTTTGGCCGCCACTAGCGGAAACACCTGATTCAGGTCGGCTTCGTGTTGAATCAAGGAATATTGGCAGGCCGAAAGAAAAATGTCAGGGTCGGCCACTTGCAGCGTTTTCACAATCGGTTCGATAGTATTCACGCCCAGCCCCCAGCCTTTGATCAGACCTTCTTCGCGCATCTTGGTCAACTCTTTCATGGCTCCATTTTGGGCGGTGGCGAAGTGCTTGAGCCAGTCTGTTTTCATATCGCCGTTGTCGGGCGATAGGTCGTGAATGTACACGATGTCGAGCGCAGAAATGCCCAGTCGTTGCAGGCTGTCTTCCACACTGCGACGGGCCCCGGACGCGGAGTAGTCGTAGCGGTAGCTAAAGTTCATTTTGCCTTGCCAGAGTAACCCTTTCATGGTGAAGTTTTCGTGCGGCTCCAGCAGGCGGCCCACCTTCGTCGAGAGGGTATAATCGGCACGCTGCTTATCCTTTAGGAACATGCCCATGCGCCGTTCGCTAATGCCCAGCCCGTACCAGGGTGAGGTATCGAAATGACGAACGCCGGCATTCCAGGCGGCTTCCAGCGCCTGCCAGCACTCGATGTCAGGGTTTACCTGGAAGCCATTGCCTAGGGCTACGCCGCCAAAACCAGACTTGGTCAGCGGGCGGTATTTTTTAGCGGTTGGGTTAAGCAGAGTAGGCATAAGCTGGTTCTCGACGGTCGCGTTAGTTGTTGCTGCTGCGCCGGCTGAGACGCCAGTGGCTAAGGCCACCGCCGCTAGGGAGGAGTTTTGAAGAAAGTTTCTGCGATGCATAAGAGTACTTTTTGGTGGGTTTACGGCTAAAGCAGCGTGAAAGCCAACCAAGCGGTCCTGCTTAAGCGAGCAATTGCCACCGATCGAACTCGCCTCTGGTACCTTCACCAACACGAGTAAGGTAGCGTAGTGACGCAGGTTCAGGCCAGTGAGGCGGTTCCATCATCCCTAGGATTAGTACACCCATTTTGATAACTCAACCTATTAGACCAGCCTAGATGCGGGTCGTGGACGTGGCTATACTCGCCATTGGGGCTTCACTTAATCAAGGGGCTTTTCAGAAAACGAAAAATATAGTACAACAAGGAAAACGCCTTTCCGAGTGAGCCGGCTTAAAAATTATCTGTGAGGCATAATTTTCTTAACTATTAAGCTGTTTTTCCTGATAAAATCAGCCATTAAGGATCCTATTTACTCGGAATAACTCTTATTTACGCTAAGGCCTTTTCGCGAGCGAGCTGCTGGTACTTCTCCACGGCTGCGTCTTTCCCAGCCTGAAGTTCTGCCAGCAAGCCTGGGCCGGTGATGGTGGGGCAGTGCTTGGCTGCCCACAGCACGAATTCGATAATAATGGGGATAATATCCACGCCTTTTTCCGTCAGGCGGTAGGTGAACTTCGATTTCTTGTCGGCGGCCACGGCCTTGGTTAAGATGCCTTGCGCCTCCAGGACCGCCAAGCGGTCGGCCAGAATATTGGTCGCCATCTTTTCCGACGACTGTAGGAATTGCCCATAGGTAGACTTGCCGGCAAATACCATATCCCTGATAATGAGCAGGGTCCACTTGTCCCCCAGTACATCGAGCGACGTGCTCACGGGGCAGCTAGAACGCTGTTTTAGCTCTTTCATAAAAAAGATTTATTTTTTACTTGCTTTTTGCAAGTAACCTACTTCATCTTTGCACTTGCAAATCGCAAGCAAATATACGCGGGTTTCGCCCCTGATACCATAGGGCGCCCTCATCCCCCTTCCCCAGGCTGTGGCCACTCGTTTTAGTTCTCCTTCTCCCCACATCAACTTCTTGCCGACCACGCAGTAGTGGTTTTTAATTTCTGTTTATCATGTTTTTAGTAACTGGAGCCACCGGTGGCTTAGGCCACGAAACCATTGACGCGTTACTCACAACCACCCCGGCCACGGAAATCGCCGCCCTGGTGCGCGATGCCAGCAAAGCCACCGACCTCGTGCAGCGGGGCGTCGACGTGCGGCAAGCCGACTATTTTGACCACCCCGCGCTGGTGCAAGCCTTTCAGGGCATCGAGAAGGTGCTGCTGGTTTCTAGCGTGGCCTTTACCGACCGGGTAAGCCAGCACCGCAACGTCATCGACGCCGCCAAGGAAGCCGGGGTAAAGCACCTATTCTACACCAGCATTCAGCGCAGCTCCGACTTTGTGATGCCAGAGGTAACGGAAAGCGACCTAGCCACCGAAGCCTACCTCAAAGCATCGGGGTTGGCTTATACCATTCTTCACAATGGCTACTACTTCGAAGGCCTAGGGTACCTGATTGGGACCGAAGTGCCGGAAGCGGAAATACGTGTGCCGGCGGGCGAAGGCAAGATAGCGTTCGTCAAGCGCACTGAGCTGGCCGCCGCCACCGCTGCCCTGCTGACCAGCGAAGGTCATGACAACCAGTCGTATACCCTGACCGGCAGCGAAGCCTATTCGTTTCACGACGTCGCTCGGGAGTTATCCGCGTTGGCAGGCCGGCCCATCACGTACCAAAGTAGTGAGCCGGCACCCTACATCGCGCAGAAAGTAGCCGCCGGCTTCCCCGACTTCGTCGCCACCTTCTTCGCCCAGTGGGGTGATGCTGCGGAGCACGGCATGCTAGCTGGGACGGACGGTACCGTGGAGCGCCTGCTGGGCCGCAAGCCCACGTCGCTGCGCGAGTACCTGAAAGCAACTTATTTCTCGGGTGCCGACCGCTCGTAGCGGCAGCCAATACCTAGCGCCTCCAGCCAACCGGGCCAAGCAAGCGACTTCCCACAGGAACGCACTTGCTTACTTCCAGCCGGGCCCTACCCCGCTGTTTTCCGCTTGCTCACACGCGCGTTCTTTCCTCCCCTAAAACTACTCCCATGACCATCGGCTTTATCGGGCTGGGCCACGTCGGCAAGGCGCTGGCTGAAAAAAGTGTACAGGTGGGTAACCACGTTATCCTCAGCAATCGGCGCGGGCCCAGCTCGCTTACCGGCTACGTGGCCGAGCTGGGCCCGTTGGCGGCGGCGGGCACCGTCGCCGAGGCCGCCCAGGCCGAGGTGGTATTTCTGGCCGTGCGCTGGGCTAATATAGGCCAAGCCTTGCAAGGCCTACCCCCCTGGGAGGGCCGCATCGTCGTCGACACCAACAACGCCATCCTGGCCGATGGCACCTTCGTGGACCTGGGCGAACGGACATCGAGCGAGCTCGTGGCGGCCCAGTTGCCGGGCGCCCGGGTAGTCAAGGCCTTCAACAGCCTGTTTGCTGCCTGGATGGCGGACGAACCCGGGCAGCCGGCGGGCAGGCGGGTCGTGTTCGTGAGCGGCGATGAGGCTGAAGCCAAGCACACGGTCAAGGAACTGATTTCGGCCATGGGATTTGCCCCCATCGACCTAGGCGGGTTGGTGGAGGGCGGCCGGCTCCAACAAGCCGGCGAGCCCTTGGCCGCTCTCAATTTACTACTAACCAACTAGCTAACCATCCATGAAAGCCCTCACATATCAACACGCCCACGAGCTAGCCGATTTTGCCCTTCACCTGCAAGAAGTGCCAGTGCCCACCCTGCGGGATACCGATTTGCTGGTTCGCGTCCTGGCCTTTGCCGTAAACCCCGGCGATACGGTCATCCGCCGGGTCAGGTCAGCCACTCCGGGTCAATCGGTCATCTTGGGCTGGGAGTTCGCCGGCATCGTAGAACAAGTAGGGCCTCACGCCACCGGGTTTCAAGTGGGCGACGAAGTATATGGCGCCGGTGACCTATCACGAGATGGCAATTACGCCGACTATGTGGCAGTCGATTATCGGGTGGTGGCCCACAAGCCCACTACGCTCTCGTTTCCAGAAGCCGCCGCCCTCCCCATGAGCTTCCAGACGGCCTGGGGCGCCTTACTGCGCAACGAAAATCAGTTGCCGGCCGGGGTGACTACCGTCCTGATTCTGGGCGGGGCCGGCGGTATTGGGTCCATCGCCATCCAACTGCTGAAAGCCAACACCAGCGCTAAGGTCATCGCCACAGCTTCGCGCCCCGAATCTAAGCGGTGGGTCGAGGCCATGGGCGCCGATGTGGTGCTGGACCACAGCCAGGACCTAGCCGCGCAATTGACGCAGCACGGGCTGGAGAAAGCAGATATGGTGTTGGCTACTCGCTCCTCCGCCAGCCACTTGGCCGCCCGCAGCTGCTGAAGGCCTACGGCTACCTGGCCCTACTGGATGTCCAGCAGAGTCTGGATGTCAGTGGCTTGACGCCCCACTCTATCTCGGTGCACCTGGAAAATGTATTTACCCGTGTCATCACCAACCAGCACCCCGAGCAGCAAGGCCTGATACTGCGCGAGCTTACGAAGCTAGTAGAAGCAGGCAAGGTCACGTCTACTCTGCAAAAGACATTGCCCGGCTTAACCAGCGAGAACATCCGCATAGCCCATGAACTGTTAGAAAAAGGCGAAATGATTGGTAAAATCGTGCTCGACCTAGGGAGCGTCCGCTGACCAGCTACCGACTCCACGAGACCGCTACACACATAGTAGCGTTGCAAGGTGTAATAGTGTGCCTGTGGCAACGTCTATGTCAGTGGCACTTTCTTAGATGCCATTACCCTCGGTGCTGCTACGCTAACTGCTAGTGGAAGCACCCATGTATTCGTGGCCAAGTGGAGCCCGGCTACTGTTAAGTTCTTATGGGCACAGCGGGCAAGCAGTACGGAAAGTGATTATATCAATGCGAGCCGTAATAAGTGGGATAATTGTATACCTAGCTGGCTATCTCTTCGGACCTACGACTACCTCTGGTAGTGTCATCGTGCCGAATGCTGGGCCTCGCCTGAACAACACGTCCGACGCCTTCGTGGCTAAGCTCACGTCTGACCGCCGGCGCCTCACCAGACTGTGCGGAAGGTAAGGAAGTAACCACTGGATGGTAGTGCGTTACGACACAAGCCCCCTTCTTAATAGCACCTTTAAGAATTGAACGTAGGGTAGGGGGTAGTAGAAAATATACGTGAAAACACCTCCTGATTATTATCGGCGTGCATGAGTTCAAACAGCTGGCGCGTGTCTGCCTCTACGCTAATCATGCGCTGACGCATCTGCTCCTCAAACGAGGCAATGGCTTGCCCAATCGTTTCGAAGCGCGCGCTGCTCACTGCCTATACCTCCGCCTACCTACAACCGCAGCAGGGTTAGCCGTATACCTTTTAGCGATTCAGAGCAGCCACCCTATTTTCCTCTCACTCCGTCCGCAGGCTCAGTACGGGGTTGCGGCGGGCGGCTCGCCAGGCCTGCATGCTTACAGTGAGCCAGGCAATGAGCAGGGCCCCTATTCCGGCCGCCGCAAAGTACCACCACTGCCACGCCACGTGGTAGGCAAAGCCTTCCAGCCACCGTTGCAGGAGCAGGTAGCTCAGCGGCAGCGCCAGTGCGATGGCCACGACGACCAGCCAAGTCATGCTGCTGGTCAACATCCACACAATGCCCAGCTCGCTTGCGCCCAAAGCCTTGCGAATGCCGATTTCCTTGCGCCGACGCTCGGCCGTGAAGGCGGCAAGCCCTAGCAGGCCCAGGGCGGAAATGAGAATGGCCAGTCCGGCAAAGTAGCGGGCGAGCACCGCCACCCGCCGCTCGGCCACGTACTGGGCCTGGTAGTCGGCATCCAGAAATGTGTAGTCGAGCGTAAAGCCGGGGTTGTAGGCGGTGTACAGTTGCTGAAGCCGCGCAATCGTGGCCTGCTCCGCATTGGGCTGGAGCTTCACGAGCACGGTGTTAATCGTGGGGTCGAGTTGGAGGCGAAGGGGTTTGATTTTTTCGTGCAGGGACTCATAGTGAAAGTCGCGGACCACGCCCACAATGCGGGCCCCGTCGAGCTGTTGGCCCACGGGGTTCGGCATGCCTAAGCCAGCTACCAGGGCCTGGTTGACGATAATGGCGGCGCTGTCGGCGCGGAACTGCGGCGCAAAGCTGCGGCCGGCTACCAGGTGCATGCCCATTGTTTCTACTAGGTCGTAGTTGACCAGCATCGTCCCCACTGGCAGGCGCTTACCCCGCCAGCTCATCTCCTCCACGTGGCGCCCCCCTAGGAAGCCGCCCAAGACGGTAGACGCCTGCACGACACCGGGCAATTTCTTTACCTCGGCCAGAAACGCCGTCTGTTGGCGCGCCGCCTTGCCGGTCGTCTCAAAGCGGAGCACGTGGGCCTTGTCGTAGCCCAGCGGCTGGCGCTGCACAAACGCCAGCTGCGCGTTGACTACTACCAAGGCCACGATGAACAGCACGGAGAGCGTGAACTGTAGCACCACCAGGCCTTGCCGCGTCCACACGTCGCCGGCCTTGGTCGGCAGCTTGCCTTTCAGCACGGCCGCCGGCTGAAAACCCGACAGGTAGAATGCGGGGTAGCTGCCCGCCAGCAGTCCCGTACCCAGGGCCAGGGCCAGGCCGGCTGCCACCAGTTGCGGCTCCCACCGTAAGGCCAGCGGCTTGCCCGTTAGCTCGCTGAACTGCGGGAGTACGAGCTGCACCAGCCCCACGGCCACAACCAGGGCCAGCAAGGCCATCACCACGGATTCGGTCAGGTATTGCCCCACCAGCGCGGCGCGACTCGCCCCCAGGGCCTTGCGAATGCCCACTTCCTTTACCCGCCGCGAGGCCTTGGCGGTGAACAGGTTCATGAAATTGATGCTGGCAATCACCAGAATGAGCCCGGCAATCAGGGCAAACAACCGCACGTAGGTAATGCGCCCCCCGGAGGCAACGCCGTTTTCGTAGGTGCCGTGCAGGTACGCCGCCGAGAATGGCCGCACGAACAGCGTGCGCCCTTGGGCCTGAGCCTGCGCGCTTTTAGTTTTCAGCAACCCCGCCAGCTTAGCTTGAAACTGCGCGGGGTCGGCCCCCTCCTTCAAGGCTAAGTAGGTATTGAAGGGGCCGTCGTCATCCCACTTGATGGTTTCGCTCATGTGCATCATGTCCTTGAACGAGGCAAACGGCAGCACGCAGTCAAACTGCTCGGACGAGTTGCGGGGCACCCCGGCAAACACCCCGGCCACCAGGCAGGTCTGTTTTATGTCGGCCATTTGCCATTCCACGGCCTTGCCCAGGCTGTTCTGCGGTGACCCAAAGAGCTTAGTGGCCAAGGCCTCGGAGAGCACAATGGCGTTTTTATCCCGCAGCACCGTGGCGGGGGTGCCCACCAGCAGGGGGTAGGAAAACAGCTGAAAGAAGGCCGGGTCCGCGCACTTGACGACGGCATTCAGGTGCTGGTTGCCCGCCGCCAGCGTGAACCCGGGGAAGAACGGGACCGGCGTCGTGGTGGCCACGAATTCAATCTCCGGCATTTCCCGCCGCAGGGCCTCGGCCAGCAGCGGCATGGTACCGCCTTGGGTTTCAATGCCGGCGGCCGTGCGGCGGTTTTCCATTACCTGGTAGAGCCGGCCATCCAGCGCGTGGTAGCGGTCGAAGCTGCGCTCGTCGCTTATCCACAGGTAGATGAGCAGCGCGCAGGCCAGTCCAGTCGAGAGGCCAATCAGGTTGATGAAGAACGTGCTTTTGAACCGCTTAAAGTTGCGGTAGAGGAGCAGCAAGGGGTAGGGAAGCATGGCCGAAGGAGGAGGAAAGCGGTTAGAATTGGCTGCGGCTATTTTCCAGCACCACCTGCCCGTCAAGCAGGCGGATGACGCGCCGGGCGTACCGGGCATCGTGCTCGGAGTGCGTGACCATGAGCACGGTAGTGCCCGCTTCGTTTAGTTCGGTCAGCAGCCCTAGCACGTCGTGGCCGCTAGCCGAATCGAGGTTGCCGGTGGGCTCGTCGGCCAGCAGTAGCGGCGGGGCGTTCACCACGGCGCGGGCCACGGCCACGCGTTGCTGCTGGCCACCCGAGAGTTGCAGCGGAAAGTGGTTGCGCCGGTGCAGCAGCTGCATTTTCTCCAGCACCTGCTCCACCCGCTGCCGCCGCTCGGCGGCTCCCACGCCGAGGTAGCGCAAGGGCAGCTCCACGTTCTCAAACACCGTCAGCTCGTCAATCAGGTTGAAGCTCTGAAACACGAAGCCCAGGCTGCGCTTGCGCAGTTCGGCCCGCTGGCGCTCCGAGTAGCGGCTAGTTTCGGTGCCCAGTAGTTGCAGGCTGCCGCCGTCGGGCTCGTCGAGCAGGCCCAGCAGGTTGAGCAGCGTCGATTTGCCGCAGCCCGAGGGGCCCATGATGGCCACAAACTCCCCCTGCTCCACGCTCAGCGAGATGTGGTTCAGCGCCTTGGTTTGCACCTCCTCGGTGCGGTACACCTTTTCCAGGTTTTCGGTCTTAATCATGAGGTTTAGCCTTTTATGGTCAAGTAGTTAGTAAAATGCCTACGGCTGGTGGTTGTCCAGCACCAGTTCCTGTCGATCAGCGAAGCCTTCGTAGCTGGACGTTACCACTTGGTCGCCGGGTTGCAGGCCCGCCAGCACCTCGTAGTAGTCAGGGTTCTGCCGCCCTAGGCGGATGGCCACCCGCTGGGCCCGGGTGCCGTCGGCCGCCAGCTTGAATGCCCAGTTGCCCACGGTTTGCTGGTAAAAGCCGCCTTTGGGCAGCAGCACCGCTGGGGCCTTTGCACTCAGCGCCAGCCGGATGGGTAGGGTTTGGCCCCTCCGCAGGCCCGGTGGGGCCGCGCCGGTAAAGGCCAGGTCTATTTGCAGGCCTTTGGCCACTTGGGCGAAGATTTTGGTCACGTGCAAGGCATACGCCTGGCCATCCACCACCACTTCGCCCACCTGACCAGCCGCGATGCGCGCAATATAAAACTCGTCCACCGCGGCGTGCAGTTTCACGCCCGCCAGCGCGTCAATCTGCCCTAGGCGCTGGCCCCGCGTTTTGGCCTCGCCCACTTCCGCGGCCAGCGAGCTGAGACGCCCGCTGACCGGGGCCCGCAATAGTAGGTCCTCCATCTTGCGCCGCATCAGGGTCAGGTTGCTGGTCATGCGCTGCACCGATTCCTGCATGGTGCCCAGCTGCTGCTGCATGGCCACCGAATCCTGGCGCAGGGTCTGCTGCGTGAGCTGCTGTCGGCGCAACTGGTAGCGGTAGGCGTTCTGGCTTTGCAGGTAGTCCTGCCGCGCAATCACCTTTTGGTCGTAGAGTACTTGGTTGGTGTCAAATACTCGCTTGGCCTCGGCCAGCTGAAAGTCGATGTCGGCCAGCTGGTTTTGGCGCAGAATGCGGTTTTGTAGCAGCTGGTTGCGGGTGTTGCGCAGGTTGTTCATCAGGTCGTACACGGCCGTTTCGCGGTTTACCATTTCCAACTGCAGGTCGGGGTTCGCTAGCTGCAGCAACGGCTGGCCCGCCGTTAGGGTCGTGCCTTCTTCCACCAGCACCTGCTGCACCGTGCCGGCCTCTGCCGCGTCCAGGTACACGGTGTGCAGCGGCTGCACCACCCCGTCGATGGCCGTGAATTCCTGAAAGTTGCCCCGCGTAACGGGGCTGATGGTTAGCCGGCTGGCCGCGACGTGCAACCGCTGGCCCGGCCGGGGCCAATAGATGCCGGCCGCGCCCGTGCCCGCCAGCAACAGGGCCCCCAGCCACCACCAGCGAGTGACAAACGACCACTTTTTTTTCGGTATCAGGACATCCATTCAGGTTGGCGCAGAGAATAGCAGCAAAAATCTATTGACCGGAGGTGCCAAGAACGGTGCCTTACTCACAAATCATTGCTAATCAGCGGTCTGATTTTAAGTACTGATTGCCAGCTGCTGCCGAGCGTCCGGTTTTGATACAGTCTACCGTTCGGTTCTGATACAGTCTGAAGCTGTTGTCGGGCAGAAAACGGTCTGGCTGGCTGAAAGTCAGTATTTTTTGAAGCCTGCACGATTTATGTGGCCTGGGTTGGCACGGGTGCCAGTCAGCTCCGACTTTTACGTTTTACCCAGCCTTTTTTATGATTCCTAAGCACGCCCGCATCCTGGTAGTAGACGACGAGCCCGATGTGCTGTTCGCCCTCAAGCTGCTACTCAAAAGCGAGGTGCGGGAAGTTGTGACGGAGAAAAACCCGGAGTTGCTGCTCTCGCTGCTCCGCCAGCAGCACTTCGATGTCGTGCTGCTCGACATGAACTACCGCAGCGGTCAGGCGACGGGCAACGAAGGCTTCTACTGGCTGGGCCGCATCCGGGAGCACGACCCCACCACGGCCGTTATCCTCATTACGGCCTATGGTGATGTGCGCACGGCGGTGCGCGCCCTCAAAGCCGGGGCCACCGACTTCCTGCTCAAGCCCTGGCACAACGACCAGTTGCTGCAAACGCTAGCCGCCGCCCTCCAACCTAAAACTGGCAGCAAAAGCGGAGGCACCCTGAAAAAAGTGGTTGGCCCGGCCGCTGCTACCGCTTTACTAGGCGAGTCAGCCGCCATGCAGGAAGTGCGCGCCATCATTGAAAAGGTCGCCCCAACCGAGGCCAACGTACTGCTGCTAGGCGAGAATGGCACGGGTAAGGAGCTGGTCGCCAAGTCCCTGCATGAGCAGTCGCGCCGCGCCGCCCGGCCCTTTGTGGCCGCCGACGTAGGCGCGCTCAGCGAGGGGTTGTTTGAAAGCGAGCTGTTTGGGCACACCAAGGGTGCCTTCACGGATGCCCAGGCCAGCCGCGTAGGCCGGTTCGAGGCGGCCACTGGCGGAACCTTGTTTCTGGATGAGATTGGTAACATAGCCTTGCCGCAGCAAGCCAAGCTGCTCACGGCCCTGCAAAACCGCCAAGTGGTGCCCCTAGGGAGCAATACCCCCGTTACGGTAGACATCCGGCTGTTGTCGGCTACTAATGCCCCGTTGCACGCCCTAGTAGCCCGTGGTACCTTTCGCCAAGACTTAATGTACCGCCTCAATACGGTCGAAATCACGCTGCCGCCCCTGCGCGAACGTGACGACGATGTGCAACTGCTGGCCCAGCACTTCGCGCAGGTGTACGCCGCCCGCAACCGACAACCCGTACCGGAATTTAGCGCCGGTGCCCTGCGTAAGCTCCAGGAACACACCTGGCCCGGCAACGTGCGGGAGTTGCAACACGCCGTGGAGCGGGCCGTTATCCTGGGGACCGGACCCGTGCTGCTTCCGTCCGATTTCTCGTTTCGGAACCTCGAATCGGCAACTGCTGCCGCGCCAGCGGCAACCGTGGCTGAGAATCCGTTACCCTTGCTGGAAGTAGAAAAAAACACTATTCAACAGGCCATTGAGCGCCACCAGGGCAACCTCACCAAAGCGTCTAAGGAACTGGGTCTCACCCGCACTGCCCTCTACCGTCGGCTCGACAAGCATGATATCTAATAGCTTAGACGTGCGCCTGCTGGGGCGGTTGGTGCTGCTGGTGGCCGTGCTGGCCGGGGGCGGGTACGCCACGCTGTACCACGCCTACGGGCTAGCCTTGGGGGCATTGTTGTTGCTGCTCCTGCTGGTTGCGGACCTGGCCCGTTACCTAACGCGCGGTCAACAGGCCCTAGCTGACTTTACCCTGGCCCTCCAATACCGAGACTTTTCGCGGCAGTACCCAGCGCAGTCCGGTCCGGCGTCGTTGC
>Ga0160428_1000470_pt1 | contig 45144 bp, 30 predicted proteins | sample SolpanmetagenomM_FD_108198 | JGI IMG/M metagenome (GOLD analysis project Ga0160428, IMG submission 108198) | Solar panel surface microbial communities from Lawrence Berkeley National Laboratory, California, USA - M | ecosystem: Engineered > Built environment > Solar panel > Unclassified ... | reverse complement strand
TCGAAAAACAACGCGCATGGACATGGTAACCAAGAAAATAGCTTTACTGCCTGGTGATGGCATCGGGCCGGAAGTCTGTCGGCAGGCCGTGAAAGTGCTCGACGCCGTAGCCGAGCGCTTCGGCCACCGCTTCGAGTTTACCTCGCACCTGGTGGGCGCCTGCGCCATCGACGCCACCGGCAACCCGCTGCCCGACGAAACGCTGGCCGCCTGCCGCGCCTCCGACGCGGTGCTGTTTGGCGCCATCGGTGACCCTAAGTACGATAACGACCCCACCGCCAAGGTGCGCCCCGAGCAGGGCTTGCTGCGCATGCGCAAGGAGTTGGGCTTGTTTGCCAACATCCGGCCCGTCACAGCCTACAACGCATTGCTCAAGCATTCACCGCTGAAATCGGACCGCATCGAGGGCACCGACATGGTGATTTTTCGGGAGCTGACGGGCGGCATTTACTTCGGCGAGAAGGGTCGCAATGCCGATGGCTCGGCCTACGACCACTGTACTTACTCACGCCTCGAGATTGAGCGCATCGCGCACCTGGCGTTTCAGTCGGCCGCCGGCCGCCGCCAGCACCTCACGCTGGTAGACAAAGCTAATGTATTGGAAACCTCGCGCTTGTGGCGCGAAGTAGTGCGCGAAATCGCCTCACAATACCCAGAAGTAGAGGTCGATTACCTGTTCGTGGATAATGCCGCGATGCAGATTATCACCAACCCCCGGCAGTTCGATGTGGTGCTGACCGAGAACATGTTCGGCGATATTATTTCGGACGAAGCCTCGGTCATTGCCGGCTCGATGGGCCTGCTGCCCTCGGCCTCGGTGGGTGCGGCGGTGGCAGTATTCGAGCCCATCCACGGCTCCTACCCGCAAGCCAAGGGCAAGGGCATTGCCAATCCGCTGGCGGCCATTCTCTCGGCGGCCATGCTGCTCGACCATCTGGGCCTGCCCGCCGAAGCCGAGCTGGTACGCGAGGCGGTGGATGAAGCCCTGAGCAATAATATTTTAACGCCCGAGCTGAATCCGACGGCGCCCTACACGACCGAGCAGGTAGGCAGCTACGTAGCCTTCTGGATTGCCGAATCCAACGAGCAGCAGTGGAATGCCCACAACATTGCGGTGGGCGTGAGCACGATTATCTAAGTGTAGCGTGGACTCTGCGAGTCCGCCCGTTTAACAACCCTTATGCCCCCTAAGCGCAGGCTCGCAGAGCCCACGCCACCCCCATTTATGCGCCCTTGCCTGCTAGTCATTTCGATGGTCTTTATTATTCCTACCCCAGCGGGCTAGCGAGTCTTCTTACGCCAAAGAAAACCTTCCTAGCCCGCTGCCAGGAAGGTTTTTTTACAGCCTAACCGTTCTTTTTTGCCAACCCAACACCATGACGCTCAATAAATTCAGCCGCATCTACACCCAAGACGACAGCTTGCCGGCCTCGCAGGCCATGCTCATCGGCGCGGGCTTGTCAGATGCGGATTTGCGCAAGCCGTTCGTGGGCATCTGCTCCACGGGCTTCGAGGGCAACACCTGCAACATGCACCTCGACGGGCTAGCCGACGAGGTGAAGCGCGGCGTGGCCGCCCAGGGGCTGGTGGGGCTGCGCTTCAATACCATCGGCGTGAGCGACGGGATTACGAACGGCAACGCAGGCATGCGCTTTTCACTGGTGTCGCGGGAGATAATTGCCGATTCGATTGAGGCCATGGCCGGCGCGCACTACTACGATGCCCTAGCCACGGTGGTGGGCTGCGACAAGAATATGCCCGGCGCACTCATCGCCATGGCGCGGCTGAATCGGCCGTCGCTGATGGTATATGGCGGCACCATCCGGGGCGGCGAGTTTAAGGGCCAGCAACTCAATATTGTCTCGTGCTTTGAGGCCTACGGCAAGAAGGTAAACGGGCAGATTTCGGAGGAAGACTACCAAGGCATCATCCACAATGCCTGCCCCGGGCCGGGCGCCTGCGGCGGCATGTACACGGCCAATACCATGGCCGCGGCCATCGAAACGCTGGGTATGACGGTACCCGCCTCGTCGTCGCTGCCCGCCGAAAGCAGCGCCAAGGTGCAGGAGTGCCTGGATGCGGGCGCTTACCTGCGCCGCTTGCTGGAGCTGGACCTCAAGCCGCGCGACATCCTGACCCGGGCGGCGTTTGAGAATGCGATGGTGATGATAACCGTGCTCGGCGGCTCGACCAATGCGGTACTGCACCTCATCGCCATTGCCCACGCGGCGGGTGTGCACCTCACCATGGAGGACTTTCAGGCGGTAAGCAACCGAGTGCCGGTGCTAGCCGACCTCAAGCCCAGCGGCAAGTACCTAATGGAGGACTTGTCGAAAATCGGCGGGGTGCCCGCCGTGCAGCGCACGCTGCTCAACTACGGCCTGCTGAATGGCGATTTGATGACTGTGACCGGCCGCACCCTAGCCGAAAACCTGGCCGATGTGCAGCCGCTAGGCCCCGAGCAGGACTTACTGCGCCCGCTCAGCAACCCCATTAAGGCCGACGGGCACATTCAGATGCTATATGGCAACCTAGCTACCAAAGGCGGCGTGGCCAAAATCACGGGTAAGGAAGGCCTGCGGTTTGAGGGGCCGGCCATCGTCTTCAACTCCGAAGAAGAACTAAACCAAGGCATTACGGAGCACAAAATCCAGGCTGGGCAGGTGGTCGTCATTCGCTACGTGGGGCCGAAAGGTGGGCCGGGCATGCCCGAAATGCTGAAGCCAACCTCGGCCATTATGGGCGCGGGCTTGGGCGACAAAGTGGCACTGATAACCGATGGCCGCTTTTCGGGCGGCACGCACGGCTTCGTCATCGGCCACATCTGCCCCGAGGCATTCGACGGCGGCGGGCTAGCCCTGGTGCAGGACGGCGACTGGATAGTGCTCGACGCCAGCGCCAACACCATCGACGTGCGCCTCTCCGACGATGAGCTAGCCAGCCGCCGCGCGGCCTGGCGCCGCCCGCCGCTGCCCGCCAAGCAAGGCGTGCTGCTTAAGTACATCCGCACCGTGAGCGACGCGAGCCACGGCTGCATCACCGATTTACTCGAAGAAGATTATGTTCCAGAGCCAGCCCTCAGCCCAGTCCACCGCTAGCCCGGTCGCCCCGGGTCTTGCGCCCACAACCGGCGCGGTAGCCACGCTGCAAGCGCTGGTGGCCGAGGGCGTGGACACAATTTTTGGCTACCCCGGCGGAGCCATCATCCCGATTTACGACGCGCTCTACGACTTCAAAGACCAGCTCAACCACGTGCTGGTGCGCCACGAGCAGGGCGGCATTCACGCGGCGCAGGGCTATGCGCGCAGTTCGGGCCGCGTGGGCGTGGCGCTGGCCACGAGTGGGCCGGGCGCTACCAACCTCGTGACGGGGCTAGCCGATGCGCTCATCGACAGCACGCCGCTGGTGTGCATCACGGGCCAGGTATTTGCGCATTTGCTGGGCACCGATGCGTTTCAAGAGACGGATATCATCAACATCACGACGCCCGTTACGAAGTGGAACTACCAGGTAACCAACGCCGAAGAGATACCTGAGGCCCTAGCGAAGGCCTTCTACATTGCGCGCAGCGGCCGGCCCGGCCCGGTGCTGGTGGACATCACCAAGAATGCGCAGATGCAGACCTTCGAGGCGCCCGCCTACGAGCCGTGCACGCACATCCGCAGCTACCGGCCCGCGCCAGTGGTGCGCAAGGAGTACATAGAACAAGCGGCGGCCTTGATTAACAGCGCCAAACGGCCGTTCATTCTTTGGGGACAGGGCGTGGTGCTGGGCCAGGCCGAGCGCGAGTTTCAGGAATTTGTGGAGAAAAGCGGCATCCCGGCGGCCTGGACTATTCTGGGCGTGGGGGCCCTAGCCACCGGCCACCCGCTGAACGTGGGCATGCTGGGCATGCACGGCAACTACGGCCCCAACGTGCTCACCAACGAGTGCGATGTGCTGATTGCCATTGGCATGCGCTTCGACGACCGCGTGACTGGCCGCCTCGACAAGTACGCCAAGCAGGCGCAGGTCGTGCACCTCGACATCGACCCCACCGAGATTGATAAGAACGTGAAAACCACCGTGCCGGTGTGGGGCGACTGTAAGGAAACCCTGCCCCTGCTCACGGCCTTGGTTGAGCGCAAAACCCACGAAGCCTGGCTAGCCCGCTTTAATGACTACACCGCGCAAGAGGTGGACGCCGTAATTCGGGAGGAGCTGTTTCCGACCTCGGAGGAGCTGACAATGGGCGAGGTGCTGCAACAGCTCAACGAAATCACGGGTGGTGAGGCCGTTATCGTGTCCGACGTGGGCCAGCATCAGATGGTGGCCTGCCGCTACGCCCTGCAAAACCAGTCGCGCAGCCACGTCACGAGCGGCGGGCTGGGCACTATGGGCTTCGCGCTGCCGGCCGCCATTGGGGCCAAGTTTGGGGCGCCGCACCGGCCGGTGGTGGCCGTCATTGGCGACGGTGGCTTCCAGATGACGATTCAGGAGCTGGGCACCATTATGCAGACGGGCGTGGATGTTAAAATCCTCATCCTCAATAATCAGTTTCTGGGCATGGTGCGGCAGTGGCAGGAGCTGTTTCACCAGCGGCGCTACTCGTTTGTGGATATCCAAAGCCCTGACTATGTGGCCGTAGCCGCCGGCTACCGCATTGCCGGCCAGCGCGTGGACGACCGCGCCGACCTGCGCCCGGCCCTGGAGAAAATGCTGGCGCACCCCGGCTCCTTTCTGCTCGAAGTGATGGTGACCAAGGAAAATAACATCTTCCCGATGGTGCCGCAGGGATGCAGCGTGGCAGAAATACGGCTGCGGTAAATATGCTTCCCGCTAGCCCTCTCCGCCAGTCATTGCGAGGAGGAACGACGAAGTAATCGCATCAGCACGCCACCCCAACGTCATCGTTCAGGTTGCTTCTCAAGCTCGCAATGACTAACGATTTAACAAGCCCTAAAGCATGGAACGCCAGGAATATAACATCACCGCGTACACCGAAAACCAGGTGGGTTTGCTCAATCGCATTGCCATCATCTTTTCGCGCCGTAAAATCAATATTGAGAGCCTCAACGTGTCGCCTTCGGAGATTGAGGGCATCCACCGCTTCAACATCGTGATTGTGGAAACGGAGGAAGTAGTGCACAAGCTGGCCAAGCAAATCGAGAAGCAGGTGGAGGTGCTGAAAGTGTACTTCAACCCCAACCAGGACGTGATTTGGCAGGAGATGGCACTCTACAAAGTCCCTACCGACGTGATTGCCGAAAAAGTACTCGTGGAGCGCCTGCTGCGCGAAAACGGGGCTAGGGCCGTGGTAATTCGCAAAGACTACACGGTGTTTGAAACCACCGGCCACCGCGAGGAAACCGACAATCTGATTAAGGCTTTGCAGCCTTACGGGCTAATTGAATTTGTGCGCTCGGCGCGCATCGCCATCATCAAGGCTAGCGACGGCTTTCATAGCAAGCTCCAGGAATTTGAGCGCCGCGAGCCGAGCGAGCAAGCAGCCGAAAACGAGTTTTTAAACGACCGCGAACAGGTCTTCACCATGTAGCGCGGACTTTAGATACGCTGACTTTCAGTCCAGTCCGCGACCCGAACATTGATTTAATAAGACACTTTTTCTTTCAACTCGCGGACTGAAAGTCCGCGCTACACCCCAACCCGTATGGCAACCATCAACTTCGGCGGCGTACCCGAAACCGTTATCACCCGCGACGAATTTCCGCTGCAAAAGGCGCTTGAATTTCTGAAAGATGAAACCATCGCCGTAATCGGCTACGGGGTGCAGGGCCCCGGCCAGGCGCTGAACATGCGCGACAACGGCTTCCACGTAATTGTGGGCCAGCGTGAGGGCACGCCTTCGTGGGAGCGCGCCCTCAAGGATGGCTGGGTGCCAGGCGAGTCGCTATTCAGCATCGAGGAGGCGGCTGATAAGGGTACCATCATCTGCAACCTGCTGAGCGATGCTGGCCAAATCGCGCTGTGGCCGACGCTCCAGAAATACCTCACGCCGGGCAAAACGCTGTACTTCTCGCATGGCTTCGGCATCACGTTTAACGACCAGACGGGCATTGTGCCCAGCAAGGATATCGACGTGATTTTGGTGGCACCCAAGGGCAGCGGCACCAGCCTGCGCCGCTTGTTCGTGGCCGGCGGCGGGCTGAACTCGTCGTTCGCGGTATTTCAGGATGCTAGCGGCAAGGCCTGGGAAAAAGCCATTGCCATGGGCATCGGCGTAGGCTCGGGCTACTTATTTGAAACTGACTTCAAGCGCGAAGTATACTCGGACCTCACCGGCGAGCGCGGCGTGCTAATGGGTGCCCTAGCTGGCATCATCGAGGCCCAGTACCAGGTGCTGCGCCAGCGCGGCCACTCGCCCTCCGAGGCATTCAACGAAACCGTGGAGGAACTCACCCAGAGCCTCGTGCCGCTGGTGGGCGAAAACGGCATGGACTGGATGTTTGGCAACTGCTCGGTAACGGCCCAGCGCGGTGCCCTCGACTGGAAAGGCAAGTTCCGTGAAGCTACCCTGCCCGTGCTCAACGACCTCTACGACAGCGTGGCCAGCGGCCAGGAAGCCCGCCGCACCATCGAGCGCGGCTCGACCCCGAACTACCGCGCCGAGCTGGAAGCCGAGCTGAAGGAGGTGCGCGAATCGGAGCTGTGGCAGACGGGCGCCACCGTGCGCGAGCTGCGCTCGCGCAGCAGCGCGAGCGTGGAGGTCTAGCCGCCACACCCCGGCCCGCCCGCCGGGCCAAAGGAGTTCCTTTCGGGGCTCCGGCCCCGGCCAGGGCCCCGAAAGGGATTCCTTTTAGCACCCCGGCCGGGGCCGGAGCCCCGAAAGGAATCCCTTTTGCCCATCCGGCCTTGGCCGGAACCTCTACAGGAGTCCCTTTTAGCATCCCGGCCCCGGCCGGAGCCCTTAAATGGACTCCTTTTGGTGCCCTGGCCCCGGCCGGGGCGCTAAAAGGAAATTTTTGGGCTGCCCCGTGCGCCCCTCGTCGCCCGCCGGCCGGCCCCCTGGCCAGGTCAGCGCCAGCCTCCTTCTGTATGCCTGCTTTAGATGCTCCGGCGGCCACGGCCGTCACCCTGAAAAACGTGGAAGCCGCCGCCCGCCGCCTCAAGGGCGTGATTACCGAGACCCCCCTGATGCTGAATCTGGGGCTGTCGCGCAGCTACGACGCCACTATTTTGCTCAAGCGGGAAGACTTGCAGGTGGTGCGCTCCTACAAAATCCGGGGGGCTTACAACAAGATGGCGACGCTACCCCCCACCGTGCCGGGCCGCCAGCTGGTGTGCGCCAGCGCCGGCAACCACGCCCAGGGCGTGGCCTACGCCTGCCAGCTGCTGGGCTTGCGTGGCGACGTTTTCATGCCCGCCCAAACGCCCGCGCAGAAGGTGGACAAGGTGCGCCTCTTCGGCAAGGACATGGTGACGGTGCACCTCACGGGCCGCACCTTCGACGACTGCTACCACGCGGCGCAGGCCTTTTGCGACGCGCGCGGCAGCACCTTCGTACACCCGTTTGACGATTTAGCCATTGTGGAGGGGCAGGCCACGGTGGGGCTGGAAGTCCTGAAAGCGACGCCCGACACGCCGATTGACTTTTGCTTTATGCCCATCGGCGGCGGCGGGCTGGCCTCGGGGCTGGCGAGCGTGTTTCGGCAGCTCAGCCCGCAGACCCGGCTCATTGGCGTGCAGCCGCTGGGTGCGCCCAGTATGCACGATGCGCTGCGCGCCGGCCAGCGCCAGGCCCTGCCCAGCCTCGATACCTTCGTGGATGGCGCGGCCGTGAAGTGCCCCGGCGAGCTGACGTTTGGCATTTGCCAGGCGCTGCTCGATGAGGTGCACCTCGTGCCCGAGGGCCAGGTGTGCGAAGACCTGCTCAAGATGTACAACGAGGAAGGCATGGTGCTGGAGCCGGCGGGCACGCTCGCCATCTCGGCCCTGCACGCCTACGCCGACCAGCTACGGGGCAAAACGGTGGTGTGCATCGTGAGCGGCTCCAACAACGACATCACCCGCATGGAGGATATCAAGGAGCGCGCCCAGCGCCACCAGGGCCTCAAGCACTACTTTATGGTGCGCTTCAACCAGGCGCCCGGCGCGCTGCGCCGCTTCGTAAACAACGTGCTGGCTGAGGGCACCGACATCATCCAGTTTCAATACATCAAGAAGAACAACAAGGAAAAAGGCCCCGTTTTCATCGGCGTAGAAGTCAAAAATCCGCACGACGTGGAAGGCATCAAGGCCCGGATGACGGAGGAGGGGTTTGGCTTTGAGTACCTGAATGGGCAACAGGACTTTTTGAGCCTGCTGGTATGAGTAAATAGTAAAAAAGAACGTCATGCTGAGCCGGCTCAGCATGACGTTCTTTTTTACCCTGCGGGGGCTACTCCTTCGTCATTTTGAACGACTGCGTGAAGTCAGCGCCCGTGAGGCGCACCACGTAGAGGCCGCTGGCCAGCCCCGATGCGTCGATGACGTTTTGGGAGCCCGTGTTGGCGTAGGTGCGGGTGAGCACGGTGCGGCCGGTGGCATCGGCGATGGTGAGGGTGTGGGCCTGGGTGCCGGCGGGCAGCGCGTAGGTGAGGCGGCTCACTACGGGGTTGGGGTAGGCGGTGAAGCCGGGGGCGCTGGCGGCGCCGGTGGTAGCCAGGGCGTTGCTATCGCGGGCGGTGCCCACCACGGCGTAGCGGAACGCCTCCCAGCCCGAGATGGTCATGCGGGTGCAGGTCACGGCCTGGGTGCCGTTCTCGCTCGATACGTAGCGGCCGTTGTAGCCGCCCAGCGTGATGGTGCCGTCGGCGTTCACAATCCAGTCGAAGGTTTCCCACCAGCCGAAGCTCGTGCGGTTAGCCGTGATGGCCTGGGTGCCGTTTTCGCTCGACACGTACTTGCCCTGGCTGCGCAGGGCCACCTTACCATTGCCGGCATCAATGACCGCAAACTGCTCCCAGGTGCCGGCCGTGGTGCGGGTGCAGGTCACGGCCTGGGTACCGTTTTCGCCCGAGAGGTAGGCGTTGTTGCTCACGGCGCGCAGCGTGATGAGGCTGCCGATGGGCGCGCGGGTGTTGCGCACCGCGCCGCCGGGGTTGGGGGCAATGGCGTTGAGCACGCCCGAGTTGGAGACGCAGTTGGCAAACTTGATGTTCTGCAACGCGGCCGGGATATTGCCGGCGCCATCCACGATGTAGGGCGAGGGGATGTGGAAGAGCGCGGCGTTGGCCCCGTCCTCGAAGCGCTTGTAGGTCCAGTGGCACCAGCCGATGCCCACCTGGGCCAGGCTCACGGTAGCATCGTGCAGCCAGGTATTGTCGGTTTCGCCGGTTTCACCCACCCAGATGGGCACGTTGTTGTCGGAGCGAAAGCGCGTCATGTTGCCGATGGTGCCCAGTTGGTTGGCATCGCCCTGGTTGGTGGCGTTCACATCGTTGCTGAGCGGGTAGTTGGTAGAGGTGTAGCGGTGGGCATTGTACACGAGGTTGGCCTGGTTGGTGAAGGTGCGCTTCTCCATGTAGCCGTAGTTGTTGCCCCAGCCGTTGCCTTCGAGCAGCACGAGGTGGTTGTCGCCGTTGGCCCGAATGGTGTTCACGAAGCGGTTGAGCACGTCGTGAATGCGCTGGTTGCCGTTCTGCGTGCTCGTGTTGGGCACGTTGTTGGGCTCGTTCAATATGTCGTACATGGCCACACGAGGGTCGTCTTTGTAGCGGGTCGAGATGGTCTGCCACAGCCGGTTGGCCACGTCCTGGTTGAGCGAGTTGTTCCAAAAGTCGTTACCGTTCTGCACCAGCGCATCCGAGATGTTCATGTCGCTGCCCTGCGCGCCGGGCGCGGCGTGCAGGTCCAGGATGACGTACATGCCATTGGCGCCGGCCCAGCTCAGTACCTCATCAATGAGGCGGAAGCCTTCGAGCGTGCTGGGGTCGTTAAACAGCTGGTTGTTGTTGTACCAGCCCGACAGGTTGCCGAAGTACGTGCCGTACGAAGTCGAGCCCTTGCTCACGCCGGTGCGCACCGCCCGCTGGCTGGCCGTCAGAAACAGTTCGTAGTGCAAGGGTAGCCGCACGCAGTTAAAACCCTTATCCTTGAGGTAGTCGAGGTCGGCCTTGGTAAAGAAATTATCGCGCCACTGCTGATAAAAGCTTTCCACCTGGCTATCGCTCTGGTTTTGGTTGAAGAGGTACTTCTTCACTAGGCTCTGGGTGCCGCTGTTGTTGTTGCCGTAGCCGGGCTTCAGCATGTAGCCTTCCTGCACCTGCCAGCCGCCGAGGTTTACGCCGCGCAGGATGACTTCCTGGCTGCTGGCGTTGATGATTTTGGGGCCGCTGGCTTGCAGAAAGCTCTGGCCGAAGGACACGTGCCAGCCAAAGCAGGCCAGCAAAAGGGTAACGCCGGCCAGCAGACGCTGCGCCAGCACGCGCACGACGGCGCGGCCAATAAAATTGGGCATAGTGGGTGGGAAAAGGAGGTGGAAAAAGAGTAGCAGCCCCGCAAACGTTTGGGGGGCTGCTCCCTTTAACTACACCACCAAAGGCGCTCACCCTTAGTGCTACCCGGATAATATTTTCATATTTTTTAGATTACCCGCTTTAAAGCCATTTTAACCCGGTATAATGCTAGTAGGCCAGCCCCAGTGGGCGCGCTTAGCTGGGCCGCTTGCCCTTGATGGCCTTGGGGGCCAGGCGCAGGCGGCCCCGGCCCACGGTCGTCACGGGCGTTTCGGGGTCTACGTAGAAGTAGGCACCGTCTTCTACTAGCAGCTGGCCGGCGATGGTTACTTTGGTGTGGCGGGCTACTTCGAGCGCCGCGCCTTTCTTGATAACCAGGCGCGAGGTGGGGCCGATGTACAGCTCCGTCACCGTCCAGCCCAGGTCATTGATAACCATCTTATTGCCCGGCCCCAGCACCACGCTGGCCGAGTCGCGGGTGCGGGCCGGGTTGCGGCCAATGTCGAGGCCCGCCACCACCGAGTAGGCGCAGTTGGTGGCCAGCAGTTGGAGGCTGCCCGGCGCCCGCACCGCCGTCGAGCCCGAGGCGGCACCGTTGCCCAGCGTCACGCTGGTGGGGTGCATACTGGTGCGGTGCGGCCCATCGCGAAACACGTTGGCCCCGGTAAACACGGCGCCTTGCAGGTTATCGTAGGAGCCCTGCGTGGGCTGGGTGTAGTCGTAGAGAAACGTGCAGCGGCGCAGGTGGAAGAAGGTAGAGGTATCGGGGTTGCCGCCGCCGTCCATCTTGCCCACGATGGCCCATATCAGGTAGTTGTGGGTACCCACGAAGCGGCAATCGGTGAAGCTCATGGCGCGGGCCCAGCCGTCGGTGTGCATCGTGAAGGCGCCGTAGGCCGCTTGCCCGTGGTAAGGGCGGTCCTCGAAGGTGCAGCCCACGAAGCGCGTGCCCTCGGCGGGCGTGCGGGCCTGGCAGCCATGCACGAAGGAGCCGTAGATGCGGCAGTTGGTGAATAGAAAGCCCGGCTGCGTCACCCAGGCCGACCAGTTGGTGAGGCCCCAAATCAGGCTATTGGCCACCACGATATTCTTGACGGTGCTGGGTTGGTTGCCGGCCGGCCGGTCCGATACCAGGCCCTGCCCGGCATTGTCTACCAGGCGGCAGTTGTCGAGGCGCACGTTGGCCACGTAGGTACCCTGCGGCTCCAGGTCGATGCCCGCGCCGGGGGCCGAGTACAGGGCCTTGCCCAGGGCCGGAATAACCACCCGCCCGGTGTGGCTGAAGCTCGAATTGACGGCCCGAAACCCATTGACGCCCGTGACGGACAGGCCCTGGCGGCCATTGTAGTTGCAAGTCGAGTTTTCGAGCGTAATCTCGTCGCGCGCCGGGTCATCGAGGCTTTTGGCCAGGCTGTTGAGCACCTGAATGCCGTCGCGCCCAAAATGGTGCACCGCCAGCCGCCGCAGGCTGATGCGCCGCGAGCCAGCCACAAAAATGCCATCGGCTGGCAGCTGAATGCCGGTGTCGCCCCAGTGGCCGCCCACTACCAGCTGCGCGCTGCTGCCATTGAGGGCCAGGCCGCTCACGGTCACGTTTTCGCACTTCACCAGCGAGAGGCAGGTGCCGAGCTTGGCGGCGTATTTCCAGTCGGTAAAAAAGGCGGCCGGCGCCTCGTAGGGTTTTTTGGTCACGGGGTCGAAGGCGCCGTAGCGCAGGCCGGCCACGTAGCGAATCTCGGTGCTGGCGCTGTCGGCGCCCTCAATGGCCAGGTTGCGGCAGCCCATGAGGGGCAGCACGTCGGCCCCCGCTCCATCGGCATCCTGCCGGCCCACGAGGTACACGCCTTTCGGGATGGCCAGCACGGCCGGCGCTGCGCCGGCGGGCGTCTGGGCGCGCTGGTTGAAGAAAGCGGCGGCCTTCTCAAACGCTGCCTGGTCGTTGGCCTTGCCATCGCCGATGGCCCCAAAGTCTTTTTTTAAATCCTTGCGCAGCGCGGCCGGCGCCGCCTGGCCCTGCGCGCCGCGGGCGGGCAGCAGCAGCCAGCTGCCGAGCAAAAACCAACTTGTCAGCAACTTGCTAACACTCAATATATTGCCTGATATTTTCTGAATTTGTTTCATCATCCTATAGCTTAACTAGCTCCCAGTGGCAACTAGTGTGCCTGGGGCAAAAATACCCGCATCGGCCGCCGCCGGGCCGCGCCTTTTGGGGTGGCAGCAGGGGCACACCACGGCCGGTACCGTACTTTTGTCCCCCGTCATGCCTGAACGCCCCACCCCCTCCCCCACAGCGTCGGCCGCGAAGTATATCTTCGTCACCGGCGGTGTCACCTCCTCACTCGGAAAAGGAATTATTTCCGCCTCCCTGGCCAAGCTCTTGCAGGCCAGAGGCTTTCGAGTCACCATCCAGAAGTTCGACCCGTACATCAACATCGACCCCGGCACGCTCAATCCTTACGAGCACGGCGAATGTTATGTAACCGACGACGGAGCCGAAACCGACCTTGACCTGGGCCACTACGAGCGCTTCCTGAACCGGCCCACCTCGCAGGCCAACAACGTGACCACCGGGCGCATCTACGACACCGTGATTCGGCGCGAGCGCGAGGGCGCGTTCCTCGGCAAAACGGTGCAGGTGGTGCCCCACATCACCGACGAGATAAAGCGCCGGATGCTGCTGCTGGGCCAGGGCGGCGAGTTCGACGTGGTGATTACCGAAATCGGCGGCTGCATCGGCGACATCGAGAGCCTGCCCTTTGTGGAGGCCGTGCGCCAGCTGCGCTGGGAGCTGCCGCCCCACGATTCGCTCGTCATTCACCTCACGCTGCTGCCCTACCTGGCGGCGGCCGGCGAACTCAAGACCAAGCCCACCCAGCACTCGGTGCGCGACCTGCGCGAGGCGGGCTTGCAGCCCGACATCCTGGTGTGCCGCTCCGAGCACCCCATTCCGGCCGAGATGCGCCGCAAGATTGCGCTGTTTTGCAACGTTAAAATCAACTCCGTTATCGAGAGCCTCGACGCCGACACCATCTACTCGGTGCCGCTGCTCATGCTGAAGGAGGAGCTGGATGCGCGCGTTATCAGCAAACTGCGCCTCACCGGCGGCCACGCCCCCGACCTGGAGGAGTGGAAGGAGTTTTTGGGCCGCCTCAAAAATCCGACCGAGGAGGTAACCATCGCGCTGGTAGGCAAGTACGTGGAGCTACCTGATGCCTATAAATCTATCATCGAGTCATTTATCCACGCCGGCGCTACCAACGAGTGCAAGGTGCGGGTGCGCTCCATCCAGAGCGAGCACCTGACGCCCGAAAACGCCGTGCAGCAGCTCGAAGGCGTCGATGCCGTGCTGGTAGCCCCCGGCTTTGGCGAGCGCGGCTTCGAAGGCAAGGTGGCCGCCGTGCGCTACGTGCGCGAAAAGGGCATTCCGTTCTTCGGCATTTGCCTGGGTATGCAGGTGGCCGTGGTGGAGTATGCCCGCCACGTGCTGGGCCTGCCGCAGGCCAGCTCTACGGAGATGGACCCGCTCACGCCCGACCCGGTCATTGCCCTGATGGCCGACCAAAAGGACATCACCCAGAAGGGCGGCACCATGCGCCTCGGTGCCTACGCCTGCGAGCTGAAGCGCGGCTCGCGCGCAGCTAAAGCCTATGGCCGCAACCTCATCAGCGAGCGCCACCGCCACCGCTTCGAGTTCAACAACGACTACACGACGCGCTTCGAGGAGGCGGGCCTAGTGCTGTCGGGCACCAACCCCGAAACGGGCCTCGTGGAAGTGATTGAGCTGCCGGCCGCCGTGCACCCGTGGTTCGTGGCCGGGCAGTTTCACCCCGAGCTGAAGAGCACCGTTGAAAACCCGCACCCACTGTTTGTGCGCTTTATCAAGGCTGCTATTCAGTATAAGAAGGGGTTGTAACGCTGAAGTAAAAGCGCCGATAGAACGTCATGCGCAGTTGGCGTTCGCTTGTCGCAGCATCTCTGCCACGCGGCCAGGGTACTAGCCCAACGCCGCGGCAGAGACGCTGCGACAAGCGAACGCCAGTTGCGCATGACGTTCTTTTTTGTCAAGCGCCCCTGCCCCGCCCCGCCGTACCTTTGCCTCTCGAATTTTTTTTACTATAAATGGACCGCAACCAAGCGACTGGCCTTTTTCTGATTTCGGCCTTGCTCCTGGTGTACTTGTTTTTCTTCTCGCCCAAAGAAGGGGTGGATAAAAACAAGGCCCAGGCTACCACCACCGCCACTACGGGCGCCAAGCCCAGCAGCCTGGCTACGACGCTGGCCCCCGAGGCCCAGCCCGACACTGCCGCCGGCCCCGTGCGCGGCATCGAGTTGAAAAACCCCGAGCTGACGCTCCACTTCTCGACCCAGGGCGGCCGCGTGGTGGCCGTGCGCCTGAACAATTACAAGACGTTTTTTGGCAAGCCGCTCGACTTGTTTGATGCCCAGAGCGCGCGCTACAACACTAGGCTTCGCACCACCGACGGGCACACCGTCGATTTTGCGGGGCTGAACTTTGCGGCCGCCGCGCCCACCGCCACCGCCGATGGCGGCCAGCAGCTGGCCTTTACAGCGCCCGTGGGCGGCGGCACGGTTACGCAGACCTACACGCTGCCCAAGACGGGCTACGAAGTGAAGTACAACCTGAAGCTCAGCGGCGTGGCCGTGGCCCAGGAGCCGCTCACGCTCAGCTTTGTGGACAATGTGCGCCAGACCGAGCAAGACCTCAAGCAGAACCGCAACCACACTACCATCAACCACTACCTGGCCAGCGACGACCACGGCGCCCTGGCCGAAGCCAGCGAAAAGCCGGAGGAAGTGAAAATCGCCAGCCCCATCAAGTGGGCGGCCGATAAGCACGACTTCTTTGTGGCCGGCCTCATCGCCGACTCGCAGCCCTTCGCCAGCGGCCAGTTCAACTCGACGGTGAACCTGGCCGACTCCACGTTTATCAAAACGCTGAGCACCACGCTGGCCCTGCCGGTGGCCGACGTCACGAGCCCGGCCGGTGGCCAGTACCGCTTCTTCTTCGGCCCCAACCAGTTTAACCTGCTCAAGGACGTAGCGCCCAATTTCGACCGCAACGTGTACCTGGGCTGGGGCTTGTTCCGCTGGGTAAACCGTTTCGTAGTGCTGCCAGTGTTTCACTTCCTGGAGCAGTTCATCAGCTCCTACGGCGTGATTATCCTGCTGTTGGTGGTGATTATCAAGCTCGTAACGTGGCCCCTGACCTACAAAACCTACGAGAGCCAGGCCCGCATGAAAGTGCTGAAGCCCGAGCTGGACGAGATTAAGGCCAAGCACCCCGACGACGCGGCCAAGACCCAGCAGGAGACGATGAAGCTCTACAACCAGTTTGGGGTGTCGCCGCTCAGCGGCTGCGTGCCCACGCTGCTCACGCTGCCGATTCTGTTTGCCATGTTCCAGTTTTTCCCCAACGCGATTGAGCTGCGCCAGCAGCCCTTCCTGTGGGCGCCGGACCTGAGCACCTACGACAACGCCATTCACCTGCCGTTTACGCTGCCGTACCTGGGCAGCCACATCAGTATTTTCACGGTGCTGATGACCATCTCGACGCTCTTCATGACCTACCAGAGCAACCAGATGAATACGGCCGCCATGCAGGGGCCCATGAAGTTCTACAGCTACCTCATGCCGCTCGTATTCTTCTTCGTGCTCAACAGCTTCGCCTCGGGCCTGACGTGGTACTACCTCGTGTCCAACCTCGTGACGCTGGGCCAGCAGGCCCTCACCCGCTCGTTTGTGGACGATACCAAGATTCGCGCCCAGCTCGAAGCCAACAAGGTGAAGAATAAGGACAAAAAGCCCAGCGGCTTCCAGGCCCGCCTGGCTGAGGCCATGAAAACCGCCCAGGAGCGCGAGGCCCAGGCCAAAAAGCCAGGTAAGGCGTAACGCCTCGTTTCCCGTTTCCTTCCGAAGGGCCTGCTGCGCGCTGCGTGGCAGGCCCTTTGTTTTGGGGCGGGCGCTGGCCGGCTTGGCGCGGTTTTCGTGTACTTGCGCTTACCTTACTTCGCGGCGCTTTGCGGCTTCCGCGCGCCCACTCCTTTCCCCTTGCCTACCATGCGCTACGTACTCTGGCTACTCGCTTTGTCGCTGGCTCTCCCGGCCTGCGCCCAGAAAAAAATGCCGCGTAAAACCCGCGCCGCCACGGTGGCCACCGTGGCCCCCCGGCAGCAGGAGCCTGTGCTGGTGTATCAGCGCACGCCCTGCTACGGGCGCTGCCCCAGCTACACGGCCAGCATCTTTGCCGATGGCCGGGTGGAGTACGATGGCCAGCGCTATGTGCCGCTGGTGGGCAAGCACACGCTTAGCCTGCCCCCCGCCACCGTGGCCGAGCTGCTGGCCGAAGGCAAGAAAATCGGCTTCGCGCAGCTGAAGGACCGCTACGCGGGCAATACCTCCGACCTGCCGGCCACCATCATCACGCTGCACCCGGCCGGCCAGCCGGCTAAAGCGGTGTATGCCTCCGAGGATATTCCGGCCCCGCTGCAAGCCTACATCAAGTACCTCAACGAGCACCTGGACCCGTTGGCGGGCCTCTCGATGGAGAAGTAAATCGTTAGTCCTTACGCACTTGCTCCAGCAGCAGCTGGTTCATGGGATTGGCCGTGAGGCCACGCACATTGCGCTGGGTGAGGCGGATTATCTCGTCGTAGTACAGCGGAATAACCGGGCAGTCGCGCACCACGAGGCGGTCCATCTGCTGGTACAGGGCCGTGCGCCGGCCGGCATCCTGCTCGCGGATGGCCTGCTGATACAGCTGGTCGTACTCGCTTGATTTATAATGCGTTTTATCCGGCCCGGCGGGGCTGAAATTGGGCGAGTAGAACAGGGCCAGGTAATTCTCAGCGTCGGGGTAGTCGCCGAGCCAGCTTTTGCTGAAGAAGGCCGCCCGGCCATTATCTACCAGCTCCTGCTGGGCCGCCGACTGGTTGATGTCAATCTGCACCTGCACGCCCACGTCGGCCCAATTTTTCTGTAAGTATTCGGCCACCGCCTTGCGCTCGGCCACGGTGCTCAGGCGCAGCCGCAACGGCCGGCCGGGGCCAAAGCCCGCGGCCCGCAGCAGCGCCCGCGCCTGCTGGGGCTGGAAGGTGTAACCGGGCACTTTGGCCAGCGAAAACGAGGGCAGCGCCGCCGGCACGAAGCCCGACTCGCCCGGCCGCCCTACGTGGTTGAGCACGTAGGCCAGCAGCTCGGGCTTGTTAAGCGCGCAGTTCAGGGCCTGGCGCACGCGCACATCGCGCAGGGCGCGGCCCTGGGCTGCCTGTTCGCCGGTGAGGGCGGCCGAATCGAGCTGAATACCCAGGTACTCGGTGTTGAGATAAGGCGCCTTTTGCAAGTTGAAGCGGCCCCGGAAGTCGGCCCGCACCGAGCCGTCGGGGTTGAGTATCAGGTCGCGCGAGCCCTCGCGGATGCCGCTCAGGAAATCCAGCTTGCCCTGCAAAAAGGTCAGGAACTCCGTCTTGCGGTCGGCGATGAAGCTGATGGCCACGGCATCCAGGTAAGGCAGTTGCTGGCCCTTCGCATCGCGGCGCCAGTAGTCGGGGTTTTTGTGAAATAACAGCACGTTGCCCTCATCCCACACCTTGAACCGGAACGGCCCAGTGCCCACCGGGTGCTCCCGAAAGTCCTTGCCGTACTTCTCCACGGCCTCGCGCGGCACCACGTAGGCGTAGGGCATGGTAAGAATACCCAGGAACGGGATAAACGGCGCCTTCAGGTGAATGCGTAGGGTAGAGTCGTTGGCCGCCACAAAGCAGGTGTCGCTGATTTCGCCCTTGCTGTCTTCCAGCACCTTACCCCGGAATATCCAGCCGCCCGGCGAGGCCGTTTTGGCATCCAGCAGCCGCCGGAACGAATACACAAAATCCTGCGCTACCACGGCCCGGCCCCGGCCGCCGGCAAACGCCGCGCTGGCCTGAAAGCGCACCCCGCGCCGCAGCACAAACGTGTAGGTGAGCCCATCGGGCGAAATCTGGTAGCGCCGGGCCAGCGCAGGCGCCGGCTGCAAGGTCGAGTCCAGGGCCAGCAGGCCATTATAGAGCTGCGCCACGGCCCAACTGTTGGCCTGGTTGCGGGCAAAAGCGGGGTCGAGCGAGGTGAGCGCCTCGGGCTGGTTGTAGCGGAACACGCGTCGCTCGTCGGCCGCCGAGGGGCCGGCGCCCGAGCAGGCCGCCAGCGCAAGGGGGCCGGCCACGGCCGCCAGCTGGGCCAGCCAGCGAAAGCGTAATTCGGGTAGAAACATCGGTTGCGGGTGTCGGTTGCAAAGGTAGGGGCCGCGTTGGCCCCGTTTTTCCGTTCCTTTTCCCTAGTTGTATGCAGCTTACCTATTTCGGCCACGCCTCGTTTCTGGTCACCATCGGCAGCACGCGCGTGCTTTTCGACCCCTTCATCAGCCCCAACCCACTGGCCCAGGCCATCAACGTGAACGCGATTGAGGCCGACTACATCCTGCTTTCGCACGCCCACGGCGACCACATCGCCGATGCCGAAGGCATTGCCAAGCGCACCGGCGCCAAAATCGTGGCCATTGCCGAGGTAGCCGGCTACTTCGGCGCCAAGGGCATCGAGGTGATTGGCACCAACCTGGGCGGCAAGGTGGTGCTGCCCTTCGGCACGGTGCATTGCGTGGCCGCCGCCCACAGCAGCTCGTTTCCCGACGGCACATACGGCGGCGTAGCCATGGGCTTTGTTATCAAAACCATTGACAATCAAACGCTTTACTTCGCCGGCGACACGGCCCTGACCTACGACCTCAAGCTCATCAAGGAGCGCCACAGCGTAGATGTGGCCCTGCTGCCCATCGGCGACAACTACACGATGGGCATCAGCGACGCGCTGGTGGCCGCCGAGTGGGTGGGCGCTCGTGAGATTATCGGCATGCACTACGACACCTTCCCCGCTATCGCCATCAACCACGACGCCGTTCTGGCCGAGGCTAAAGCTGCTGGCAAAAACCTGCGCCTGCTGCGCATCGGCGAGTCGGTGGAGGTGTAACCTGGTCAGCCCTAGCCGTACTACCTTCCGAACGTCATGCTGCCGAAGGAAGCATCTCGCTCACATCATTTGGAATAGCTACCAGATAGTGCGCGCGAGATGCTTCCTTCGTCAGCATGGCGTTCTGACTTATTATACCTGCGGAGCGCCGCTCGCTTGGCAAATCCATTTTTTTTAGCCTTATTTTGTAAGTTGAACGGCGCCGATACCGGCTGGCTTTATCTCTTCTGCGTAGGCGTTTCTCTAGTTATTCGTTTGTTGTTATGGGCAAAATTATCGCGGTAGCCAACCAGAAAGGTGGCGTCGGCAAAACCACTTCGGCCATCAACCTGGCTGCCTCCCTGGCGGCCCTGGACTACCGGACCCTGCTCGTGGATGCCGACCCGCAGGCCAATGCCACCTCGGGCGTGGGCTTCGACCCCAAGGACATCGAAAACAGCGTGTACGAGTGCATGGTCGATGGCATCGACCCGCAGGATATCATCTTGCAAACCAACATCCTGCCTCACCTCGACCTCATGCCCTCGCACATCGACCTAGTGGGCGCCGAGGTGGAGATGATAAACCTGCCCAACCGCGAGGAGAAGATGAAGGAGGCCCTGCGCCCCCTCGTGGACCAGTACGATTTCATCATCATCGACTGCTCGCCCTCGCTGGGCCTCATCACGGTGAATGCCCTCACGGCGGCGCACTCGGTCATCATCCCGGTGCAGTGCGAGTACTTCGCCCTCGAAGGGCTGGGCAAACTCCTGAATACCATTAAGATAATTCAGAGCCGCCTCAACACCAATCTCGAAATCGAAGGCATCCTGCTCACGATGTACGACGTGCGCCTGCGCCTCTCGAACCAGGTGGTGGAGGAAGTGCAGCTGCACTTCCAGCAGCTCGTGTTCGACACCATCATCCCGCGCAACGTCAAGCTGAGCGAGTCGCCGAGCTTCGGCATCCCCGTCATCCTGCACGACGCCGAAAGCAAGGGCGCCGTGAGCTACCTCAACCTGGCCCGCGAAATCGTGGAGAAAAACAGCGTGGAAGCCCGGCCCGAGGAAGCGGCGGAAGACGAGTTGGTGTAGAGTTGTAAAGCTCATGGCAAAAACTATTGAGCAACTCGAAAATGACTTTTGGGGCGAGCCTACTTACCCTAGCCACTTAGTAATAAGCTGCCATAGACTGCGCAAGAAGCCTATTGATGAATTTGGTGTAGAAGACTTACGCCTCATGATTGGGCAAAATATTGGTTCTCAATACCTCATGCCACGGGTATTGGGGTTACTGGAGCAGACACCGCTTGTTACTGATTATCATTATCCTGGTGAACTAGTAGCGGTAGTATTCAAGCTCCCTGCTACTTATTGGACAACTCATCCCGACCATGTAAAGCGTGTTTGCGGAATAGCTCATCTTACGCTACTCAAGCTCGCCGAACTATGTGAGCAAACAAAGAAGCGTGCCTTTCGCTTCGACGGCACTCTCTTAAAAGACCACCGATGTTTGTCAGTTATTGAACTCGAAATCAAGGACTTAGCTGAGGCATTTCTACTAAGTTGGCAGCCTAAATAGCCAGTCTTTGCTTGGTATATCCTCTAGCTGACCCTCGATTTTGCGCCGATAAGCAATTTGGCTTGCCCTTCGCCCCCTAGTCCGTAATTTTGAAGTTCTGGGCGCGCCGGCCTTTCGGCCCCCAGCCCCTTGCCAAGATGTCCGCAGAGAAGAACAACGAGAAAATCCAGGCTGCCCTGAACGCCAACCCTGGCGCGGCGGCTGCCGCCAAGCGCCGCATCGGTGGCCTGGGCCGGGGCCTCAACGCACTCATTGAGGGCAGCTACGACAAGCCCAGCGAGCACCTCATTGCCGCCACGCCCAACCCCGTAAGCTCGGTAGGTATGATTTCAGTGGGCCACATTGAGGCCAACCCTTACCAGCCGCGCACGCACTTCGACCAAGAGTCACTGGCCGAGTTGGCCGACAGCATCAAGATTCAGGGCATCATTCAGCCCGTGACGGTGCGCCAGCTGGGCACCAACTCCTACCAGCTCATCTCGGGCGAGCGCCGCCTGCAAGCCAGCAAGCTGGCCGGCCTTGACACCATTCCGGCCTACGTGCGCAAGGCCGACGACCAGCAGATGCTGGAAATGGCGCTCATCGAGAACATTCAGCGCGAAAACCTGAATGCGATTGAAATCGCGCTCAGCTACCAGCGCCTGCTCAGCGAGTGCCAGCTGCGCCAGGAAGACCTGGGCGAGCGCGTGGGCAAGAACCGTTCGACCGTGACCAACTACCTGCGCCTGCTCAAGCTGCCGCCCAGCATCCAGATTGGCCTGCGCGACTCGGTTATTGGCATGGGCCACGCCCGGGCGCTCATCAGCATTGAGGACCCGCAGCAGCAGGTGGACCTCTACCGCCGCATTGTAGCCGAAGACCTGTCGGTGCGCCGCGTGGAAGAATTGGTGCGCAACGGCGCGGCCCGCCCCACACCCGGCAGCGCCGCCACCCAGCCGCCTGCCCCGCCCGTGGTGCCCGTGGCCGAGTTGCGCCGCACCGAGCGCCAACTCACCGACCACTTTGGCTCGAAAGTGCAGCTGCGGCCGGGCGCGCAGGGCCGGGGCGAAATCAAGATTTCCTTCGACTCGGTGGAGGACATGCAGCGCATTCTGCACATTCTGCAACCGGCGTAGGCCCCGCAATTCTGGTCGCTGGCTGGCGTTAGCGGCTTGCTTATGAAAGACTATTTCCTTTTACCCGCCCGCTGCCTGGGTGGCCTCGGCTTGCTGCTGGGTTTGCTGCTGCTAGGCAGCGCGCTCCCGGCCCAGGCGCAGATTCCGACTTCGACTAACCCGCTGGACGTGAACCCGGCGGCGCCGCGCGTGGTGCGCCCCGACACGGCCACCGTGCGCAAGCCCAGCAAAAAGGAGCGCAAAGCCCTGGCCGCCGCCGACTCGGCCAAGCGCACCGAGCGCCTGTTTGGCCTGCATGTGACGCGGCCCCAGAAGGCGGGCCTGCTGGCCCTGGCGCCAGGCGCGGGGCAGATTTACAACAAGCGCTACTGGAAGCTGCCCATCGTGTACGGCATGCTGGGCGGCCTGGGCTACGCAGAAGTTTTTTACTTAAAGCACTTCTCCGAGTATTCAGACGCCAATAAGTATCTGACAGACCGGCCTACCCTTTTGCCGGCGGCGCTTGATGCCGACAAGTTTCCCAATGCCCGCCGCGAAACATCGACCACTAACGTGCAGAACGGCATTGTTTTTTACCGCCGCTACGTCGATTTATTTATCTTGCTGAGTGCGTTGGGGTACTCGCTGCAAATTCTGGATGCCGTGGTGGACGCCCACCTGCACGATTTTGACGTGAGCGACGACCTTTCGCTGCACCTGCACCCCACGCTGCTGCCGGTGCCCGGCCAACTGGTGCCCGCTACCGGACTGGCCCTCACGCTACGCGTTAAATAAGCGCGCTGCGCTGACCTTCTCTGTTTTATGAAAATTCTTCTTATCGGCTACGGCAAAATGGGCCAGACGATAGCCGGCCTCGCCACGGGCCGGGGCCACGAGATTGCGGGCATTGTCGACCACCAGAATTCCGCTCGGCGCATCGAGGATTTCACGCCCGGGCAAGTAGATGTGGCCATCGAGTTTACGCACCCCGAGGCGGCGTTTGCCAACGTGGCGGCCTGCCTGCGCCAGGGCCTGCCGGTGGTGTGCGGCTCCACGGGCTGGCTGCATCATTTTGATGAAGCCAAAGAGTTGGCGACCCAGACCAACGGCGCGCTGTTCTATGCCTCCAACTACAGCGTGGGCGTAAACCTGTTTTTCCACTTCAACGAGTACATCGCGGCCAAGATGAACCAGTTTGCGGCCGGCTACGATGTGCAGATGACCGAGATTCACCATATCCATAAGGTAGACCAGCCCAGCGGCACCGCGCTCACGGCGGCCGAGGGCATCCTGGCCCACTTCCCAGCCAAGACCACCTGGCGCAATGCCCCCGCCCAGGCGCCGCACGAGTTGGCCGTGCTCAGCGAGCGGCGCGGCGAGGTAGTGGGCACCCACGAGGTGCGCTACGTATCGAGCGCCGATACCATCGAGCTGCGCCACGAGGCCCACTCGCGCGAGGGCTTTGCGCTGGGCGCGCTGCTGGCGGCCGAGTGGCTGCCCGGCCGCCACGGCGTGTTTGGCATGAAGGAGCTACTGGGGCTGTAGAAGTAGAGCGCCCGTTCTTGCGTCGTCATTCCTCCTCGCAATGACGGCCGGCGTTGTTTATTTGCTAAATATTCTCTTGGTGAGCTAACGGCTTGCCCGCTCGTTTCATGCTCTTTCGCAAAACCGACCCTACTGCCCCGCCCCAGCCGCCCAAGAGCAAAAGCCGCGAGTGGGTCGATTCGCTGCTGTTTGCGGTTATCGCGGCTACGCTCATTCGCTGGGCCACGTTCGAGGCCTACGTCATCCCGTCGCCGAGTATGGAGCACTCACTGCTGGTGGGCGACTACCTCTTTGTGAGCAAGTTGCACTACGGGCCCATTACGCCCCAAACGCCCTTGCAGGTGCCCCTGACGCACCAGACGCTGCCTATTTTTGGCATCAAGAGCTACTCCGACCTCATCCAGCTGCCTACGTACCGCCTGCCGGGCTTCAGCTCCATTAAGCGCAACGACGTGGTGGTGTTTCACGTGCCGCACGAGCAGCAGTACCCCGCCGACCTGCGCACCAACTACATCAAGCGCTGCATTGCCATTGCGGGCGATACGCTGGAAATCCGCCAGGGCCAAGTGTTTCTCAACGGTAAGCCCGGCGCCATCGGCGGCGCGCCCCAGACCACCTATTTCATGGAGGTGGAAACGCCTAACGACGAGGTGCGCCAGGCGCTGCACGACCAGGGAGTAGTGGACTACGACCAGCCCGACGGCATTCCCGGCGCGGGCACCAACCCCGAGACGGGTAAGCTGGGCTACGTTATCAGCTGCCCCGCCAACGTGGCCGAGTACTTCCGCAAGCAGCCCTACGTGAAGGCGCTCACCGTGACGGCGCCCCAGGTGCAGCTGTTTCCCGACGTAGCCGATTTCCACGTATCGGGGGCCATGAGCGCGGTGCAGCGCAAGTGGCAGCTCGACAGCTACGGCCCACTGCCCATCCCGAAGAAAGGCCAGACCATCGCCCTCACGCCCGCCAACGCCGCCATCTACTACAAAATCGTGAGTCAGTACGAGCATAACCCCGGCATCAGCTGGGGCCCGGACGGCATGATTCAGCAAAATGGCAAGCCCCTCACGAGCTACACCATCAAGCAGAACTACTACTGGATGATGGGCGACAACCGCCACAACTCCGAGGATTCGCGCTTTTGGGGCTTCGTACCCGAAGACCACATCGTGGGCAAGGCCGTGCTTATCTGGCTCTCGCTCGACCCCTTCGGCGATGCCGCCCACAAGGTGCGCTGGGGCCGCCTGTTTCACACCATTGAGTAAATTTTAAGTAAGAATTTGGAATGAGGAATGAAGAATTGGCGGTTGAGTAATTCTTCATTCCTCATTCCAAATTCTTACTCACTCGCCCCGACCGGAATTATTCGGCCGGGGGTTTTTGTTCATATGCATGAAACCTAGTAGCTTGCGTGCAACTAGTTTTCGCCTCTCGTATATGGACCAAAAAGTGCTTGTACTCAATGGCGACTACACCGCCATTACCTTATGCAGCGTGCAAAAGGCCTTCGTATTGTTATTTCTCGACAAAGCGGAAATGGTGGCGAAGTCGGAACACGGCGTCATGCGTACCATCTCGCAGGCTTTTCCCAAGCCGAGCATTATCCGGCTGGCGCGCTACGTGCGCGTGCCCTACAAGGGCATTGCCCTCAGCCGCCACAACATCTTTAAGCGCGACCAGTACGAGTGCCAGTACTGCGGCTCAACCAAGACGCTGACCCTCGACCACGTGATGCCCCGCTCGCGCGGCGGCGACTCGGGCTGGACCAATCTTGTGGCGGCCTGCTCGCGCTGCAACCACGCCAAGGGTCAGCGCACCCCATCGGAAGCCAACATGCCGCTGCGCACCCAACCCAAGAAGCCTACCCTGGCGGGTTTTCTCAAGCTTTCGGCCGGCACCCTCGACCAGAACTGGCACGCCTACCTGGGCTAATTCTTACCACTTAAAAAGCAAAAAAGCTCCTTGCCGGCTGGCAAGGAGCTTTTTTAGTGGTTGACGGTCGCTACCTAGTAAGTGCTTTTTTCGGCGGCGCCAGCGGCGTAGGTTTCGTCTTCCGAATACTCTTCCGAAACCGGTTGGCCGCTGATGAACGTGAGCAGGTCGCGGTTGAGGCGGTCGGCCGCCGTTACGTTGAGGCCGTGGGCTTTGCCTGCGTACACTACGAGCTGGGCACCGGGCACTAACTCGACGGCGCGCTTAGCGCTGTTGTCAAGGGGCACGGTTTTGTCTTCGTCGCCGTGAATAAAGAGCGCCGGCACCTTGATGCCCTTCAAATCCTGCCGGAAATCGGTGGCGCTAAAGGCTTTTACGCACTCGGTAGTGGCGCGAGGCGTGGCTTGCAGCGCAATGCTCTGGCTCCAGTCGAGGGTGCCCTGGCTTACCGGGTGGCTGAGGGGGCCCACGCCATAGAACCCTTTGCTAAACGTGGCCAGGAAATCGGGACGGTCTTTGCCAATGCCTTTCAGCATGTCGTCGAACACCGATTTATCTACGCCATCAGGATTATCGTCAGTCTTCAGCAAATAAGGCGTTACGGCGCTGATAAACACCACCTTGCTCACGCGCGCGCCCTGATGGCGGCTCATGTAGCGGGCTACTTCGCCGCCGCCCATCGAGAAGCCTACGAGGGTCACATTCTGGAGGTCGAGGCCATCAAGTACGGCCTTTAAGTCATCCGCAAGGGTGTCGTAGTCGTAGCCATCCCAGGGTTTCGACGACTTGCCGAAGCCCCGGCGGTCGTAGGCCACCACGCGCACGCCGTGCAGCGGCAGTTCAGCCAATTGAAATTCCCACGACTGCAAGTCGAGTGGCCAGCCGTGGATAAGCACGACGGGGTTGCCCTGGCCGTAGTCCACGTAGTTAATCTCGATGGGCTTTCCGGCAGCGTCGCTGCCTGCTTTGATGAAATTCATAAGATGGGAAAGGAGTAAATAGGAAAAAAGCTGCTCTACTTGGGATACGTAAAGCCTAGCCATCGGGATTATAAGCCGGGTAAACTTTTTATCAAATAGCCTGACTATTGGCTAGTTGGGCCCACCGCCAATTGGCTGGCCAGGCAAAACCAACCAGCCAAGCCCACTGCCGGGCATTCTGCCCGTCATTTGCCTTATGAAATGCTCTTCACTGGCCCTGGCTGGGCTGCTTGGCCTAGCTGCCTGCAACAGCCAGCCGGCTTCCACCCCACCGACCACCGCTGCGGCTGGGGCGACCCTGCCACTCCCGCCGACCAACTCGCCCGGCGCCGCCTACCGCGTGTACCGCGCCCTGCTGCCCGGCCAGGCCGACAGCATTACGCTGCACTTGGTGGCAGCCCCGCGCAGCTTCGATGCCACGGGCATAGTGGGCCATTTTGGTAGCTACTACGGCCTAGATGGCCATCCCTATACGTTGCAGGGCCAGCCCAGCGCGGCCCCCGACAGCGTGGTGCTGTTCGAGACGAGCCCGGAGAAGGCCATCGACCCCAATGGCCCCACGCTGTACTGGCGCCTGCGCCGCCAGGCTGGCCGCGGTGACTTGGCCGGCACCGTGGGCGGGCAGCCGGCGCGGCTGCGCCTAGTGCAGCCCGTAGCCGGCGCGCTCACGTTTGCGGTGCGCTACTTTGCCGATTCGGCGGCGGCGTTTCCGAAGGAGGTGAAGTCGCCGCACGGGCACATCAGCTTGCAGGCGCTGGTGCCCACCGGCGGCGACGCGGCCCTGCGCGAGCGCCTGACCGACAACATGCTGCTCGACCTGCGCGGCGACACGCTCGACGGCCTGCCGCCCGTGGCCCTGCCGGCGCTCTACAAGCAGCAGCGCCAGCAATTTTTCAAAGAATACCGTGAGGATGCTGCCGATACGCGCCCGGCCCCTGCCGATACGGCGGGCATCGGGGCTTACGCACCCGGCCTCAGCTACGAGGACCAGACCAATACCTACGTGCTGTATCGGCAAACTAACTTGCTGAGCCTGGCCTTTTTTCGCTACAACTATAGTGGGGGCGCGCACGGTGCCTATAGCTCGGCGGCGGCCAGCTACGACCTGCGCACCGGCCGCCGCCTGCGCTACGCCGATATTTTTCGGCCCGAGGCCAGCCAGCAGCTACCGGCGCTACTGGGCCAGGCCGTGCGCCCGCTGGTGGGGCTGGCCGCCACCGACCCGCTCGATAAGCAGCTCTTCGTGAAGCAGATGCCCGTAACGCACAACGTGTACCTGACTACCGGTGGCGCCGTGTTCATCTACCAGCCCTACGAGATTGCGGCCTACGCCCAAGGCGAGGTACGGGTATTCCTGCCGCTGGCTAAAATCAGCCCGCTGCTACGCGAGGGCCTGCCGCTACCAAGTAGCAGCGTGGTGGCGCGCTAGGGTGCTTTCTTTGTGGCTTGCCGCTTGTTTTCGCCCACTCTTATGCCTAGCCCTACGCCCCACCTCGCCGAAGCCTTTCGCCTCTTCGATAAGGCCAACAACGAAGACCCTAACCTGGAGCCTAACGAAGCCGGCGAGCTGGTGCCCAAAGAGCTGTTGTATGCCCAGCGCATGACGGCCTGCCTGGCCCGCGTGGCGCCCGACGCGCCCGAGGCCGTGCAGCTGGCCGCCCGCTGCCAGCACATCCGGCGCTGGAGCATTCCGCGGGCCGACTTCCCCCTGACGCGCCCCGGCTACCACCAGTGGCGCAACACGCTCAAAAAGTACCACGCCGAGCTAGCCGGCCAGCTGCTAACCCAGGCCGGCTACGCGCCCGCGCTGATAACCCGCGTGCAGGAGCTGGTGCAAAAGCTGCGCCTGAAGGACGACCCGGAAGTACAGCTGCTCGAAGACGTTATCTGCCTGGTGTTTCTGGAGTACTACTTCCTGCCCTTCGCCGCCCAGCACCCCGAAGAAAAGGTAATCGAAATCGTGCAGAAAACCTGGCCCAAAATGACCGAGCGCGGCCACGCGCTGGCCCTGCAATTACCCTTCACCCCCGAGGCGCGGGCCCTGGTGGAAAAAGCGCTAGGCTAGCAGGCCGTGGGCTAGCCTTGCTCTTGCCCCACCCCCACCACCTCGCCGATAAATATGATGGCCGGATAGGTGATGCCCGCCGCCGCCACCAGCGCCGGCAGCTCGGCCACGGTGCCGCGTACCACCTTGCGCTGGGGCAGCGAGGCGTGCATGACCACGGCGGCCGGCGTGTGGCCACGGCCTTCCTGCGCGTAGGTAGCCGCTATTTCGGGCAGTTTTTTCATGCCCATGTAGATGACTACCGTCGAGTTGCTTTGCATGGCCAACCGCAAATCGGCCGAGAGCGCGCCATCTTTTTTGGTACCCGTGAGCACCCAGATGCCCTCACTCACCTGCCGGTGCGTCAGCGGAATATCCTCAAAGCCAACCGCCTGCATACTCGAAATGCCCGGCACGTAGTGCGCCGCAATGCCGTGGCTACGCGCAAAGAGCATCTCCTCGAAGCCCCGCCCGAAGATAAACGGGTCGCCGCCCTTCAGGCGAATGACGCGCCCCCTGGCCAGCGCCTTTTCGCGGATTAGCTCGTGGATAACTTCTTGGGGCGTGTACTCGCCATAAGGCTTTTTACCCACGTAAATGCACTCACAGGCCGTAGGGGCCAGTGCCAGCAGCTCCTGGTTGGCGAGGTTGTCGTAGAGAATTACGTCGGCGGTTTGCAAAATGCGGTAGGCCTTTAGCGTCAGCAGTTCGGGGTCGCCGGGGCCGGCGCCCACCACGTATAGTTCGGGGATAGGAGGCAAATGAGCCATAAGCAATGCGGAATCGCGCACAAAGGAAGCACTGTAACCAACCGGCAGCTCTTCTGGTGAGAAGGCGGTTGCCAATAGTCAAGGCAAATTCAAACTAGGCACCTTATTTTCAAAGGGGGTATTTCAAAATAAGTTAACTTATTTTGAAATACCCCCTTTGAAAATAAGGTGCCTTTTGCATAAGTTTGCCACATAAGCTCTTCTCACCCTGATTCTAGAGGTTACTTTTAGAAAGTAAGCTCTTCTAAAAGGCCAACCTACCCCCTTCCCCACCCCCTTCGATTTTGCCGCCCCATTTTTTACTCAAACCTTACTGGTTAGTATGGCACCGCAGGGAAAACCAACCGTCGTTGTTATCGGCAACGGCATGGTCGGCTACAAATTTTGCGAGAAGCTTCTCGCTAAGTCGACCGCTTTTAACCTCGTAGTATTCGGCGAAGAGCCCCGCGTGGCCTACGACCGCGTGCACCTGAGCGAGTACTTCGGCGGCAAAACCGCCGACGACCTGCTGATGGCCCCGCAGCAGTGGTACCACGATAATGGTATCACGCTGCACCTGGGCGATGCCGTGCAGGAAATTGACCGGGCTAGCCGCACGGTGCACGCCCGCAGCGGCCTCGTACAGCCCTACGACTACCTGGTGCTGGCCACCGGTTCGTCGGCCTTCGTGCCCGATGTGCCCGGCGTGGAGAAGAAAGGCGTGATGGTGTACCGCACCATCGAGGACCTCGACGAAATAAAGGCCTACGCCGCCACCGCCCGCAGCGGCGCCGTGCTCGGCGGCGGCCTGTTGGGCCTCGAAGCCGCCAAGGCCCTGCTCGACCTTGGCGTGGCCGATGCCCACGTGGTGGAGTTTGCCCCGCGCCTCATGCCCAGGCAGATAGACACTGCGGGCAGCGCCATGCTGCAAAGCAAGCTGGAAGCGCTGGGCCTGAAAATTCACCTCAGCAAGGCTACTTCGCACATCGGCGGCGAAGGCCAGATTGACGCGCTGCACTTCGGCGACGGCTCCATTCTGGAAGTCGATATGCTAGTGATTTCGGCCGGCATCCGGCCCCGCGACGAGCTAGCCCGGCTGGCCGGCCTTGAAGTGGGCCTGCGCGGCGGCATCGTGGTCAACGACGAGATGCGTACCTCCGACTCCAGCATCTTCGCCATCGGCGAGTGCGCGCTACACGGCGGCCTGATTTACGGCCTAGTGGCGCCCGGCTACGACATGGCCGAGGTGGTGGTGAGCCAGTTGCAGCAGGGCGCCCGCGCCTTCACGGGCTACGACATGAGCAGCAAGCTCAAACTCATTGGGGTGGACGTAGCTAGCTTCGGCGACCCCTTTATTGCGGAGCCGCACAGCCGCAGCATCGTATTTGAGGACGCGCACAGCGGCGTGTATAAGCGTATCAACCTCAGCCCCGACGGCAAGTACCTGCTTGGTGGCGTGCTCATTGGCGACGCCGAGGCCTATAACATGCTGCTGCAAACGGTCAACAACAAAATTGCCCTGCCGCCGCACCCCGAAGACCTCATTCTGGGCGCCCGCGGCGGCGAGGCTGGCGAAGGCGCCGGCGTGATGAGCCTGCCCGAAGAGGCGCTGGTGTGCTCGTGCGAGGCCGTGACCAAGGGCATGATTTGCGACGCCGTGACCGAGCTAGGCGCCACCAGCGTGGACGCCATGAAGAAGTGCAATAAGGCCGGCACCGGCTGCGGCGGCTGCGTGCCGATGGTAAAGGACCTCATCAACGGCACGCTCACGGCGCAGGGCGCCTACATCAAAAACGTGCTGTGCGAGCACTTCGACTACTCGCGCCAGGAGCTATTCGACCTGTTGAAAATCAACGATATCCGCAGCTACGGCGCAGCGCTCGACCACTTTGGCACCGGTGATGGCTGCGAGGTGTGCAAGCCCGCCGTGGGCAGCATCTTGTCGGGTTTGTGGAACGAGCTGATTGTCAAGCAAAGCCCCATTCAGGATACCAATGACCGCTATCTGGCCAACATCCAGAAGGGCGGCAGCTACTCGGTGATGCCGCGCATGGCCGGCGGCGAGGTATCGCCCCAGCAGCTGATGGCCATTGGCCGCATCGCGGAAAAGTACCAGCTCTACACCAAGATTACGGGCGGCCAGCGCATCGATATGTTCGGGGCCCACGTGAGCGATTTACCTAATATCTGGGAAGAGCTGATTGCCGAAGGCTTCGAGAGCGGGCACGCCTACGGCAAGAGCCTGCGCACCGTAAAAAGCTGCGTGGGCAGTACCTGGTGCCGCTACGGTCTGCACGACAGCGTCTCGTTTGCCATTGAAATTGAGAATCGCTACAAGGGCATTCGCTCGCCCCACAAAATGAAGAGCGGCGTTAGCGGCTGCGTGCGCGAATGCGCTGAGGCCCAGGCCAAAGACTTCGGCGTAATCGCCACCGAAAAGGGCTGGAACCTCTACGTGTGCGGCAACGGCGGCGCCAAACCTCAGCACGCCCAACTGCTGGCCGCCGACATCGATAAGGACACGCTCCTCAAGTACCTCGACCGCTTCCTGATGTTCTACATCAAGACGGCCGACCCGCTGATGCGCACCGCTACCTGGCTCAACAAGCTCGACGGCGGCATGGCCTACCTCAAGAACGTAGTCATCAACGACAGCCTCGGCATCTGCACCGACTTAGAGGCGGAAATCGCGCTGCTCATCAAAAACTACCATTGTGAGTGGAAAGAGGTAGTTGAAAACCCGGAGTTGCGCAAGCAATTCACGCACTTCGTGAACGCGCCTACCGTGAAAGACCCCACGATGGAATTTGCCGAGCTACGTGGTCAGAAAATGTCGAAAGCCTGGTAGTCCAGTAGCGCGAAGCTTCTGCTTTCGTGCGCAAGCGCAGCGAGCATTCGGAACCGGATGCCCGCTAGCGACCAGGCTCGTTGTGCTCGCACGAGAAGCTGAATATTCGCGCTATATCCTTATTAGCTAAAATCTTAACTTATGGACACCCTAACCGAAGTTACCTGGCTCCCCGTGTGCCAGACCGCCGACGTACCCGCCGATGGTGGCGCTTGCGCCCTCGTGCAGGGCGAGCAAGTGGCCATTTTCAACTTTGCCCGGCGCGGCGAGTGGTACGCCACCCAAAACCTGTGCCCCCACAAGCAGCAGATGATACTGGCCCGGGGCATGATTGGCAGCACCGGCGAAACCTGCGAGCCCAAGGTGGCCTGCCCCTATCACAAGCGCACCTTTTCGCTGCTCACTGGCGAGTGCCTTAATGCCGACGAGTGCGCCATCCAGACCTATCCCATTCGGATAGAAGGCAATACGGTATACATCGGCTGGGCCTGATGTAGCGCGGACTCCATAGAGTCCGCACGTGTAAATGCGTTGTCAAACTCTTCACGCGCGGACTCGCAGAGGCCACGCTACATCCCTCCTCTTATGGACGCCACCACTACCGCCCAGCAGCCGCTGACCCGGCTCAATATTTTCGCTGCCAAGGGCGTGCAGATGCGCACGTTTCACCTCACGTGGCTCACGTTTTTCTTCTGCTTTTTCGGCTGGTTTGGCATTGCGCCGCTCATGCCGCTAGTGCGCGAGCAGCTGCACTTGGATAAGGGGCAGGTGGGCAACATCGTGATTGCCTCGGTATCGGCCACCATTCTGGCGCGCCTGCTCATGGGCAAGCTCTGCGACACCATCGGGCCCCGGCTAGCCTATACCTTGCTGCTGGTGGTTGGCGCCATCCCGGTCATGCTTATCGGCCTGAGCAACAGCTACCAAAGCTTCTTGCTGTTTCGGCTGGCCATCGGCATTATTGGCGCCTCGTTTGTCATCACGCAGTTTCATACGTCCATGATGTTTGCGCCCAATATTGTGGGCACGGCCAATGCGGTGGCGGGCGGCTGGGGTAACCTCGGCGGCGGCATCGCCAATATGCTGATGCCGCTGGTGGCCGCTGCTTTTGTGAGTCTGGGTTATGTAGACAAGGCCAATTCGTGGCGGCTAGCCATGGTCGTGCCCGGCGTTATTCTCCTGGTAATGGCCTTGTTATACTACAAATACACCCAGGACACGCCGCGTGGCAACTACGCCGACATTGAGCGTACTACGCCGCTGAAGAAGGAAGGCACTTTCCTGCTGGCCCTGCGCGACTACCGCACCTGGCTGCTGGCGCTGGCCTACGGCGCCTGCTTCGGCATCGAAATCACAATTGACAACGTGGCCGCTGTGTACTTCGTCGACCACTTCGGGGCCACGCTGGTGGCGGCGGGCCTGCTGGCGGGCATCTTCGGCTTCATGAACATCTTCGCCCGGGGCCTCGGCGGCATCGTGGCCGACCGCGCCGGCCGCACCTATGGCATCAAAGGCAAGTGGTTACTGTTGAGCGCTTTTCTGGTGCTCGAAGGCATTGGCATTGCTTTTTTCTCACTCGCCCCCAGCCTCACGCTGGCCATCGTGTCAATGCTGGTGTTTGCGCTGTTTTTGAAAATGGCCAATGGCTGCACCTACTCCATCGTACCGTTTGTGAATAAGCAGGCCATTGGCAGCGTGAGCGGCATCGTGGGCGCGGGCGGCAACCTCGGCGCCATGCTGGTCGGCTTCCTGTTCAAGTCCAAGGAAATCAGCTACAGCACGGCCTTTCTCTACATCGGCTTCGGCGTGGCGTCCGTGGGCGCGCTGGTGCTGCTAGTGCGCCTGGTGGTGAAAGAAGCTGGCGAAGCCCCCGCCGAAGCGCCGCTGGCCCTGGCGGGCGCTTAGGCCACCAGCCTATTAGTCATCTTTATTCAAAAGTATTTATGGCCACTTCTGCTTCTCCGTCCATTTGCTGCTACTGCGGGGTAGGCTGCGGGGTACTGGTGACGCCGGAGAAAAACGGCGACGTGACCGTAATCGGCAACCCCGATTACCCGGTAAATAAAGGCGCGCTGTGCAGCAAGGGGCTGAATCTGCAATACACCGTCAACGACCGCACCGACCGGCTGCTGTACCCGCAGATGCGCTACGGCAAAAACCACCCTTTACAACGCGTTAGCTGGGACGAGGCCCTGGCCCGCACCGCGGCCGTTTTCAAGACCTTCATCGCCCAATACGGCCCCGACTCGGTGGCTTTTTATGCCTCGGGCCAATGCCTCACCGAGGAGTATTACGTGCTCAATAAGCTCATGAAGGGCTTTATTGGCAGCAATAACCTCGATACCAACTCGCGCCTGTGCATGAGCAGCGCGGTGGTGGGCTATAAACTAGCGCTGGGCGAGGACAGCGTGCCGGCCTGCTACGATGACATCGAGCTGGCCGACTGCCTGCTGGTGGCCGGTGCCAACCCCGCCTGGTGCCACCCCATCTTGTGGCGCCGCGTGGAGGCCCACAAAGCTGCCAACCCGGCTACCAAAGTCATCGTCATCGACCCGCGCGCCACCGACTCTACCGCGCTGGCCGACTTGCACTTGCAGCTCATCCCCGGCACCGATGTAGTGCTGCTGCAAGCCCTGGCTAGGGTACTCATCGAGAACGGCGACATCGACCTGGTCTTCATCGAGCAGCACGCCGAGGGTTTCGAAGCCTACCGCGACCTTGTGCTGGCCCGCCCGCTGGCCGAGTCGGCGCAGCAGTGCGGCGTGCCCGAAGCCGATATCCGGCTGGCCGCCAGCTACCTCGGCAGCGCAAAGGCCTTCCTCTCGATGTGGACCATGGGCCTGAACCAGAGCGCCGTGGGCGTCGATAAAAACCTGGCCCTGCTGAACCTGCACCTCATCACGGGCCAAATCGGCAAGCCCGGCGCGGGGCCACTCTCGCTCACCGGCCAACCCAACGCCATGGGCGGTCGCGAGGTGGGTGGCCTTAGTAACCTACTGCCCGCCCACCGCAACCTGAATAATCCCGCCCACCGCGCCGAGGTGCAGCAGTTTTGGGGCAGCGGGCCGCTGGCCGCCACGCCGGGCTACACGGCCACCGAAATGTTTGAGGCACTGGCCGATGGCCGCCTTAAAGCCATTTGGATACTGTGCACCAACCCGCTCACCAGCCTGCCCAACGCGCGCCAGGCCGAAGTGGCCCTGGCCAAGGCCAAGTTCGTGGTGGTGCAGGAAATCAGCAACAAGCCCGAAACGCTGGCCTACGCCGACGTCATTTTACCCGCCGCCGCCTGGGCTGAGAAAGAGGGCACCATGACCAACTCGGAGCGCCGTATCAGCCACCTGGCGAAGGTGATAAACGCGCCCGGCGAGGCCCTGCCCGATGCCGAAATCATCTGCCGCTTTGCGCGGGCCATGGGCTTTGCGGGCTTCGACAACCCTAGCCCCGCGGCTATTTACGAGGAGCATGCGCGCCTCACGGCTGGCACCACGCTCGACATTTCGGGGCTGAATTACAATATTTTGCGCGAGCGCGGCTCGGTGCAGTGGCCCTACCGGGCTAGCCAGCCGGCGTCCGATACGGCCCGCTTGTTTACCGACCAGCAGTTTTATACGCCTTCGCACCGGGCCGTTATTCACCCGGTGCAGGCGGCCTTTCGCAGCGAAGCTCCCGACGAGGACTTTCCCTTCATCCTCACCACCGGCCGCATCCGCGACCAGTGGCACACGATGACCAAAACGGGCAAAGTCAGCAAGCTCACCCAGCACAGTCCGCAGGCGTTTCTGGAGCTGCACCCGCACGATGCCGCCGCGCTAAGCGTGGCCGAGGGCGACCTCGTAACGGTGACCTCGCGCCGGGGCGAGGTGCGCGTGGCGGCACGGCTGTCGGCCGCTGGCCGGCCGGCCGTGGTGTTTTTGCCCATGCACTGGGGTAAGCAACTGGGCTCCGACTTGAACCGGGCTAATAACGTGACCTCGGGTGCGCTCGACCCTATTTCAAAGGAACCCGACTTGAAGTTTTGCGCCGTGCAGGTGGTGAAGTACGCCAAGCCCCGGCAGCGCATCGTCATCATTGGGGCGGGCGCGGGCGCGCACGGCTTCGTGCGGTCTTACCGCGAAATTAATCAAACAGATAGCATCGTCATTTTCAGCAAGGAAGACCAGCCATTTTATAACCGCGTGATGCTGCCCGACTACATCAGCGGCCACCAAAGCTGGGCGCAGCTGGTCAAAATGCAGGACCACGAGGAGCCCGCCCACGCCATCGACCTGCGGCGCGGCGTGCATGTAACGGAGGTAAACCGCGCCGAGAAATACGTGCTGGATTCGCTGGGCCAGCGCACTCACTACGACGTGCTCATTATGGCTACCGGTAGCCGGGCAGCGGTGCCGCGCGGCGTGCCCGCGCTGCCCGGCATCTTCACCATGCGCAGCCGCACCGACGCCGACGACTTTAAGCGCCACCTTCCCGAGCAGGCCCACGTGGTGATAGTGGGCGGTGGCCTGCTGGGCCTCGAAATGGCCGCGTCGCTGCGCGAAGTGGGCACCCGCGTCACCATCATCCAGCGCATTTCGCGCTTCCTCGACCGGCAGCTTGATACCCTCGGCAGCCAGCTGTTGCAGGAAGAAATGGTGGACCAGGGCTGCGACCTCTACTTCAACGACGAGGTAGAACTGTACTACGGCCGCGCCCGCCTCACCGGTGTAGGCCTCAAAAGCGGCCGCCGCCTCGACTGCGACGCCCTCATTCTGGCCATCGGCACGGTGCCCAATATCGAGCTGGCGCGGGAGAGCGGACTAGCCTGCCAGCGCGGCGTGGTGGTCGATGCTCACCTGCAAACCAGCGACCCGAGCGTGTTTGCGCTGGGCGAAATCGCCGAGTTTCAGGGCACGCTCTACGGCATTACGGCAGCGGCCGAGCAGCAGGCGGCCGTGCTGGCCCGCTACCTCAGCGGCGACGTGGCGAGCCAGTACCGGGGCAGCACGTTCATGAACATCATCAAGATTCACGGCTTCGACCTATGCAGCATCGGCCTGCCCGAGTGTCCCAATACCACTGATTACGAAGAAATTGTTTTTATCGACAAGGCGAAGCGCTACTACAAAAAGTGTATTATCCACCAGGACCGGCTGGTGGGCGCCATCCTCATCGGCGATAAAAACGAGTTTCAGGAGTACCGCAACCTCATCGCCAACCGCACCGAGCTGAGCGACAAGCGCCTGCAACTCCTACGCAGCGGCGGCCCGGCCACACCCGTGCTCGGCAAGCTGGTGTGCAGCTGCAACGGCGTAGGCGCCGACAACCTGCGCCAGGCCATTGCCAGCGGCTGCGGCTCGCTCAAAGAGCTGTGCGCCAGCACCGGCGCCGGGACAGGCTGCGGCTCGTGCCGCCCCGAGGTGCAGCGCATTTTAGAAGAGAGCCTGGTACCGGTGGGCTAGCCCCGGCGTGGGTCAATAGCAAAACGACGTCCTATGTCCAGCACGCACCTCATCAAAATCAACCTGCCCGGCGGCATCGTGTCGGCCGGCGATTTGCTCACCATTCTGGAAGCCGCCGAGCGCGCCAGGGTCGAGCAGGTACAGTTTGGCAACCGGCAGCAGCTGTTTTTTACGGTGGAAGCCGCGCAACGGCGCGCTTTGCTGCACACGCTGGGGCAGGCGGGCATTACCGCCGAAGTCGATGCCGATAAGCACCCAAATATCAGCAGCTCGTACGTGGTGGAGGAAGTTTTTCACAACACGGCCTGGCTGCGTGAGGGTGTGTACCGCGATGTGCTGGACCTGTTCGACTACCAGCCCCAGTTGAAAATCAACCTCATCGACCGGCACCAGACGTTTATTCCCTTCTTCACGGGCAACCTCAATTTTATCACCTCCGACACGCCCAATTATTGGTACCTCTACCTGCGCTTTCCGCAAACCAACGCAGGGTACTGCTGGCCCAGCCTCGTGTACTCGGAGGATATTCCGGGCCTGAGCCGGGCGGTGGAGTGGACCATTTTTGCGAATAAAGACCAGTTTTACGACCAGCCAGCGGCCGATGGGGCGCAACTGCACCGCCTCGTCAGTGCCAGCCAGCGCTTTGTCAACCAGCCGCTTACCACGCCGCTGGCCCTGCCCGACTTCACGCTGCCCTACTACGAAGGCTTCAACCGCTACGGCAGCAAGCTGTGGCTGGGCATCTACCGGCGCGATGAGCAGTTTTCGGTGGCTTTTCTGAAGGACGTGTGCCAGGTGTGTCTGCATACGCGTCTCGGCCAACTCTGTACCACGCCCTGGAAATCGCTCATCATCAAAGGCATTGCCTTAGCCGACCGCCCGCACTGGGATGCTGTGCTGCGCCGCCACCGCATCAACGTGCGCCACGCCGCCAACGAGCTCAACTGGCAGGTCGAAGACCACTGCGCCCACGGCCTGGCCCTAAAGCACGAGCTAGTGCGCTATTTCAATGAGGAGGACGTGCGCACGTTTCAGCTCTGCTTCGCCATTAAAACGCAGCCCAAAACCGGCTTGTTCGGCTCCATCGTGGTGCGCCGCCACTTCGACCGCCTCACCCAAACCGGCCTGCACGCCGAGCAGTACGAAATCCTGCACACCCGCGATTTCAACCCCAACAGCAAGGATTTCATCAGCTTCCGCAAGAAAGTGAGCCGCGAAAACCTGCCGTGGTACCTCACCCAACTCTGCGACCAATTTTACGAGCAGCAGGCCGCCGCCAGCCTGCTCACCCCGGCCGCCGAGGAGCTGGCTAGCCCTGCTTTAGCGGCCGCCCACCAGTCGCTGCTGTACCAGTGCCGCCGCTGCTTTACTGTTTATGATGAGGCGTACGGCGACCTGGCCCAGAGCGTCGCGCCCGGCACGGCCTGGGCCAGCCTAACCACGTATGCCTGCCCTACCTGCGAGGCGCCGCAAGCAACATTTGCGGCGGTAGCTACGCCCCGCTTTCAGCCAACGTAAGCCACCGCCTTCCCCAAAGAGCGTTATGGTGAGCTTGCCGAAGCAGCTGGCTCGCCTCGCTAGGAAAGTGACCCTGGCGGCGCGGGCGAGCTGCTTCGGCAAGCTCGGATGACGTTCTTTGGGGAAGTATTAGCTCCCGCAACATGCCCGACCAGAATCCCCTTTTTCCCGCCTTCCTCAAGCTCGAAAATTTGCGCGTGCTGCTCGTGGGGGGCGGCAATGTGGGCCTCGAAAAGCTCACCGCCATCCTGCGCAGCAGCCCCAACACGGCCGTTACCATCGTTAGCCTCGCGTTTTTGCCCGAGCTGCGCGCCGTGGTGGCGAGCCACCCGCACCTGCGGCTAGTAGAGCGCGGCTGGCTCGAAACCGACCTCGATGCCGCTGATATCGTTTTTGCCGCCACCGACGACCCGGCCCTGCACCGCCGCATCAAGGCCGCTGCCCGCCCGCGCCGCCTGCTCGTGAACGTGGCCGATACGCCCGACCTCTGCGACTTTTATCTCTCCTCGGTGGTGCAGAAGGGCCAGCTCAAGGTGGCCATTTCCACCAATGGCAAGTCGCCCACCGTGGCCAAGCGCGTGCGCGCCGTGCTCGAAGAAACCCTGCCCGACGAACTCGACGAAGTGCTCCAGCAGATGACCGTAATCCGCGGCCGGCTAGCCGGCGATTTTGCCGCCAAGGTGAAGGCGCTCAATGCCGTGACGGCCGGGCTGGCCGGCGGCAGGGCCTACGAGGCGCCGGCCACCCGGAAGTGGCGGCGCGTGGCCCTCGGGGCCCTGGTGGCCGCGGGCGCGCTGCTAGCCCGCCAGCTGGCCAAACGGCCGGAATAGCATCCTATTTATTCAATAATAGTCAATACTTTACCTGACTTCAGGTCAAGACTGAGCAGCGGTAGTTGGTACCGCCGGGAGTAGCCAGCCGGCGCCGGGGCGCGAATTTTTTACCCCAATTAGACGATAACGTCCCCCTTCGGGGCTATGCGTTTTGGGGACGGGGGCGGCCATCTTTGCAAGCCCGGGCATTGGCCCGCGGTAGCTCTGTTTTGTCTCGGTTGCGCCACCGCGCCCGTGCTCCCACCCCCACGCAACGCCCCGGCTAGTCCCCGGGCCGCGCGGAAGAATACGCACTCCCTGCCCTGATGAATTATCGATTGACTGCGGGCCGCCGCCTGCTGCGCGGCGCCCTGGCCCTGTTGCTGGCCCTGGGGCTAGCCGCCCCCGCCGCTGGCACCCCGCCCAAGCCCGAGCGGCCCAGCGCCTACCTGTTCGTGTACTTTACCGGCAACGACAAAAAGGAGGAGGCCATCCGCTTCGCCCTCAGCCCCAACGGCTACCACTACACGGCCCTGAATGGCAACCGGCCGGTGCTGCGCTCGGCGGCCATCAGCCAGACCGGGGGCGTGCGCGACCCGCACATTTTGCGCGGCCAGGATGGCAAAACGTTCTTCATGGTGGCTACCGATATGGTGTCGGCTCAGGGCTGGGACTCGAATCGCGGCCTGGTACTGCTGCGCTCTACCGACCTTGTCAACTGGACGTCGAGCACCGTGCATTTTCCCAAGCGCTACCCTGGCCAGGAAAAGCTGAAGCGCGTGTGGGCCCCGCAGACCATCTACGACGCCAAGGCAGGTAAGTACATGGTTTACTTCTCGTTGCAGTACAGCTCGGAGCCCGATAAAATCTACTACGCCTACGCCAACCAGCGCTTCACCGACCTGGAAGGAGAACCCAAACAGCTGTTTTTCAGCCCCACCAATGGCTCGTGCATCGACGGCGACATTGTGGCCAGGGGCGGTAAGTACTACTTGTTTTTCAAGACCGAAGGCCAGGGCAACGGCATCAAAATAGCGGTATCGGACAGGCTAACCGGTGGCTACGTGCTGCGCGACCAGTACGTGCAGCAAACCACCGACCCGGTGGAGGGCGCCGGCACATTTAAGCTCAACAAGAGCGACGACTACATTCTAATGTATGACCGCTATACGCAGGGTAAATACCAGTTTACGCGCACCCACGACCTGGCGCACTTTGCGGTGGTCGACGGCGAGGTGAGCATGAATTTTCACCCGCGCCACGGCACCGTGCTGCCCATCACGGCGGCCGAGGCCACGCGCCTGGCCAGCCGCTGGCTAGCCCCTTCCGACGTGCTGGCGATGGCCCGCAACCCCTCCATCAGGCAGCAAAATACCGCGGTGGACAGCGCCGCGGGCAAGGTAGCGTTCCTGACGCTGCCGGGCACCAATCGGCAAGTATTTGATTTGCAGCTACCTAACCCAGCCCTGCCCGTATCGCCGAGTGGCCCGCAGAACTTTGCCCAGGGGCCCGTGGCCTACACCGTGGGCCAGGGCGCGGCCCGGCGCTCCTATCAGGTAAGCGTGGCCGAAACCCACAACCCGGCCCTGAACGGCTACTACGCCGACCCGGCCATCCTGTACGCCGAGAAAACCGGCAAATTCTACCTCTACCCCACTTCCGACGGCTTCACGAGCTGGTCGGGCACGTACTTCAAGACCTTTTCCTCGCCCGACCTCGTGAACTGGAAGGACGAGGGCGTCATTCTGGACTTGCCCCGGGACGTATCGTGGGCCAAGAAGAGCGCCTGGGCGCCGTGCATTATCGAGCAGAAAACGGCTACTGGCTACCGCTATGCCTATTATTTCTGCGCGGGCGCCAAAATCGGGGTGGCCTTGTCCGACAGCCCCACCGGGCCGTTTAAAGACACCGGCCAGCCCCTGCTCGACCAGCTGCCCGAAGGCGTAAAAGGGGGCCAGCAGATAGACCCGGCCGTGTTTAAAGACCCTAAAAGCGGCAAAACCTACCTCTACTGGGGCAACGGCTACATGGCCGGCGCCGAGCTGAACGACGACCTGGTGAGCCTCAAGCCCGGCACCACGCGGGTAATGACGCCCGATGGTACCTTCCGCGAGGGCAGCCACGTGCTGTATCGCAATGGCACTTACTACTTTATGTGGAGCGAGGACGATACGCGCAGCCCCAACTACCAGGTGCGCTACGGCACGGCCACTTCGCCGCTGGGCCCCATCGTGGTGCCGGCCAACAACCTGGTGGTTAGCAAAGACCCGGCGGCGGGCATCTACGGCACGGGCCACAACTCGACCATCCAGGTGCCGGGCCGCGATGAGTGGTACCTGGTGTACCACCGCTTCACCTACCCCGCGGGCATCAAGATGGGCGACGAGGCTGGCTTTCATCGCGAGGTATGCCTCGATAAGCTTGAATTTAACCCCGATGGCAGCATTCGGCCGGTGGTGCCCACCCACGCCGGCATCCAGCCGGTGCGGGTGCGGTAGCCGGCTATTATGCTGTCTGTCAGGCTATTCAGCGGCGGCAGATAGCCTGACCACTAGTTACCTACCATCCTTTTCCCACCCTTTTGCCCTTGCCGATGAACCGCCGAAAACTGCTTAAGAATCTTGCCCTGGCCGCGCCGGCCGCGTGGCTGCCCAGCGTAGTGGCGGGCCTCAACTGGAGCCCGCTGGCCCCGGCCACCTTTCAGCCCACCTGGGAATCGCTGGCCCAGTATCAGGTGCCCGAGTGGTTTCGGGATGCCAAATTTGGCCTGTGGGCGCACTGGGGACCGCAGTGCCAGCCCGAGCGGGGCGATTGGTACGCCCGCGGCATGTACCAGGAGGGCTCGGACCAGTACAAGTTTCACTGCGAGAAGTACGGCCACCCGTCCAAGTTTGGCTTCAAGGATGTCATAAACGAGTGGAAGGCCGAGCAGTGGAATCCCGACGAGTTGCTGGCGCTCTATAAGCAAGCCGGTGCTAAGTACTTCGTGTGCCTGGCCAACCACCACGACAATTTCGACCTCTACAACAGCACCCACCAGCCCTGGAACTCGACCCGGCTAGGCCCCAAAAAGGACCTGGTGGGCGGCTGGGCCAAGGCCGCCAAAAAACAAGGCTTGCGCTTTGGGGTGAGCGTGCACGCCGCCCACACCTGGAGCTGGCTGGAGCCCAGCCAGCGCGCCGATAAAAACGGCCCGCTGGCCGGCGTGCCCTACGATGGCAAGCTAACCGCCGCCGCCGGCCAGGGCACCTGGTGGCAGGGCTATGACCCGCAGGCCCTCTACGCCCAAAACCACCCGCTGAGCGAAAACAGCCTCGACAACGGCGCCATTCACCGGCAGTGGGACTGGGGCAACGGCGTGACGCCGCCCAGCAAGGCGTACTGCGAGAAGTTCTACAACCGCACTGTGGAGCTACTCGATAAGTACCAGCCCGACATGGTGTACTTCGACGACACGGCCCTGCCGCTGTGGCCCGTGAGCGATACCGGGCTGCGCATCGCGGCGCATATGTACAATACCAGTACCCAGCGCCACGGCGGCCGCAACGAGGCCGTTATCCTGGGCAAAATCCTGACGCCCGAGCAGCGCAAATGCCTGGTCTGGGACATCGAGCGCGGCCAGAGCAACGAAATCGAGCCCCTGCCCTGGCAAACTGATACCTGCCTGGGCCAGTGGCACTACGACCGCCGCATCTACGACCAGCACGGCTACAAAAGCGCCCAAACCGTCATCCACACCCTCATCGACGTGGTAAGCAAAAATGGCAACCTGCTGCTGAGTGTGCCCGTGCGCGGCAACGGTAGCATCGACGACCAGGAGCGCGCCATCGTGGAGGGCATCGCCGCCTGGATGCAGGCCAACGGCGAGAGCATCTACGGCACCCGCCCCTGGAAAATCTTTGGCGAAGGCCCGGCCCAGGCCGCCGCGGCTGCCCTCAGCGCCCAAGGCTTCAACGAGGGCAAGGGCAAGCCCTTCGGGGCCGAGGATATTCGCTACGTCACGAAGGGCAACGTGCTGTTTGCCACCGCCCTGGGCTGGCCGGCCAGCGGTCGCCTGCTGCTGCGGTCGCTGGCCGCGGGCGGCCCGCACTACCCCGGCAAAGTTCGGCAAGTAGAGTTGCTGGGCGCACCGGGCAAGCTCAAGTTTGAGCACACCGCAGCAGGCCTGGCCGTGGTGCTGCCGCCGCAAAAACCCAACGCCATTGCCTACGCGCTGAAGATTACGCCCGCTTAGCCGTGGCTGTGGCAAATAGCGGTAAAAGCCGCTTAGCGCAGCCAGCTGGCCAGCCCATGCAGCAGGCTTGGCTTCATTCCAGCCCGCATAACCCCGGCAAATCCAGAAATAGCTCGGTCTCATGGCGCTAACCGGTGGCAGCCTACTTGTTAAACTCACTGAAAATCCGTACCTTTGCGGCCCTGTCAAGGCGGCAGGTCGGGGGCACTCGCCCGCGAAACCAACTTAAAATGCGCTCCGCTCTGGGTTCCGGCGGTGGCGTTCAGTAGGTTAGGAACCTGCTATTTCATGGCAGAATTGATTGACGATTTCGATTGGGACAACGTAGGAGCCAGCGGTTTTGGTGGCAACTACAACGCTGACCAACGCGCCGAACTCGAAAAAATGTACGGCGACACCCTCACCACCGTTCAGGAGGAAGAGGTTATTAAAGGCACCGTGGTAGGTATCACCGACCGCGATGTTATCCTGAACATCGGCTTCAAATCGGACGGCCTCGTGCCCCTGAGCGAATTCCGTGACCTGCCCGAGCTTAAAGTAGGCGACGAGGTTGACGTATTCATCGAAGACCAGGAAGACGCTAACGGCCAGCTCATCCTGAGCCGTAAGAAAGCTAAAATCAAGCAGGCTTGGAACGCTATCTACGCGGCTCTGGAGAATGATACCGTGCTGGAAGGCGTGGTGAAGCGCCGCACCAAAGGCGGCCTCATCATGGAGATGGATGGCGTAGAAGCCTTCCTCCCCGGCTCGCAAATTGACGTGAAGCCCATCCGCGACTTCGACATTTATGTTGGTCGCCGCATGGAAGTGAAAGTAGTGAAAATCAACGCCGCTTTCGACAACGTGGTTGTTTCGCACAAAGTCCTCATCGAGAAGGACCTCGAGCAGCAGCGCGAAGCCATCCTGAACAACCTCGAAAAAGGTCAGATTCTGGAAGGC
>Ga0160428_1000469_pt1 | contig 45245 bp, 40 predicted proteins | sample SolpanmetagenomM_FD_108198 | JGI IMG/M metagenome (GOLD analysis project Ga0160428, IMG submission 108198) | Solar panel surface microbial communities from Lawrence Berkeley National Laboratory, California, USA - M | ecosystem: Engineered > Built environment > Solar panel > Unclassified ... | reverse complement strand
CCGCTTCCAGCGATTGTAGAGCGTCTTGTGCGAACCATACGCGCTCGGTGCGTCACGCCAGCGCTGCCCGTTGCGGTTGACGAAGACGATGCCACTCAGCACCCGCCGGTCATCGACCCGCGGTCTACCGGCTCTTCGGAAAATACGGCTGTAGACGCGCCATCTGCTCGTCCGTCAGCCAGTACAGGTCGCTCATTCATGGTCTCCTCACGGAGCCTGAATCAGACCGCGACGCTCACATTAATGGGTCATGACCCTAGATCAGTCTAGACGCGCTTATCGCACCTTTAATTTAGTTTATTGCTTTTGGAGAACAACACGTCTGATATCGCGAGCGGGAAAGTCATGCCATGAGTCCTTCATGGCGCCGGACGCTTTGGGGGGAGCGTTCGAACAGGAGGGATCTATGCTGGATCTGGACTTGGATCTTGCCGAGTTGCTTCTTCTGGCTCCTGCCGAGGAGCCTATCCCATCCGTTCCGCTCACTTGCAAAACTGCGCTGGAGCGCTTTGTCGAAGGCCTCTGCCGCACGGTCGGAGCGCTGGCGGGGTGCATCGTCGTCGCCGGTGAGGGCGCGGGCACGCAGCGCAGGCCGGCAGAGGCGATCGGACTGGCCGGTCGCAGCGAGGCGGCGCGCGCCGCGCTCCGCGCTTTGGTCAACGGCGATCGCCCGCCGTCGCGCCGCGGCTACAGCTGGATCCGCAATGCCGATACGCTCGATCATTGCGGATTGATGGTCGAGATGCCGGGCACGCGTCTGACCGACCACCTCCTGCTGGCATTCGCGCGCGATCAACTGGACGGCGAAGGGGTCATTGCCCAGGTCCTCACCCTTGCACCCGGCCTCGGCATGATGGCGGGCGCCGTGCAGGAGATCGCGGCCGAACGCGATGCGGTTCAACGCCGTCAGCACGGGCTGACGGCGGTGCTGCGGCAGAGCGATTGCGGGATCGTGGTCGTCGGCACCGACCAGAGCGTGCTGGTCGCCAATCCGGCCGCGCGGGCGATCCTCGACGCGGGCGACGGCATCGAATTACGCCGCAACACGCTGCGACCGACTCGGTATCAGGATGCGGTCCGCTTTCACGCCGCGCTGGACGCGGTAATCGCGCCGCCCCGGCATCGCGCCGCGCGGCGCGAACGCGAGCGCGGCGCGATGCTGCTGCTGGAACGACCCGGTCCGAACCGGCCGTTGATCGCCGTCATCGCACCGGTCGATCACGCAATCGTCGAGGACCGCCTGTCCGGCTCCGCCGATGACGTCCCGACCGAACAGGACAAGGCTGCCGCGATCATCCGGCTGATGCGGCCCGAAATCAGCGTGACGCGCGGAATGGAGCCGATCTGCCAGCTGCATGGCCTGTCTCCCGTCGAAACCCAGCTCGTCGCCTGCCTGGCCCAGGGGCTGACACTGGGCGAGGCTGCGACACAGATGCGGATAAAGCCCGATACCGCGCGCACATACCTGAAGCAGGTTTTCGCCAAGACCGACACCCATCGCCAGGCAGACCTGCTGCAACTGCTGTTACGCTACCAGCGCGCGGTCAGCGGCGACGTGGTGTTCGACGCCGCCTGACCCATTCGCCTTGGATCGCGCGGCGCTTTATTCCCGCGCGCGCCAGGGCGCGGGAATTTGCGCCCGCGCCACCCCCATCTGGGGGTAATGAATATCCCCGAATGAGAATGCCTTTGTTCTCAGATGAAGGGAGAGTGTCGACAAGATGAACAGGTAATTAACCTCCGTTCCAATGGGACGGGCGGTGATCCTCACCAACGGGGGGACGGCGCTCCTTTCACACTTTCTTGAGAGGACAATGAGGATGAAGACGAGCCTGATCATCAGTACCTCGGTGGCCGCGCTGCTCGCAGCCACCGCCTCGGTCGCCACCGCCCAGGACAGCAGCATCGGCGCCGGCCAGTCCGCGGCGCGCAACGACAGCATCGCCACCGGCGACATCAGCGATTCCGGCAACGTCGTGCGGACCAACAACGCCAACAGCTCGACCAACGGCAGCTACAATCCAGTGTCGGTCGACAACACCAACAACTCGGCGAACGGCAGCTACAATACGGACAGGTCGTCGACCGTCGGCGACGTGACCAGCAACACGTCGACCCCGACCGACAATTCGGCCAACGGCAGCTACAACACGTCGAACACCAGCAACACCGCCTCGACGGCCAACACCGACCGGTCGACCACCGTCGGTGACGTGTCGCTCGCATCGAACAGCTCGACCAACGACAGCGGCAACACCGCCACGTCGACCAACACCGACCGGTCGATCAACGGCAGCTACAACGGCGGCAATACGTCGAACACCAGCAACACCGCCTCGACCACGAACACCGATCGTTCGACCACGGTCGGCGACGTGTCGCTCGCATCGAACAGCTCGACCAACGATAGCGGCAACACCGCGACGTCGACCAACACCAGCATCGACCGCTCGACCAACGACAGCAACAACACCGCCTCGACGACCAATACGACGACCAACACCAGCACCGACCGGTCGACCAACGGCAGCTACAACGGCGGCAACACCGATCGTTCGACCACGGTCGGCGACGTGTCGCTCGCGTCGAACAGCTCGACCAACAACAGCGGCAACACCGCCACGTCGAACACCAGCAACACCGCCACGACGACCAACACCGATCGTTCGACCACGGTCGGCGACGTCACGCTCACCGATGCGTCGAACAGCTCGACCAACGGCAGCAACAACGGTGGCAACACGTCGACGTCGGATAGCGGCAACCGCGATTCTTCGACCAACAGCAGCAACAACACGTCGATCGCCGACAGCCAGAACTCGAACAGCTCGACCAACGGCAGCAACAACGGTGGTAACACCACCGACAGCAACAACACGGCGACCAACACCACGACGAACAACAACAACCAGACATATCGAACGAATTCGTCGACCAACAACAGCGGAAATACCGACGTTGCGACGACCAACAACAACAATCAAACCTATCGGACCAACGCCTCGACGAACAACAGTGGAAACACCGACTCGTCGAACAGCGGCAATACGACGAACAACAACAACCAGACCTATCGGACCAACGCCTCGACGAACAACAGCGGGAACACCGACTCGTCGAACAGCGGCAACACGACGAACAACAACAACCAGACCTACAACACCGACAATTCGCAGCTCGCCTACACGACCACGACGACCGAAACGGCCGGCGATGCCAACGTGTCGCCGAGCAGCACGTTCGGCAACGGCGCGGTGGTCGCAACCTCGGCGCTGTCCAACTATGTCAGCGGTGTGAAAGTCAGCTTCGCCGGTTCGGCCGGTGAATCGAGCACGACCGACAACAGCCTGACCACGGGCGATACGGCGTTCCAGAACTTCGCTGGCATGCAGGCGCTCAACGTCAACACCGGCGCCGGCGCTTCGCAGAACGCTAACGTCAGCGTCGCGGTTACCACGGGCAACATCACCCGCTGATCGCAACAGCCCTGCGGGGCGGCCGGACCAGATCGGCCGCCCCGTTTTTTTCCGTTTCGGATATCCCATCGGGGACAAAGGGGATCGTCATGCGCCGCATCATCTGCGCTCTTTCACTGATCGGCGGGCTGGCCACCGCGGCACCGGCCCTTGCCCAGGATCACGCGACCCCGGCCGATACCGCCACTGCCGCTGCTACCATCGGTGCCGATGACGCCTTCGGCAATGGCGCCGTCCTGGCCGACACCGATCTCGGCACGGTCACCGGGCGCGAGGATCGCGGCACGCAGATCGCGGCCGCCGACCAGCGCAACACGGTGTCCAACAACTCGGTGACCGGCAATTCGGTGACCGGATCGGTCACCATCGACGGCCAGGCCTTCTCGAACCTCTCCGGGCTCGCCGTCATCAGCGCAAACAGCGGCAACAATGTCGCGATCAATTCGGCGATGAACGTCGTCATCAACCTCGGCCCGCAATGACGCGCAGCGCGGCCTGCCTGCTTGTCGCCCTGACGCTCGGCACGGCCGGCTGCGCCGCCCAGATTGCGCCCTCCGATCCGCGCTTCGCCGGCTCCACCGGTCCGATCGCCGACTATCAGGTGCCGGTCGCCTCGATGCTGGCGCGCAAGTTCGCCACCGTGGTGCGCCAGCAATATGATTTCAGCTGCGGCTCCGCCGCGCTCGCGACCCTGTTGCGCTATCATTACGGCCTGCCGCGCACCGAGGCCGATGTGTTCACCGGCATGTGGCGGCAGGGCGACCGGGCCAACATCCGCAAGGTCGGTTTCTCGCTGCTCGACATGAAGCGCTACCTTGCCGACAACCGCTTGCAGGCGGACGGCTACAAGGTGACGCTGGAGGCGATCGCGGCACGGCGGCTGCCCGGCATCGCGCTCATCACCTACAAGGGCTATCGCCATTTCGTCGTGATCAAGGGGATCACCGCCACCTCGGTGCTGCTCGGCGATCCCAGCCTTGGCCTGCACGCCATCCCGCGCGAGACGTTCCAGGCGATGTGGAACGGCGTCTATTTCGTACTCAATTCGGCGACGCCGGTCGGCGAGCGCAACTTCAACGGCGTCAACCAATGGCAACCGCTCGCGCGCGCGCCGGTCGGCGCCCCGTTCCTCGATCCGCTGAGCATGCAGGCGCTGACGCTCAGCGCGCCCTTCTACCGGGACTTTTAGACCATGCGCGCACTTCGCTTCGCCTGTGCCATTATGGGACTCGTCGCCGTGTCCAGTGCCGGGGAGGCGCAGGATTTCGGCGCACCGCTGCCCGAAGAGGAACTGGCGACGCTGACTGGCAAGTTCATCCTGCCGGGCGGCGGCTCGCTGGCACTGTCGGTGACCAGCGACACGATGCTCAACGGCAGCCTGATCCTGCGCACCGTGCTGACCATCGACCAGGGCTCGAAGCTGCAGGTGTTCGGGCGCGACGACAGCAGCGCATCGCCCGCCGGCACCACAGGCGGCACGTCCGGCGCCGGACCGACGCTCGCCACCGGCGTTTCGGTGCTGTTCGATCGCCGGTCGGGCACCCAGATCACGGTGCCGACGGTCAGCACCGTGCGCACCGGCAGCGGGGTCCAGATGACCGAGACGCAGGCCGGACTGGTGCCGATCGCGGTGGTGGCGGGCGGCCCGGCGGTGCGCACGCCGGACGGCCTCGTTACGCTCACCACCTTGCCCAACGGATCGCAGGTGACGCTGGCGGGCGATCAGATCGGCATCTCGCATCTGGTCGGCCAGTCGGTGGCGACCGCGATCCTCAACGCCGGCAACGACCGGACGATCGATACGGTGACGACGATCGGGATCGATTTGCATGATGCCGCCGCATTGACGCTGGGGAGCGCGGCGCTGAAAGTGGATGCGCTGGCGGCGGATGCGGCCCGGGGAATGGTGCGCTAAGTGCCCATGGGGGAACGAAAGATGATTGGGGGAACGATATGACGAGGGTGTGGCGGGCGGCACTGATCATGTCGACGATCCTGACGCCGGCGGTCACCCAGGCGCAGACCCGCAGCCCGGCGCGCGCGCAGGCATCGCGCCCCGCCTTGCAGCGCGACCTGGACGAGGCCCGCGCAGAGATCGCGGCACAGCGCCGCCAGATCGAGGCGCAGGAGGCACGACTTGCAGCGCTGGAGTCGCGGCTCGGCACGTTGGCGGCAGCCCCCCCGGTCGGCGTCGGGGCGACCACGCAACCGCCCTCCGCCGTCGCGCAGGCGAGCGCGGCCAGCACGCCGGGCGATCCGGCCACGATGGTCGCGGCCACCCCGACGCCGCGGATCGAGAGCGTCGGGACGCGCCCGGCCGATCGCGACCGCCCGCCCGAGGTCGCGGTGCTCGGCAGCGAAGGCAGCGTCGTCACCCGCAAGGGCCAGCTGACCGGCGAAATCCAGTTCGATTATGCCCGCGCCGACCGCAATCGCGCGCTGTTCCGCGGCATCGAGATCGTGGAATCGGTCCTGGTCGGCGAATTCAACATCAACGAAAGCCGGCAGGACATCATCACCGGCTCGCTGGCGGCACGTTACGGCGTCACCGACCGGCTGGAACTGGGCGTGCGGGTGCCCTTCGTGCAGCGTTGGGACACGTCCGTGCTCGTGCCCGTGCAAGGCAGCACCAACAACGATGCCGCGCGCGAGATCAACAGTTCGACCAAGGGCAACGGCGTCGGCGACGTCGAACTGTCGGCGCGCTACCAGATCCTGACCGGGCGGCGCGGCCTTCCGTACCTCGTCGGCAACCTCCAGGTCGTAGCGCCGACCGGCACCGACCCGTTCGGCGTGCCGCGCCTGGCGACGGGCGAGGCGACCAAGGCGGCGACCGGTGCGGGCTTCTGGGGCGTATCGCCCAGCCTCACCGCGATCCTGCCGAGCGATCCCGCCGTGCTGTTCGGCACGATCGGCTACACCCGCAACTTCGGCAAGAGCGTGAATACCGAGATCTCGCCAGTGCGGATCAACTACGTCAAGCCGGGCGACGCGCTGTCGTTCAGCGCGGGCATCGGCATCTCGCTCAACGAGCGCACCTCGATCAACCTGGGCTACGCCCACACCTGGGCGTTCGGCACCCGCACCCGCACCTCGCTGATCAACCCCGGCCCGAACGACCCCGCCTCGTTCGAGGACACGTCGCGCGACCTGCAACTCGCCCGCCTGCTGTTCGGCGTGACCTATCGCGCCACCGACCGCGCGAGCATCAATTGGTCGGTCGAGGTCGGCGCGACCGACGATGCCGCCGACGTGCGCACCGCGCTGCGCGTGCCGCTGGTGCTGATCATGCCGAAATAGGGGGCGGTGAATATGCCGCTCCTGCCGCGCATCCGAGTGTTGCGGGTCGCATGGGATCGCCTGATGTAGACGTGTCGACGGTTCGACGGCGAAGCCCGGCAGCTTGTTATCCCACGCTACAGGAACCGCTCGCCGGCGTGATCCTTGAACAGTTCGGCGTTGCGCACATAGTCTGAGAGCACCTGCACCGACTTGTGCCGGCTGACCTCCTGCAGCTTGAAGATCGTCGCGCCCTGCGCCGCGCCCTCCGTTATAAAGCCGGCGCGTAACGAATGTCCGGCGAATTGCGTCGGGTCATAGCCGGCCGCCGCGGCATGCTGTTGCACCAGCCGGGCGATCGCACGGTCCGACATCGCGGCCGGGGTCAGCGCATCGGAACGGGAAAGCCGGCGGAACAGCGGGCCCTCCTGATGCCCGGCCGCAGCCATCCAGGCGAGCAACAGCGCCTTGGGCCGGATCCGCGAGCCTTCCGGAATGGCGATCACCGCGCCCTGGCCGATCCGATCGGTCTTCGACCGTGCGATCGTCAGCCGCAGCCCTTCCGGCACGATGCCGACATGCGCGACCTCCAGCGCCACGATCTCCGACCGGCGGAGCGCCGCGGCCATGCCGACCGCCAGGATCGCGCGGTCGCGGATCGCCCTGAGATCATCGCCCTCGATCGCGGCGAGCATGTTGCGCAGTGCTGCGGCGTCAGCGGGCCGCTTCTGCCGCTTCGCTCCGCCATGTTCGGCGCGGATGCCGGCGAGCACCTCGGCCAGCCGACCCGCGGTCGGCATGGCGGTCGGCGCGGGGTGGCCGCCCGCCCGGTGGTGATGGCCGATCGCGGCAACGCGCCGGGCGATGGTCGCCGGGTTGAGCCCCGCCGTCGCCTGGTCGCTCACAAAGACGGCGACGACGTCGGGGCTGGCCGGTAGCGCGGCGAGGCCGTGCGCGGCGCACCAGGCGGTGAAGATCGCCCAGTCGGAATCATACACCCGGCGCGTTGCGCTCGATCGCGCCGCTTTGGCATAGGCGGCGGCCCGCTCGATCTTATCGTTGAGGATCGCGGGCAGCGTGGGCTGAGCCGCCGTCGCTGCGACCGGCAAGAAAGCTTCGTCCGCGCCATTGTCCGGATCGATCAGCGGGAGGAGCGCGGCCATGGCCTTATGTGCCACGATCGGTTTTGCAGCACCAGCCCTGTGTCCGAGAATCACGGTTATCGGACACAAGCGAGCACAGAGTGGGACAAGGACTTTGGCTGCGTCGGTTGATTGTGATATTCCATAGGGCATGAAGATCATTTGCCCGGTGCTATTGGCACTTACGTCTCTCGTCAGTTCGGCAGCCGGTGCGCAGACCACACGCACTACGCAGGATGCGGTCGAAGCTTATGGCGCTCGTTTGAACGCTCCGAGCGATCCTACGGCTGCGACAAACATGCGCCGCTACAACAATCGAATCAACAATCGCGTCAACAGTCGCCTGCAGACCAGGATCGAGCGATTTCGGGTCGACGCATCTTCTGATCCTGTAGCCGCATATCAAAGGGCAGACAGCGGATCTGCCAGCAGGGCCTATCAACAGGCGGACGCTGCGGGGCGACAGGGACAAACCGGAACGAATCCAACGCGACGGGGAAGCACGTCTTCGCGTCCGGCTGATGATCAATATCCCGAAACCAGCTTTAGCAAGCCGACTACGCGTTAGGGTGGATGTGATCATAAGATTGCGCGATCATCACCTGACGATCGCCTCTGCCATCTGATCACATGGGATGAAGCAACACCTGCCGGATTTGGCCATTCCCTCCCCCTACGGCATCCGACGGACGGGCAATTAACGCCAGAGTTTGCACCGGACAATCCTGGGGCACAGTAAATTGCCCCGAGAAGCGGCCTTGTTGCTTATCCGAATCTGGCAATACCAAACGCCCGAGCTCGCGCCCATTGGCGCAGCTTAGCATCCAATATGGCCGGGCGCCCTCAGCCTGATCGATTTCCGCGCTACGTCCGGTCAGCAGATACTTACCGGCCGGGAGCATTTGTACCTGTTGGACGATAGCACCACCGATGCTTGCCGGAACCGAGAAATCGAGCATGCCGTCACCGGGTCGAATAGTCGCATCGATGCCACCATCCGCTACCGTATTCCAGTCGAACCCCGTCGGACTGTCGACATCGTTCCTGAATTCGGGGTCGCGCGACTTGGATCGTTCGGCACCCGGATGAGTAGCAGCGTAAAATTCCCAGGCTTCGGAGATCATCTGTCGCTTCAGCAACCCGTCCGTTACAGCCGCCTGGTCGGCCGCCGGCACGGCTATCCCGGCCTTCCGCAGCGCCAGAAAGAAACGGCCGCTATTTGGCAGATCGGATCCGTTTACGGCCACGTAATCGACGAAATCACTCCACCATCCTGGTCTATGAGCCAGTGTGCGAACCAGCGCAGAGCGGATACTTGCCTCTCCGATCGCCGATACGAGAACGGGAAACATGACTTCCTGCGCCGCCTTCGACGTACGCAGCGCTATGTCATAATGGCGCAAGGCACCCGGGATGTCGCCTCGCGCCACCGTATCCTCGACGGCCCATAGCTGCGTAGGCAGATTGCGACGCGACAGCCGTTCGGAATACGCGAAGAGGCGCCGCGCCTTCGCATGATCTTCGGCGAGCTCCGCACCCAAGCCGAGCGCGACGACAGCTTCCACTGACGTGGCATCGTGGCGCAAAGCCTTTTGAGCCAGGCGCTCTGCTCTCGCACGTCCGCTCGGCGTCACATTTGCAGTGACGAGTTGTTGCGCCAGCAGACCTTCGATCCGACCGTTCCCGGGAGCAAGCTGAGCTGCTCGCGCGGGTTCGCTGGTGGCCAGCGTGCTGGCAAGAGTGGAAGAGACACTCCAGAAGCCCAATAGGACCGCGAGCAGCGCCAAGATGACGCAGATTCCCCATTCCGCGCCAGATCGACCACGAGAACGCCGTCTACGCGACATTAGCTCTTGGCCTTCTCACGCCCATAGCCATAGCCGTATTCGTAGCCGTAGCCGTAGCCGTAATGCGCCTTCCGGGCCTCGAACTTGGTCAACACGCCACCGAGCACACGTGCGTTGGCACTGATAAGCCGGCCCAATGCGGTCTTCACCACGCTGGAACGGATCCCTTGGGACTCGACCGCGTAGATGACACCCTCAACCCGGCTCGCGATTAGCGGTGCATCTGCCAACCCCATCACAGGCGGGGAGTCGATCACCACATGATCATAGGTTTCGAGCAAACGCGCGATGAGAAGCGGCAGCCTTCCGCCGGTAAGCAGCTCTGCAGCGTTGGGCGGGATCGGCCCCGCGGACATCGCCGTAAAACCAAGATCCGACATTTCGAACGTCAGCGGCGCGATCTCGTCCTGCCCAGTCAGGAAGTTGCTCAGGCCATGATCGTGACTGACCCCCCCCAGATGATGCACGGAGGGTGAGCGCATATCACCATCGACCAATATGACCTTCTTGTGTGCACGCGCCAGTGTCGTTGCCAGAGCAAGCGCCGTCGTTGACTTACCTTCGGCCGGGCGCGTCGATGTTACCGCAAAAGATCGCGGCACACCATGTTCCGTCGTAAAGCCAAGGTTGGTCTGCACCGCAAGATAAGCGTCGACCATATCCGACTTGCGATCGAGCAGCGCCTCGCGAGGCGTACCGCTGTCGAGCTTGGGCACCGATCCGAGCAGGGGAAGGCCCAGCCTCCGCTCGACTTCTGCCGGATCGGCGATCGCCTCATCAAGCTGTTCAAGTGCGAACGCAACCAACGCCCCGAGCCCCAGACCCGCCATCAGTGCGAGCGCCAGATTGATCGCAAGGCGCGGGCTGGAAGGCCGCTGTGGCACATCGGCTGCGTCGACGATCGAAATATTGTTAACGCCGACTCCGCCGGCGACACCGATCTCCTTGAACCGTTGCAACAAGCCGTCATACAGTGAGCGGTTGGTATCAACCTCTTGCTGATAGATGTTGTACTGAATGCTTCGGCGACGCAGGTCGAGGTAGCTGGTTTTCAGCTGTTCGACTTTGGCTTGCAATGCACGCTCACGCTCTTGTGCCTGCCGATAGTCGGCGAGGAACGAGCCCGAAACACGTCCTTCTTCGCGTACGATCGACTGGTCGATCTGATCCATCTGCGATTTGATGGCACGTGCGGCAGGATAGCCTGGTTCGAACTGTGTCATCAGGCGTTGATATTCGGCTGCAAGCTCGGCGCGCTTCTCGCGGAGGTTATTGATCGCCTGATTGCGCAGCGCCTCTGTCGAAGCGCCGGACCGGCCCGCCGCCTCATATCGTGCCTGCGCCTGAATACGATCGGTAACGGCTTGCGACAGCGCGGTATTCAGCGACGCAAGGTCATCGACAACAAGGGGACGCTCTGATGTCGTCCGCCCGTCGTTACCCGACTGTCCCGGCAGGTTAATGATCCGCTGCTGCGATGCGTAAGCAACCAGCTGGCGCTGCGATTCATCAAGTCGGTCCTTGAACTGCGACAGCTGCCGTTGAAGCAGGTTACGCCCGTAGGACGTAGCCTGAATTTTACGCTCCAAGTTGGTCTGAATGAAGCTGTCGGCCCAAAGATTGGCAACCTTGGCGGAAAAGGCGGGATCGGGACTGGTGAACTTTATATCGACGAGACGCGACAGACGGGTCGGCGCCACATCCAGATGATCGAGCAGCAGCTCCCCGGCAACCCGCTGCCGCGAAGCACGTCCCGCGATCGGATAACGCCCATTGGTGAGCTGAAACGCTGGATTATTGCTGTGAACCCCGAACAGTTCGAAGAACTTGGGATCGTCCACCGCCCTGAGTTGTACGGCAACCCGTTCGGACAACGATCGCGATCGAAGAAGTCCGTATTGAGTCTGATAGAATTCCTGATCCGAAACGCTCGTTTCGCGCTCGACGCCTTGATACGACGTCACCTTATCCGCCTCGCGTGAAATCTCGATCGTCGTTACCGCCGAGTATTTCGGAGTCATCAACAGGGTGATGACGAGACCTAGCAGGACGCACCCGATCGTCACGCCGATGATGACGTACCGCCAGCGGATCGCGATCCGCATATACTGCCGGATCAACGGAATTGCTGCGGCTTCTCCCTGGTTCGTTCCCACGAAGCCATTGCCGATAAGAGACGCGCCAGAAGCAGCGCTCCTAGGATTCGGTGAAATCAGGTTCATAGCTGCCGGCTCTAATTCAAGATCGCGATAAGCGGAGCCGCGATGATCGGGCTCAGTGCAACAAAATCGCGGAAAAGTCTGCGCTGCGGGGAGTCACCCACAACAATCACGTCATTGGCGTAGACTGGTGGATCATCGTAGATTCCGCGCCGGATCGCCTCAACATTGTAAAGCCCGGCCATCTTTCGGCCACCGACGGTTCTTAGTACAACAACCTCGTCAGACTTCGCAAATTCGGAAAAGCCCTTGGCCGACGCGATCGATCGCATCAGCGTCATCTGATTGGTCACGGGATACAGTCCTGGCTCAACAACCTGTCCATCGACAGTGACGACCTGACTAACCGAGCTTTTGATGTTGACCGTAACTTGCGGATTACGGACGTACCGGGCGCGTAGCGCCGTCTCTATGCTCCGCGCCAGCTCTTCCGAGGTCTTGCCACGAGCATCGATAGTACCAGCCAGTGGGATCGAGATGCGGCCACTCGCATCAACCTGTGCCTCCCGGCCCAGGTCAGGAATGCCGAAGACGTCGACTTCGATGGTGTCCAGAGGTCCGATCAACGAAGGCCGGTCGGCTGCGGTCAGATCCTGGCGCGCCGGCGCGGGCAATCCTGCACTGTCCTTGACCACAGTCAGACGATCGGTCGATTCCAGCGGTACTTTCCCCCCGCATGCCGCCAACGCAGCCGCAAGAAGGAAGGCGATATAAAATTTACGCATGCGCTTGGTAGGGTCCGGACGGTAGGGAGAGCCAGTCGGCTATAGGCACTAGCGCTCGCCCGGTAAAGCTGAGGGATGGACGTCGGACGAACGCCCGCTCAGCCAGACGGCCGAGACAACAAGAATGGCCATCATCATCGGCGTACGCAGTGGGTAATCGATGATGCTCCCCAGCATGAGCAGCAACACGCTCGCCGATCCCGATCGCGGAATCAGGGACTGAACAGCGTGACGGCGCCATACACAGGCGCTTGCCCAACCCCACCATCCCAACGCTGCGATCATCAGCACAAGACCAGGCAATCCTGTGTCAAGGGCGACTTCCAAAAAATCGTTGTGCGCGTGATTGAAGTATGTAAGCTTCAGCAAACCAATGGGTTCGTGCATCCGGAAGATCGGATCGAAGCTTCCCAACCCCGCGCCGATCGGGAAATACTCCGCTATCATCGCGAGCACAGTGGGCAGGCCTTTGCCGCGCATATCCTGTCCGGGATCCACGGCGAATATACGACTGAGTGACGTCGCACGATCTGCCGCGACACTGATCGCCACGAACGCAAGTACCAGCGTGACGATGCCGGTGATAAGCGCTGGGCGCACCCATGGTCGCGCACGCCGGAGATTACGGCCGATATCTTGCCAAGCCAGCACCACGGCCGCGACTATGGCCAGAATCCCGGTTCCGATGCCGGCACGTGATCCCGTCGCCAAGATCATCAGCGAAAACAGCAGCAATAAACCCAATCCTGTCGGCACACGCCAACTGGCGCGCCAGCCATTGGAAAAGACCCACCCGGGTATTAACAAGCAGCCGAGGGTGAGGAACAAGGCGTAGTGATTGCGGTTGGCAAACGATCCGCTGATAACGCCCGGAGTGTCATTGATGAGCGGGTTGCCCAGGCCTGCACCCGTCAGCTGAAGCACGCCCAAGATCGCCGAGATGAGCACGGCGCACAGCAACAATCCCGGCAGCCAAGCCCGCTCGGCAGGCCTGATGCTGCACAACAGGAGAAGCGTCGTTGCAGGCACCACCAATGACTGAAGCGCATTGAACGTTGCATCGGGCACGATTGACCAGGGACGCCAAGGTTGGGGCTGACCGCTGAGCGTCGCCGCTTGAAGCAGAATATCGCGGCCTGGCAGCGCACTCCACAATGCCGGAGGCAAAGGCACCAGTTGAAGCATCGTCAACATGATCGCGGCGAGCAGCAGAAGCGCCACGGGACGTGCGGCATTGAGGGTCGGCCTGGCCCCCGCCACGATGACGACGACCAACAATCCCCAGCACACTGCCCGCACGACCACCTGCCCGGCAACGTCACCGCGAGAAGCTCCCCCGGCCACCACCATCACGGCGAACAACAGGCACAGTGACACCCAGGCAAGGCTAGGCCGAAACAACGATCGAGGGGAAAGTGCGCGCATTATGTCAGGTGACCTATGCCATCGGCTTCGAAGGGCCAAGGGGGGAACCGTAGGATAGGTGCCACATCGCCGCCCAACCTCAGGCAGAAACCCTGACACCTGGAACGACGGACGCATCTCGCAATGTCACCCAGTCGACGATGTCGCTCGCCGGTTCGAATTCGATGACCAGTTCCTGCAACAGAGCACGCGCCGAGGCGACTTCGCCATCGGCGATCAAGGCGTCCATTTGATCGAGTGCTGGCCGTAATTTCGACCAAGGAAGATAATGCTCGTTGGCCATCATGATCCGGGGATGCTCTGTCGGTCGCGGATCGTTTCCTATGAGCAATTCTTCGTACAGTTTTTCGCCCGGCCGCATCCCGACGGTGACGATTTCGATATCGCCATCTGAATGATCTTGATTCTTAACGGTAAGACCGCAAAGTTCTATCATATTGCGCGCAAGGTCATAGATGCGGACGGGTTCTCCCATGTCCAGCACGAATACCTCGCCACCCACGGCCATCGCGCTCGCCTGCACCACCAACTGCGCCGCTTCGGGGATGGTCATGAAATATCGGGTAACGTCTTGATGGGTCAAAGTGATAGGACCACCCTGACGAATTTGTTCGCGAAACAGCGGAACGACGGATCCACTTGATCCCAGTACGTTGCCGAACCTGACCATCGAAAAACAGGTGTCGGTCTGCTGGGCGGCCAGCCCCTGCAACACCAACTCGGCAAGCCTCTTGGTCGCGCCCATGACGTTGGTGGGACGAACCGCCTTGTCGGTGCTGACGAGCACGAAGTTTTTCACGCCCATCCGCAGGGCCGCTTCTGCGACACGCAGCGTCCCGATCACGTTATTGCGAATTCCCTCCAGCGGATTGTGCTCCACCAACGGCACATGTTTGTACGCGGCTGCATGGAACACCATCTCGGGTTTCCAAGTGCGCAGGATTTCGCTGATCCGAAAATCGTCCAATACCGATCCAAGCAGGGGTATGACCTCTACCTCGGACACCGAAGTCAGGTTGCGGTGAATTGCGTAGAGCGCAAACTCGTTGGCCTCGAGCAGCAGGATGCGTTCAGGCCCTAAAGCTATGATCTGACGACACAATTCGCTGCCGATGGAGCCCCCCGCTCCGGTCAGCAAGACCGTACGCCCAGCAACTTTGCGTCGAACGACACCCTCTTCGGGGCCGACGGGATCGCGACTGAGCAAGTCTTCGATCGTGAGTTCCCGCAGATCGCTCGCTTGGACGCGGCCATGGGCCAGATCCATCAGGCCCGGCAAGGTGCGTACGCTGATCGTCAGGCCGCGCAGATTATTAATGATCTCGTTGCGGCGCTTGCGCGATGCCGAAGGGAGCGCCAGCAGAACGTCGGTGACGCCTTTATCCTCGATCAGATGCGTCAGCCGGCTGGGCGAATAGACGGGCAATCCGTTAATCCGGGTTCCTCGAAGCGACGTATCGTCATCCAGAAAGCCGATTACCCTCGCTTCTCTGCTCGTGCTCATTGCAGCCGAGAGCTGGCGTCCGGACGAACCGGCACCGTAGATCAGCACCCGGCTGCGCAGGGCCGCTGCGGATCGGGGCTGCATATACCCGCCCAGCACATAGCTAACACCAATCCGTACCCCGCACATCGCAACGAAAAGCAACACGGGTTGAATGATGCCGACGGTACGCGGAACGTCGTCGAACGCATATGCGGTTATCAAGGTAACATAGCACAGGCCATAGGCCGTACAGGCCAATGCAATTGCCGGGACGACTTCGGTCCCGGCCCATCGAAACGCCATCCGGTACAGCCCGGCAACATAAAAGGCTGGCAAAGCAAGCAGGATGGACAACAACACGGCGACACTCGGCCGCCCCGCCAGTGAAACGAAATGCCCGAGCCGAAGGTAAAATGCTATCCAAACGGTCAATGCGCACAATACACAGTCGATCGCCGCGGCCATCCCCCGCTTAGATCGCCTCGGTAACGCCAGCAGGGGACGTGCAATTTTGACGAGCATCATAACTCCACTTGATACCCGACTGACCATATGCGGATATAGCCTTGGCTCCCGCCTTGATCCTTTGCCCGGCCATATGGACCTTGTAGCAAAGCTGGACGCTATCGAGGGAGCTTAGCCGCGCCGGTTTAGACCAACATCGCCCGACATGGAAGCTGCCGATCGCTATTGATCGCGCCGGATCGACGCCTTACAGCGCCGCCCTGCCTGCCCGCGGCGCCCCCTCGCGACCACCTCCCGCCCAAATATTTGACCAATGGGAATATTGTCCATGTTCGATGACAAGGTTCTTCTGATTACCGGCGGGACCGGATCTTTCGGCTCGACGGTGTTGCGGCGACTTATCAACGAGCCCTTTCGCGAAATACGTATTTTTTCACGCGACGAGAAGAAGCAGGAGGATCAGCGACTAAGCTATCGCGATCCCAGATTGCGCTATTACATTGGCGACGTGCGGGATCTGCGCGCGGTTGCGAGCGCGGTAAAGGGCGTCGACTACATCTTCCACGCGGCCGCATTGAAGCAGGTTCCGAGCTGCGAATTCCATCCAATGGAAGCGGTAAAAACCAACGTCATCGGAACCGACAACCTCCTGGAAGCAGCAATTGCGGCCGGCGTGTCGCGGGTCGTGTGCCTGTCCACCGACAAGGCGGTCTATCCGATCAATGCAATGGGTATATCCAAAGCTTTGATGGAAAAGGTCATGGTGGCCAAGTCCCGCCTGGCGCTCGGGACCAATACGATAATCTCCGGTACCCGCTATGGTAACGTTCTTGCATCGCGCGGTTCGGTAATACCGCTCTTCGTCGAGCAGATACGCAAGGGCGAGCCGCTGACGATAACCGACCCCACGATGACGCGGTTCGTCATGACGTTGATGGAGGCGGTCGATCTTGTCCTTTATGCCTTCATGCACGGGGAAAACGGCGATCTTTTCGTCCAGAAGGCACCCGCGGTGACGATAGAAGGCCTCGCACGCTCCGTTCTGGAGGTGATGGGCCGGCCGGACTACATGATGAAGATCATTGGCACGCGCCACGGCGAGAAGCTGTTCGAGACACTGCTCAGCCGCGAGGAGATGGCGATCGCGGAGGATCGTGGCGACTATTATCGCGTGCCGCCCGATAACCGTGACCTCAACTACGCACAGTTTGTCGAAGAGGGCGAGAAGGAGATCAGCGAGGCGCACGACTTCAACTCGCACAATACGCGCCGCCTCGATCAGGCTGAAATGAGCGCGATCCTGCGCCAGCTAGACTATATGCAGGCGGTGCTGCGCGGCGAGAACGGCGGGGGTGGCGAATGACCGGCACGATCGTCGTTACGGGGGCTGATGGCTTCATTGGCCGCAACCTCGTCTTGAGGCTCGGGGAGCTCGGCTATCGGACGATCCCGCTAACACGCACAGCGACATCCGCCGATTGGCATGCCGCGATGACCGAAGCCGAGGCCGTCGTGCATCTGGCGGGGGTCAATCGCCCGGAAAATTCTGCCGAATTCATGGAAGTCAACGCAGGCACCGCGGACCTGCTCGCCGACGCCGTCCGCGGCGCCGCGCGCCCGATCCGTATTGTCTACGCCTCGTCAGCCAAGGCGGTCCAGGAAAGCGACTATGGCCGCAGCAAAAAGGCGGGGGAGGATCGGCTGCTTGCGCTCGGCGACGAAACCGGTAGCCCGGTACATGTCTTCCGTTTGCCCAACGTGTTCGGCAAATGGGGACGACCGAATTACAATTCGGCTGTAGCGACTTTCTGCCACAACACCGCGCGCGGGCTGCCGATCGTCGTGCATGATCCGGCGGCTCCGCTTGATCTAGTCTATATCGACGATGTGGTCGCCGCCTTAGTCGAGGCGATCGAGGGCCACGCCAGCACTGGCTTCGTGACAATCGCTCCCGTCTATTCCACCAGCGTCGGCGAGGTCGCGGCCCTAATCGATGGATTCCGCACGGATCGCGACGCCAATCTGATCAGTGCAGTTGGCCAGGGCCTCGTTCGCGCACTCTACGCAACCTATGTCGCGACGCTGCCGCCTGCCGAATTTGCCTATCCCATCGTCAGTCACCGCGATAGCCGGGGTGCCTTTTCGGAAATGCTTAAGACGCGAAGTGCCGGGCAGTTCTCCTATTTCACCGCAGGTCCCGGCGTCACCCGCGGCGGCCACTATCATCACACCAAGACCGAAAAGTTCCTGATCGTTCACGGAGAGGCGCTGTTCCGCTTCCGCCACATGCTGACCGGCGAACGTCACGAGATCCGTACGTCAGGCATCAGCCCGGTGGTGGTCGAAACGGTGCCTGGCTGGGCGCATGACGTGACCAATATCGGCGAAAGCGACATGGTATCGCTGCTCTGGGCCAACGAGATGTTTGATCCCGCCCGGCCAGACACGATCGCCGCTCCCCTGTCCTAACCCGGCGGTCAAAAGTCCTTTAACGAAAGAACGCAGATGGCAAAGCGCGCACTCATCACCGGGATCACCGGCCAGGACGGTGCCTATCTAGCACAGTATCTGCTGTCCAAGAGTTATGAGGTTCATGGCGCAGTACGCCGTTCCTCGCATGGCGGCGTAGCCGATCATCGGCTCGAGTGGCTGGGCATTCGCGAGCAGGTCCGGCTTCATGACGCGAACATGCTTGACCTGGCGTCGCTGATCCGCTTGGTTCAAGAAATCCGTCCCAATGAATTGTACAATCTCGCCGCACAGTCATTTGTCGCCACTTCGTGGAATCAGCCCATTCTTACGGGTCAGATCACCGCGATCGGCGTCAGCCATGCGCTCGAGGCGATCCGGATTGCAAAGCCCGATACGCGCTTCTACCAGGCGTCATCATCGGAAATGTACGGACTCATCCAGCAGCCCGTACAGTCGGAGGACACCCCATTCTACCCGCGCTCGCCCTATGCGGTTGCCAAGCTCTATGGCCACTGGATCACGGTCAATTACCGCGAGAGCTTTGGAATGCATGCATCGTCAGGCATCCTGTTCAATCACGAGAGTCCCCTGCGTGGTCGCGAGTTCGTGACGCGCAAAGTCACCGACGGCGTGGCGCGCATCAAACTTGGTCTCGCCGATGAACTTCGTCTCGGAAATATCGACGCCAAGCGCGACTGGGGCCATGCGCGCGACTACGTTAAGGCCATGTGGCTGATGCTGCAGCAAGACGTGGCCGACGATTACGTCGTCGCAACAGGTACCACCACCACCGTACGCGACATGTGCGCGATCGCGTTCGAGCATGTGGGCCTTGATATCGATCGGCACCTCGTCATCGATCCTGAATTCTTCCGGCCGGCCGAGGTGGACGTATTGCTCGGCGATCCGGCCAAGGCGCGTCGCGTGCTCGGCTGGGAGCCGGAAACCTCGCTCGATGTCATGATCCGCGAGATGGTGGACGCCGATATGGCCCGGCTTTCGCAGCCAAGTCCGCCACCTGCTATCAGCATGCCGCTTTAGGATCCAAGATGGCAGATGCGCCGCTTTGGTTCCGCTCGGTACTCGTCACGGGGGCCGGGGGCTTTGTCGGATGTGCTTTGGTGCGGGCCCTCGCGCATAGGCTACCCGCCGATGCGCGACTGACCCTGTGCGGCCGTGCTCCCGATCGGAACGCGGATCCAGCCCTCGCAAACGCGACCTGGATGCCCATGGATGTGCGTGCGCCCGAAGAAGTCGGTGCGGTCATTGACATGGCACGTCCCGACCTGGTCATCCATCTGGCCGCGCTGTCATCGGTCGCCCAGTCGGGTGCTAAGGCGGCAGAAACGTGGGACGTCAATCTGGGCGGCTCGCTCACGCTTGCCCGTGCGCTCGTCGAACGTGCCGATCCTATCACGCTGCTCTTCGCCAGCAGCGCCGACGTATACGGGGACGCTTTCGTAAACGGTCCGGCCGACGAAGACTCGCCGCTACACCCCACCTCGCCTTACGGGCGCTCCAAAGCGGCTGCAGAGGCGATGCTTGCAGACGTGCTGCGAGCCGATGACCGGCTGATCGTGGTTCGCCCAAGCAACCATAGCGGTCCGGGCCAGGACGAACGCTTCGTGCTGCCGTCCTTCGCGGCACAGATCGCGCGCGCCGAGGCAGGAATTGGACCGCCGCGCATGCAGGTTGGCAATCTGTCCGCTGAGCGCGACTTCATGGATGTGCGCGACGTGGTCGACGCTTATCTGACGGTGCTGAGCAACTCATCCGCGCTGCCCTATCGTACCACCCTCAACGTTGCGAGCGGACAGCCGGTCGCGATAGGCGCTCTGCTCGACATGCTTCTTGCCCGTGCCAAGATACCGATTGCCATCGAAACGGATCCGGCAAGGATGCGCTCGTCGGACATTCCCCGTGCCGAACTGGCCACCCGACGACTGACCGCTTTGACCGATTGGCGGCCACGCCATGCGATCGCGAACACCCTTGCGACGGTGCTCGATGACGTCCGCGCCCGCATGCTGCGGCCATCCAACTCCGTGTCCGAGAGCTGCGACCGATGACCTTGCCTACCCCGCTCCCCCCCTTGCGCGTCGCGTTCGATCACTGGATTTTCACGGATCAGCCACGGGGTGGAATTTCTCGCGGTTTCGCGGGCATGATACCGCATATGCACGAGGTAGGCATCGTGCCCAAGGTTACAGCCCCACTGTACGTCGCCGACGCACTGCGCCGCGTTGACCGGCAAGATGTCTGGGGCATGCACCTGCCGTTCAGCCGCCCCAGCCAACTCGTTGCCAAGGCAATTGGACGTGCCACCAGCCGGCCTCTTGCCCGTCTGTTCTGTGCACAGGTCGTTCACGAAACCTATTACAGCGCACGACCGACAGCCCCTGCCGGCGTTCCCGTTGTGCTGACTGTCTACGACATGATCCACGAACTCTATCCCGAGCTGTTTCACGCCACGGACAGCACGTTGCGCAACAAGCCGATCGCATTGGCGCGCGCCGATCGGATCTTGTGCATTTCCGATCACACCCGGCGCGACCTGCTTCGCTTCTATCCCCAGGTCGCTGACAAGGCGATGACCGTGCTGTTCGGTTTCGACGCCAACTTCTCCACCGCGCCGGAAGGCCAGCGCGTGCATCCGCGCCCATTCATCCTCTATCTCGGCATCCGCCGCAGCTACAAGAACTTCGATGGATTGCTCGAAGCTTATGCTCAGTCGCAGTTGCCCTCCGAAGGGATCGACCTGATCTGCGTCGGCGACGGTCCGCTGCGTCCCTCCGAGGCAGCGCTCGCCGAACGGCTGGGCATTGGCGATCGGGTGATTCAGCGCGAGGCCGATGACGGTACGTTGCGCCGGCTTTATAGAGACGCCATTCTGTTCGCCTATCCCTCGCTGTACGAAGGCTTCGGCATCCCACCGCTCGAAGCAATGGCGGCGGGATGCCCGGTCGTGGCGGTGCGCGCAGCCTCGGTGCCGGAAGTCTGTGGCGACGCGGCCGAATATGGCGAGCCCGGCGATGTCGGCAGCTTGGCCGACGCGCTCGATCGAGTCGCCCTGTCCCCCACTCACGCCGACGCGCTGCGCAAAGCGGGACGCGAGCAGTCCGGACGCTTTTCCTGGCGCCGGTGCGCGCACGAAACGGCCGCGATTTATCGTACACTTGCCTGAGTCGGTTTGCTCGATCCCTACAGCGGAAAGTATCCAGATGAAGAAGCTCAAGGTCATGACCGTCGTCGGGACGCGGCCCGAGATCATCCGCCTGTCGCGCACCATGGTGCGGCTTGACGCCACGGTCGATCACGTAATTGTCCATACCGGCCAAAATTACGATTACGAGCTCAACGAGGTGTTCTTCCGCGACCTCGAACTGCGCCGGCCGGACCATTTCCTCGAGGTTGCGGGCGGCACTGCAGCGGAAACGATCGGTCGTGTCATCATCGAGGTCGATCGCGTGCTGGAGATCGAAAAGCCCGACGCCATGCTGATCCTTGGCGACACGAACAGCTGCATGGCCGTAATTCCCGCCAAGCGGCGCCGCATCCCCGTCTTCCATATGGAGGCAGGCAACCGATGCTTCGACCAGCGCGTCCCCGAGGAAATCAACCGCCGCATTGTCGACCACACCGCCGACATCAACCTGCCCTATTCGGATATTGCACGCGAATATCTGTTGGCCGAAGGCTTTCCTGCCGATCGCATCATCAAGACCGGCAGCCCGATGTTCGAGATCCTCGATCATTACCGCGCCAAGATAGAGGCGTCCGATGCGCTGTCCGAGATGGACGTGACGCGCCACGGCTATTTCCTGGTGAGCGCCCATCGTGAAGAGAATGTCGACACCGAACGCCAGTTGCGGCGCCTGCACGACGCGTTGAACGCGGTCGCGGGCGAGTATGGGCTTCCCATCCTCGTCAGCACGCACCCACGCACGCGAAAGCGGATCGAAGAAGTCGGGCTCGTCTTCGATCCGCTGGTCCGCTTGCTGAAGCCTTTCGGGTTCCTGGCCTACAACGCACTGCAACTCCATGCGCGCGCCGTCCTGTCGGACAGCGGCACGATCAGCGAAGAAAGCGCGATCCTCGGTTTTCCCGCATTGAACCTGCGCGAGGCGCACGAGCGGCCTGAGGCGATGGAAGAAGCAGCGGTCATCCTGACGGGGCTGGGCCGCGAACGTATCCTGCAGGGTCTAGCCATGCTGGGCGACCGGCCGCGCGAAACCGTGCGCACCATGCGCCCCGTTGCGGATTACGGGATGCCCAACGTGTCCGAAAAGATAGCGCGGATCATCCTCAGCTATACCGATTACGTCCGCCGTACGGTCTGGAAGGAGTATTGAGCTTCCATGTCAGGCGGTTCGATGTCTCACAGGCCCATCGCCACGGTCAACGGACGGCTTCACGGCGTGTTACGTTCCGGCCGGCCAGGGCGCCCGCTCCTGCTGTGCGTGCATGGTGGGGGATGCAGCGGCGACTATTTTGACATGCCCGGTTTCTCGGTCACCGCCATGGCATCGGAGCGCGGGATGGCCGTGTTGCGTATCGATCGTCCAGGTTATGGGGCCAGCCCCGCCCCGCATACCGACGCCCCCATCGACGAGGCAGCCGCCCTCCTGCCGGAACTTCTGGACGTCGCAAGGGCGGCGCTTGCCTACCCCGCAGGACCGCTCGTTGTCGTCGGTCATTCGATCGGGGCCGCAGTCGCACTTCGCTTCGCCGCGGATGGTCGCGTGCCGCTCGCCGGATTGGTCGTGTCGGGCCTCGGCGACCGGCCAAGTGCCGTGGCGCGCGACTGGCTCGCCAGACTTCAGCGTGGCGAGGTCGGTCACGAACCGTCAGGCGACTTCTTCTTCGGCCCGGAGGGCAGCTACACGTGGCGGGGATCCGCCGCGCTGCGCCGTGCCGGCCGACCTTGGCGGGCTGATGAGGTTTTCGAAATCATGGTCGATTGGCCGGACCGCTTTGCCGAGACTGCCGCACGGATACGCATACCCGTGTTCTTCCGGCTGGCCGAGCATGAACGCATCTGGTGCAACGATTCGCCCTCCCTCGACAGGATGGCCAGCGCGTTCCATGCCGCACCCGCAATCGATATGGGGATCCTTCCCGATGGCGGTCACCTCTATGAGATACATCGCCGCGGTCCAGACTTTGTCGCCGCCCTGCTCGACTTCGTCGAGCATGTTGGCTATCAGGAAAGCTAGAGCCTCACTTCTATTTGGAGCGATATACTTCCAGACTGCCGCAAAGGAAGCCCGATGCAACAGCGCACGGCCGCAATAACCATCTAACTTGGAACACAGATGCCTGATTTCACGGGACAGAGATAAATGCATCTGACGGTTTTAATCCGTGTATTCGCCATTGGTATTTTATGCCTGCTGATCCTCATGGACCTCGGATTGGGTATAGAAACGAGCTATTTCGGCGTAGTTCTCTGCGCCGCAATAAGCGTGTTGTTTTTTTATAAATATCGTTACACCTCTCTTGGCGCTATCCTTCTTTTTGTTAGCACATCAATATATTTCATCCCGTATCTCGCATTACATGTTGTCCGAGAGCCAATTCACATTGCTTGGTTTGCGTTGTTCAACTTAACTGGATTAGCAATGGTCATCGATAGTGGCCCTATTTTTCATAGTTGGGATGACGCAAAGCCAAAAAACCCTTTCGCAACACTTGGCTTCATGATCGTCGTCCTAGCCATTGGCGTTGCCGTTGTCGTACTTAGATCTGAAGATCCCTTTTCCGGTCCACTTTATCTGGCCTCATGGGGCTTGGCCCTCATCCCACTCGAACAGCTCCAGCGATCAGGTCGGAATTTTCGGTTCGCGTCGCTGGGAATCTTCCTACTATCGCTTGGCGTCTATGTGGCATTGGGATGGGAGGGCGGCGGCCGCATCGTTGTTGTCTCGCTAGCGCTGGCGCCACTTCTGCTGGCTGCCTATTATGGCGCATTCCGGATCAACGGTCTTTTTCTCGCTGGCGCGGGCATCATGCTCGTTTTCGTCGGGCGGGTCTTGCGGTTCGGATGGGGCAACGGTCTCGCCGGTGTTGCGGAAGACTCCGGTGCAACCCATATTCTACTTTCCAGTCAAATTTGGTCAAATAATGCGCACACTTATCCCGTTACTACTTTCCTAGAACAGTACGTCTTGTACTTTCTTAATTGGGTACCGCGAAATTTATGGGAAGATAAGCCTGTAAGCGTAAATTACTCTTTTGTGGATGTATATATTGGCAGAGTTGGATTGAGTGAAGACTTTTCGACGGCAGTAGGTTTTTTTGGTGAAGAAATATACTATTCGCCACGTTGGTGGTTTTTGCTAACCTCCATTGTTGTAATCACAACTTTAGCACTAAGGCGGGCAATAAAGAAAATTTCTGGAACCTTTATTGTTCCGATAATCATATTCGACGTATGGCTAGTAACTTTGTTCTGGGGCGGCATGGCATCTTTCGGAGCAAGAATTTGGTTTAGCCTGATACCGGCAATTGCCTACATTTTGATCCTGCGTCGACTTGATGGTTCACGTTATATCTTAGTTTCGTTGACAAAGAATACCGTCTGTGATTAGCGCATCCAAAGTCGAAAGAATCTTGATTCCGACGCCCTTCTTCTCCCCCGCTTACAAAGCTGGAGGCGCTTGCAAATCGCTGACCAATCTAGTTGAAGACTTGGGCAATCAAGTAAGTTTTGATGTCCACTGCCTGAACATAGATATCGATAGAACTTTGATTTGCTCACCTGGTTGTTGTCGCGATTTTGGACTCAGCAATGTAACATATCACGCGCCAGAAAGTTTTGGGTGGAGAATAGCCCAAAGTTATCTTCAAGGCGCAAAGCTACTCTATCTAAATAGTTTTTTTGCCCCCGCTTTTTCTTTGCGCTTTGCAGCAATGCGGCGCTGGAGGCGTGCCATGCCGATGCTTATAGCGCCGCGCGGCGAGTTGTTCGAGGACGCACTGGCAAGTAAGGCTCCTAAGAAACGTGCGGCAATTGCCGCAATTAGAGCGTCTGGTCTCTATGCAGATGCCGCATGGCAAGCATCAACTCCCGCTGAATATGAGGCCATCGAAAGAATGACGTTGCGCTTGGGTATCACTGCGCCGCAAATTTTCATCGCAAGCGATATTGCCAATGCCTCCCTCGTTGCACGTCGTGAAACAGCTTCAAAGATCACCCGCATCATATTTTTAGGTCGAATAGCACCCATAAAAAATCTTGACTTCGCTTTGCGTGCGGTCATTGAGATGAAAAACCCCTGTGTCTTTGACATCTACGGCCCGATCGAGGATGCCGCGCATTGGCAGGACTGTCTGCAACTTATCAAATCGGCGCCGGATCGGCATAAGATTGCTTATCGAGGTCCTGTAGCTCCGGATGCGGTTATCCCGACGCTGACAGACTACGATCTTTATTTCTTGCCTTCGAAATCCGAGAACTTTGGTCATTCTATCCAGGAGGCTCTGGCTGCTGGCCTTCCTGTTCTCATTAGCGATCGTACTCCTTGGCGCGATCTTGAGGCGGCTGGCGCCGGCTGGGACCTGCCACTTGATCAATCGACTTTCATCGCTGCGCTTGACCGGTTCGCGTCCCTTTCCCCGGCAACACGAAATGCAATGAGAGAGCACGCGCAAGCGACAGCGGACCGATTTTCCGCCGAAGACGCGATTGCCGCACATCGCCATATGTTCGGCACGCTCTTGAATGCCCGACCCTCGGGCTCCCAATGAGCAACTTTACTCCGCGCCTGCGCGCGATGGTGACGCTCATCGACCGTTACCGCGCCCTTGCCGCGGACACTGCAGTGGTGCTGCTTGTCCAATTGCTGTCGCGTGGCATGCTGAATGTCGTTACGATCCTTGCCGCGAACAAGCTGAGCGTTACCAGCTTCAGCAGTTACAATTATTACCTAGTGACCGTGACGTTGCTCGGATCGCTGACGGGGATGGGGTTGCCGGTGTCGGCAACCCGTGCAGCCGCGCTCGCCGGCGCTATCGATCGGCGGATCTATCAGGATCGCGCGGCGGCCATAGTCTGGGCGTTCGTTCTCGTGGCGGTGCTCGCGGCGGCAACGGGCCCGATCGTGCTCGATCATCTGCAAGCCGGCGGCATCCGGAGCGATGCGGGATTGTTGACGCTCGGTGCTTTTGCGTTCGCCCTGTGCGGCATCAGCCAATCGGCGCTTCAAGGCGCGGGCGCGTTTCGATCGACCTTGCTACCGGTGCTGGCAGGGTCTTGCGCGCTTCTCGTCGGCGTTCTGGTCGGCTGGGCGCAGCATAGCGAAACGCCGCTCATCATCGGGACCATCGCCTTCTATCTGCTGCCCGCGCTCGCGTATCTTGGATGGCTCAGCCGTCATCATTTCCTGGGTCGCGCAATCCTGAGCTGGCCGTCACGCGCCGCTTGGGCGGATATGGCGAGCATTGCACTGCCAAGCCTCGGTAACGCCTTGATCTTTACCGGCGTCAGCTGGTGGCTGTCGCACACGCTCCTTGCGCACGCCGCCACGCCTACGTCATTCCCCGAGTTCGTCATCGGCATGCAATGGTTTTCGCTGGCATTGTTCGTGCCGCTCGGATTGGGCCAAGCGATTTTCCCGCGTTATTTGCGCATGGCGGCGGGCGGCACGCTCACTGTTCACTCGATCCTACAGCCTGCGATCGGCTCGTTCCTGCTTGTCCTGGCAGTGGCACTGGCGGGCATGTTGTGCACGCCGCTCCTGTCGTTAATATACGGCACGCACTACGTTTTTTCGCCGCTGTTCGTGGGGGCGGTGTTGCTGGCCGCGGCGTTTTCGGCCCCTGCCAACATCTTGGGCCAGAGCGTGATCGCGGCTTATGGAGCGAGCGTGTGGCTGCGGATCTATCTTCTGTACCTTGTTATCGGTGCGGGCGTGCCGTTGCTGTTCCCGCCCACCACGCCGATCCAAACCGCGTTGATCCTATGTGGGGCTAATCTGGCTACGGCCTCCGCCGCACTTGCGACCATGCTGCTGCGGCGTGAGCGGCACACGGCGATTGAGGAGCATGTGGCATGAACGACACCATGGATCCGCTGCGTCGGGGCTTGGTGGTCGGCGCGCTTCTGTCTCCCGTGCTTGGAAACAACGCCGTGGCCGCGCAATCGATTGGGACGAGTGTCAATGCCATTTTGACGCTGCACGCCGGGAGCGGAACAGCGCGCGATGGCAGCGACGATCGCGCCTTCATGACCAGCTTTGCCCAGTTGTCGAACGCCCGCATCTCGCCCGCGGGTGCGCGCGACTGGGGTTTGGGAGCGATACGGTCGACGCGTGGCCGTTTCCGCTTTTCGGTGCTAGCGCCCAAGACTTCGGCGATTGGCTTCACCTGGACTGGCGAAGGCCGCTTTGCCACGTCAAACGAATTCAACCTGACTAACGGTGCCGCGCTGCGCCTTGGTCCCTATGTCGGTGTGTCGATCGCCGACATGAGCTTCGTGAACGCCGATGGCGACCGGATACGCCCCGAGGGTCAGCGTGGCGAGAGCAAGGCAATACTTCTCGAAGGTGCGGGCGGGGGCACGCTGCTGGCGCTGCGGGGGGTGACACTCGACGGCTTTCGCTATGGTATATTCGTGGGCGGTGCGGCCGACGAAAACGCCGACACCACGTTGATGGAACAGGTCGCGTTCGCCACCGACATCGGCTTCACGCCCGGCACCCATAAGCAAGCCATCGTCAATCTGATGCTCAATTGCGTATCCGACTGCTCCGAGGCGCTCATGCGCACCGCAGGCGGATCGGAAACGACGATTTTGGCACACAATGGCACGGTCGGCGAGGCACTGATCCAGTTTGAGAATGGCGCGGGCGGCGAGACTGCGCGAACCCGGATCGTCGATTCCAAGTTCGAATATCATCGCCCCGCCAGTGCTAGGATGCTCATCGATGCGCGTGCCAAGACGCGCCCCAACGAAGGCGGCAATGCGGTCTACTGGCGTGACAGTGCGATGGTAGGCGGGCTAGGCCGCCCGGCGGACTATGACGCGCACCCGATTATTGCGGTCAGCAACGACGCGTTCAAGCTGGACTTCCAGGGCGGCTATCTGCGCGGAAGCATCAGCTATGCCAGTAGCTATGTGGATCCGACCACGAGCTGCTCATTCCGTTATATGGAAGCCGCGCCGGTCCCTGAGCGGTTGCGGCTGACTGGAACAGGCACGCATCCGCTCATCGAATGGCGCAGCAACGGCAATGTGCCTGTCGACCAATATCGAGGCGGACAGGCGGGCATCCGCAGCATCGACGCGCAAAAAGCATTGCTTTGGCGTCCGACGGTGGGGGGCGTTCCCAACCGCTTTCTCGTGATGACGGGCATGGGCGCGCATCGTGACGATTTTGCCGGCCGTAAGGGCGCGGATATGACCGTCACGGGGCTTGCCCCCAACACCCATGTCTTCGGGGCAGCCGTGTTCATCGAGAACGCCAGCCCTGGCGACACCTTGGTGCAAGTATTTGCCGACGCTGCCCGCCACCAACCGATTGCCGAACTGAGGTTGCCGGGCGACGCTCGTGGCCTCCATCGGCTGCCGATGGCCGAGCGACACCTTCCTGACGGCCGGCTTCATGCACGGGTCACGCGCGGCGGTGCAGACGAATGGGCCGCCGGCGCGCTCGTCGTCTTCTACTTTCCCTATTTTGCCGATTTCTGAACCCGGCCTACCCGGCGGACAGTCGGCTCGGTATCGTCTGGACAGAGCCGCGCATCGCCGCCAATGGGCCATGCAGCGCAGGACGATTTCGGGAAGGCTGTCTTGATGAACAGGCGCAACGGCACGGTGCCCGCAAGGATAGCCGCTATCGCGACGCATCTGCCCGATACGGTACTGGACAACGACACGCTGGCGGCAGATTTTCCCTCTTGGCCTGCCGAGAAAATCCTGGAAAAAACGGGGATCCGCGAACGGCGCGTCGCGGCGGCGCAGGAAACCGCCCTCGATCTCGGCTGCGCCGCGGCAGCGAAGCTATTCGCCACGGGAACCGTCCGGCCCGATGAGGTGGATTTCCTGCTCTTCTGTACGCAGGCTCCGGACCACATCCTTCCTACGTCCGCCTGCATCATGCAGGACCGGCTGGGTCTGCCGCAGCAGATCGGCGCCTTGGATTTTAATCTCGGTTGCTCCGGCTACGTCTACGGGCTGTCACTGGCGGCCGGGTTGATCGCCGCGGGCGCGGCGCGGCGCGTTCTTTTGGTTACCGCCGACACCTATTCGAAGTATATTCATACCCGCGACAAGAGCGTCCGAACGCTATTCGGCGATGGCGCAGCAGCAACATTGGTTGAAGCCGCCCCGGATACCGGCTGCGAAATCGGGCCTTTCGTGTTTGGTACGGACGGATCCGGTGCCGAAAGTCTCATCGTCAAGGCCGGAGGTTTTCGCCATCCCCACAGTGCGGACACGCTTATTGAAACCGAAGACCGTTCCGGCAACATTCGAAGCGCTGATAATCTTTACATGGATGGCGGCGCCGTGATGTCGTTCACCCTGCGGGAGGTTCCCCGCGCCTTTCGGCAGCTGCTCGCCAAAAGCGATACAAATGTCGATGATTACGACCATATCGTTCTTCATCAAGCGAACAAATTTATGCTGGATGCCCTCCAGAAAAAACTTGACCTTACTGACGACAAAGTACCAAGGCGGTTCGAGGATATCGGTAACACCGTCTCCTCCACGATCCCGTTCGTTTTGGCTGGCCTATTGGAGGACGGCAAACTAGACGCCGGCACACGTATCATGGCGATCGGCTTCGGCGTGGGCCTTTCCTGGGCGGCCGTCACGATTGCGATGTAGGCAAGGGAGTGCGGAATGAGCGAGTTTTACGAGGGGCTAGCGGAAATCCTCGAGGTCGAACCCAGCAAATTAACTTCAGACCTAGCGCTGGACGAGGGCGTGTGGGATTCGCTGGCGATCGTCTCCACGATTGCCCTGATCGACGAAGTGTATGATCGCACGGTCAGTGCCGACGCTTTGTCCGAATGCCGCACCGTCGGCGAGATCGAAAAGCTGGTCGGCTCGGACAGCTGAACAAGAGCGAGGGCGACATGAAGAGCGGAACGGTTGCGCATATCCATGGCTCGCGGATTGCGGGTGTGGTTTCGTGCGTACCGCCTCGGGTAATCGACAACGATTACTTCACCGAGCGGTTCGGCGACAAGGTCGCGGACGTGGTCAAGATGACGGGCGTAAAATCCCGTCATTGGGTTGAGAACGGCGTTACCACTTCGGACCTGTGCGCGAGGGCGGCGGAAACTCTCTTTGAGCGCTTGCAGTGGGATCGCAGTTCCGTCGACGCCCTGATCTTCGTGTCGCAGACACCCGATTACCGCCTTCCAGCCACGGCCTGCCTTCTGCAGGACCGTTTGGGCCTGCGGCCCGGTATCATCGGCATCGACGTCTCGCTGGGCTGCTCCGGGTATATCCATGCCTTGTGGCTGGCATCGATGATGATCGGAACCGGGGCGGCCAAGCGCATCCTGCTTGCCGTGGGCGACACCAGTTCCATCATGAACGACCCCAATGATCGTTCCACGGCGTTGCTCTTCGGCGATGCCGGCACCGCCACCGCCGTCGAAGCCTCGGAAGAGACAGCCGACGCAACCTTCATTCTAGGTACGGACGGGTCGGGCGGCGAAAGCCTGATCGTTCCGAAGGGCGGCTTCCGCAGCTGCGCAGGGCACCCGAAGTTCGCCGATTTCCCGTCTGACATCCTATACATGGATGGCGGGGAGGTGTTCAATTTCACGTTGAAGGCCGTGCCGACGTTGATCACCGAAACGATCATGGCTTCCGGCATCGCACCGGAAGACTACGATCTGTTCCTGCTTCACCAGGCAAACACTTTTATGATCAAGCATCTTGCCAAGAAAGCCAAACTTCCGGCGGAAAAGGTGCCGATCAACATCGATCGGTTCGGCAACACCAGCAGCGCGACATTGCCGTTGCTCATGACCGATCTGGCAGCCGACACGCTCAAGGAACGCCGCTGCCGCATCGGGCTGTTCGGGTTCGGCGTCGGCTGGTCTTGGGGCGGGGCTTCGATGGACGTCGGCCCGCTGCAATGCGCCGAGACGGTGACACTGTGATTTTCGCTCCTGATTGCCTCGCCGGACGGCGCATCCTCGTGACCGGCGCCTCGTCCGGCCTCGGCCGCGAAGCGGCCGTTCAGATGTCGCGCTGCGGCGCGACGATCGTCCTCGCCGGCCGCAGCGAAACCCGCCTTGGTGAAACGCGCGAACGACTGACTGGCGACCATCACCAGATGGTCAGTGCCGACCTTTCCAACGCCGATACGGCCGATGCCATGGTCAAAACGACGGTCGCTGAAGGCGGGCCGCTCCACGGCGTATTCTATTCGGCGGGTGAAAGCGTGCTGGCTCCGGTTCGAACCACGAAAACCGCCCAGCTCGAGCAGGTCTTTGGTGCCGGCCTGTTCGGCGCCTTCGGCGTCGCACGCGCTCTCTCGCGAAAGGGTGCACTGGCGGATGGCGGCTCGCTGGCTTTCATGTCGTCGGTATCCGCCACGCGCGGACGACGCGGCATGGCTGCCTATTCGGCGACCAAAGCCGGTATCGGCGGCTTGGTCCGGTCGCTCGCCATCGAGCTTGCTCCCCGCGGCATTCGCGTCAACGCCATCGCCGCAGGCGCGGTGGTGACGGCGATGCATGACGAATTTGCCGAAACGGTCAGCGAAGAGATGGTCAACAACTATCAGGATCTTCACCTGCTGGGCTTCGGCCGTCCCGAAGATATCGGGTATGCCGCCGTTTTCCTGATGAGCGATGCGTCACGCTGGATCACGGGGCAGAACCTGCCGGTCGACGGCGGATATACCGCCAAATGATCATCACGCGATGAGCATGGTGCTGCCCGACGCGGCGATCGCCGGTGATATGAAGAACATGCCGGAGCCGGGGGAAACCGTGCCGCTGGCAAAAGCCGCTTACTATCGCGACGACTGGCTGACGACCGAGATAGGGCAATTGTTCGCGGGCGGTTGGCTATTCGTCGGCACGGCCGCAGAACTGGCGGAAAATAATAGCTTCGTTACGCTCGACCTTCCCGGCGTAGCGCTGGTGGTGCAGAATTTCAAAGGCGAGCTGCGCGCCTTCCAGAATATCTGCACGCATCGCTTCAACCGCATCCAGGTCGAAGAGCGCGGCCGTCGGCCGCTGATGTGCGGCTATCACGCATGGAATTTCGACAAGACCGGCTTTCCTTTTGGCCGCCCCAAGCGGGATCAATATCCCGCCGATACGCCCGAAACGCGCGAACGCCTGTGTCTGCCGCGTTATCGTGTCGAACGGTGCGGTGCCTTCGTCTTCGTAGACATGTCAGGCAGCGCACCTCCGCTCGCCGACTATCTGGGTGATGTCGCCGACGAGCTCGAGACGATCAGCGAAGCGATGGGTGAGGAAATCCGCTTCGCCTCGGTATCGCATGCAGCGAACTGGAAGCTGCTCGTCGAAAACGTGCTCGAATGCTATCACTGCGCGGCCGTCCATCCGGAGACGTTTATCGGTGGCCTCGGGATCGGACATCATCCGATCCGGGACGTGGCGGTAATCGGCGGCAATTCGAGCTGCCATTTCCCTCGCACGGAAATCAAGCGCGAGAATCTGCGCCGCAAGATCCTGTCGCATTTGGCTGAACGCACCTATGCGCATGAATCCTTCTTTCACATATACGTTTTTCCCAACCTGTTCATTTCATCCCAAGAGGGACTGACCTTCTATATCGGCCAAGCACTCCCCACAGATGCACGGCACACGATGCTGCGTACGCGCGTCTACGAGCCGAAGGTTGCGTTTTCACAGGGCGGGCGCTCCCGCCAGGACATGCTCAACCAGCAGAGCATCGAGATCGCCGCCCGCGTCATTGAAGAGGATCGCGCCGTTCTCGAGGCGGTGCAGCGCGGATTGGAAGTGTCGACCAAGCCGGGCGTCCTGGGAGCCGAGGAAGTCCGCATAGCCGCCTTCTTCGACCATTATCGCGAGCGCATGCCGGATCTTCCGTCAGTCTGAGCGACGACGCCCGGCGGGGAGCGCATTTGCCCCCCGCTCCGCTTTGTCATGCATCGCCCGTCTCGACGTCGCGCACGGCAGCCGCGCCCATCGTCTTCAGCGTCTTTGGCGGCGCAACATACACCGTATTGCCCGGCTTGACTGATCGGACCACGGTCGCGCCTGCGCCTATCAGCGCACCGTCACCCACCTTGATCCCTGGCAGCAACCGGGCGCCTGCACCTACGAATACATCGGCACCGACCGTCACATTGCCCGTCACGTCGCACAGCGAACTGAACGTCGTATAATCCCCGACGACGCTGTCATGCCCGACCCCCGAAAAATTGAGGATCGTGACAAAGTCTCCTACCCGGCTGTCGGGCATCAGCATCGTCTGCGGGCACATGACCACTCCCTCGCCCATCGTCGCAGTACGCACGACGGTCGTGCTCGGATGGATCACCCGGGCGAAATGCGCGCCCCGATCCTTGAGCAGCCTAGTTACGCGGCGCTTCACCGCGGGCTTGGCGATCGCCAACGCGAGCAGGTCCCCTTCCTCGGGTTGATAGTCCTGCACACTGCCAAGACGAGGCGCATACGCAGGCAGCGCGTCGGGCTTGTCATCTATGAATCCCGCCAAGGCCGGCAAGCTTCCCGCGGCAGCACAATCCTCGACCCAGCACATCAGTTCGCGGCCAAACCCGCCCCCGCCGACCACGATCACCCTGCCTGCCATCATCACTCTCCTGTATTGTCTGCTGATATTATGACCGCGCAGCCGCCTCGCGCATCAAGCGACGAAACTCGACGATCTTGTCCTCACCCGCGCATACGAAGCGTTCCGGCACGGGCGACCAGCTCGACGAAGGAATACGCGCGCAGATATCCGCGTCCTCCGTGAAAATCCGGTGATTGAGTTCGATCGAGGAAGCGAAGAATGCATTCATGGTGTCCGGAGGCAATTTCGAGGACAGCGCCCCGCCATAGAATCGACTGACGAACGCCGTCTCGCCCTGCCGGGACGTCGGGTAGAACTGTTGAAGAGAATATGAATATCCGAACGTCGATGTCAGGAACGTAAAGGGAAAAAGCTGGATGGCAATATAGCCATCCGGCTTGAATTCCACATCGAACAGACGACCCAGCGACTTGAGTTTTTTAATGGTTTTTTCGTCACCAAGTGCGGCACGCGACACATTATTGGAGCCGATGTACTCATCAACCGCAGGCTCGAGCTTCAAACGATTCAGGGTATCGTGATGGATCAATGCCACATGATACTGATCAAGCGCATTCTCCACCGCGATCTTCCAGTCACAGCGATAGGGATAGGCATTGAGATCGCGACGCATCCCGATGCTACGCGAGATCGACGCAACGATCTCCTCGACACCCGTTAGCTGATCCGAAATCGATTGGCTTGGGGCTTTGGAGATAAATAGAAAATCTCCAACCCAAGCGGTGGCATATCGATTGAGATTGGCCGTCGTCGGATCACAGTCGCGGAACGTTTCCTTTTGTGGGATGAAGAAACGTCCTTTGACGAAGGACCAGCCATGATAAGGGCACACCCAGCGCCGCTTACCGGCCATATCGTCGTAAATGCGCGCGCCGCGATGCGGACAACGATTGTCGAACACTATGATTTCGGCGCCGTCGTTAAAGGCGACCACTTCGTCGCCAAACACCTCCAATCGAAAATATTCCGAAGCGTTCGACAGTTCGGAGCGATGGCAAAACAGATGCCAGCTCTCCTCCCATAGACGTCGCTCCGTGGCGACATCCCAACCGATCGGAGTGACGGGACCGGCGACGGCATCTGAGACAGCGGACATGCAATTGCTATAAACGCCACCTGCCGTCAGGCAAGCTTCGCACCCGCCAAAAGACCGCGCCCTCGGCCATTCCGCACGCTATAGCGCGGCAATGCGCATCCTGATCGTCTCGCAATGGTTTCAGCCCGAACCGCATTTCAAGGGTCTCGCCTTCGCCAAGGCCCTCCAGGCGCGTGGCCATGATGTTGAGGTGCTGACCGGCTTCCCAAACTATCCGGGCGGCAAGGTCTATCCAGGCTATCGGATCAAGCCCTTCGCACGCGAGACGATGGACGGAATCGTGGTGACTCGTGGTTATCTTCATCCCAGCCACGACCGATCGACGCGGGGACGCATCGCGAACTACGTCTCGTTCGGATTATCGTCGATGATCCTCGCCTTCACGCTTCGCCGGCCTGATGTGGTCTATGTGTACACCCCTCCGATGACCGCCGCACTTGCGCCTGTCGCGTTGAAGTTGATGAGACGCGTTCCCTTCGTGTGCGACATTCAGGATCTGTGGCCTGATACGCTTGCAGCGACCGGAATGGTCGGTAATCGGCGAATTCTTCAGCTCGTTGGCTGGTGGACCAATTTCGCTCTCCGCCGTGCTGCCCGGATCGTCGTTCTGTCTGACGGATTCAAACGTCGCCTTGTCGAGCGCAATATTGCTGCTCCGATTGCCGTCGTTCCTAACTGGGCCCCGCCGGAGATCGCTGCTTTGGCGAAATCGGCGTCGCCGCCCACCGTTCGCGACGGTGAACCCTTCCGGATTCTGTTCGCGGGCAACATGGGAAAGGCGCAGGGGCTAGGCACGGTCATCGACGCTGCATGTCTGCTGAAGAAGCGGAGCGTAGATGCCGAATTTGTGATGATCGGTGGCGGTGTAGAGGTCGACCAATTACGCGAACGAGCGGAGGCACTTGCTCCAGGCGCCATCACCTTTTATCCGCCACGCCATCCTTCCCTCATGGGGGAGATGTTCGAGCAGGCGGATACACTGCTCGTCCATCTGCGTGACGATCCTCTGTTCGAGATTACCATTCCGTCGAAAATGCAGGCCTATCTTGCAATCGGTAAACCGATCCTGCTTGGTGTAAAAGGCGACGCTGCAACGATGCTCGCCCGCGCTGAAGCAGGGTTATCGTTCACGCCGGAGGATCCCGAGGCGTTGGCAAACACCATCATGACACTCATGTCGATGACAGCCGAGGATCGCGTCCGGATGGGAAAGTCCGGCGCACTATTTTATCAGGAGCAGCTGGCCTTCGACATTGGTGTTGCAGCGATCGAAGAACAACTGCGCTTGGCGACGACATCGGAACGCTGATGATCAAGCAATCTACTTGAGATAATAACTGCCGTCTATCTTCAGGTGACAGCCTCCCGATTCAGCGTCGCCTTACCGCTTATCAGTTGTTCCTTTCCCCAAGAACTCCGGCATCGTCGCCGCTTCGGCAGAATTGATATTCCTACGGCCGATCACCTGCATCAAGGTCGCCAGCAGGATTCGGAGGTCCAGACGCAGTGTGTGATTATCAACATACCAGACATCCAGCGCGAATTTTTCGTCCCAATCGATCGCGTTGCGGCCATTGATTTGCGCCCAGCCGGTCACGCCGGGCCGGACCGCATGGCGCCGGGCCTGCTCCGGTGTGTAACGGTCCAGATAGGCTATCAGCAGCGGGCGCGGCCCAACCAAGCTCATATCACCAACCAAGACATTCCAGAGTTCGGGCAGTTCGTCGAGACTGGTGGAACGCAGGAAGGTGCCGAAGCGTGGCAGGCGCTCGCTATCGGGCAACAACTCGCCATCTGGGCCCCGCGCATTGGTCATCGTGCGGAACTTGATCATTCCAAAAGGTCGGCCCTGCAATCCGGGCCGGCGCTGCCGGAAGAAGATAGGGCGCCCCAGACGGACGAGAACGGCAATGGCGGTGCCGGCAATCACCGGCGACAGCAGCAGCAGGGCGATCCCCGCTCCAACGATGTCGAAAGCGCGCTTCAACAAGCGATCAACGCCCTGCGAGATGGCGCACCAAGTCGGCCACGCGCATGACATCATCATGCGTCATGGCCGATCCCGAAGGCAGGCAAAGTCCGTGTTCGAAGGCCACCTGCGCAACGGCTCCGCCACGCCTCGGAGCCTCAGCGAAGACGGGCTGGAGATGCATCGGCTTCCACAAGGGACGGCTCTCGATATTTTCCGCCTCAAGCCCCAGGCGAATGCGTTCGCGGTCAGTCCCTGCCAGGGCAGGATGGATCCTTACGGTCGTCAGCCAGCGGTTGGCATGCATACCCTGAGGTTCGGGACTGAAGCTGAAACCGGGCAGATCGCCCAGCATCTCACGATACAAAGCATTGATGCGCCGACGCTGCCCAACCCGCTTTTCCAGAACCCGTAACTGCCCGACGCCAATGGCAGCGCAGACGTTGCTCAGCCGGTAGTTATATCCGTAGGTCGTATGCTCGTAATGAGGAGCGGCATCACGCGCCTGCGTGGACAGGAAGCGAGCCTGCTCGATCATGTCGGCACGATCGCTCGCCAGCGCCCCTCCCCCACTAGTGGTGATGATCTTGTTGCCGTTGAACGACAGGATCGCAAAATCGGCGGCCTTGCCGGCATGAACGCCGCCCCGTGTAGCGCCTACCGCCTCTGCAGCATCGCTAATCCAGACAAAGCCGTAGTCATCGGCCATGCGCCGCATGCGCGTTGCATCGATGACGTGCCCGTAAATATCCGTCGTAATGACGACCTTCGGCAAGCCGCCATTCGTGCGCGCCTGCCGCAGCTCTTGCTCCAGCAGGTCGAGGTCGAGGAGGAATTGCTCTCCTTCGATATCCAGGAAAACCGGTGTCGCATTTGCATAAAGGATCGGGGCGACCCCGCCGATGAACGTCATGGTCGAGCCCCAGACCTCATCGCCCGCCCCGATCCCCGACAAACGAAGCGCGAGATGCAACGCCGCGGTACCGCTGACCAGAGCGGCAACATGGCTGATGCCCGTCAGCGCTGCCAGATTCTCTTCGAACCGGGTCACCATTGGCCCGGTGGGCGCGATCCAGTTCGTGGCGAACACGTCCTGAACGAGCGGCAACTCGTCGCCGCCCATATGCGGAGCAGATAGAAACAGCCGATCTTGCACGCGGGTCACCACTTCCTGATAAAGGATATCACAACGCTAGTGCGTGCGTAGAGCGGATCGCGGGAGTGTCAACGAGGATGGCCCACGCCAATAGGGTTGAACGTTGCTCCGTCAAACGCCTCGATCTGGTAGATCGCGCAACAACATAGGCCTAAGCCGAACAGCAATACTGATGACGAACGGCCAAAACAACGTATTCGCAATATCTGAGAGCGTGTCTGCCCAGCGCATCCCGTAATTGAGGTAATCGAGTGTTTCATTGGCTCCTTCGGCGATAACCACCGCCCAAAAGGGAATGAATGTCGCCAACGATCGCCTTGATGCCGCTCGCGCGATTAACAACACAGCCAAACCGGCATGAAGATGGAGCAGGGAATCGGGTAGGCCAGTGCCATCTCCGATCCACAGGATAAACGAGTGATACAAGCCGGGAATGTCCATGCCTGGCTTCTTGCGTCATCGTTCGGCGAGCGCAACCATATTACCCGAAAAACGTGGAACGGGTTCGCGGACCTGCTGGATGTCAGCCAGAATTCCGGGTGATGTGTTGATTGGAGATCGATGCTCCCAAAAGCCGGGCAGTTCCGTGCTCGACGCGCGCGTCGGGGCATCCGTCAAACAATACTGGATGAATCAGCCCGTTTCAATACCATAACAGGCTCTAGGTAACGTGCTTCCCTGATACTCCGCCAGTTTGAGTTAGAGTCCAGCTTCGTGAGGATACGTGAACAAGACGAGGTCCAGTGAGGAGCAGATCATCGCGGTGCTGCTCGGTCTGGCAATGGGGGCGACCAACATGATCGGCTGGGCGCTTCTGCCGGCGCTGGCGCAGGGACTACGTGGTTATGGCGTCTACACCATGGCCTCCAAGCTCGCGCTGGGTGCGGCCTGTCTCGCGGTCGCGGACGGACTGGGACGCGTACCAACCTTCGCGCCTGAAATGTTTGCGGGTTTTGCCGTCTTGGTTGGGTCGCCTGCGCGGCTGCGGCGCTGCTGGCGGCGGTGTGCTTGACTTCGCTCCGACACGACATCTTGTCAGAGCTATGACTGGCATCACCGCGGGCGATTTCCCGAACCGTTTTCTGCTCACCGGTGGATGGCGCACCTCCAATCCCTAGCGTCATCCCCGTATCACTGTCCATCATTCACCCGCTCCCACCCCGATCGTGCAACGCACCGTCTTCTCCGCCCTGGCCGCCTGTTTGCGGCACGCCTTCAGCGTCTCCTGGTTGGCGACCGCCAGCCGGTTGCCCGCCAGCACGCCAGCGAACGCCGATGCGTCCCCTGCCCGCATGAGACGCTGCCCCGCATCCCACATCGGCATGCGTAGCGAGCGCGCCGCCATCCGCTCGGGCAGCAACCAGCTTGCCGGCATGCTCCGCGCGAGAGGACCGGCAAGGATCGCCCATAACACCATCCCTGCCACGATGCAGGCGAGCCCGACCCGGCACAACCGGCGCCGCTGATCGTCCGCCATGACATGCGAGTCCAGCTGACGACCGAGCTTCGTCGCAACCTCCTCGACCACCTGCCGGGCCGCGGCGATGGCACGGCGATCCTCGCTCCGCCCCGCGGTGCCGGCTTCAAGGATCTGGCGGTTCAGTTCTTCAGGCGTGAGCGCCAGCGCCGGACTCTTTACCAGCGCATCGACGCGCTGTGCGGTCGCGGTGATGTTGTTGGCGATGACGCCCAGCGTTTCAGAATAGTCCGGTGCGTCGCCGTTTCCGGCACGCTCGACCGCCAGCCGCTCGACGGCGCGGCGCAACAGCGTGATTTCGCCACGAAGATCCTCGAATGCCCGGGCCGCCTCGTCACCGCCGTCGCTCTCCGTCATCCGCCCCTCTCCCTTTCGCCCTTCCCATCATTCGTGCTGCGCTGCACAAAGTCATGCCTTTTAGGCATCGTCTCCTTAAAACTTGTCCGGCCGTCCCTCGGGCGGGCTTTTTCCGTCCGGCCATCACCGGTTGAAGCCCTGGTCCTGCTCCCGACTGCGCGCACGATCCATCTCGCGTTGTTGCATCTGTTCGGTCACCTGCTGCCGGTCGCGGTCCAGCCCCAGCTCGGGCGCCCTGCGTTGCAGTTCGCTGCGCAACGCCGGATCATGGCGCAACCCGTCGATCATCCCCGCCTGCTCCGTCGTAGCCCGGCCGCTGCCGTTCCCGGCTTCCAGCGCACGCCAGCGTTCCATGAACCGGCCGGCGCGCAAGCCCGGGTCGGCACGGACCCGCGCCTCCTCGGCCATCGCCCGGACAGCACCGCGGGTATTCCCGGCCGCGGCATCACGCACCAGCGTCGGATTGCGCTCGAATGCGGAGACGAGATCGCGGGTGCCCTGATCGCGCGCCTTGTCGAGTGCTTCGGCTGCGCGATCCATCGCGGTCATCTGGTGCGGCAGAACCGGCAACCCCTTGCGCTGCATCTCCGCCGCATCGACCGCGGCGCGCGCATAGCGCCGGATCGCCACGTCCTGATCGGGTCGGCTCATGCTTTCACGCGGAGAAGTCGGCTCGGCCTCCGGCGCCTCCGGCGCCTTCGGCCGGAACCCGGCGAACATGATCCTGGCCTTCGTCTCCACCGTCCGCATGATATCGCGCACCCGCTCGGGTAAGCGAATCTCGCGTCTGTCCGCGAAAGCACGAGCCGCTGCTTCAGGCTCGGCCGCATAGTCGGCTGCCATGTCCTTCGCCCGGTCGCGCGACAGCACCGCGGCGAGCTTCGTATCGTTGGCGAAGTCGTCGCGGCCATAGTGGAGTTGCACACCGTCGCGGTGCCGCGACAGCGCCACATAGGCGGCGTGCCGGTCCATCCCCGGCGTCGCCAGCACATGCGTGCGGTCGACCGTCACGCCCTGCGATTTGTGGATGGTGGCGGCATAGCCATGATCGACCGCGGCATAGTCCTTCAGATCGAACCCGATCTCGCGCCCGTCATCCAGCCGCACGCCCATCCGCTCCGGCGACACCCGCCTGACCGTGCCGAGCGTCCCGTTCTTCACCCCCATCGATCGCTCGTTGCGCAGGAACATGACCCGGTCGCCCGATGCGAACTGGCGGGTCCCACGCTCCGCCTGCACGGCCACGTTTTGCCCTAGCTCGTCCGACGTCCGCAGCCGTTCACGCGCCTCCTCGTTGAGCGACCGCACCTCGGCGTTGGTGTGGGTGAGGATGATGCGCGTCGCCCCCGGTTCGGCCTGGCGCTGCCGGTTCCAACCCTCCACCAGTCCGGCACGCGCCGCCTCGCGCGTGTCCGCGGGCACAACCATGCCCCGGTCACGATAGGCATCGATTGCCTCGTCGATGCGGCCTGTGGCCAACCAGCGTGTCGCGTCACGCTGCCAGTCCGTGCGCTGCCGGCGGATCTCGGTGATTTCCGCTGCCCCGTGGCGCTCGGACAGCGCACGAAACGCCGCCCCCGCCTCGATCGCCTGCAACTGCTCGGGGTCCCCCACCAGCACCACCTTGGCGCCGGCCCGCTCCGCGGCCGACAGCACCCGCTCCATCTGCCGCGTGCCGATCATCCCCGCCTCGTCGACCACCAACACATCCCTGGCACCAAGCTGCTCACGGTTCCGCGCCCATGCATGCTCGAGACTGGCGATGGTACGCGAGCCGATCCCCGACCCGCCCTCCAAATTCTCCGCGGCGATCCCCGACAGCGCGGCACCCCGCACCGTGTAGCCGGCATCCTCCCACGCCTCGCGCGCGACCCCCAACATCGCTGACTTACCCGTGCCGGCATAACCGATGACGGAAGCGAGGCCGTCGCGAGCGGTGATCCGCCCCAGCGCATCGCGCTGCTCCTGCGACAAAACGAGCCCTCGCCCCTCGGCCGCCTCCAGCGCGCGAACCACATGCCCGGCGCCCGTGAAGTGATCCCGCATGCCCGCAAGCCGGTCGGCCGCCCGCTCCAGCCGCGTCTCGGTCGCGATCATCTCCCGGCTCGTGAACCTCTCGTCGCCCCGCCCGTCCCGACCCAGCGCCACCAGCTCCGGCGACGCCTTCGTCGCCGCCATCACCCGGTCATACTGCTCCCGGCCGTCCGAATGCCGGAACGCAAACACCGCCAGATCGCGCGTCGTGAACGTCGCCTGGGTCCGCGTGATCGCGTCGAGCGCGATCGCAGGATCGGCGATGATCTTCTCGCCGTTCTCGCGGGCGATGCGGGCATGATCCTCGATTCGCTCAGCCTCCAATCCCTGCCCCGGCCGGCGCGACGCGGCCGGCCCGATCTTGTGCTGCGGCTCCAGCTCGATGCCCTGCGCCTCGTAACTGCGATGATCGATCCGACCCTCAAGCCCTAGCTCGGCCATGCGCTCGTTGACGTGCGCGCTCCATGCTTCACGCCAATCCTTCAACAACTCGGTGCTGTTCCAGTCCCGGTTCTTCTTCCCGAACCCTTCCGGTCCTACGTCGCGCATCGTCATCATCACATGCGCGTGCGGCTTGGGCGTGCCATCCTTCGCTTTGTCCCAATGCACGTTGAGGTCCGCGACCATGCCGCGATCGACAAACTGCTTCTTCACGAAATCGCGCGCGAGCTGGACGCCCTGCTTCTTGCTCATCTCGCGCGGGATCGAGAACTCCACCTCGCGCGCAAGCTGCGCGTCCTTGCGCTTCTCGCCTGCCTCCACCTCGTTCCACAAGGTCGTGCGGTCGTTTAAACGCTCCGGCGCGCCCTCCGGCAACATCACCTCGGAGTGGATGACGCCCGCCTTGTTCGAGAAATCGTGATCGCGGTTCAACCGGTCGTCGTGCAGATCGGACGCGGAGCGATAGGCGGCGCTCGCGACGGCGCTTGATCCGTTCGCGCGGCTCACAATTTTGGCAGAGAAATGGTAGATCGCCATAACGCTGTGCATCCTGCCTTACTCAGCGCACGTCGGCAACGACGTATAAGCGCGCACTCCCAATCTGCTCCGCATCTTCTGACTGACTTGGCGCTGCTTTCTGCTCGTTCCGGCTTTACCCTCATGTTGGGTGCGCTAAGATGCTCCTGACAGATGCGCGGAAAGGTGAAGGCAATGCGGAAGGTTCGCGATTACGATGCCGAACTAAAGGCGCTGGGTGACAAGGCCCGCTCGTTAAAGGCAAAGCGGGTCGAACAGCTCGGCCAGCTAGTAGCCGCGACCGGGGCTGATGCGCTCGATGCCGAGACCCTTGCCGGCGTACTGCTCGATGCGATCGGATCGAAGGATGCCAGCGCAAAGGAGGCATGGCGCGCGAAGGGCGCTGCCTTCTTTCAGCGGCGCAGGCGCAAAGGTGGCGGGGCTGCTGCATTTGACAGATCAGGCGCTGCGACTAAACCGAACGGCGACGTTGCGGACGGAAGCTGCGGAACGGCGAACGGATAGCAGAGGCTGGGTCGTGAAACGTCGCGAACGAACACGTCACCTGATCGAGCTGGGCGGGCTGGTCCAGAAAGCTGGCCTGATCGAGCTGACCGACGACGATCGCGCCACCCTTTACGGTGCGCTACTCGATCTCGCTGGGCGTGGTCGCGGCGACGATGCCGGCGACGTGCTGGCGCTATGGAAGCGACGCGGCAAACGGGCGTTCGACGCGGAAGCGGAAGGGAGCGAAGCGCAATGAGCGATTTCGATATTGAGACGATCCGCCGCCAAGTCCGCGCGATGGATTTCGCGCGCGGCACGCCGGCGGAAGTCGCCATGTGGCATGAGGACATGGCGGGCTCGCGCGCCAATCTCGTGATCGAAAACATGATTCCGTCGCCCAACGACGATGCGTTTTTCGCGATGATGCTGGACGAGGGCGTGCCCCCTCCCCTCGTCTCGCAAATCCTGCTCCAGCTGCTCGATCATCCTGACGCCGACCGGTTACTGCCCGTAACGCCGATAGCGGCGCGCTGATGCCCCGGCGACGCATCAGCCCGCTGTTCGCGGTCTTCATCGCCTTCGTGGTGCTGATGGCGAGCAACGCCTGGCTCAAGGGCATCTTCGGCTATGGCGAGATCGAGACCGACATTCCGTTCCTGCTGGCCGGCGCGATCCTATTCCTGGCCTGGCGGTTCAACCGGCGCGCCGCCAGCCAGCGCAATGATCTGCTCGGCTCCGCCCGCTTCGGCGACCGGGCTGACGTACGGAAGCTGGAAGCCAATGGGGATCTCTGATCGGCCGCTCGGCGAAGTCGAGGAAGCTGCTGCACTACGACGGCGCGGTGCATCTGCTGACGATGGCACCCACCCGCTCGGGCAAGGGCGTCGGCACGATCATCCCCAACCTGCTGCTGCTCGACCGCTCTGTGATCTGCATCGACCCCAAAGGCGAGAACGCGCGCGTAACCGCCCGTGCGCGTGCCACGAAAGGCAAAGTCTGGTGCCTCGATCCGTTCGGCGTGTCGGGTCAGCCTCCTGCCCGCTATAATCCGCTCGACCGGCTCGATTCCGCCAGCCTCGATCTCGCGGAAGATGCCAACACCCTCGCCGACGCGCCGGGACAGTCGGGCGAGGCCCACTGGAACGAGGAAGCCAAGGCGCTGATCGCCGGCCTGATCCTGCACACCGTCGTCCACAAACCCGCCGATCGCCGCGTGCTGGCAACGGTGCGCGACAAGCTGACGCTCGCCCCTGCCGGCTTTGCCGCGCTGCTGGCCGATATGCAGAACAGCGCCGGCGCTGGTGGCTTAATCACCCGCGCTGCCAACCGCCAGCTCGGCAAGTCTGATCGCGAAGCTGCCGGGTCTTCAGATCCT
>Ga0160428_1000468_pt1 | contig 45304 bp, 32 predicted proteins | sample SolpanmetagenomM_FD_108198 | JGI IMG/M metagenome (GOLD analysis project Ga0160428, IMG submission 108198) | Solar panel surface microbial communities from Lawrence Berkeley National Laboratory, California, USA - M | ecosystem: Engineered > Built environment > Solar panel > Unclassified ... | reverse complement strand
TCTTCGGCAGTGTCGGCGGTGAGGCCTTCCTGCACGCGCACGCCGTACTTTTTCAGGATTTCCTTGCCTTGATACTCGTGAATGTTCATCGGAGGGGGTAGGGGTGGAGTATTTTATTGGCGCTAAGGTAGGGCCGGGAGTAGTAATGGGTAATGAGTAATGGGTAATAATGAGCGTAAGCCCAGTGCAACCACCTTGCTAGTACCCCTTACCTAGTACCCATTGCCCATTATTTCTCCCAACGCCCGGGGTCCTTTCCACGTAGCTTTGCCCAGTTAACCCGTCTCCCCCTCTTTGTTTTGTTACAAGCCATCAACCTCCGCAAAAGCTACAACTCGCTGGAAGTGCTCAAGGGCATCGACCTCACCATTCAGCGGGCCGAGGTGGTGAGCATCGTGGGGTCGTCGGGGGCCGGCAAGAGCACGCTGCTGCACATTCTGGGCACGCTCGACGAGCCCGATTCGGGCGAAGTGCTCTTCGATGGGCAGTCCGTAACGAGCCTGGGCCGCACCTCGCTGGCCAAGTTTCGCAATCGCCACATCGGCTTCGTCTTTCAGTTTCACAACCTGCTGCCCGAGTTTACGGCCATCGAAAACGTGTGCCTGCCCGCCTTCCTGGCCGACCGCTCGGAGAAGGAAGTGCGGGTGCGCGCCCGCGAATTGCTGGGTCTGCTCAACCTCGACCACCGCGTTGACCACAAGCCCAGCGAAATGAGCGGTGGCGAGCAGCAGCGCGTGTCGGTGGCCCGCGCCCTCATCAACTCGCCCGAAATCATCTTTGCCGACGAGCCCAGCGGCAACCTCGACTCGCGCAACGCGCAGGAACTGCACGAGCTGTTTTTCTGGCTCCGCAAGGAGTTCGGCCAAACCTTCGTCATCGTAACCCACAACGACACGCTGGCCCAGATGGCCGACCGCCAGATTGTGATGCGCGACGGCCACATTCTGGAGGAGTAGGGCTAGCGGCCGTAAAGGCAAAGAATAAAAAAGAATGTCATGCTGAGCCTGCGAAGCATGACGTTCTTTTTAGGAGTGGGTCTAACGAAAAATGATGGCTAAGCCCGTTGGGAAATCGCCTTGCTAAAAATTAATTTTTTGCCCTTCTAAAACCCACTGATAATCAGCGTTAAATTTTACTAAAAAAATTGGTATTCGTGGCACCTTCTTTACCTGGCTAGGGTTTGATATTCGTACTACAGAACGATAACCGGCCGCTGGCCACCCTATCCCATGACTGAAGTAACTAAAACCCCGAAGGAAGCTACCGCCGCCAAGAAAGCCGCTCCCCGCGCGGAGAGTTATGACATCGCCAAATCGGACGAAACGTTCGACCTGGCGAAGGACTTGGCCAAGTTTATCAAAGACAACAAGCTTAGCACGCAGGTGCAGGGCAAAGAATTTGTGAACGTGGAGGGCTGGCAGTACGCCGGCTCGCGCCTGGGCATTGTGCCCATCGTGGAGCACGTCATCAACCTCAGCAACGACCAGGAAATTAAGTATCAGGCCAAAGTGACGCTCTTCGACCTGCGCCACCAGACGACCGTGGGTGCCGGTTTCGCCATCTGCTCGAACAAGGAGAGCGGCAAGAAATTCTACCAGGAGTTTGCCATTGCCAGCATGGCCCAGACCCGCGCCATCGGCAAGGCGTATCGCAATATCCTGGCCTGGATTATCCGCGCCGCCGGCTACGAGCCCACCCCGGCCGAAGAGATGGAGTATAGCGGCAACGTGCCCACGCCCGCCATCGCCCCGGCCGTAGTGGCCGAGCCCGCCCCCGTGATGCGCGCCGTGACTACCGCTCCCGCTGCGGAAGCCGTGGCGGCTGCCGCCGAAGCGCCCGTGGCCGTGCCCGTGCAATACGCCACGGCCAGCCAGAAGGAAGAGATTATTCGCCTGCTGAACCACCCGCTCATCACGCGCCAGGAAAAGACGAAGATGCTGCTCAACATCAACCGCCTCGACGAGGAGCGCGCTACCCAGGCCATCGCTAAGCTGCGCAAGGCCATTGAGGACCGCGAGGGCACGACGGCCGTAGCTGCCTAATTAACAAATAGTAACACAGTGTGTAAGCCCGGTGCCGTAAGGTGCCGGGCTTTTTTGCTATGGCGCGCAGCTTCCGCTTTGGGTGCAAGCACTGCGAGTAGGTGGCCCCAAGCAACTCTGAAGCAAGAGGCACGGGGCGCCAGTAGCGCGAAACGAAAGCTTCGCGCTACTGGCAGGCTGCCTAATTTTGCCAGATGCCCGCCGTTCCCCTCGCTGCCGACCCGCTCGCCTTGCTGCGCCAGTACTGGGGCCACCAGCAGTTTCGGCCGGGCCAGCAGGAAATAATCGAGGCGGTGCTGGCGGGGCACGATGTGCTGGCCCTGCTGCCCACCGGTGGCGGCAAAAGCGTGTGCTTCCAGGTGCCGGCGCTGGCGCGGCCGGGGCTATGCGTGGTGGTCACGCCGCTCATCGCCCTCATGCGCGACCAAGTGGAAAACCTGCGCAAGCGCGGCCTCAAGGCCGAGGCGGTGTACGCGGGCATGAGCCACCAGGAAATCGACCAGGCCCTCGATAACTGCGTGTATGGACGCGAGGTGAAGTTCTTGTACGTGAGCCCCGAGCGCTTGCTTACCGACCTGTTTCGGGCGCGGGTGGCGCGCATGAGCGTGGGGCTGCTGGCCATTGATGAGGCGCACTGCTTGTCGCAGTGGGGCTACGATTTTCGGCCGCCTTACCTGCGCATTGCTGAGTTGCGGGCGCTGCTGCCGCCCACGGTGCCCTGCATTGCCCTCACGGCCACGGCCACCGGGCAGGTGCGGCAGGACATCGTCGAAAAGCTGCTGTTCCGGCCCGGCTACGGCGTTTTTACCCAGAGCTTTGCCCGGCCCAAGCTCTCGTACTCGGTGCTGCAAACGGAGGATAAGCAGCGCCGCCTGCTCGAAGTGCTGCGCGGCGTGGGGCCCAGCAAAACGGGCATCGTGTACGCCCGCACCCGCCGCCAGGCCGAGGACACGGCCACTTGGCTGAGCCAACAAAAGCTGCCCGCCGCCGCCTACCACGCCGGCTTGCCCGCCGAGCAGCGCACCCGCATTCAGCAGGAGTGGCTGGCTGATAAAACGCGTATCATCGTGGCTACCAATGCCTTCGGGATGGGCATCGACAAGCCCGACGTGCGCGCCGTGGTGCACCTCGACGCACCCGCCACCCTGGAGGCCTACTACCAGGAGGCGGGCCGCGCCGGCCGCGACGGCCTCTACGCCTTCGCCGTGCTGCTCAGTGGCCCCGCCGATGCTGATGGCCTGCGCCGCCAGGCCACGCTGGCCCACCCGCCGCCCGACGTGGTGCGCCGCGTGTACCAGGCGCTGGCCAACTACTCGCGCACGGCCGTGGGCGGCGGCGAGTTGGTAGCGTTCGATTTCGACCTGGGTTTGTTTGCCGAAACCTACCGCCTCAAGGCCATCGATGCCCACCACGCCCTCAAGATGCTGGAGCAGCAGGGCTTTGTGCAGCTGACCGAGGCCGTGAACCAGCCGGCGCGGGTGCAGCTCATCAGCAACCAGCAGGATTTGTACCAGTTTCAGGTGGCCAATGCGCAGCACGACCAGCTTATCAAGGCGCTGCTGCGGCTGTACGGCGGCGAGCTGTTCGTGGCGTTTCAAGCCATTTCGGAGAGCGCGCTGGCCCGGCACCTGCGCCAGAGCACCGTGGACGTGACGCGCCAGTTGCGCTACCTGCACAGCACCGGCGTGCTGCACTACCAGCCCCGCCGCGAGCTGCCGCAGGCGCTCTTCCTCACGCCGCGCTACGACGCCGCCCAGCTGCCGCTCGATGAGCGCCGCCTGCGGGCCGCCAAGCAGCTCACCGAACACCAGACCACGGCCGTCATCGACTACGCGGCCGGCACCACGCGCTGCCGCCAGCAAACGCTGCTCGACTACTTTGCCGAGCCCGATGCGCCGGCTTGCGGCGTGTGCGATGTATGCCTAGCGCGCAAAAAAGCCCGGCAGGCGCCCGAAAGTGCCGCCGGGCTATCTGCCGGTTTGCTCGACTTGCTGGGCGCCGGGCCGCTGCTGCCCCGCCAGGTAGTGGCCCGCTACCCCGCCACCGAGGCCTCGGCCGTGACCACGGCCCTGCGCGCCCTGGTCGAGCTGGGCCAGCTGGCTTATCAGCCCGACGGCAAGCTGCGGTTGAAATGAGGAGTGAGGAATTTGGAATGAGGAGTTAGCAAGGAAAGATTGGCATGAATGCGCAGTTTTCTCCAAGTCATTCCCTGCTAACTCCTCATTCTAAATTCCTCATTCCAGCTTAATTAGCCTGATAGGCCATGATGCCGCCTTCCAGGTTGCGCACGTTGGTGAAGCCCTGCTGGGTGAGGAAGGCTTTGGCGGCCGAGGAGCGGGCGCCGCTCTTGCAGTGCACAATAATCTCCTGGTCCTTGAGGTCTTCCAAGTCGTCGAGCTGGGTGGGCAGGGTGCCGAGCGGGATGTTCTGGCTGCCGGGGATGCGGCTTTCCTCAAACTCCCAGGGCTCGCGCACGTCGAGGATGGTGGGTGTTTGGCCAGCTTGCTGGCGCGCTTTGAGTTCGGCGGGGGTGATGTCGGGCATGAGATTCTCGGAAGAAATAAGAGGAAAAGTGGCTTACTCCACCAGCAGGCGGCGGGTGGCAAGGCTGCCGTCGGGCAAAGTTAGCTGCACCAAGTACACGCCGCCGGGCAGCGTGGCGGGCAGGCGCAGGGTAGCCTGGCCGGCCTCGGCGGTGGGCTGCTGCCACACGGGGCGGCCCAGCACGTCGAGCACCGCCGCGCGCCGGAAGGCCGGCCCGCTCACCGCTACCGTGGTGCCGGTGGGGGCGGGGTTGGGGTAGAGCCCAAACCGGGCATTGACGGCCTGTTGCGCCTGGGTGGCCAGTACGCCGTTGTTCATCACGGCCCGCACCATCAGGGTGCCGGGCGTGGTGAGCGTGGGCTTCGACCAGGTATTCTGCGCGTTGTAAAAAAGTGTGGGCGCCGTGGAAATATCGTTCAGGTCGTAGCCGTAGGGTAAAAACTGCCCGCCCGAAGTTTGCCCGAACCCGATGTAGAACCGGCCCGATACGGCCACCGGCGTAGCAAACGGTATCTCAAAAAAGACCTGCCCCGCCGTGGGCAAGGGGTTGGGGATGGTCATGGTCTGGGTGGCGAGCGGCGTGGCGGCCGGTTGGCCGTTGTTGTCGGCCCACACGGCCACGGTCACCGAGCGGCTTTGAAAATTCTCGCCGCCCTGGGTCAGCGGAATATTGTTGAACACCGGCGCCAGCCGGATGGCCTTCACCTGGTCGTTTTTGGCCGCCGAAATGCCGTAGGCGTAGTAGCTCACCGGCCCGTTGTTGATGGCCGGCAGCCCCAGAAAAGCCTCCGCTGTGCCATCGTCGAAGGCGTAGTAATCGGCTAGGTCGAGGTCGCGGTACGTACTGTCGTTGGGCAGCGTGAGGGGGTTGGTTTCGTTGGTTTGCAGGGCCAGCGTGTAGCGGTAGCGCCGGGCCGTGGTGGCCGTGGGCAGCGGCGCCGTGCGCGCATCGCCCTGCACAGGCACCTGCCGCGCCCCGGCCAGCAGCGGCTGGCTGCCCGTGAGCCAGGTAGCCCCCCCAAAGCCGCCGCTCGTCAGCTCCTGCACCGTGCCCAGCCAGCTGATGGGCGTGGGGTTGCCGCTGGGCGTCAGGTTGTTGACGGTCGTGTTCATGGCCGGGTTCAGCACGCTGCTGCCGGCCGCCGCGTATTGCCAGGCCGGCATGGCGGTGTAGCTCTGGAGCGGGCTGTTGAGCGCCCGGCTGGTGGCGATGTCCTGGAAAATGGTGTCGTTGGCAGTTCGATTGCGGTTCAGGTACACGTAATCGACCCCGAAGGCATCGCGGCTCGACGCCTGGTTGCCCGCCGCCCGAAACCGGAACCGGAACCCGCTGTGGAAGTAGCCCGCCTGGCTCACCGCAAAAATCTGCTGCCGAAACTTCGTCGTCTTATTCGCCCCGTTGTAAGTCCAGATGGTATTCCAGCGCCCCACGTTGTCCAGAAATTCCAGCGTCAGGTACACGGGCGTGCTGCTGCCGTTGGCGGCCGGTGCCCCGGCCAGCGTGCCCGCCTGCCAGGCGTAGCTGAGGTACACATTAGCCCCCGCCGTGAGGCCCGACAAGTCGATGGGCTGCGAGGTAAGCGTATCGGTTTTGCTGTAAAACGACGCCGATACTGCGCTGTAGGGCTGGCCATTGGCCCGCAGGCCGTCGAGCGTGGCCGTGCCGCGCGTGAGTGGCTCGATGGCCAGGCGGTTGCTTACGTAGGCGCCGCCACCCACGTAGCGCCGCGTGGCCCCACTGCCATCGGGGTAGTCGAGGGCTGCACCTTGCCAGCGCAACGGGCTGGGCTGCCCATCGCGGGGCAAGGTAAAATCATCGAAAAAAGGCAGGGCCAGGGCCGCCGTGCGCTGCTGGGCAACGTTGGTGGCCGCCGGGCCAGCGGTAGCGGCCCGGCCAGGGTCGGCCAGCAGGGGCTGGGGCGTGAGTACGAGGGGCGTTTGCGCGTGGGCGGTAGCACCGAGCAGCAAGGCCGGCAACCCAAGTAAGCGGAGCAGTGGGTGCATAGAATAGACGGTTAAATAGGCCTGATTTGAGAGAACGCGGAAAACCCGCCGGGCAGTGCGGGCGGCACCAAAAAAGCAACCCGCCCCGCCGCCTGCTTTACAGCAGAACCGGCCGGAAAGGTTGCTTCTTCTAAGCGCGTTGGCGGCCCCAGGCTAGGGCGGCGGCCCGCCCGGGCGCCGCTACTCGGCCACCCACAAATCGACCAGCTGGCCCATGCGGATGGTGGCGCCCGGCGCGGCGGCTGGCCGCTGGCGCACCACGGTGCCGGGCGTTTGCCCGGTTTCGGCAGCTTGCTTGAAGACCTCGCCCACTTCTAGGTGCTGGCCGGCGAGCAGGGTGCGGGCCTCATCCTCGGGCATGTTGACGAGGTTGGGCACCTCAAATTCGGTGTTGCCCAGGCCGTCGCCCACTTCCAGGTCTACCTTGGTGCCCTTGGCAATGGCCGCGCCGGCTGCTATCTCCTTGCCGCCCACCAGCTGCTTGAGCACGGCGTTCTGGGCCACGTTGGGCACCAGCTTTATCTGGCCGATTTCGAGGTCGTAGCTCTTCAGGATGAGCTGCGCGTTTTTCACCGAGCCATCTGTGAGCTTGGGCATCTTGATGACCGGCGGGCGGCGCATGGCCACCGAGATGTAGATTTTGCGGTCCTGCTTCACCTTCTCACCCGGCGCGGGCTCCTGCGTAAGCACGGTCAGGGGCCGGGTGCCGGGGGCGTAGCTGCTGTCGTCCACGAAGTAAGCGAGGTTGCGCTCATCCAGGTAGTTCTCCAGCTCGGTCAGGCTCATGCCCGTCACCTTGGGTACCACGATGGTTTCGCCGTGGTGCGTGGTGATGGGCAGGTACACGTAGAAAAAGCCCAGTACCAGCGCGGCCCCCAGCGCCACAATGAGCGCTAGGTGCTTGAAGACGTCGAACCAGGTATCGGATTTAAAAAAGGACATAAAAGAGAAAGAACGGCTAACAAAGAACGTCATGCTGAGCTTGCCGAAGCATCTCTACCGCGCCGCTAGAGTCACTAACCTCACGGCGCGGTAGAGATGCTTCGGCAAGCTCAGCATGACGTTCGAATTTAATTAGTTATGGGTAAGCGCCTTCGCCGCCCGCGCCTTGCCAAAGTCCAGAATCCGGTCGATAAACTGGTAGGGCGTGTAGCCAGCCAGCGCCGTTTGGTGGAAAATGCAGGTCGCGGGCGTCATACCGGGCAGCGAATTGACTTCAATAATAAGCACTTCGATTTCGCCCGCCGGCCGCACGCGCACAAAGGCATCGATGCGAGCGTAGCCCTCGATATGCAAAATCTCGGCCACCTGGCGCAGTACCCGCTTCACCTCGTCGGAGATGCGCTGGCGCTCGGCCGGGTCCTGGGCGTAGCGGGCGGGGGTAATGTTCTGGCCTTCGCCGGCCAGAAATTTCTCCTCCAGACTCAGCACCTCGCCTGTGGCCAGGGCCTCGCTGGCCTCGAACACCTCGATTTGCAGCTGGCCTTTTTCGTCATAGGAGGTCAGTAAACCGCCCGTGATTTCCAAGAACTTAGCCGCGCCATCGGGGCCGATGAGGGTTTCCACCAGGAAGGCGTCCTTCTGCGGAAACTCCTCCTTGAAGCCCAGGTGCAGCACCTCGGCCGGGCCCACGAGCAGCGGCTCGTCGCGCCGGAAAATCTGCTCGCTGAAGGCGGCCAGCTCGGCGCGGTTCTTAATCTTTTTCACCGCCGACGAGCAGCCGTCGTCGGCTGGCTTGGCAATGAAGGGGTAGCCAAACTGATTTTCCAACTCCTGGTAGAAGCGCTCCGGGTCGGCGGCCCACTCCAGGCGCTGGGCCATGCGGTGGTCGGCCACGCGCAGGCCGGCTTCGCGCAGGCGGCGGTTGGTTTCAAACTTGTTGATGGTCACGGCCGAGCTGGCCGCGCCCGAGCCGTTGTAGGGCAGGCCGAATTTCTCCAATTGCTGCTGCAAGGCGCCGTCCTCGCCGGGCCGGCCGTGCAGGGCAATGAATACCTCATCGACCTTTTCGGCCAGTTCCTCGAACGAGATGCGGCGCGGCGCGGCCACCGGCTGCCCGGCGTAGGTGCCCGTGATGCCGCTGGCCTCCTGCCGGATGCGCGCCAGCACCGGGTGGCTGGCCTCGCCGGCCTCGGCGTGCTCGATTTTCTCGCGGATGTCATCCGCGTTATCCTTGAGCATCACGTTAATGGGTAGCTCGTAGAGGCGGAACTCCTCGCTATTACCGGCCAGGAACACCGGCACCGGCCGGTACTTCACCGAGGAAGAAAGCTTCTCGTAGATATTGCGCCCGCTCTCCACCGAAATGTGCCGCTCGGAGGAGTAGCCGCCCATAATCACGGCCACCCGGATGCGGTCGTCTTGCACCTGCTGGCGCGACTGAATCGCGGCGTCCAGCGTGGCCAGGGCCGCGCCGAGCTGCACGGGCTTCATCCCGTTGCGCCGCCGCGCATTCAGCGAGGTGCGGATGATGTAAGTCAGGAACTGGCTGGGGTTCAGCCCAATCTCGGCCGCCTGGTGGAAGAAGAATGAGGCCGGCAGCATCCCACTCGTGGTGTTCGGGTCGTTGAGGAAGATGGTGCCGTCGGCCTGAATGAAGCCATCCAAACGGGCATACACCTCGAAGCCGAAGGTGGCGAACATCTTCTGCGCCTCCTGCCGGATGCGCTCAATATCGGCCTCGGGCAGGTCGATGGGCGTCACCTTGCGGGCTAGCCCCGGCAGGTACTTGGCGCGGTAGTCGAAGACCTCGGTGCCTTTGACGATTTCGGTGGGGGGGAGGGCTAGCGGGGCGCCAAATTGGTCTTCAACAACAATACAACTGAACTCGCGGCCAGCTACGAATTGCTCGATTAATACCTGCGTTTCGCCGGTCAGGCTTGTAAATTGAATAAGCTTATCAGTGGTATCCTGGCTAAGGTTGTCAGCTTCAAAGTAGGCATTGATGAAGTTGTATAGTTGTTCAGGATGCTCCGCTATTTCATATTGAAAGCGCTCTTTTTGCCAAGAAGATATTTTTACTGGCAAGCCAATGCCTTCTTTAATATCAGCTAGCTGGCGAACCCAAGCCAACCGTCCCGCTTCATTCAATGCCTGCCATTCGGCAAAGCGAAGTGTGCGCTCGAAAAAGGCTCGCTCCAAAGCGAGTTCAAGTTGTTGAGGAATGGCCTCACGCACGATACTCACGCCAATACTGCTGCCTTGGTGCGGCGCTTTAACCACAAAGGGCAGTCCTAAATCTGCAACAAGTTCAGGTAAAAGCTCAGCCGCAGTTTCGTAGTCAAAGAGTTCCACCCGAAACTTCGGCGTCGGTAGCCCCGCCGCTTGCATCAGCTTCTTCTGCGCGATTTTGTCAATGCCAATGGCCGAGGGCAATATCCCCGAGCCCGAGTACGGGATACCCACCCACTCCAGCAGGCCCTGAATGGCGCCGTCCTCGCCGCCCGGGCCGTGCAGGGCTAGGAAGGCAAAATCCATGAGTTGGGGCAACTCGCTGGCCTCCACCTGGCGGCCGACGTGGCCGATAAGCTCGGTGAGGGCCGCGGGGCTTAGCTCGCCCAGGCTCTCGATGTAGACCTGCCAGGGGTGGCGGGTGGCGGGCACGGCGGCCACGGGCGGGTAAAAATCGCGGATGGTGCCCTTGTAGAGGTACTGCCAGTCGAGCAGGATGAAGTGCCCCTGGCTGTCCACAAAAATGGGGACGGGCTGAAACAGGCCCTTGTCCAGATTATCAAAAACGGTGCGCCCGCCGGCGAACGAAATCTCGCGCTCGCGCGAGGTGCCCCCAAAGAAAATGCCGATTCTCATCATACTGGGGGCAAAGGTACGGGCCGGAAGGTGGGGCGGTAAATGCTTACGTTTGTCATGGCGAGCGCAGCGAAGCCATCGCACCCGAACGACTGCCGGGCGCATTCGTATCGTTCTACTCAGGTCGTTCGGGGGCGATTGCTTCGCAGGCTCGCCATGACAACCGATTTTTTCACTTCTTCACCTTTATCCGTGAACACCCTCGCCAATTACAACTTCGCCGGCCACCGCGCCGTGACGCGCGTCGATTTCAACGTGCCGCTCGATAAGGACCTGCGCATCACCGACGACACCCGCATCCGGGCGGCCACGCCCACCATCGCCAAGATTTTGAACGACGGCGGCTCAGTGGTGCTGCTCTCGCACCTGGGCCGGCCCAAGGGCGGCTACGAAAAGAAATTTTCGCTCGAAAGCCTGCGCCAGCGCTTGCAGCAGGAGTACGGCCGCGAGGTAATATGGGGCGGCGACGTGCTGAGCGACGAGGCCCTGGCCGCCGCCCAGGCGCTCCAGCCCGGCCAGGTGCTGCTGCTCGACAACGTGCGCTTTCACCCCGAGGAGGAGGCCGGCAGCGAGGCTTTTGCCCAGCGCCTGGCCCAGCTCGGCGACGTGTACGTGAACGATGCCTTTGGCGCCGCGCACCGCCGCCACGCCTCCACGGCCGTGATGGCCCAGTACTTTGCCCCCGAAAACCGGGTGGGTGGCCTGCTGCTGCAAGGCGAGTTGGACAATGCCCAAAAGGTGCTCGACAACCCCATCCGGCCCTTCACCGCCATCATGGGCGGGGCCAAGATTTCCGATAAAATCCTGCTCATCGAAAAGCTGCTGGATAAGGTGGACAACCTGCTCATCGGCGGGGGCATGGCCTACACCTTTGCCGTGGCCCAGGGCGGCACGGTGGGCAGCTCGCTGCTCGAAGCCGACAAGGTAGACCTGGCCAAAAGCCTCATCGCCAAGGCCAAGGAGAAAGGCGTGAATCTGGTGCTGCCCGGCGACAGCCTTATCGCCGACAAGTTTGCCAACGACGCCAACGTGGACGTGGCCGCCAACGGCAGCATCCCGGTGGGCTGGATGGGCCTCGACCTGGGCCCCGTGGCCCGCGAGGAGTTTGCTGGCATCATTGAGGACTCCAAAACCATCCTCTGGAACGGCCCGATGGGCGTGTTTGAGATGAGCAACTTCTCGCTGGGCACCGAGTACGTGGCCCGCGCCATTGCCGAGGCCACCGAGGCGGGCGCCTACTCGCTCATCGGGGGCGGCGACTCGGCGGCGGCCGTGCAGCAGCTGGGCTTTGCCGACCGCGTGAGCTACATCAGCACCGGCGGCGGCGCGCTGCTGGAGTTTATGGAAGGCAAGGAGCTGCCCGGCGTGAAGGCGCTCGGCTAGTGCCGCAGCCGCTTCGCCTACTAAAAAACCTGACCGCTGGCCGGTCAGGTTTTTTTGTGGCGGGGCAACGGCGCCACGGCTTCGGGAGTATAGAGGGCATACCCTTTCTAAGCCTTTTCCATGACTACCCACGAAGTAGAATACGCCAAAATGGCCCGCCTCGCCTACCGCGAGCTTACCGACCAGCGCCCGCAGTGGGAGCAGCGCAGCCCCGCGATGGTAGCCGATTTTGAGCAGCTCAATAATTTCCTGCAAGCCGTAGAGGAAGTAGCCAGCCGCACCGGCGGCCAGGCCGGCCAGGGCGAGCCCAACGCCCGCGATGAGGCCGAGCACGCCGCCGAAGTGGCCGCCGGCCGCATCGTGCGCGGCCTGCGCGTGCTGCAACTCAGCGTGCCCAACCCGGCCCTGGCCGTGGCCGCCGGCTACACGCCTAGCTCGCTCAACCCGCTGCACGGCGAAGAGCTGCTGAATGCCCTCAACACTATTGCGGGGGCCGCCGCTACTGCCGCCCCGCTGCTGGCCAACGAAGGCGTGCGCGCCGACCACCTGCAAGCCCTCGACGACGCCATTGCCCGCTACACCCCCCTGGCTGCGCTCACCAACAGCAACGTGAAGCAGGGCGCGGCGATGGGCGAAACCGCCCGCCAGGTACTAAAGGGCCTGCGCGGCGTGCTGCACCGCCTCGATGCGCGCATCGACAACCTGCGCGACGACCTGCCCGGCCTGGCCCAGCGCTACGACGACGCCCGCCGCTCCGACAGCACGTACGTGGCCCAGAGCAGCGGCCCCGGCCCCCTCGAAGGCGGCGATGGCTCGGATGGTGGCATTGGCCGCGCGGCGGCCGGCAATGCCTTTGGCCCCGAGGCCGGCCCCGACCAGCAGTAAAAAGAATTGTTGCCCACTAAAAAGCCCCGTCTGCACGCGCAGGCGGGGCTTTTTTAGCGGGTAGGCGGGTTAGGCGGCTTTTTTCTCCAGGGCGCTCAGCAATTCGTCGGCAGCCTTTTCAATATCGGCGTAGCCTTGCTGGGCGGCGCGCTCCTTGGCGGCAAGTAGGCCGTCGCGGTGCACGGTCTTGAAGTCGCCGTAGGGAAACTTGTAGCGGCCTTTGCTTTCCTCGTTCTGGCTTTTGTCTTCGCCGAGGTGCCACTGGGCATACTCGTCGATTTCGTGCTTTTGGAGAAACGCGTTTTCCTGGGCCGTGCCGGGGTTGTGCTGGCCCCAGTGGCCCTCGTCGTGCTTGATTTTGCCGTGCTTAATCAAGTCTTTGGCAAACGTGACGGCAGCTTTATTAAGCGTGATGGACATGGTGGAAAAGGAAAAAGGTACCCACCCGATACGCGCCCGCCGGCCCCCCGGGTTATGGCCGGGCTTAGTTACGCGGGGCTACAGCTTGGAATCGGGGCCGGGCTTGGGGGCCGCCGGCGAGTCGTTGACGGTGTAGCCGTAGGCGCCCATTTCGCGCAGGCGGGCCTTGCCCAGGTTGCCTTGCAGGGTTTTGGAGCCGCGCTGCACCAGGGGCAGGGCCTCGGCCACCACGGCATCGCGCTGCTCATAGAGCATTTCGAGGCGCTTTTCGAGTTGCTTGGCTTCTTGGTGGGCGGCCAGGGCGGCGGGCACTTTGGCGGCCACGGCGCGCAGCTCGGTGGCCAGCTCACCCCCGATGAGGGCGTTGGCGCCGGCAGCCACGATGCCGTCGGCCACGGCCGTAGTGAGGGTGAGGACGCCCAGCGCATCGCGCACGTTGGGCAGGGGAATACGGGCTTGTGCCATAAAGTAGTTAGGGGTTGGAGAAAATGAATCCAGACCGGTTCAAATATACGTGGCGTTGCCAAGGTGAGCGCCTGCTGAACCGAGCGGCGCCCAGCGCCCCAGCAGGTGTGCCCCGTGCCCGACGGTATGCCTGCCACGCCCTGTCTAGTGCGAGGGGCGCATAAGGCTGTGTGCCCCTCGCGCAAAGTAATGCGCCCCTCGCACAGTCTTGTGCGCCCCATGCATAGCCTTATGCACCCCATGCACGGTCTTATGCGCCCCATGCACAACCTTGTGCGAGGGGCGCATAAGGCCGTGCATGGGGTGCATATGTACTGCTTGCCAAGCTATGTGAATGGGCACTAAAAAACGCCCGTTAGTGCCCGCCCAGGCACTAACGGGCGTTTGGCTATACCAGCACGCCGCGCTTAGTTCACGTAAGGCGCTTCCAGTTTCTGGCCCATGCTCTTGAAGCCCCGGCCAGGCAGGCGGCCGGTGAGGCGGGTGGCCAGGGCCTGGGCCTCGGGGGTGTCGAGCACGGCCAGCTCGTGCAGCCAGGCCAGGCGGCGCAGCTGCGGCTCGATGAGGCCCAGCGGGTTGATGGGCGCATACTCGCGGCGCAGGTAGGCTTTGGTGTGGCGCTCGGCCTCGGCCACGAAGGCGCGGAGCTGGCGGCGGTCGTGCGGGCGGTTGGCCAGCACCACGCGCAGGTGCGCCGTGTGCAGGATGGTTTGGTGCCACCAGTTTTGCCAGGCATACAGCAGCACCAGCCCGAGCCCTGCCAGGGCACTAAACACGTAGACCCAGAAATTATCGGGCAGGGCGCGCCCGCCGTGGTAGCCCGCGTCGAACTGGATGCGGGCGGCCGTGCCCACCAGCCACAGCAGGCAGGCGGCCAGCCAGCGCAGGCGCTTGCCCGGAAAGTGGCTGAGGTGCTCCAGCTGAATGGGCAGGACTTCCTCGTAAGGAATCTCGACGGCGAGGGCCACCTGCCCCTGGCCATCGCGCTGGCTCACAAACAGCCCGTCGGGGCGCAAGGCAAACTGCGTGGCGCGGGTCAGCTGGCGTTGCTGAAACTGCATAGTATCCGAAAGAGCCATAAAAACTACCCGGCCGCTACGCCCGCAAAAAGGCGAGCGGCGACGATGAAAAACACAAGATAAAGAGGACCACCATCAGCCAGCCCAGCACGCGGCGGCCGGGGCTGAGGGGCGTGTCGTCGGGCGCGGCCGGGTGGTACACCCCCGACACCCGCCCCAGCAGCAGCCCAAACAGCAGCCAGCCCGGCTGGCCCAGGGTGCCCGGCCAGTAGCTGGCCACGGCCAGCTGGCTCGCCCACACCACGGCGCCCACCGCCAGCCCCCAGCTGGCGCGCGGCAGCAGCTGCCAGAACACCAGCCCCAGGTACAGGGCGTAGGGCAGGCCGCCGTAGAGCCAGGTGTGCCAGCCGCTACGTACCGAGAACAAACCCAGCCCGGCATAAAAGATGAAGCTCACGAAGAACAGCGCCGACAGCCGCCCCGCCCGGCGTGGCCCCAGCAGCCCGTACAGGATATGGCCCCCGTCGAGCTGGCCGATGGGCAGCAGGTTGAGGGCTGTGAAGAACAGGCTGAACTCGCCAGCCACCAGCAGCGGGTAGCGCAGCAGCAGGTTGGGGGGCGGCAGGCGGTGCGGGTCGGCAAAGAGGTACTCCAGCCCGCGGTAGAGCAGCGGCTGGGCCAGCGTAAACTCGGGCGCCGGGTAGCGCGTGAGGCTGCGCGTGGTCACGAGCAGGTACTCGGCCTGGTCGGGCAGGTGGGTAAAGGCATACATGAGCAGCCCTACCGCCACCACGAGCCCCGCCAGCGGCCCGGCCAGCCCGATATCGAAAAACTCGCGCCGCGAAAATATCCGGTCGCGTATCCGAATGACGGCCCCGAACGTGCCCAGCCCAAACGGCATCGGGATAAAAAACGGCAGCGAGGTGCGCACCTTATTCCAGCGCGCCACGAAGTAGTGCCCAAACTCGTGCACCGCCAGCACCCCCAGAAAGGGGCCCGCGTAGAGCAGCCCCCAGCCCAGTTGGGCCAGGCGCTCGGCGGCGGGTAGGCCCAGCACGTCATAGGCCACGCCATCGGGCCCGCTGCGCACCAGCTGCACCCCCGCCAAAATGGTAGTAGCCAGCGTGAGCAAAAACAAGCCGATGTGCAGCGCATAGCGCCAGCCCGGCCGCAGGGGCGGCCGCTCATAGCGCCGAAACAGGCGGCTGGCCCAGGCCCGGCGAGCGGGCGCGGGCTCGGCCACCGCATCGGCGGGCCAGCTGAGCAGCGGCTCATCGGCCGGGGCTGGCTCAGGCAGCGGGGGTAGGGGCGGGGTACTCAGGGTATTCGCGGGGAAAGGCGCGCAGGGCTTCGGGCAGCGCAGTAGTGAGGGTGAGGGGCGGGGCCAGGTGCAGCACCCGCAGCCCCAGCCAGCGGGCCGTGGCAATGTGCTGCGGGCTGTCTTCAATGAATAACGTGTCGGCGGGCTGCCAGTTCATTTCGCGCAACGCGTGGCGGAATATCTCCTCGCCCGGCTTGCGCAGCCCCACCTCCTGCGAGTAAAACACGCGGTCGAGGCAATCGGCAATGCCGTTTTTCAGGCCGTATTGCTGGGCCAGCCGGCGGTTCACGGCGTCGATGTGCAGCGAATTGGTATTTGACAGCAAGGCCGTTTGGTGGCCTTGCCAGCGCAGCTCCGCGATGAGCGCCAGCCGCTCGGCGGGCACATCGAGCAGCAGCGCGCCCCAGGCCGCGTCGATTTCGGCATCGGTGCCATCCAGCTCATAGTGCGTGCGAAGCGCCGCCCGGAACTCAGCCGGCGAAATCTGACCGGTTTCTATCTGGTCAAACAGCTCGGCCTGGCCGGCTTGGCCAAACTCGACGGTGTGGCCGGCCCGGCTCAGGCGGCGCAGGGCGTCGGGGGTGCGGGCATAGTCAATGTCAATAATGACGCCGCCAAAATCAAAAAGCAGGTGGGGAAGCATACGCAAAGAAAGGCCCGCCTGAGAGCGGGCCGCCCGCAAAGGTCGGGCTCAACAGATGCCCGTTCCGCGGGCATTCCACACGCAACTTTCCCGGCGCTGGCGTAGCTTTACGGCGTCGGCAGCCCTCGGGTGCGGGCACCGGGCCTATAGCTCAATCGGTTAGAGCAGCTGACTCATAATCAGCAGGTCCTTGGTTCGATTCCAAGTGGGCCCACTGAAACCGCCTTTACAGCACTGTAAAGGCGGTTTTTTAGTTATTGCACCCAAAGATTACCACCGGCGCCGTGGTCAACGCGGCTGGCGAGCAGTGCCTCCAGGCAGCGCTGGCGGCCTCTTGGCGTAGTAGCGCCGGCCACGTAGCCTGGCAGGCGGTGGCGTAGGTTCTGCATTTCTCTATCCCACCCTTTCACTCCTTGCGCATGAAATCACTGGTTCTCCTGCTGGGCGCCTCGCTGCTGGCCTCGGCCGCCCTGGCCCAAACGAGCCCGCCCGCTACGCCGCAGTATCGCCCGGCCTACCATTTTACCCCGGCCGCGCACTGGATGAACGACCCCAACGGCATGGTGTATTACCAGGGCACCTACCACCTTTTTTTTCAGTACTACCCTGGCGGCATGGTGTGGGGGCCCATGCACTGGGGCCACGCCACCAGCCCCGACATGGTGGCCTGGCAGGAGCAGCCCATTGCCCTTTTTCCCGATAGCCTGGGCTACATCTTTTCGGGCTCGGCGGTGGTCGATGCGCGCAATACCGCCGGCTTCGGCCACGCGGGCCAGGTGCCGCTGGTGGCCATTTTTACTTACCATAACCCCAAGCTGGAAAAAACCGACCCCGCGCACAGCCAAAGCCAGGGCCTAGCCTACAGCCTCGACGCGGGCAAAACCTGGACGAAATACGCGGGCAACCCCGTGCTGAAAAGCCCCGGCATCGTGGACTTTCGCGACCCCAAGGTGAGCTGGAATGCGCTGACAAGCAAGTGGCTGATGACGCTGGCCACCAAGGACCGCATCACGTTCTACTCCTCACCCAACCTCAAGGACTGGACCAAGGAAAGCGAGTTTGGCGCGAAGCTGGGCGCCCACGGCGGCGTGTGGGAGTGCCCCGACCTGTTTCCGCTCACCCTGAACGGCAAAACGTACTGGGTGCTGCTCGTAAACCTGAACCCCGGCGGCCCCAACGGCGGCTCGGCCACCCAGTATTTTGTGGGCACTTTCGACGGCCATACCTTCAAGCCGTTGAATGATAAGACGAAGTGGGCCGACTATGGCCCCGACGAGTATGCTGGCGTGACCTGGGAAAATGCCGGCCCGCGCCGCCTGTTTCTGGGCTGGATGAGCAACTGGGAATACGCCAACCAAGTGCCTACCTCGCCCTGGCGCAGCGCCATGACCATCCCGCGCGAGCTGGGCCTGCGCCAGGAAGGCTCGGAAATCTACCTCACCTCGCAGCCCGCCCGCGAGCTTGCCCACTTGGCTGCCGCGCCCGTCGCACTCCGCACCGTGGCTGTGCAGGCGCCCGTAGACCTCACTGGCCGCCTCCACAGCACCTCGGGCAAATACAAGCTGACGCTGAGCACCCAGCAGTTGCGCAGCTTTGAGCTGGTGCTGGGCAATGCGGCCGGCGAAGAGCTACTGGTCGGCTACGACGCGGTGGCCCGGCAGTATTTCATCGACCGCAGCAAGGCCGGTCAAACGGGCTTCAGCCCCAAGTTCGTGGGCCGCAGCACGGCGCCCCGCCTCACTACTGCCCCCGGTGCCGACCTCACGCTGTACGTTGACGCGACTTCGGTCGAGGTGTTTGCCGACCACGGCCTGACGGCCATGACCGGAATCTTCTTCCCAGCCCAGCCGCTCACGCAGGTGCGCCTGCACGCTCCCCAGCCCCTCACCTTTACCCAAATCAGCCGGGCCGCGCTGGCGCCGGCCCACTAGGCGGCTCGCTGCCGCCGGCTACTTTTGAAAATATCCCGTAGGCGACCGGGCAAGCATTGCGGGGCTTCTGAGATAGCCAACACCTTGCCTGCTAAAGCACAAGCAGGAAAACAATGGCCGGCCAACGGCAGCTCCCAAGTGCCCTACGCAAGCGTAATTTCAGGTGTTGCCGGTCAGCTTTGTACGAATAGCCATTGCCCGGCCGTTGTGCTGCGCCGGTGGCTACCCGAAATTACGCCCGGCTTTCCCCATCACCTGCCCAAATCTCATTCATTATGAAGCTATTACTACTCAACTTGGTTTCTGTGTGTAGTAAGTATCTGTTGAATGAAGCAACTGGAAAAAATTGATGTATTGAGAGGCGTTGCCATTCTACTAGTGTTCGGGTTTCACAGCCTGATAGGGATTTTTGGCGATTTTGAGATTGGGACTTACAGCGGGTTTTGGTACGACTCCAGCCACACGAGCCCGGGCCAGCTCGCGCTGAACCTGAACCCAGTGGGCCTGGGGCACGTGGGAGTAAAGCTTTTTTTGATAATATCCGGCTTCCTCATTCATTGGGGCTACCTGCGGGGCGGTGGCCAGTTTGAGCCCGCTAAGTTTTACAACAAGCGCTTTTGGCGCATCTATCCGCCCTACCTGGTTGCGCTGCTGCTTTTTGCCGTGACGCTGGGCACGGCGGGGGGGACGCTCAGCCTGCTCACGCACCTGACGCTGACTCACAATTTCTTTAAGAGTACCAATTTCAGCATTAACCCGTCGTTCTGGTCGCTGGCGCTGGAAATGCAGCTCTACCTCATTTATCCGCTTTACTTGGTGCTTTACAAGCGCCTGGGGCTCCAAAACTCGGTGCTTATTGTGGGCCTGGTAGCGCTGGCCGCCATTGAGGTGCAGCTGGCCACGGGCGTGCGCACCGATACTTCCATTTTCAAAATGTGGTTTGTGTGGGTGCTGGGCGCTTACCTGGGAGAGAATTATTTTCACAAGCGCCGCCTCTACACCGGCAAAGGCATTTACTTGGCGCTGGGCTACGTGGTCTATATTTTACTTTCGGCCACCGTTCTCTCGCCCTACGTGGGCGATGTGCTGTTCAGCGTGCTGGCCATCCACGCCATCGACTGGTATCTGCATACGGAAAACGCCTTCCCGTTTTTCCCCAAGAAGGTAGCTAACTGGCTGGCTGTTATCGGAGTGTATAGCTATAGCATCTACCTGTTTCACCAGCCGTTTTTGAAAAAGCTCATTCAGTTTTTCAGCTTTGGCTTTGCCAGCAAGCTATGGTGTCTGCTAGGTACGGGGCTGGCGTTCGGAGTGATTTTCGGGGTGGCCTACCTGTCTTATCAAGTGTTGGAGTTAGACTCTATTAAGTATGGCAACCGGTTTTTTGAAAACTTTCTGGCTCGCTATTCCAACAAAAAGACCAGCGACTGAGCCGGCCGCCGCACCTGCTGGGGTCGCGGCAAACTTCTAGCAGGCGAGCGGTGTTAAGGCCGATATTTACCGGCGCGGCCCGCCAACGTTTAGCAGCGGCCCGCGTATTTATCTACTCGTCATACCTTTGCCTTATGGAAGTTGCTAGCTACACCCTGGCCGAAGCCACCACGGCGGCCCCCTACCTCGATTACGGCCGTTGCGTTGATGCCGATAATCGCCCCGCCAACCACCAGGGCAACTGGCCCACGGTGGGCGAAGTGTATCCCGTGCGCGTAGTTGAGAGCCGCCTCGAAGGCATTCCGCTCGTGCACGTGCTCACCTTCGACGGCCCGGCGCCCTACTACAACGCCTTTGCGCCGCACCGCTTCGAGCTTACGCACCGCATTTACCTGAATTAAGCAGTGCCGCCCCCAGTTTTTAAAGCAGAAAAAATGCAGAAAGGCCTGACTACAATGCGTAGTCAGGCCTTTCTGCATTTTTTAAAAAGTCAAGCTTATTGCGCTGCGCTGGCCGTCGTCGAGTCGCCATCCAGCGTGTCGTGGTAACCCAGGCCATTGATGGTGAAGGTGATAGAGGTGGTGCGGCGAATTTCGCGGGCCTCGCAGGTGAGCTTGAGGTAGGCGGCCCCCGTGTAGGGGGCCGCGCCGGTGGTGCGGGCGCTACCGACGGGCTGCTGGCCGGGCTTGCACACGGCATCGCGCAGGGCCTTGGCCATGAGCTTAGTTCGGCGGTCGGCCGCATTCAGCTGATATACCTGAATGGCTGCCACCTGGGGGCAGCCACCTTCCTGCACGGTCGTCCAGTCGATTTCGACCGGCACGGCCACCTTCTTGGTTTCGCCCACCAGCATGGTGCCGGTGTAGGTGTGGGCGTAAGTGCGCGCCCCGGCCGGCTTGGCAAAAGTGGTGTCGAAGCGTAGTACTTTGCTTTCGGCAGGGCCGCTGGCCGACGGGCGGCTTTGCACGCCGGTGTTGGCTTCGCGGCATGAGGCCAGCGTGGCCGCAGCCGCCACTACCATAAATATCTTTTTCATAGGGCAATAAGCAAAAGCTGCCCAAAGCAGCCGGCTTCAAAGGTAACGGACGTTTTACGCAAGCGCGGCGATAAAAGCTGCCGGCCTGCCCGGGTGGGTAGGCCAGTGGCCAGCGGGCCCGCCCGCCTACGGCCGCTGCCGCCGGTGGGTTGCCGGCTGCCCGGTCCGGTTTTGTTTGCCGGTCCCACCGCTGCCCGGTGCCCCCGCCAGGTCAGCGCGGGTGAGCTAAGCAAATGCGCCCGCTACCCCTGCCTGCTACGGGGCTGGCCGCCGCTGGGTGAGCGCCGCCTGAATGCGCCGGTGCCGGTAGCCACCCTAGTATTCGCTGGCCTCGGGGTTGAGGGCGAACTGGCCCCGAAAATCTTTTGCCCGGCAGGCAGTAGGAGAGGGAGTAGCCGCTTTAAGCGGCGCTGGGCACCCGTACCGTAAACGTGGACCCCACGCCCAACTCGCTCTGCACCGTGAGCGTGCCGCCGCCGTTCTCCACCATGCGCTTCACCATGTAAAGCCCTACGCCCGAGCCGGGTACGTGGTTGTGCAGGCGCCGAAACATGCGAAATAGCTGCCCCTGCTGCTGCTCGCTCAGGCCGAGGCCATTGTCCTGCACTTCGAGCACCACCTGGCCGGGTACGCAGTAGCAGCGCAGCTGCACCAGGGGCGGCCGGTCGGGGGCGCGGTACTTCACGGCGTTGCTGAGCAGGTTGTACACGATGCTGCGCAGGTGCTTGGCCGAGAACCGGATGGCCGGGCAGCCTGCCAGGTCGAGGGCCAGGGTGGCGCCGGCGGCCGTTAGCTCAGGCAGGATGTCGAGGCGCACCGCCTCTACCAGGGCGGGCAGGTCCACCGCTTCCAGGGGCTGGCCCTGCTCTTGTTGCAGGCGCGAAATATCCGTCAGGTGGCCCAGCGTTTGCTGAAAGCGGCCCACGGCGCTGGCCATCATATCGAGCAGGCGCGGCACCAGTGAGTCGGCAAACGCATTGGGGGGCAAGTGCTCGCGCAGGGCCGTGAGCAGGCCCTCGATATTGGTGATGGGCGATTTCAGGTCGTGCGAAGCCGAGTAGACAAACGTATCCAGGTCGGTGTTGGTGCGCGTGAGCTGCTTATTGAGGGCTTCCACCTGCTGGCGGGCCCGCACCTGGGCCGTGACCTCCGTGCCGATAGCAATCAGCCCCGTTACGGCCTGGTACTCATCGCGCAGGGGCTGAAACACAAAGTTGACGTAGGCCTGCGTGGGCTGGCCGGTGTGCGCCCGGTCGAGCTGCACGGGCGCCTCGGTGATGCTAACGGACTGGCCGGTGCGCAGCACCTCGCCCAAAAGCTGCTCGAAGCCCTGACCGGCCGTATCGGGCAGGGCTTCGAAGAAGGGCCGGCCCAGCACCTGCTCGGGCAGCCGGCCCCAGAAGGCGGCCACCGCCGCATTGGCCAGCTCTACCACCAGGGCCGGCCCCCGCATGATGGCAATGGCCACCGGCGCCTGCTCAAAAATGCGCTGGAGCTCGGCCTGCCGGGCATCGCGCTGCTGGCGGGCCAGCACCTGCTCCGTCACATCGTACACGAAGGCCGCCACGCCGGCAATGCGGCCCTGCTCGTAGTAGGCCTGGTACGCGAAGGTGACGTAGCGCGGGCTGCCGGGCTGAAGCTCGGCCAGCGGCAAGTCCAGCACCACCTGGCTCTTACCGGTGGCATACACCTTGTCGAGCAGCGCCACCAGGCCAGCCAGCTTCACGCGCGGATACACGTCCGCAATGGTGTGACCTTGCAGCGGCCCGGTCCATTCCTCGGGCGGAAATAATGCCTGGAAAGCCGGGTTGAAGTAGTCGATGCGGTGGTCGGGCTCACGCAGCAGCACGATGGCCGTGGGCGCCTGCTCAAATATCTGGTACAGGTCCTGGCGCTGCTGGGCCTGGCGCTGGGCTACGGCCAGCATGGCCGCTTGCAGCGTATCGGCCTGCTTGCGGGCCTGCACGCGCTCCGTGACATCGACGATAAATGCCAGGATGCCCTGCGGCTGCTGCCGGCCATCGAAGAGGGGCTGATAGATAAAATCCAGGTAGCGCTGCTGAGGCTGGCCGGTGGCGGGGTTGTGCAGCAGGAGCAGCGTTTCGGTACCCTGAAAAGACTGGCCGGTGGCATACACCTGGTCGAGCAGGTCCACAAAACCCTGCTCTGCTACCTCGGGAATCACCTCCGCCACTGCGCCGCCCAGCGTGGCGCGCCCACCCAGGAGGCTCTGGTAGGCGTCGTTGAAGAAAGTATATCGGTGCGTAGGACCGCTGAGGGTAGCCACGGCGGCGGGCACCTGCCCCAGAATCTGGCTGAGCAGCCCCTGCTGCACCCGCGCCTGTTCGCGCTGCTGGTGCACCTCGTGCAAGGCCGCCTGTACCTGCTGCGTGCGCTCGGCCGCGTAGGCTACGAGCGCCTGGTTTGCTTCCGCCGCTTGCTGGCGGGCCAGCACCTGGGCCGTGACATCGAAGGCCACGTTCAGAATGCCCGTCAGCGTCCCTGCCGCATCCCGGTAGGGCAAGAAAGAGGCGTTATAGTAGCGGTGCTGCAAGCCCGCGCCATCAAAATCAGCCCAGGTTTCTGCCTCTGGTAAGTAAACCGGCTCCCCGGTCTGGTACACGCGGTCCAGCACCTCAAAAAAGCCTTGTCCGGCCAGCTCCGGCAGCGCCTCGCGCACGGCAAGGCCCAGCAGCGGCCGGCCCGGAAACAACTGCTGGTAGTGGGGGCTAACCAACTCAAAAACGTGATTTGGCCCCCGCAGCAGCACGATATTGGCTGGCAGTAGCATCAGCACCTGAAACACGGACTGGTGCTGATGCTCGGTTTCATCGCGGGCCGATGGTGTAGCGGCCGGCAGCCGCGGCAAATCGGCGGGCGTGCCGGAGCCGGGCAGAGCAGGTGCCTCCCCAATGCTCACCGCCAGCAGAGCGCCCTGGCGCCGTGCCGCCAGCTGCAAGTAGCCCGGCCGGCCACCCAGCGGCCCCTCAAAAGTCGTGCGCTGCGTTTGCTCCGACAAAAAAGCCTCGCGGCAGCAGGCCAGAATGCTCGCCGCCGCTGCCGCTGGGAAGTGTGGCAGCAGCGCCTCGGTCGGATACTGAGTTATGCCCAGCAGCTGCTGGGCAGCGGGGTTGGCATAGGTGCAGGCTAGGTCACAGAGGTCGCCGCCGGCTGCCGTCAGCACCGGCCGCACGAGCAGCACCCCTGTCAGCGACACGTCGAGTAGCGTGCGCAGCAGTTCGTCAGCAGTTGGCGCATCGAGCGGGAAAACTGGGGCAGCAGGGTTATGCATACTGGAACTGTACAGGAGGTAGCCTACTTAGGCATGCAGGTAAAAAGCCGCCCAGCGTGGGTAAAAAACAGAGAAGTGGCCCACGTGCTTGCTCACTGCCAGGCAAGTCCTTTCCAAAGGTATTATGCCCGTGCTCATTCACTGGCATTTGCTGTTTTGCACGGGTGAATAGGGGCCGGAAGGCAGCGCCAAAGTTCATAAAACACCTAAAAGTGGTCGGTTATGAAAAGGATTTTTTGCATTAATTATTTAGTTACTAATTGCCTGGCTGCCTAGGCCTTCGTCGCCACGCCCGTTGTTGCCGGTTAAGCAGCCGTGAGTAGCGTGAACTACTTTTTAATTTCATATTTTCAATTTCACCTAATTCGACTGAAGCGCGCCTGCCGTCGCGCGGGGCTTCTACTATTTCAATTCCACCCAGTCCAATTGAAGCCGTGGGCGTGCACGGCCCGAACTTCGAGCAGGAGCTATTTCAATTCCACCCAGTCCGATTGAAGCGATGCGGCAGGCCGGCGCGCCCAATACGGTGGCCGTATTTCAATTCCACCCAGTCCGATTGAAGCCACCTGGTGGTGGAAGTAGAAGTACGGCGAGGGCTATTTCTATTCCACCCAGTCCGATTGAAGCGGCGAAAACACCACGATATCCTCGTGGCCGGTGAGTATTTCAATTCCACCCAGTCCGATTGAAGCCCCGCCCCAACTGGCCCGCGCCAGCGGCACCGTGCGCTATTTCAATTCCACCCAGTCCGATTGAAGCTCTGTACGCCTGGCCTTCAATTTCGATTTCTACGATATTTCAATTCCACCCAGTCCGATTGAAGCACCATACCGCGTTTTTTTCTTGAAGTTGGCACTCCAATTTCAATTCCACCCAGTCCGATTGAAGCGGCCAGCGTGTGGCGGGCCAGGTGCGGGTTGAGCTTATTTCAATTCCACCCAGTCCGATTGAAGCTACGGGCTACGACCTGCGGGCAGTACTTGCTCGTTTATTTCAATTCCACCCAGTCCGATTGAAGCGGAATCTCCGACGTGCTAGGCTACCACTTGGCTACCATTTCAATTCCACCCAGTCCGATTGAAGCACCGCTACCCGGTGCAAACCTACTACTTTGACCCAAATTTCAATTTCACCCAGTCCGATTGAAGCGCTGAAGTCGCTGTCGGCGAAAGTGAGCGAACGCGATTTCAATTCCACCCAGTCCGATTGAAGCGTGGGTGGTACCGTCTCGAAGTTCATCGACAACCTATTTCAATTCCACCCAGTCCGATTGAAGCTCGGACACGCTGCCCCCGGCGTCCAATGCGTACGCCATTTCAATTCCACCCAGTCCGATTGAAGCTCCTTAAATTTGTAGGCCATAATGCGGGGCATCTGTATTTCAATTCCACCCAGTCCGATTGAAGCCGCCGGCAGCCGGGCCAACTCATGCGCAGCTACCAAATTTCAATTCCACCCAGTCCGATTGAAGCCGCCGGCAGCCGGGCCAACTCATGCGCAGCTACCAAATTTCAATTCCACCCAGTCCGATTGAAGCACGTTTCCTTAGCAATGGCCTCATAGTAGGATTTTATTTCAATTCCACCCAGTCCGATTGAAGCCGCCTTTTATCAGCACCTGCTCAGCGCCTCGGCGCGATTTCAATTCCACCCAGTCCGATTGAAGCTTTGGTGATGCCCAGCAGCAGCGCGAGCACCACGAATTTCAATTCCACCCAGTCCGATTGAAGCGCCGCCCCCGCCACCCCAGCCACGGATGTTACAGAAATTTCAATTCCACCCAGTCCGATTGAAGCGTCAGTTCGGCCAGGAAGCCGAAGGCAAACAGAATCATTTCAATTCCACCCAGTCCGATTGAAGCCGGCGGACCGATTACCGCTGGCCTTGGTGCCATCATATTTCAATTCCACCCAGTCCGATTGAAGCGGCGTAAGCAGCGTAACCACCCTTGCCCTTATTGAATTTCAATTCCACCCAGTCCGATTGAAGCAGGTACTCAGCAGCGGCCACGAGCTGAGGGTAAATAATTTCAATTCCACCCAGTCCGATTGAAGCAAGTCTTTGGCTGGGTTTGCTCCTTCTTTCATGGCTATTTCAATTCCACCCAGTCCGATTGAAGCGCTTGTTTCCCAAGGCATCGACCCCCTTGCTCAGAAATTTCAATTCCACCCAGTCCGATTGAAGCCACCGATAGCAAACTAGCCCGGCTACTTATTGAGATATTTCAATTCCACCCAGTCCGATTGAAGCCGTTGATTGGCCTCGTACTGCGCCATCACCGACAAAATTTCAATTCCACCCAGTCCGATTGAAGCGGCGATAACACCACTTCCGGCTTGAGCCTGATAAGTATTTCAATTCCACCCAGTCCGATTGAAGCGTGGGTGTCGGCCTGCCTCAGCTGCGCGCCCAACTATTTCAATTCCACCCAGTCCGATTGAAGCACGTTTCGTCGCGAGTGGAACCGTCAGGCTGTGAACATTTCAATTCCACCCAGTCCGATTGAAGCCGAAGCACAGGCCGGGCAGAGCACGGCGCCACTGCCATTTCAATTCCACCCAGTCCGATTGAAGCACGAGTCACAGCAGCTTCGAAGCGGGCCAAGTCTTATTTCAATTCCACCCAGTCCGATTGAAGCCGGTTGTCGGGGTTGAAATATCGAATTCCTTCGAGCATTTCAATTCCACCCAGTCCGATTGAAGCTATCGCTGACAGCTTCGGCAACAACGGCAGCACCTATTTCAATTCCACCCAGTCCGATTGAAGCCGTTCGACAAGTCGCCGGTTACTGATTCGTACGTCATTTCAATTCCACCCAGTCCGATTGAAGCAATGACCGGCGACTTGTCCAACGTCAACTTTTCATCATTTCAATTCCACCCAGTCCGATTGAAGCGCGGCGCGGTAGCTAAGCATAAGTTCGGGCATATCATTTCAATTCCACCCAGTCCGATTGAAGCATTAAGGCGGTCAAGATTCTTGAATTTTACGGATTCATTTCAATTCCACCCAGTCCGATTGAAGCTGGCCGGGGTTACTGGCTTGATGCAGATGTTTGGCGATTTCAATTCCACCCAGTCCGATTGAAGCCGGGGTGCAGTTGGCGAAGCGACGCCCAGCGCTCAATTTCAATTCCACCCAGTCCGATTGAAGCTTGTTTCCGGTGGTGTTGGTGGCGTACATGACGTTCATTTCAATTCCACCCAGTCCGATTGAAGCATCGTCGCAGGAGCAACTAGCCTCCCTGCGAGAAGCTATTTCAATTCCACCCAGTCCGATTGAAGCTCGGACAGGTATGCAGGTGGCAACCTGACGCTCAAGATTTCAATTCCACCCAGTCCGATTGAAGCGGCGGGCGAAAAGGACTACCCGCTGCCGCCCCACTATTTCAATTCCACCCAGTCCGATTGAAGCCCGTAGATTATGCTGCAATTATAGTACCTGTGATGCAGTAGGGATACATTAAAATTCATTGAGCAGGTCGAAAAGTCGTCGATGAGTAAAAATATGATTTAGGCAGGGGTAAGACGACTCTAATAATCAGCAGGTTATAGAAATTGGCCGCTTGAAGAAAACATCTCAGTTGAATGCACGATTTCTGCGACGACTAAATTTTGATTACGAGATAGTAAACGGCGATTGGCTTGTGACTTACTGCTTAATTTTTCGGCTATTATTAAGTGAGATTCTTTGGCGAATTGGTGTAGCACCAAACGACAAAAGCATACTTTTATACTGGCTGCATTGACACGGAAATTAGTTTCGTAGTCGCGGCCCGTCACGCGGGGCTACTTGCTCAAGTAGCCAAGGCTGCGTTCCACGATTTAGCGTCGGGGTAATAATACGAAGCTCTTGATGCCCACCGGGACCCAGACTATTCCTATCGGCAGACCCAGCGCCACGGCGGCCGTGGCAGCCAGCGGCCCTTGGCAGCGGGCGTTGGCCCAGCGTAGTAGCAACTGTGGCGCGGTGGCCCTGGCTTGCGCCAGCACCGAAGCCGCCCCAACGGGGTCTTGGACTGTACGAGCACGGCCAGGGGCAAGACCTGCGTGTTCACGGCGCTAGGGTATTTGTGTTAAGCTGTTTGCCCGTGTCGTAGCCTTGATACCCTTCTTTTACTGCCTGTGCGCACTGACTACGAGCCAATAGTTCTGGCAGTCGGTTCTGCTTCACGCGTGAACTGGCGCAATTGCTGGCGTAGGCCGTGAAGCAAGCCGGCCTAGGTGCCGTATGCGCGCTAAGCTTCTAATTGCTTGTAGGCTGTGCGCCAAAGCAGCAAGCTTGGGCATTGGGAGCACGCCAGGCAATGCTGGTAGAATATGGTGTGGAGTAGCCCCTTTTTACCGTGCGGCGATGGGCGGCCGGGCCCGCTGGAAATCACTTAAGCTAGCCTTGAGGCTCGGGCGTCTTCGCGCCGGCAGCTTGCAGGATGCCCCAAGCGATAAGCGCAGCAGCTACTCGTCGCAAAAAAGGTAAGGGTACGAAATGAGCTTTCTAACTAGGGGCAGAAACTCAGGTAGCCCGGCCGGCTTTCGGGGGTGTTTTAGGGGTGAGTTGCGCGGCTTTGCGAAAGTCCTGGGCGCTCCACACCTGCACCTGACCGGGGCTCACCAGCCAGATTTGCTGCCGGTCATCTACTGCTACCAGGCGGGCGCCGGTGGGTAGCCCCATCAGCGGCACCAGCATGTGTGGGGTTTCGACGCGGTCGCTGCTGGCCTTCACATGCGCCAACTCGCCCTTGGGCTGGGGCGGTAGCAGCAGCAGGCCCATGGCCGTGGCAAAAACGTGGCCCTGGCCGGCAAGGCTCGCCACGCTATATATTTCGTTGCCGGGCCGGCCCAGGTACTTGATGGTGGGCACGTGCTCGGTGTCGGCGGTAGTCTCAAACACGCTGATGCCCTCCGACATCAGCACCCAAAGGCGGCCGCTGGTATCGAGCAGCAGGTTTTCGACAATGTTGTCGGGAATCTCGTGATTGGCCACGCCCTCCTCGTTATAGCGCGTCCACGCCTGGTGCTGCCAGCGGTAAAGGCCAATGTTGGTGGCTATCCAGACCGAGCTGTCGGCGGTGGCCAGGCCCGCATTCACGGCCGGAATACGCAGCTGATTTTGCAGCTTACCGTTTAGCAATTGGTACATGCCCTGGCCGGTGGCGCCCACCCACAGCGTGCCCGCCGCATCGCGCAGTAGGGCCGTGATGGCCGCCGGACCGGCGCCGGGCAGGGCCAGCGGCCGCGCGTGCCACCCGTGGGTACTCAGCCGCACCAGGCCCTGCTGCGTGCCCAGCCAGAGCAGCGAGTCGGCCAAGAGCGCCCGGCTGATGGGCGCGGTGCTCACGTAGTGGCGCACAAACGCGCGGCCTTCCTGCCGAAACACGCTGTGCTCGGTAATCAGGTAGATAGTGCGGCCGGTCGTGAGCAAGGCCACGGGCTGCTCCTGGCCGGTCACGGCGTAGCGGCGCGGCGGGCGGGCCAGCGCGGGGTAGGCGCCCACCAGCAGGAGCAGCCACAGGAGGCCCGCAGCCCCGCGCCGGCCCCGGCGGGGAGCCTGGCAAAACAAGCAATAACGGGTAAGCGAGCGCAGCGCAAAAAGCATGAGAAATGGCGAAAAACGGGAGCCCCAAAGGTAGCGGCTGCTTGCCCGCCCGGCATGTCATGCTTGTGTTAACAGATTGTGTGTTAAGGGTAAATGGGTAATGAATAAGTCGTGGAGGCATAATGGCGGCGTCACAGTGGCCGGCCACCTTTGCGGCTCGAACTACCTCCTCACCAACCCCTCTCTCTATGACCACCAAAGCTACTTTGCTAGTGGGTGCCGGCCTGCTGCTGGCGGGCGCCGGCGCCGCGCCGGCCCAGGCCCAGGCCACCAACAACAACGTCATCATGTACATCGGCGACGGCTTTGGGCTGGCGCCCAAAACGGCGGCCCGCATGGCGATGGGCCAGGGCCGCGACGGCAAGCGCTTTGCCACCGACGCGGGCTTTCAGGTGCTTAACCTCGACAAGCTCAAGTACAACGCCACCGTGACCACGCACTCGCTCAACTCCTGGATTACGGACTCGGCGCCCGGGGCCTCGGTGTATGCCTGCGGCAAGCCCGGCAAGCAGGACAACGAGGTGATTGCCCTGAACCCCGGCTCGGGTGCGGCCATCGAAACCATTTTGGAGGCGGCCAAAAAGCAGGGCTACGCGGTGGGCCTCGTGAGCACGGCCCGCATCACGCACGCCACGCCGGCGGCGTTTGCCAGCCACATCTGGTTTCGCGACCTCGAAGACTACATTGCGGCGCAGTATATCGCCTCGACCCAAACCGAGTATGAGGCCATCTTCAACGCCAGCCCCACAGCTTCGTTTAAGTACCAGGCCGCCCGCGACTGGGTGCTGCCCGCCCCCAAGGTAGGCGTGGAGTTGGACGTGGTGCTCGGCGGCGGGGCCCGGCACTTTATGCCCCGCACCCGCACGGCGGCCAGCGACTACGAAACGGTGAAAGACGCCAGCGGTACGCCCATCCTGAACCCGGCAACCGGCGCGGCCGTGACCCTGCGCGGCAACCGCGCCGACGACGTGGACCTGGTGAGCTACGCCGTGACCCAGCGCAATTACGCCTACGTCAACAGCCGCGATGCCCTGCTCAACGTGGCTAACAACCTGAGCCAGTACGGGGCGGGCGGCAAAAAGCTGCTGGGCCTGTTCAACGCCTCGCACGCCAGCTACGAGCAGGACCGCCAGACGAGCGCCGCCTGGGAGCCCTCGCTGGCCGACATGACCAACATCGCCATTCAGGTGCTGCGCGCCAAGAGCAACGGCAAGGGCTTCTTCCTAATGGTGGAGGCCGGCCGCATCGACCACCTGGAGCACTCCAACACGGGCGGCATCTCGGTGGTGGCCGGCTCGGGCACGGCCAATCAGTTTGTGGTCGATGCCGACCGGCCGACCTACGTGGGCACCGGCGACGCGGGGGTAGGGGCCACGCCGACCTCGGCCCGCACTACCAACGTGTACGGCTCCGACTACATGCTGAAGGAAGTGCTGGCCTTTGACTACGCCGTGGCCGAGGGCCGGGCCCTGCTGGCCACGCCCGCCAACGGGCGCACGCTGCTGCTTTCGTCTTCCGACCACGAGTGCGGCGGCTTTGCCGTAACGGGCCTGCACGACGAGGCCAATGCCTCGAACAACGGCACCAAGATTCGGACCTACGCCGGCCAGATTACCAAGTCGGTAGCGGCCGAAACCGGCTACGCCACTCCCACCAACCTCGTGCGCGGCGATGGCGGCGCCGGCGGCTGGTACCCCGACTACGTGCTGACTACCTTCCAAGGCAAGAGCTACCCCAGCCCCGCCTCGGCCACGGCCAAGCGCATTGTGGTGGCCTACGCCTCCAACCCCCTCACCAACGGCAATGGCACTACGCAGTCGGGCACGGCCGGCAACCACACGCCCCAGGACGTGTGGGTGGGCGCCGACGACAACACCGGCACCCACGCCAACCAGATTGGCGGCCGGGGCCTGCTCGACAATACGTCGCTGACGCCCATCATGGCCAATTTCTTGAACCTAAGCATGTTTGAGCAAACTCTGGCTGTGCGCGGCACCGCCCCCGACGCGCTGGCCACTGCCCTCACGCTGAGCCCGGTTCCGTTTGACGACCAGTTCCGCGTGGGCTTTACCCTACCGGCGACCTCGGTCGTGAGCGTGCAGCTATTCAACGAAATGGGCCAGCAAGTCCGCACTGTACTGCAGGAGCAATCGCTGGCGGCCGGCCCGCACGCCGTGGCGGTCGATGGCGCGGGCCTGCGCAGCGGCCTCTATGTGGCGGCCGTCAGCATCAACGGCCAGGTGGTGTCCAAAAAAACCATCAAGCTCTAACGAACAAGTAGGTAAAATGCTCAAAAGGGCAGCGCCGGCTTAGCCGGCGCTGCCCTTTTTTTGTGGCTACCCGCCGGGGCTGGGCGGCTGCTAAGCCGTCTGGCGGACTGGGCAGCCGCCCGGCTACTGCGCCAGGTGGGGCAGGTAGTGTGCCAGCAGTTGCTGGGCTACTTGCTGGCTCTCAGTATTATCGGTAGTCAGCAGGTCGGCATAGATGAGCAGGGGGTGGATGCAGTAGTCTTCGGGAAAGACAAGCGGAACGGCGAAGAGGTGAATCACCTCCACCGGGCCGTCTTTGTGGGGCTCCAGCCCGGCTTTTTGCAGCAAGCCCGCCGTGGCCTGCGCGTGCGTGTAGAGCGTAAACGTGTCGGGCGTGAGCGGGCAGGCCAGCAGCCGGCGCGCCGCCACGGAGCCCCCCAGCAGGCTTTGCGTTTTGCGGGCCAGGGCAAACCACGCGGGCCGGCCGGCCCGCCAGCTGGGCTGCCAGCGGTAGCGCTGCGTGGGCAGCTGCGGGCGCAGGGTGGCGCGGTAGGCGGTGGCCCACCGGGCCGCCAGCTCGGGCAGCCGAACTAGGCCCAGCGCCGGGGCTGGCAAAAAGCCTTCGTCCAGCAAGTCGCGCAGGGCGGCGCTTACCGCCCGCCTGGGCACCCGGGTGTGCCGGGCCAGGTCGGCTGCCGGGCGCTGCACCAGCTCGGGCTGGTGCAGCAAGTGAAAAAGCAGCCGCAGCCCCTGCACCTGAAACGCGGCCCCCTGGGTAGACACCAGCTTGCGGTGGCGGGCACCGGTGCTAAACAGCAGCAGGGCGGGCGCCGGGCCCTGCACCCAAAAGTTGCCCATCGCATCGGCATAGCACTGCCCTTGCTGGCGCAGCGTCTCCGCCACCTGGCGCGGAATGTACTCGGCTACTGCAATGCTGGGCAGGCTGGGGGGGCCGGCCGGCTCTGCCTCGGGCCGGGGGCCTTTGCCCCGGAACGTCACCAGGGGCACTAGCTGAAACGTGTAGCCGCCCAGCGTGAGCCGGGCTGCCTCGCCAGTGAGGCAAAGCGGCTTGTGCGCCCCGAGCGCTCCCTGAAGCTTTTCCAGGATGAGCGGCAGTAAGTGGAGTAAAGAAAGGTGCACCCTAAAAACCGGAAAAATAAGCCGAGTTGCGTTGGACTGTCGCGCCTTAGGTGGCCAGCCAACACAACGGCAACAAAAAGATAATTACGTGCGGGTCAGCTGACTAGCGATGGTTGGTAGCTTTGCGCCGTACCACCTTAGCGCCCTCCTCTATGTTTCGTAGCCTCACGCTTGCTTGTGGCTTGCTGGCCGTCGCCGGGGCAGCCAGCGCGCAAACGGCCCTCGTCAGCGCGGCGGCGGCCAATGAGGTAGCCCCGGCCGCCGCCCCAGCCGCGCCGACGGTGTACTTCACCGCCGAGCGGCTGCCCGCCTTTCCGGGGGGCGAGGCCGCCTTGCTCAAGTTTTTGGGGACCAAGCTCAACTACCCGGCGGCCGCCCTCGACCGCCACATCTCGGGCAAAGTGCACGTCACCTTCGTCGTCGATGCCGAAGGCCACCTGCGCGACCCGCACGTGGTGCGCGGGCTGGGCTTTGGGCTGGATGAGGAGGCCGTGCGCCTCGTGCGCCTCATGCCCTGGTGGACGCCCGGCACCATCAACGGCCAGCCCGTGTGGGTAAGCGTCACGATGCCCATCTTGTTTCGGGCGCTGTAGCGCCAGTGCCCGCTGGCCCGGCTGGCCGCTACCCCGGTCGGGTAGCGGCTTTGGGCGTGAAGCCAGCGCCCCAGTGGGGCTTGGCTTAGAATAAATAGCGTTAGGAATCAGGTAATTGGCTAGCCCGGAAAGTAAAGAAGCCTCCCCAGGTGGAGAGGCTTCTACTAGCAAAGTCACGGGCAATTACTTGGTTACCACGAAGCGAACCGACTGGGTAGTCTCGTCGGTCGTGACGGTGGCTACGTACACGCCGGCGGCCAGCGTGGCGGGCAGCGGCAGCAGCTGCGGGCCGGCGGCCAGCTTGCGGCCGGTGACTACCGTAGCCACTGGGCGGCCCAGCAGGTCTGCTACGCGCACGGTGGCCGTGGCCGCGCGGGGCAGTGCAAACGAGAGGCTGGCCGCGCCGGCCGTGGGGTTGGGGTACACGGCCATCTCCAGCGACACATCGGCCGCCGATTTGGCCGACAGCGTGCGGCCGGCTACGTTGTAGCAGGTAATCTGGGGGTTGAAATTCGTCCAGCCCGTGGCCCAGCTGTCGCCGGCCGGGTTGAAGGCGCCCCGGTAGGCGGTGCTGGTGAAGAAGCCGCCACTGAGCTTGGCGTTGGTGAAGGCCGCGCCGCCGGCCAGCGGCGAAGCCGCCTGGGGCACAAAGTTGGGGGCCGTCAGGTTGAAGTTATCGGCGCTCAGCAGCAGGCTGGCCACGGCAGTGGTCGTGTCGTTGGCCGTGCCCAGAAACTGCTTTACGTTGTAGGTGCTCGTGTTGAGGCGCGTGGCTACCGCGTTGCGGGCAAAGCCGGCGTAGATGTTGTTGCCGAGCACCAGCCGGCCGTTGGCGGCGTTTTGCTCGCTCAGGGTGCCGTCGAGCAGCAGGCCTACCGGGTAGTTGGCCACCACCGAGTTAAACACACTCAGGGCCGAGTTACGGCGAATGTGCATGGCCCGCTTGTAGTTGGCATTGAGCGTGCCGGGCGCGATGAAGGCGCTCATGTTAGAGAACACGGCCGAGGTTTGTGGCGAGTTGGTGGTGCCGTTGGCGTCGTTGTCGCTCTCAAAGGCATTGGAGCCCGACTGGTCGGCCACGTTGGGGTCGCGTAGGCTCACGCCAAACTGCACGTTGCCGTGGTAGCCATTGTCAGTGTCAAATTCGTCGTCAATACCCCGAAAGGCAATCAGGTACTTGGCATTCACCGCGCCGCCAAACCACTCGTAGGAGTCATCGCCTGAGTACGATACCTGGATGTGGTCGAGGGTAGTGCCCGAGCCTACGCCGCCCATCGTGAGGCCGTTGATTTCGTTGTCGGTGCTGTAGGCCACGCCCGGAAACTCGATGCGCACATACTGCATAATGCCGGAGTTGTCGGCGTCGTCGGTGCCGCCGAAGGTGCCATCGGCCACGGGCAGGCCGCCCTCAATGCTGGGCAGCGGCGCGGTGGCCGTGGCCGGAATGTTCTGGGTTGCCTTGCCCAGCAAAATAACCCCGCCCCAGTCGCCACGAGCCCGCGAGCCGGCCGGCTGGTTGGAGGTAAACACGATGGGGTTGGTAGCCGTGCCCCGGGCGTCGATTTTGCCGCCCTGCTTGATGGTGAGCGTGCCCTTCGAGGCCTGGTCGCCCTTGATGATGGTGCCGGGCTGAATGGTCAGCGTGGCGCCGCTTTCCACAAATACGAAGCCTTGCAGCAGGTAAATGTTGTTGCTGGTCCAGGTGGTGTTGGTCGTGATGCGGCCCGACACGGTGATGGGCGTGGGGGCGGCCGGGCACACCGTTTGGGCGAGCGCGGCGGGCGCCGAGCCGGCAAGCGCGGCAGCAGCTAACAAGACGGGGAGTACAAGCTTTTTCATGGAAAATGAGCGTTTAGTGAACGGTGAGCAAAGGTCTGCTGAAGACCTCAGACACCGCACATGCCTGAGTTTACTATTTGATTACCAATAAAATAAATGGTTAATGCGTGCGTAATGCGCCGCTTCCGGCCTACAGCTTAAACGTGAGGCCGATGGTGGAATACTGCCCCCGGCGGTAGCGGGCAAACACCCCGGCATCGGCGCCCGTCACGCTGCCGCTCCGGTCCGAGTCGTAGTACTGGCGGCTGAACTGGTTGAGCAAATCCTGCACGCCCAGGCGCAGGTCGAGGTGCGGGCCCAGGCCCTTGGTCACGGCCAGGTCGATGACGTGGCGGGGCAGGTCGAAGATGGAGAAGTTCTGGGCGTTGCTGGTGGCAAACAGGATGCGCTGCCCAATGACGTTGTACTGGGCCGATACCTGCCAGCGGCGGTCGTCATCCTGGTAAAAAACGGCGGCATTCACCACGTAGGGCGACTGGCCTTGCAGCGGCCGGTCGTTGTCGGAGCTCTTGGCAAAGTCCTCGTTCAGCGTCACGCGGCTCTTGATAACCGAGGCGTTCAGCACGAACGAAACGTGCTGCAAAAAGGCATTTTCGGTGAGGCCCACCAAGCCTTTGCGGGCTTCTACTTCCACGCCCACGTCGTAGGCGCGGGCGGCGTTCTGGTAGGAAAGCTGGAGGCGCGAGCCGGTGGAGGAGTTGGTTATCTGCTCGATGGCATCGGTAAAGTGCTTGTAGAACACGCCCACCGACAGCAGCTCCGAGCGCGAGGGGTAGAACTCGTAGCGCAGGTCGCCGCTGTAGATTTTGGCCGTGCGCAGGTTGGGGTTGCCCTTGATGTCGGCGTCGAGCGTGAAGTCGTAGTAGTTATACTCCGCGATTTCGCGAAACTCGGGCCGGTTCACCGTTTCGCCGCCCGCCAGGCGCAGCAGGCTGCGGTCGTTGAAGTTGTAGGTGGCATTGAGCGAGGGCAGCACGAAAACGCGCTTTTCCTCGTAGGGGTCCACGCTGGTAAGGCCCGAGCGCAAAAACTTACGGTTGTACTCCAAGCGCACGCCGCCCGAGATGTTGAGCTTGTCGGAGATGGGCGCCACGGCGCTCAGGTAGCCCGCCCCCAGGGTGTTGCTGGCGTGGTAGCTGTCCTCGTCATTAGTGCCCTCGCGCAGCACAAAGCCGGTTTTAGGGTCCAGGTTCTGGGGCTGAAAAATCTGGTCGATGGGCAGCGTCAGCAGGTCCTGCCGAAAGTCGTCGCCGGTCGAAGGCACGTAGGAAAAGTAGCGGCTGTTGTAGGTACGCTCCTTGTACTCGGTGTAGAAGCCGGCGCGCAGCTTGTACTGGTTGGCGCGGGTCGAGTCGCGGCCCGGCAGGCGCTTTTCGAGCTGGCCGCTGGCCATGTAGGTGTTTTCCTTGAGGCGCGAGAAGTAGGTCGAGTTGTCCGACTGCGAGCCCACCTGGCTCACCTCCACCCGAAACGGGCCAGCGGGCTGGCCGGTATCGGGCACGTCGCGCCCGGTGCGAAAGCGCCGGTAGTCGGGCTCATCCCGAAACACGTAGTTGTAGCCCGTAGCCCAGGTGATGGTGGTGTTTTTGCGGGCGCCTACGTCGTGGGTGCCGCCCAATTGCCCCGAGTAAATGGTGCGGCTCTGGTAGTGCAGGGCGTAGTTGTCGCGCTCGCGGCCGTTGCCGCCCTGGGCGTAGTCGATGCCCGTGCGGTGCACCACGTCGTCGGTGCCGTACTGGTTGAGGAAGTTGCGGAAGTCGAGGCGGTTGTGGTCGTTGAGCCGCGCCTGCCAGTTGTGGATGATGCCCAGCCGGCTGGTCGTGAGCGCGCGCACATCCTGGTAGTTGTAGATGTAGGCGCCGCTGCCCGTTTCCAGGCGCTGGCGCAGCACGCTGTACTGCTCGTGGGTGTTGGCGTACGAAATAGAGGTCACGTTGCTCAGGTACACGTGGCCCAGCTCAAACTTGCGCGTCAGGCCCAGCGAGGCGCGCAAGTCGGGCATGGCCCGTTGCAGGCCGGGCGTCCACTCGTTGCGCAGGCCGGCGGCCGCCTGTTGCAACTGGTCGCGGCTCAGCGGGTTGGCGCTGCTGTAGGCCTCGGTGCCAATCACGCCGGGCACCTTGCGCAGGCCATTGTCAAAGCCCAGCCAGTCGGTGCCGCTGCGCGTGGCCTGCTGGTAGCCGTTTTGGAAGGTAGTGCCGCTGCGGTTCCAGCCCGAGAGGGTGAAGCTGGTCGTGTTTTCGAGTACGCTGTTTTTGGTGTACACTTTCACCACGCCGCCCCCAAACTCGCCCGGCAGCTCCGGCGCGGCCGACTTAAAAATCAGAATCCGGTCGATAACCGAGCTGGGCAGAATATCGAACGAAAACGAGCGCGTATCTACCTCGGCCGAAGGCGTCAGGGCATCGTTGAGCAGCACCGTGTTGTAGCGCTCGGCCAGGCCCCGAATCACGATAAAGTTGTTGTTTTGAATCGTGACGCCCGGAATGCGCTTCACCACTTCCGAGGCATCGCGGTCCAGCGACTTCACTATCTGGTCGCTGCTCACGCCGCTCACCACCACTTCGCTCTGCTTCAGGTCTTGGATGAGCGCTACCTCCGTACCGGTTTGCTTCACGCCCGTTACGGTCACTTCGCTCAGCGAGGTGGCATCGGCCAGCATTTCGCCGTTGAGCGTGATGGTAGCGCCGGCCTTCACCACTACGCCCGGAAAGGTGAGCGCCTTGTAGCCCACGTAGCTAACCGTGATGGAGTACGTGCCGGCGTTCAGCTTCAACTCGTAGTGGCCTTGCACATCCACGGGCGCGGCCTGCATGGTGCCCGTCACCAGCACGGTGGCCCCAATCACCCCCTCGCTGGTTTTCTTATCCGTGATTTTTCCGCTAATAGTCCCTTGCTGGGCCATTGCCCCAAAACTCAGCAGCAGGGCCAGCCCCAACAATAAAAGACGTGTCATATGAATTTAAAGTGAATTCATCGACAAATGTCCCGGCAGGGTGTTACGCGCAGATGTTCGGACTGTTACTATACCATTTTACGGACAAATTTAATTGGTAATCAGTGGTTTGTGGTGGGCATGTGAAGTGGTTGAAACAGGAGAGGGCCATCGCCTGGCTGTTGCAAGTATTTCATAATAACTTCATAATGCTAGCATAAAGGGCTGCCGGTAGCTTTGGCCCCTCAAAAGCCACCAAACTGCTCGTAGTATGCGCCCAACTTTTCCGCTCCTTTTCCCAGCTACCCTGCTGCTGTGCCTGGCCGGGGCGGCTGCCCAGGCCCAGACGGCCCCCGTTATCAGCCGGCCCAGCGCTACGCTCACCGTAGCCGAAAATGCGGGTGCCGTGAGCATCTCGCTCAGCCTCGCAAATCCCGGCCCGGCGGCCAGCACAGTGGAGGTAGCCCTGCAAGCCTTCGGCACGGCCACGGCCGGCCAGGATTTTACGTATGCCACTACCCAAACCGTCACGTTTCCGGCCGGCGCCACGGGCCCCCAAACGCTGACCATCCCGATTCTGGACGATGCTGGGGCCGAGGAAGCGGAGTACTTTGTGGTGCGCCTGCAAAACCCGACCAACGCCACGGTAGCAGCCAGCGCCAGCGACATCCTCGTGTATATCAAGGATAATGACACGCCCGCGCCCGCCCCGGCCCGCAACCTGTCGCTGAGCTTGCTCCAGAGCTACCAGAACGGCACGCCCTTCAGCGGCACCACTCAAATTAATTCGGCTGAAATTGTGAGCTACGACGCCAGCACCAAGCGCCTGTACGTGGCCAACTCGGTGGGGGGCAAGCTCGATATTCTGAGCCTGGCCAACCCGGCGGCCATTACGGCCATCGCCTCCATCAACATCAGCACCTACGGCGGCATCAATTCGGTGTATGCCCGCAATGGCTTGGTAGCCTGCGCTATAGAAAACTCAAATCCGCAGGCCAACGGCAGCGTAGTTTTTTTTGACCAGAACGGCGTTTTTCAAAAGCAGGTGACCGTGGGGGCGCTGCCCGATATGATTACCTTCTCGCCCGACGGCCGCTACGTGCTCACCGCCAACGAGGGCGAGCCCAACGCTGCCTACACCGTAGACCCCGAGGGTAGCGTGTCGGTAATTGACGTTTCGGGCGGCATTGCGGGCCTCACGCAGGCCAACGTGACGACGGCCACCTTCACGGCCTACAACAGCCAGGCGGCAGCCTTGCGGGCGCAGGGCATCCGCATCTATGGCGGGCTGGCGGCCACTCCTTCGACGGTGGCGCAGGATTTGGAGCCCGAATACGTAGCCGTGAGCGCCAATTCCCAAACGGCCTACATCACGTTGCAGGAGAATAATGGCATGGCGGTGCTCGACCTGGCTACCAAGCAGATAACCGCCATTCGCCCGGTGGGCTACAGCGACCTGCGCCAGGCCGGCCACGGCATCGACGCCTCAGACCAGACCACCGACGTACTCCTGGCCAACTGGCCCGTGAAGGGCATGCGCCAGCCCGACGCCGTGGCGGCCTTCGAGGTGAATGGCACGGCGTACCTGCTGACCGCCAACGAGGGCGACGCCCGCGACTACGCCGGCTTCAGCGAGCAGGTGCGCCTGGGCACCACCAGCGCCAGCGCGCCCTACGTGCTCGACCCCACGGCGTTTCCCAACGCGGCGCTGCTGAAAAATAACAATGTGCTGGGCCGCCTCAATGTGACCAACCGCCTCGGCGATACCGATGGTGACGGAGATTTCGACGAGATTTATGCCTACGGCGGGCGCTCGTTCAGCATCTATAATGCCAGCAGCGGCGCCGAGGTGCACGACAGCGGCAACCTGCTAGAGCGCGTGACCGCCACTGATGCTACCTACGGGGCCATCTTCAACGCCAGCAACAGCTACGGCGAAGTACCCACGCGCAAAAACCGCTCGGACGATAAAGGCCCCGAGCCCGAGGGCGTCACCACCGGCCGCATTGGCAACAACCTCTACGCCTTCGTCTCGATGGAGCGCGTGGGCGGCGTGCTGGTATTCAACATCAATAATCCCGCCGCCCCGGTGTTTGAGCTGTATATGAACAACCGGAGCCTCACGGCCGGCACCGGCGACCTGGGCCCCGAGGGCATCGTCTTTATTTCGGCGGCCGACAGCCCCACCGGCCAGCCGCTGCTGCTGTTGGCCAACGAGGTAAGCAGCACGGTAGCCGTGTACAACATCCAGGCGGCCACGGTCACGGCTACCCGGCCCGGCCAGCAGGCGGCTACCCTGTTGGCGTACCCTAACCCCAGCCAGGGCCCGGCCGTGCGCCTGAGCCGCGTGGTGTCGGGTACCCTCCACGACTTGGCGGGCCGCCCGGTGCGGCAGCTGTCGGCCACCGACCAGGTTGATACGAGTGGCCTAGCCCCCGGCATCTATATGCTGCGCGCCACCGACGGCGCTATCACCAAACTCGTGGTGCAGTAGGTTGGTCTGTTTAGCGCGTGTTTGGCAATATCCCAACACGCGCTAAACCCAGCCCCGATACCCTGAAGCCAGAGCCTCAGGAAAGCGCCCGTGACGACAGCGGAAGCAGCCGGTAAAAACATCCTGAGGACTGCCGCACTGATAAAAGAAAAAAGGGCTCTCACATTGCTGTGAGAGCCCTTTGAGTAGTCCGTAGGGGAATCGAACCCCTGTTGGTAGAATGAAAATCTACTGTCCTAACCCCTAGACGAACGGACCGGGTTATGGTAATCGGGTAAGCGTACTGTAAGCGTTGAGGCAAGTGCCTCAGAGTAGTCCGTAGGGGAATCGAACCCCTGTTGGTAGAATGAAAATCTACTGTCCTAACCCCTAGACGAACGGACCGTTTCTGTTTTGGTGGTGCAAAGGTACGATGGTTTATTTTCAAACCAAATAGTAGACCCAATAAACCCGGCCCGGAATAGAAACTGTGCTGATTTTCAGCCCAAAAAAAACTGCTCCTTCCGCCATTTTGGTGAAGCGGCCGTGAGGCGTCGCAAGCGCCGGCAGGCAAAACCGGCTGAGCGCGTACCTTCGCCCCACATTCTTAACGGAGCCACGCAGGTGGCCCGTCATACTTCCATTTTTTCCAACATCATGGCAAAAATTAAAGTCGCCATCAACGGCTTTGGCCGGATTGGTCGCCTCACTTTCAAGTCGCTGCTCGGGCGCGACAACGTGGAGATTGTGGCTATCAACGACCTGACTGACAACAAGACGCTGGCCCACCTGCTCAAGTACGACTCCGTACACGGCCGCTTCGACGGCACGGTGAGCTACGACGACAACAGCCTGACCGTGAACGGCCAGCACATCGTAGCCCTCGCCGAGCGCGACCCCAAGCTGCTGCCCTGGGGCAAAATGGGCGTCGACATCGTGCTCGAAAGCACGGGCCGCTTCGTGGATGAGGCCGGCGCGGGCCAGCACATCACGGCCGGTGCCAAAAAGGTGGTTATCTCGGCTCCGGCCACGGGTAACATCCCCACGGTAGTACTCGGCGTGAACGAGGATACCCTGACCGGCGACGAGACCATCATCTCGAACGCGAGCTGCACCACCAACTGCCTGGCCCCCATGGCCAAGGTGCTGGACGACGTGTTTGGCATCGAGAAAGGCTACATCACGACGGTGCACGCCTACACCTCGGACCAGAACTTGCAGGATGCGCCCCACAAGGACCTGCGCCGCGCCCGCGCCGCTGCCTACAGCATCATCCCGACTTCGACGGGTGCTGCCAAGGCCGTGGGCCTCGTGCTGCCCACCCTGAAGGGTAAGCTCGACGGTATCGCCATGCGCGTGCCCGTGCCGGATGGCTCGCTCACCGACCTGACCGTGGTGCTGAAGAAAGAAGCCACCAAGCAGCAAATCAACGACGCCATCAAGGCCGCCGCCGATGGCGCCATGAAGGGCATTCTGGAGTACACCACTGACCCGATTGTGAGCATCGACATCGTGGGCAACCCGCATTCGTGCATCTTCGACTCGGAACTGACCTCGACCAACGGCACCCTGGCCAAGGTAGTGGGCTGGTACGACAACGAAACCGGCTACTCGACCCGCACCGCCGACCTCATCCAGAAGCTGGGTGAGAAAATGAACGGGTAGTAACTAATGGTTAATTCTCTAGTGGTTAATGAGTAATGTTGCTCAGTTGTGAAGAGCAGTGTTGACCGTTAATCCTTAAAAATTGACCGATGAGAAAAGGCCTGCCTGCTAGGCAGGCCTTTTTGTTTTCTTTTTGACAGCGCCGCCCCGGTGGCGCCCCCGGTATGCCGCGCACTTGCTTTATTTTTAATCCGAACGCCGGCGCCAGCCGCAAGGCTGATTTTCCGGTGCTGCTGGCGCGCCACTTTGGCGGTGAGCAGGGGCGTGACTACCTGCTGTGGCCCACCGAGGGGCCCGGCCACGCTACCGAGCTGGCCCGCCGGGCGGCGGCGGCTGGCTGCCGGGTAGTGGTGGCGGTGGGCGGCGATGGCACCGTGAACGAGGTAGGCCAGGGCCTGCTGGGCCAAACCGGCGCGGCGCTCGGCATCGTGCCGCGCGGCTCGGGCAATGGCCTGGCCCGGCACCTGCGGGTGCCGTTGCGGGTGTCGGCGGCCCTGCGGCGGCTGCGTCAGCCGGCTTTCAGCCGCATGGACGTGGGCACCATCAATGGCCACCCGTTTTTTTGCACGGCGGGGCTGGGGTTTGATGCACATGTGAGCCAGCACTTTGCGCAGGCGGGTTCGCGCGGGCTGAGCACCTATTTGCGGGTGACGCTGCGCGAGTACGGCCACTTCCGGCCGGTGCCGGTGCAGGTGGCTACCAACGGCCAGACCCTGGCTACCGACTGCTACGTGCTGGCCTTTGCCAATGCCTCGCAGTACGGCAACAACGCCTACATTGCCCCGCAAGCCAACTTGCAAGATGGCCTGCTCGACATGTGCCTCATCGATGCGCTGCCGCCCTGGCGGGCCGTGCGGGTGGTGCTGGGCATGGCCCTGGGCACGCTGCCGCGCACCGGGGGCGCCGCGTATCGCCACACGCAGCAGGCTACGGTGCAGGCCGCCGCGCCGCTGGGCTACCACGCCGATGGCGACTACCTGGGCCACGCCCAGCACTTCGAGGTGGGGCTTCTGCCGCTGGCGCTGGAGGTGGCCAGCTAGGTCGGTACGGCGGGCTTCAGGCCAAGTAAGCGCTGGTTTATTGATTTTTTATCCGCTACAGGTCAAGCCAAATGGCCGTTGGCCTGTTACCCTGGTGAATTACTTATTTCCTTAATCACGTACCAAAATGTCGCAGAATTTTGTTCAGGAATTGCAGGCGCAACTCCAGCCCGCGCGCCAACGCATGGTAGACCACGCGGTGTATCGCCGCCTCGAAACGCTGGCCGACCTGCGGGTATTTATGGAGCACCACGTGTATGCAGTGTGGGATTTTATGTCGCTGCTCAAAGCCTTGCAGCGCGAACTGACGTGCGTGGAGCTGCCCTGGGTGCCCAAGGGCAACCCCGCTACCCGGCGCCTCATCAACGACATTGTGCTGGAAGAGGAAACCGACCTTGACCCCGAGGGCCAGCCCACCAGCCACTTCGAGCTGTACCTGCGGGCCATGCGCGAGGCCGGGGCCGATACGGCGCCCGTGCAGCGCCTGCTGGCCGCCCTGGCCGAAGGGGCCAGCGTGCCCGCCGCGCTGGCCGCTGCCCAGGCCCCGGCTAGTGTGCAGGAGTTTGTGAAGCACACCTTTAGCATCGTCGCCAGCGGGCAGCCGCACGCGGTGGCAGCGGCCTTCACCTTCGGCCGGGAGGATGTGATACCCGACATGTTTCGTAGCCTCATTGCCGACCTGGGCCAGCGCTTTCCAGGCCAGCTCGACACGTTTACCTACTACCTCAACCGCCACATTGAGCTGGATGAGGACCACCACGCGCCGCTGGCCCACCAGATGGTGCGCGACTTGTGCGGGACCGACCCCGCCCGCTGGCACACGGCCACCGAAGTGGCCCAGCAGGGCATGGCCGCCCGCGTGGCCCTCTGGGATGGCATTGCCGCTGCCCTGGCCCCAGCGCCGGCCGCGGTATAGCGCAGCTTTTTTACGCTAAAAAGGGACGCTGGCCACTGGCCGGCGTCCCTTTTTAGCGTAGCGGGGGGGGCGGCAAAACGCCGCCGTGCCGACCTTTGCCGGCATGAAAAAAGACCAGTCGCGCCGCCAGGGGGTAGTATATTCTACCAACCCGGAGTTCTCCTACCAGTCCGATGAAGTAGCGGCGGCCACCACGCTGCCACCCCAGCAGCAGCAGTTGCGCGTGCAGCTGGATAAGAAGCAGCGCGGCGGCAAGCAGGTGACGCTCGTGACGGGCTTCGTGGGCCGCGACGAAGACTTGCAGACCCTCGGCAAGCTTCTCAAAGCCAAGTGCGGCGTGGGTGGCAGCGCCAAAGAAGGCGAAATAGTAGTGCAGGGCGACCTGCGGGCCAAAGTGTTGGAAATCCTGCTCAAAGAAGGCTACAAAGCCAAGCAGATAGGCGGGTGATTTTTAGTGCTTAACTTTTTAATGGTTAATGATTAGCGCGTGTTTGGATTTTACGAAAAACGCTTCCAGAACGTCATGCTGAGCTTGTCGAAGCATCTCTACCGCTTCATCTGCACCGTTCAATGAAGCGGTAGAGATGCTTCGACAAGCTCAGCATGACGTTCTTTTAGATTCCCAAACACGCTCTTA
>Ga0160428_1000467_pt1 | contig 45311 bp, 38 predicted proteins | sample SolpanmetagenomM_FD_108198 | JGI IMG/M metagenome (GOLD analysis project Ga0160428, IMG submission 108198) | Solar panel surface microbial communities from Lawrence Berkeley National Laboratory, California, USA - M | ecosystem: Engineered > Built environment > Solar panel > Unclassified ... | reverse complement strand
GAAGAAGAAGAAGAAGAAGAAGAAGAAGAAGAAGAAGAAGAAGAAGAAGAAGAAGAAGAAGAAGAAGAAGAAGAAGAAGAAGAAGAAGAAGAAGAAGAAGAAGAAGAAGAAGAAGAAGAAGAACAGCAAGCGAAGAAGGAGGTTACAGATTCGGGATGTGTTCAGGAGCAATTGGCGGGGTCTGCCTCTTTGTGCATGAGTAGATTAGAGAGGGGCATGATATGTAATGCTATATGCAGGCCAGCTTTTAGCCAGACATGATTTGGCCCGGCTTAGAGACCAAGGTATGAGACTACTATATAAGGCTAGGAGGTCAGGTCTGATAGATAGGTAGTCGTCCATATGTTCTCGCCTCTCCCCCCCTCACTCCTGATCCTGTTCACTCTTTCTCCCGTTTCTCCATCATAAAACCAGACCTTTCCCACGCCAATTGCATAACCACCATGCATACTCTTTAAGCTCTCTCTAAAGCACTCACGCTCTAGCTCTAGCCTTCTCATACCAGGACAAGCTCAGCTCCGCAAGGACTATAGGAAATCTAAATCTACCGATACAATCTTCCGATTCCTCCCGAGGTATACAACGTCGTAGGTTCCGAGTGACCCCGAAGACTATCTTCTAGAATAATATACAACTTCTTACACGCCCTGGTCATACTCTTAAATCTTGTGACTGCGCAACTAGTTCGTACTGCTTGTGAAGACAATAACAAGAAAATAATAACATTTCGGAATCCAGTAAAGGATACTGTCTTTCATCTCCAGACCGATACATCAACACCAGCAGACAAAGAAGGCAGGCAAGCACCAGCATTAGCAAAAGGAGAAAGAGTACCATCACATCAAGCAAACCCATCCCAACACCACCAATGCCAGCGTAAGCCGTCCACCTCACTCTGATTCTCAATCCCTCACAACTAACACATCTCCACCCATCAGCAAACGCACACTAACCTCCCTCATCGCCCTACCAGTCCTCGGCGCAGCGCTCTACCTTGGAATCCAGCACCAAGCGGGACTGCGAGTGGAGCGCGTGTATAGGGGCGAGATGGCGCATTTGGCTGGAAACAGTGGGCATAGAGATGGACGAGCTGGTCAGGTTGCGGATGGTAGGGGGAGGTTGTGAGGTGGAGAGACTTTATGGTGTAGGGTTTGGAGGAAGTCGCGACTTGAGAAGTCTGGAGTTGTTTAATAATGGCGGAAGCTTGTGGCATTTGTGCAGGGGTGGTCTGATATGGCGCTGAGCGATGGGCGTGGTATGAGTGTTGAAAGGGATGTTAGAAGGTGCAAGCAAAGTAAGGCAAAGGATGAGGCCTTGAAAATTGTAGAGCCATTGCTGAACAAGGGGGGCCAAGCTACTTGAAAGCGAGGATGGGTAGTGGCGCTGTGCATCGCGATGTTGAATGTTCATGAATGAATGATCTCTGGGTTTTTTCGTGTTCCAAGTTGTCGATGAGATGGAATTGAGGTTGTCGATCTACTGCACAGCCCGAAAGGATTGGCACACTTTTAGTGGCGTTCTTTAAGGCATCGTTGCTGACCCGATGAGAAGACAAAATGCAGTTGACTGCAAATTCCTTGCGGCGCAGAATGGCGAGGTCTCGAGTTTCGAGTATACGTCATGTTTTGAGGTTTTCTCCGCTCTTGATTGTTTAGCGGCAAAGCCACGGTCGTCGACCGTACTGATTGTGATGATGAGCTCTCCCCAATTCGTCTCAAAGATCTTGCTTCTCGAGGTTTGGATCGCCAGTTTGTGTTGCATTTTGACTCATCAGCTTTGCGGAAAGACCTTGGAAAGAGGACACACTACCAATGCCGATATAGCTTCGAGGTATGCGGGTCTCGAACGAGACATAAAAGAGATGACGGAGTAGTTTCAGGATGAATCTGCTCAAAACTGGACTGTGAGGGGTGCCTTTCTTTCTCTTTAGAATGAAAATCGGAGGCCTCCTGCGCGCCCGACCTGGCGATCTGGTGCCACATGCCACATAGCTGGTGCTACGAAGTAGCCTATTCGTCTATCGTCGTCCTCAATCTAGTGGATGGTGCTCCTCCGAGTTAGGCTTGTAATGTGTATAGCCTAGTGTCGGGGATCTTTAATAGCTATTGGTTCAAAGAGCACTACTTGAAACTCGTCCTCATTAAGTCGACGGGTATGAAGGAATGCCGCCCGGACGCCGCCTACAGCTCGATGATAGCGTAGTATAAGACGTGCTGCAGGATCTCGAAGCAAGCTTGTTGGGCATGGTTGCCGTGAAGGCCACAAGGCACGCGGTCGGGAGGTATTTTCGATGGATTGTGAGATGTAGTGGGAAGCATTAGTTGGTTGAGGTTTAGTCAGAAGTCGGAGTCCAAGGAAAAAGGCGTGTGACGACTACCGTGATGCTTAAAGAGGTCGCCCTGTCTCGGTATGTGGTATAAATCTGAAAGGCCTGGTATATAGGATTCTTACTTGTGTATCGTGGAGGATCTTGTCTGTTCGTGTAGAGAAAGCGTTACTATGGCGGTCTATAAGCTCGTGCAGTCTTTGTCCTTCTCTAGTCTGGTTTTCTCTAGGCGTACGATGAATGTATCGGCAATGCTAGTAAGTCGATTATGCCTAGGTTTACAGCCATCGAATCGACGAAGTGCCCTTTATTGCAGGACAGTAGATTATAAATACAAGAATATAGCATAAGAAAGTAAGAATATCCTTGGCCTCACGATTGAAGGATATGGATGATTTGAGGATTGTTACAACTTGAACTTGATTCATATTGCGGACTGTGTGGTGTTGTGTCTTCGTGCCAAATACGGAAATGGCTGGTGGCGATGAAGCCAACTTGACCTCATCTGTATTGCGGACTGTCTGGTGTTGTGTCTGGAATGGACAGACGCGGAAATGGCGGGTGGCACGACCTGATTGTAGACCTGATCTCTAATTTCTCACTAGAAAACGTGATGGTAGGATCTTTAGCCTTGGCTTCTGTTAGTTGATCTTCCTCGTTATCGGAGTAATCTTCATTCATAAGCAGGGTTTTCAAAGTCCTGCCCGCTTTCGTAGAATAATGAGTGTGGGATAGTGAGGTCGCCAGCCTTTGCTTTCTGGGCATCAGGTGTGTACCTTTTGTCCTTCGTCGGCGCCGTATTGAATTGACCCCATAATCAATAATGTTATCCACAGGATCATGTTGGGTGTTTTGTAATTCCGCATCATCTGCCTCTTCGGCAAATACGATACTCATTGCAGGGCCGTACCCCCTAAAAGTCGAGCTGCCATAAGCCCGGTTTATCATCTTCAGCCTTTCAGGGCTTACGATCTTAGCCAGATTTTCATTTCCTGTGGGCAACTCCTTGACGTTGCGAGAAATGATAGGAAGAGTGGTAGGAGCCATGCCGTCGGGTTATCCGTGTCGTCGAACAAATACGCAGTCGCTGCACGCAGTCGCTGCCTGCCTGGTTGGTGTTGCGGATTGCGGATTGCGGATTGTTGGACTGGTGGTTTGGCTGTTGTGTTTACAATAGATCGTGCAGGTGCTGTTGAGTTGAAGGACAATAATCAAGCAAAGAGCATAGTATTGTGAATCGAACCTCGAGCTTGGTCGTTGCAATCGTGGTATTCATGTCTGGCTTCTGGTAGAAGAAGAGGAGCCGTAAGCGTCTCTATAGTTGAGTTTTTCAGAGGAGAGCCTTGATGCACGTTCCGCTGTATTGCAGCCAGTCTGCGCTGCACCCCAACTTATCAGCTTGACTGAACGACCATTGCAAGCAGACAGATCCATGATTTCATTACTGTGGCTGCTCGTGTTTGGCCTGATCGACTTCAATCCAGTAAACATAGATCCTGATTGATGCGATCCCTTCTCACGGGCTCAGCCTCTCAACCTTCCACGTCCCCTCCTGTCCTTCTTCCTTTCCCTCAACCTTCGTATACCTGAACCGATCATGCAATCTACTCTCCCTCCCCTGCCAAAATTCCATCCTTTCCGGTACGACCCTCAGACCTCCCCAGAAGTCCGGTACTGGAATCTCATCTTTACCATCAAATCTGCTCTCCACATCCTGCACTCTCCTCTCCAACTGCTCCCTCCCTACCAACACACTACTCTGCTCGCTTGCCCATGCCCCAATCCGACTCCCACGTATCCTCGTATCGTAGTATACCTGACTCTCTTCGCTCGTAAGACGATGCGCAGGTCCTTCGACACGAACCTGTCGCTCAAGCTCATGCCACCAAAACGTGAGCGAGGCATACGGATTCGACTCGATATCAGCAGCCTTCCGACTTGTTGCCCAATTCGAATATATCACGAAGCCTTTGGCATCCAGCTCTTTCAGGTAGACGTAACGAGCGGAGACGCGGCCGGAGGGGAGCTCGGCCGTCGACAGACAGACGGTTTCAGGCTGGTGGACTTTTTCGTCTTGGGCGATCTTGAACCAGGTGTGGAATTGGGTGAGCGGGTCGGAGGATAGGTGGGAGAGTTCGAGGGTCGATTTGGTGTATTGTTGTGCTTGCGAGGATTCGTTGGTGGTTCCGGGGGCGAAGATGCGTTTGGAAGGAGCGGATGAGGAGGGCGCCGTGTGAAGGGCCATGACGTGGCGAGCTTGGAGGGAGGGATGAGATGTGGTGGGACTTCTCCGGAGGAAGAGGAACATGGGATGTAGAACTAAGGTAATGCACAGGACTGAACGAGGACAATGTCAATGAAAGAGGATGCCGGCCCGAGTGAAGGATGGAGAGAAACGAGACTTCTCAAACTACACGTCCACTAAGCACTGCACTGCGCCATGAATAGAAGTCTCACAAACTGTTACGTAAGTGGTGAAGCTGAAGACGTGCGAGCCTCGCTATCGTGATCTTATGGCCAAAGAAATTCCTGCGATCAAACTGGATGACGATAAAGTCACAATCAAAATCATCAGCGGACAGAGTCATGGACTAGATAGTGTGCAAGAACTAGCATACACACCTGTCTAGCTACTTGATGTCTTTGTCAAGCTAGGTGGTAGAGTTGCTCAGAACCTTCCTGCTGGATGGAATGCTTTCTCATATTCTTAGTCTGGTACCAACCACATTCGGCGTCGGCCAACAAGCTGCAGTGGTGCCCAAGTATCACAACGCAGTCTTCAAGCGAGCAGGAGATGAAGTTCTTGCAGAGAATGATGCAGACGACACGGAAGACGTGCGATTTAGCAAGTTGCGCTTTTGTTCTTTAAATTGAGGATTTCTAACACGAAACAGTCCTCGTCGCTGGTCTTTCCTTGACGGATAAGTCACTTCAATATGATCCTTTTGTTGTAGCAAACACCCAGGATGAGGTCTTCCAAGCTATAAGAGACTTCCAAATCGCTTAGAATGGCTTCGAGTGGAGTTTCGAGTGGAAACTCAAGATTGGTGGGAGAGCGTAGAACCGTGTCGTTACATTTCAATCGCTCTGGACAGTATAGCTTCGACGGATATAGCAGAGGTCTGTAGGGTTTCGGGTCACAGCGTGGCCCAGTGCGATTGAGCTACTCTCGACAAACTACCCTGAGCTAAGGCGCGCATTACATTTATATCATAAGCAGCCACAAATTGCGCAACTTTTCCACATTCTACAGCAACCGCCACAACCTCTAACTCCTCCTTCCCTCTACTCCAAAAAATACTACAACGGCTGCCCCAAAACCTTACACTGCTCCTCGTCCACAAAATCCATCATGTAGCTATTCCACATCATGTTCAGAAACTGCGGCTTCTGCGCATTCACCGGCGTCCACTCGCCGCTCGCCTGAATCTGGCCAATCGTGTTCCAATACCCCCTAGCTTGCAGATACCCCATGTCCGGGTTCGGGTTGCCGCCAGAGCGGGCAAAGGCGGTCCAGTAGTCGACGGTGAGCTGCATGAAAGGGAGGTCGTTGGCGTCGCGGAGGGGGAAGCCGACGCGCACGACGTTGCCGAAGTTGAAGGAGAGCTCGCCGGCGTGGCATTTGAAGTATTCGTCTGTGTAGAGCGTGTTAGGTCAGGGCGCTGAAAGTGATTGCATGTGGGGAAAGCGTTTTTGCTGATTGTGGTTGTGGACGTTGGAGACACGACTTACCTTCAGTAGGGTTTCCATAAGGATAACCAGGCACGGGAAAAGGAAGGCAGACACCGTAAGTGTTATATCCTGGATCCTGGTAACTACGGTTCCACTGAACTGCGTACACTGTCGGGAAGATGCCATTAGCTACGCCGCCAAGGGCGCCAGCTTCGGAGGAGCAACGGTCAAGAGTGTCCGTGCCAATGCGGGTAGTGATGTTGTAGACTTCCAAAGTGACGTTACTGTGCGTGTCGAAAGGATCAGTGCCAAGAGGGAAGAGATTGGCATTTGCGAGAACTTCTGCTGTTAGGGTGGCGTTTGCAAGCAAATCAGTGATCCCGGTGTCGAGATCGGTTGTTGGGGCGACTCAAAGGGCGTGTAGGTCAGTATGGATATTTGAAAGAGGGAGCACTGGGAGATAGACTGTACATACTTGCGTCGATAATACCTGCTTCATCACGAAGGAAGCTGATGAGAAGAGGCACGGAATTGGTGGGATTTGAACAGTCGCTACCATTCAAATTGAGCATGGGCGTTGTGAGATAGGTTCCGTCCTCAACTTGTGTACTAAGTCGGTTAGCATGTGGTATGGCCAATTGCTGAAAGAAGAGGCGCTGGGAGAGTCCGACAGACTGGAAAAAGAGAGGGATCGAGAACAGGTAAACTTATGTTACAGTGGTCGTCAGGTTAAGCAGTTCAGTACCGTTGTAAGCTTGCAAACAAGCTAACTGATTCGAAGCATTCAAGCATCCAGTTTCCTTCAGAATCGGAAGAGTGGTCTCATTGTAAATTGTCGAAATAGGGTAGTATTGCTGCAAGAAATTGTTCGACTGGAGGATAGCTGCTTGAAACAGACCGGCTGCCTTAGGTGAAGACAACAAAGTCATCACTGCAGTTGCACCTGAAAGATTGTGAGCTATTTATATACGCGCAAAACAGTACCGCTTCAAAACGCGAGTACAACTCACCTGCTGATTCTCCAAAGATAGTGACTCTTGCAGGGTCACCTCCGAAGGCGGCTATGTTCTGCTGGACCCATTCAAGACCGGTAATAATGTCACTAAGCCAGTAGTTGCCGTTGTGAACGCCATCATCAAGGACGAGGAAACTGATCGTGGAGAGGCGGTATGCAAGGTCAACAGTGACAACATCACCACGACCAGCTAGATTACCACCGTCGTTAGTGGGGTTGCTGGCAGATCCAGTAGCAAAGCCACCGCCATAGATGTATACCTAGTTCCGAGTCAATTTACTACGCTGAATATCGTCGAGGACGAGTCTTACTATAACCGGCTTCAGCTCCTCCTTCGCAGGCTGTGGAGCAGCATGCAATTTGGTGGTGAAAACATTAAGGAATAGACAGTCCTCACTAGTAGATACGTTGTTAAACATTGGTAGGGGATTGGGGTTAGCGTCGAGCTGAAGGCACATCGGAGCAGGGTGTAAAGCCTCGTTAACCCCAGTTCCGTTGTACAACGACGAGTACGTGAATCTTGCGGGATTAGCAGCGAAACGAATTCCCATGAAGCGGAAAGTTAGGAAATCTCTAAAGCCGATTAGGGACTGGCTTCCCACAGTCTGCTGAATCTGGTACGGCGGCGATGTATTCGCATAACTAATGTTTGAGTGTGGAGCAGTGTCTGTACATAGAACAGGCAAGTTCTGGTTGCAGGAGACGGCATGAACTGTACCATTAGGGAACATCGCTTGGCAATTGGTAAGAGTAGGTCGGCACGCTGCAATCCGGCCTTTCTGGGCAATCTAGAAGAGCTGATCCTGGCTAACACATCCAGCGTATACCTCATAGTTGAGAGAGTTGTTCAAGCCGGTGGTGAAGCTTTCTGTATATGGAGACCACAGTTTCTCACCTAGCTCAGCACAAACCGATTGAGCGGCTACTGCTGGTTGAGCATTGCTGAGCAATAGGGCACCGCTGGTAGTTGCAGTGTCGTTGGCTATCAGGTCTGATTAGTGCTAGATTGTAAAACTGTAAGGTCCTGAGCATACTATTGAGGTCATCGTAACCGAGAATGGTAATATCACCAATCTGAGCAGGAGACGGACATGCCAGAACACTACTGGTTAGTGCAAGGACGGTAACTGAAGCTCTGTAGAACGACAACATGATTGATAAGGCTGTAGTGCAGAACCTTCACCCGATGACCACTTGGAGCAGCAGAAGACAGAAGTGCTCAACAAGTAGAATGCCCGAAGTGAGGGCTCAGCCATCTTTATATAATAGGGCGTGAGTGATAGTCCTGGCGAGCAGGCTCATCACGATCAACCTTGTCCATTCGTCTGACTTGGTATGAAGTACTTCGTCGGCGTAAGTAGCGCCTATTGTAGCCAGCGTGCTAAACTCAATGCACAATGATGATCAAGAGACGTTTGAAGCTTAGTCTTGACCATCAGGCTAAAGAGGATGGACCTAGCATACACACTTGGCTTGATACATTATGGGTTACAAGCTCGAAGAGGCAGGAGACAGCTGTAACCGTGCCGTGCTTACTGGGACTAGATAGAGTGACAATGGAGTCGTATGCGGGGTAGCAGAAGGAAGCGGGGTAAGGATAAATGCATTACACATTGCGAGTATCATGATAGTTTTGTTGGAAGAAGCGAGGGCCCGAGAGAGGATGTTGCAGCCCAGTAGTCCGTTCGGTGGCACGCTCGTTCATAATTAGATAATCTAAAAGAGGAATTGGTACGGCGGACTATAGTGACCTTAGCGTAAAAGGTTCGAAATCACTCCTTAAGTGTTTTTGACCAGATATCAGCCCCATGATCACCTTGTGAATATCGTATAATATATCATAAAATCGACACCCGTAGGAAGCGCTCGCATCCTTTCATAAGATCCTTACATTTCATGCTATTTAAATGCGTTTTGCGGGCTATATATATAGTTCGCTTCAGCACATGCAGACATGCTTTATGTTAAAAGGCTTAGCATGTTTAGTAATCAGTATACACGCTAATCATTCATACTTCTAATCTTAAACAATTACATAACTTTACGAATACTACCTTAATCTATATAATCTCTAGCTAGGGAGATGCTTAAATGTTATATAAATCTACTATTAAAGTTCCGTATATATAGTAGTGATGTACATAGCGTCTGTAATGAGGGAAATGAACGGTGTAAAATGGTCGAAATGGTACGAACCAACGGGTAGGCTTTAGTATAATAGTGCTTTAGTGGAACATCTCTACGGCATATAGAGTAAGTTTAATATAGAAATGACGATAGAAAGTGCATATGATGCGTAGATCACCAAGTCCTATTCATATGTTACGTGTTTGACAGTGTAGTGAGTGTGAAGAGGAAGGATTTCCGACCTTTTGCGCGAAGGGAGTTATCGTCCGCCGTAATTGGAGCAAATCTGAAACAGGTGAATGTTTCACCTGATGGAATACCACTACCGACCAATCCCTGCAACGTGATCATGCTACTAATCGACCTATATCCGACTTGAAAGATATGTTACCAATAAAGTACTAAATACTGGTGGCAATATTACAACACTCCAAGTGCAATATCTGCTACGAGGAACAAGAAGAACACTGCAAGTCTAGCGATCAGACATCGGCGTCGCTTAAATTTCCTGTCTTAAGACAATCACGATACACTCCAAACCTACTACCATACTAATTCCCACCACTCCGCCAACATCAGTCCACTAGAATCTTGCTACGGTTTCGTCTCTTCATCCACAAAACCAAATCAAGGCAACCTCAAATAAAACCCCAACAATCTATCATAATTCGGAGTACCCAGTCCTGTAGCCGGATCCTGAAGACAGCATTAGCATAACTCTTGACATTCCCAACACCGAATACAACATACCCAGCCCTCACTCGCACCAAAACCCTCCGTTCCACATCCAGGATTAGTACCATTGATGATGTCGTTGAGAAGCCAGGGGTTTTCGTAAAGAGTAGGATTGATGAAACCGACGGGTCCTGCACAATATACGTTAGTAAATCCATTTTCTTATTATAAGCAAAAGCGGGAGGGGAAATATACCTTTACCACGGACATGACGCTCGTTGTTGATGAGAGTTATGGTGGAAGCCCAGATGGGTGCGGCGAGGGAAGAGCCGTACCAATGACCGAGATCGCCGTTCACGTATGCTAGAAGAAGAGCACCGTTCGCTGAAACACTGTGGATGTGTAAGTCCTGTAGCCAGCAAACTGAAGGTGACTGGAAATATCTTACTCGGGAATACCTCGACCATTTCTGTTGTAGATTCCGCCATTTGCACCGATGTCCCCGTTCGTGTAGTATGGGTACTGAGGATTGTGCTGGGCAAAGTAGTTGTTTAAGGTCTGTTGTTGGTAAGGTGCAGGTGTACTACGAGAGATGGTATTAGCATAATATTCCGCTGATCTGCGGCGTGTGTCGAGGCATACAAGTAATTAGAGAAGCCACCAGCTGAGCTGAAATTCTGCGCAGTGCCAGAAAGATTGGCATGCATGACTGATTCGCGATCATAGATGGTTTGGTTGGGGTACAATCTTGTCGCGCCAACAGACGTCAAATAAGGGCAACCAGACGGGTACTGAGGATTGAATACGGTGCCGTTCTCGAGACAGCCGTTTGGTCCTCCATCGCCCGGGAAGGAAGCCACACCATAATCGCCCGAGGCGAAGAAGAAACTGACTCCCTGCGAGTGGTGGATATGGTCAGTCTCAGCAAAGCGATGAATGGAGATCTCAAGCCTATTAGGCCGGTGTATTGAAGCGTACCTGTAAGCCCAACTTCAAGAACCTAGTAACGTATGTTAGTATTGATACATCGTTTATTGTGGTAAGAGAAGAGTCATACTCATTGCATTGTCTCTTTGCGTAATTCGCAGGTACATCCTGCTCGGCTTCACCATACGACAACGATATGACATTCGCAGGCTTGTATACCCCGCATTGCAGTTGGCCTTTGTAGCCACCAGCAGCCGGATCAGGATAAACCGGATCGGGTGGAGTTGAGTCTCCTGTAATATCATATGCTGTGTAGTTGCAGTACGACTATAGGAGCTTGTCAACGAGTATCTTGATGGTAGAGTTGTTCAGCAGCTTACCCCGTCCAGAGCATCCAACAACGTATTGAAAGTGTTCACGGTGGCCACCTCTTCGGGCTCGTAGATCTGGTCATCAGTCTAGTGTATATCAGTAAATATCGTTTGCCTGTAAAGTTAAGTGAGTCCTCACCTGATACAGTATAACTTGCTGTGGATATGTAAGAGAAAAGACAAGATCAAAATCAATGATCGATTCTCCCGTCGCCAGAGAAGAGTTCTGTGCAACAGGTGCGAACCCGCCATCAACACCTTTGAGTACGGGACCAGTACCTTGCGGCACATTCGGGGCGTAGCTGGCGTAAAACATGTCTAGATCTGCCTGGTCGTAGTAGTCCCCTTGCTCATACACAGCTAGTGCATTGGAAACATTGAAATGGCCAAAGGGGATATCATATAGAGCTCGAATACAGGCAGGCTACCGATTCGTTAGTAAAGGTCTCCCGGAGTTGATCCAATACTCACGGTAATATTAGCACCGCACGTGCGAAGATCCTCTGGCAATGTCATCTGAGGTGGATTCCAATGCGGCGGGCCCGCAGAAGGAGCAACAGGGGCGAAAGATGGTCCAGGACGAGGACCAGGACGAGAACCTTGCCAAGGGCCTGACGGACCTGACCATGGACCCCAGTTCCGGCCATCACGCTTCACCACAGACTTCTTCAATGGAGCAGACAACTTGACGCCAGGAGTGACATAATCGATATGCCTGGTAAGGTGCTCGGGGACGTGGTAAGAATCGCACCTAGCAATCACATCAGCAACACTCACACTGCCATCCAGTGCAGTGCCTTGACTCACCCAACTCGAAGCTCATTACGGCTAGTATGAGCATGTTCATAATACTCCGTCTTAAACAATGCCTCAGCTTCTGCCACTGTACCCTCGAACGCAAGCCACGCCCTATTCTCATAATGCCTGATACGTTCCGAAGCAATGCCGGCAGCAACCAGCCAAGCTTTCACACTCTCCATAGTCTCCTCCGTAGGAGCAAATGCACCGTGTACGTCAGCAGCACTCCAATGCTTTCCGAAGTTGGGTGAAGCAGGATGCGCAACGTCCATAAGCTTTGCGTATACACTTTCTTCGTCCAGGTTTGTTTGCGTCAAGCCAATGCGGATTGGTAGAACTGCTTGAGCATCGGCACGAGCGCCTCGAACGTAGCGGGATAGTGGCTGATCGCGCTTCTCATGGAGGATGGCTTTGGATGTCGGTGCTGCATTGCTGAAAGTTGCAAAAGCAGCCAAAAATGCTGCGATAGATGTGAAACGCATGCTGGGCAGATGTGCGAGTCACAGGCTAGCGGAAATCTGAGGGCATGAAACAGGAAACAGGAAGGCTTCTTATAAGATTTGGGAAGATAGCACCACCTGGGAAGCCGAGCCAGCTGATCCCTCACTCCCCTCATTCCCATTTGATGTCATTTTTTGCACAGCATTAGTTGGCATTGACAGATAGGAACGGCCTGCCGAGGGAACGCTAGTCGTGAAGAGCTTACATTTGGGCACGAGTGGATGAAGCTAGTTGAGAAAGTCATGGGTAGAAAGTAAAAATCATGGGTCGAGGTCGTCTCTATCTGAAACGCGGGCGAATCACAGGTACACTTGTGGACTTGTTATCTTACCTTCCTAACAGAGACAGACCTTCCTTTTCTGTATCGTGAATTGGTACGTGTCGTGTGCTGGAGGAGAGGGGTGATGTTGGAGAGGGAGAAGACAAAAGCTTATCTTGCCGTTGCATTCGCTGAAGGATAAATGCTTGTTCTTCAGGAATAAAGCTTGTTAGTTTGAACGACATCAGTGCAAGCCACTATGATATGGACTGAACCATGCACATGACCATTCAAAGCGATCCAAGTATCTCATTATCATCATTAACACTACCACTATCACCTCAATCGTCTCAACCTCTCCACCATCCCCTTCAACTCTTCCACATCCAACTTCCCCTCCATCCCGCCCACCTGCATCTCCTTCACAATATCCTCCTGCACACTCTCGCTCATATCCAGGAAGCGCTCCACAAGCTCACCATCCACAAATCGCATCGGCTCTTCTTCTTCCCTCACAGTGCTGCGAAATGCTCTATACTTCATGAACGGCACGTCACCAGGACTCTGCACATACTTTGCTATTGCACGTTGCAGCTCCATGAGCAAGTTTTGCATGGCAGCCGCGATGGTTGCGAAGAGGTAGATACTGCCTTCGACAGTGGCGAGGAAGGCTCTTGGTGTCACGAGTGCTGTTCCGTCAGAGGAAGGTTTGCTGTTGACGATCGGCCGAATGCGATTCACCATTTCGCCTAACAACATCTCGCTCGTGATTCGTAACCTCCTTCTGTCTTCCTTCATCTCGCTGGTGACGTCCTGACTTAACACCATTAGATTACCCTCAGCATCTGCTTCTAGGTATGTGTTCTCGTCGACTAGTGCCACCGCGGTAGCCCATGCAGTCTGAAAGTGACGTGCTAGCTCGGTGAGTGTGTTGGTGGCAGAGTTATACTCGATGACTGAAACAGACTTCATTAGGTCAGCGATGGCGATACGGGTACCAGAGACGGCAAGGTCGATCGGCGCGGTGGATGTACGGTAGGAGGCGACTTTACGCATGTTAGGCGTGCTTGGCGTGGTGTATTCGAATGAGTAGATGACGACCTTTAGACATTGTCAGTAACGGAGACAACAAAGGATTGATCTTGGTGCAGGGGAAGTGAACTCACTGTCTTGATCAAGGCTGCAACAATCTTGCCTTCGACCATGTTCAGACAACGGCAAGCACCCCTAACAGCAAGCTCCGTGATGACTTTCAGTTGTCTGTCAGCTGTCACCTCAAATACCAGGATACGTCCTCGCACAGAATCAGTGTGATCATCATCAAGATATGCTGTACCGACCACGAAACGTTCAGCAAGGTTTCCATACCCGTCATCGAGTTGGCATCGCATCACACTTTCGACTAGCTCTTCATTGTTGAGTTCATACGTGTGCAGCACCTTGAAGACAACTTCATCAACCAATTCAAATCTGCTCTTTACAATCTCTGCCCCTTGTTCAAGATGTCGAGTGATTGTGCCGAGACCAAACGCCTTCAGTTCGGCAGAGTATGCTATCCGTCGAACTGTTGCACCAACAGGAAGACCTTGAACATGTGTACTTCGTTCTTCGTCAACCACAGCAAGTTTGAGATGTCCTTTTGTCGCAATAGCAATGGCGCCGGGATATGCTTGCGAATTGAATGGGCACACACAAACAGCATCCTCTGCTGTTATTGCAGAATATACGAGTCTTCCCTCCGATCCGTATATGAGACTGGAATGGTCGCAGGTTGCGAATACATTGTACGTGCCGTCATCTTTGGGTAGTGCTGTAAACCCTGCTTGCTGTGTACCGAGCACTGTACTCCGTTTGTTTGATAGTGCATGATTTTCGATGTCCATACTGTAGGTAATGACATTGCCATCTGCCATAGCGATGAAGAGAGTTGGTGATTGTTCTGGTAATACATTGAGAAGCAGTATCGACCTTGGCACGATGACTGCCTCCGCAGAGACCACTTCTGTGTGCAGAATTGAAAGACTGTCGACGTTAAGTATCGAGATAGTCGATCCCTGCCAGAAGCCGATTAAGCATACACTCTGATCTACCGGAGAGAGATTGACGCAAGCAATTTGCTGATTCGGCCCAAAGTCCTTTTGTGATTTAACGTTTAGATCTCCTGATGTATCGAGGGCGATCAAAGAGGATCCTCCTATCGAGATAATGACGACTCCTTCATTTGCTGCTGTCGCTGTGATAGATTGGCCTGTTGGTGCTATCCACTCTGATGTTGTCATTCCACTATCAGCATCGACAAGTCGCACGATAGTCGAAGTGACGTGTAGTATGCGCCCATTCGACACATTTGCTGCCAGTAAAGTGGCGGCGCCAGAGAAGCCACAAAAGTCGTCTTGCTCCTCGACATCACCTTCTGCGGTGAATCGAAAAACTCGGGTTTCATCGATGAGTGATACCACCAACGAATCTAGAGATACTTTGTCAGGCTGCGATGAGATGCTGAAGATGTTTGTGATATTCTCCATCTCCGCAAGCATGCCCAAATCTTCCAGGCCCACTCCGCTTCGCACACTCCTCAGACTACCATCAGTAAATGCGCCACTTCCTGTCACCAGCCGAGCTTGGCCTGAAGAATATTCGTTTGACGTTCCTTCACTACTGCGATCGCCCATATCCATGATTGTGAAGTCTAAAATCGGAGCAATGTTTGGTAAAATTTGCCGTGTTTTGACCTCCGTTCCAATGCTAATTAGCTGAGAGTCTCCTGAATGGGACCCTAGAAATAAGATGCCTTCTTCGTCATGGATACCCATATAAACTAAGACGGAGGCTCTCGAGCATTTCCCAAACTCGTCCATCTGCCATCCTGTCACGCGCTGTTGGTCTTGTTCGTTCAGTTCCAGCATTAGCATATGAAGCTTGCCATACTCGTCAGCAAGGACAAATCGTTGCTGATCAATCATTGCCCAAGCGCAGAAAATCGTAGCTTCTTTCATGGGGCGTTTTATGACAGTATTGGTAGAATGTTCATAGTACATAATACCTGTCTCTCCGAGAACGAGTACTCCACATGAAGGCGCCGCAACAGGTATGATATGGCTGGCCCCTATTTCGAGTTCTTCTTGTAAGCTTTCCTCTGCTTCGGGAGGATCCAAGGCAGCAGAGCCGACATCACCATGAAGTCCAGGAGAATATGTAAGCTGGCGTACTTTCAGTCGTACTCTCTTTTGCGTATCTTCATATATGAGTGCCAGCCGCGGCTTTTCTTCTTTTTCTCGCGATCTCATCTGAAAGAATGTAGAGTCCCGAACGAAGAGCTCTTCTATTCGTACTGGTATTGGTTCTCCTAATGTGCCTATTTCTGCATCTCCTTGCTTCTTGGTTTTATGCGCTATTGGTACGACTGTGACAACTCCTTCGTACAGCTCCAACGTCATGAATCTTCCAAGAGCGTCTATGTGACATCTTTCGCCAGTCTGAGAGTCTCGTGCTGATTTGTCCGCTTGGTCAACGTAGCTCTTCTCCGTTCGCAGTGTTTTGGTTTGAGGATTCCAGGAGAGCGTGAAGTAATGGAAGCGATCTGTACCGACAAACAGATGATCCGTACGTGATGAAGCAGGACGTATCTTGTGTAGCATAATCACTCTTCCATAGACCGAACGGGAGTGCTGAAGGGAGAGACCATCTGGAGTGTACAGGTAGAATTCGAGGCGATTAGATTTGCTGGAAGCGTTAGAAGGATGTCTTTTGTTCGAAGACGAAGGTACGCACGCTACCACAAGACATTCCTCGTCAGGAGATAGAAAGTTGAGTTTCAATGCATGTCTGATGCTACTTGGCTGGTGGATGGGGGCAATGTATGCCATCTTGACGATTGCAACACCTCAAATATCTTTTGTTACGGATTTATGATGCAACAAAAGGTTCAAGCATGCCAGCCTCCTCTTTTTGACTGTGGAAGAAGCAGATAAAGGTGCAAAGTGTTGCATTTGGCGACGGCGATGTCAATGCAAGAGGTCTACTAATCGATGATGATATTATGGGGTAATTAGTAATCCGGAGCCAAATCCTTTCTCCACCTAAAAGTGCTTCCTCTCTTCGAACACACAACAACACTTGCAACACTTCTTGAAACACTTGTGAAACACATCTCGATACCTCCAACACAATGTCACCTTCCGCAATGCCCCACGACTCCGACTCCGACTCCGACCCCGACGACGATCCCATCATCGCCGAATACGACGTCTACATCACCTCTCCCTTCCCATCATCAACCTCCACCTCCAAACCCACCACAAAACCGACCCCAAACAATCCCGAACCATCTCAATCCCTCTATCTCCTCCAATTCCCCACCCGAGACCGCGAAACCCCATACAACGCCCAATCGGGCACCTGTCCAACCTCCGTCCGCCTAAAACCATCCTCCGGCTACCTCGAGCTCGACGTCCCTATAAATCCCACCTTCAACTACGACCGCACCCGCGCCAAAGAATGGGGTTCAGCACTGCACAAAGCCTCGACAGAAGGCGCCCAAGGCTTCGGTCTCGCAGCCGGCTTCGCGCAAAACGTCGCCGTCCGAAGCGGAGGAGCTCCTACTCGCGGCGCAACAGCAGGTAGTTCCGTCAACAGCGACTCCCGCGCCAGCAGCCGCCGTCCAGGACCAGGCCACTTCAACGCCAACGAAGAAGAAGAAGAGCGCACAAAACTAATCCACCAAACACTGGGCGGGCAAATCATTCGCGAAGAAAAAGGTCGGCCGCAATACATGCTCGGTGCCTTTCGCGCCAACGAACTGCACCTCACACCCCTAACGGGCCTCGTGCAACTGCGCCCCCAATTCCATCACCTCGACGCAACGACCCAAGTCGAGCGCAATTCCGTCCGGCGCGCCAATCACGCCGACGCACCACCACGCACCCTCGAGCCTCGCCTGGTGCAGATGAGCGCAAAAGCGGGCGGAGATCCCGAATCCGCCGAAGCTGCCAGTGGTCAGACGACGAAAGCGTATTTAGCGTCTGCACAAGAGGAAACGTGGATTAAGCTGGGGTACACGGACGAAGATGAGGAAGAAGCGTTTACACTGTACCATGAGATGTTGTTTTTGGGGGAAGATAAAGAGGAAGCGAGAAGGACGCAACTCAAGGCGAGTATGAGTGGGGATGCGTGGTTGGATGCGATTTCGGCGCCGAGATTGGATCCGGGGCAGGGGAAGAAGATTTTGAGGCCGATGAGGAGGAGAGGGGGAAAGTTGGCGGGAGATGATGTTGGGGATGATGGGGAGATTGAGGAGGTTGGCGATGTAGAGGGCAGTCCGTTGAAGTTGAAAAAGGTGGACAGTCCCGTGGTGAAGAGGGAGAAGGGGAAGGGGAAGGCGACAGCGACGCTGGATGAGCAGAGTGCCGCTGATGTGGTTGTTGATGTGAGTATGGCGGATGTGTGAGGAAGATTGGTCGAGTATGTGAGAACTTGAGAAGACCTGTGAGGATCCTGCAAAAGAAGACAGAACAAGGACAAGAAGACACGACAAGTGGAAGATGAGAAGGACCACGCCAAACAGGCAGCGGAACAATGTCACGACATAGCACGACACGACTTGTAATGATTCACAAACGATGGCATAGCGACGGGGATACGGGCATACATCTATCGCATACTAGACCAAAAAAGAACGATACTGAGGTCTTTGCTTTGATCAGTATGGACACCAACGATCAAAGACGAACTCGAACAAAGCTAGGTCCTGTATTACACGCAGCAAGACGACGACGAAAGGAACAATTCAAATTGGCCTAATTTCGAATGCATTATTGTTGTGTCTGCGTACCATTGTTGTGTCTGCTCACCATCGTTGTGTCTGTTAACCATTGCTATGTCTATCTAGCATTGTCGTGTCTCTTTACCAATGTCGTGTCTGTTCACCAGTGTTGTATCGTTGTTTCTATCAAGCCACTGGACCTGAGGGAGCTTGATACTGGCCCGGTAGTAGACGCGAATGCCATGCCATGGTCGTGGCGTCGAGGAGTCTGAGCTCGAACGTAGCGAAGATCTATTGGGAAGCTATCTTGAGAGGAGTGCGCGCCCTATGTGGAATGGTCACTAGTGACGAAAATGATAATCCATGGAATTCTCTCCAACTCCTTTGACCCATTCCGTTCAAATCGGCTGTCGAGCGCTTGACTGAGCAATGCCCTAGATCCATTCCTTTCAGCCCTCATATGCTCAACCAATGCTCATTGCATAAAAAGCACCAGTTTACCACCTAACTCAGTCCACCCTCCAATGTCCAGACTCAATCGACATCCTCCTCAACCAAATGCTTCATTTCCTCCGTCTCATCGTTCCCCTCCTTCTTTTCCTCCTCCTTCACCTCCTCCTTCTCAACCTGTACACTTTCAACCTTTGGTTTCAGCATCCCATCATTCTCAGCCCTCTTCATTTCCTCCTCCCACTCCACCTTCTCCCTGATCTTCTGCATATGCTGTTCCCTCGTAATCTCCACGGGCTCCTTCCACTTTGTCAGCAGCAAAAAGTCATTGTACATAAGCGTGTAAAAGCTGCATTTAACAGCGACGACATGATCGAGGAAATGCATTCCATTGCTCAATGTGCCGACAGAAGCTTCGAGCTTCATGCCGACGAAACAGAAGTCGAGGATGTGTTGTTCGAGCCAGAATTCGTAGATTGTGTCTTCTTTGTTGCTGGATGACGTGTCGGTGTAGTTGGGAGGTAGGTCGGTTGTGTCGAAATTTGGGACTGTGTAAGGACGACAGATGAGCTTGCCTAGTGCTTGACCTTTACCGAGACCGCGCTTGGTGTTGTGTAGTGCGACGTGGTCGGGATCGGCGGGGACGAGTTCCATGACTTCGAGACCGACGTTGTGCTGGATGCTGGTGATGTTGTGGTCCAAGATCTTGTGCTGGATAGTCTCAGCATCATCAGAGGAAAAGTAGTCGTCGGTGCCTAGTGCTGCAACGCCGTATTTGAAGACCTTGGTCGCTGCATCTGAGCTCAATCCGACTGCGATTTCTGCATCATCGCCCTTGAGCCAACTTGAATCTCCACTGTAGGTGTCTTTGTGGCGACCGCCAAAGATTGTTGAGCAAGCAATGTTGAAGCTGCCGGGCAAGAGGCGAAGCACTTTGTGAGTTTGGTACAGCTCTTTGTCGGCAAGATCGCAGATGTGGCGGGCAGCAAGAATGGCGTTGGTGTACTCTGGGCAGACGCTATGGTGCATGATGTAGTTGTAGAAATTGCGCATGATGTTTGTGCATTCGCGGATTTCTGGCAAAGTTTCAAAGTCGAAGCATTCGGGTATTTCGCTGGATCTGAACACTCTCATTAGCACACAGAGGTTACAATGATGGACATCTACTGACAAGAAGCCTCTGGCAACACTCTCGAAATCAACAGTCCACTTGGCTGCATCACTGTTGTCGTACTTGTCTTCTCCGACGTGATCAGTTGCGGTCGCAGCTATGATCTCGTCTTTATCCATGTCCGCAAAGTCTTCTTTGTCCATTTTCCCAGTGAACATCTTCTGACCAGATTCAATACCGCCATAACGCAGAAATCTGTGGAATAGGTTTGCTGGACCAGGCGTGAAACGTCGTTTCTTAGCATAACGCTGTATGGCTGTTTCGATGCGCCTGTTATTCGATTAGGCATATGTATTTTGTGAAGTCTTGATATCTACTGACTGTGCAAACGGAAAGTTCCTATAGACAATGTCAGTCGCAAGTCAAAAGCTGTCTACAACTATTGTCACATACTTGCTGTACAATAACTGCTCTTTGGTGAAGTCTTCAGGTGTGATAGGTGGATCAGCATAGTACTCTTCAAATCCTGTCGGCTTTGCTTTGGACTGTGTGTGAAGTCAGTATTGATTGTCAATATCGATCAAATGACTATTGTTACCTTTTTCTTCGTGACTGATGCGCCAGTTGCCGGATCGACAATGATGAAAGGTTCCTTCCGCTTGATGAACCACTTTCCCTCCTTCTCAAAGACATCTACCAACTTGCACTTCTTCACTGCTTCAATGACAGCGCTCTCCGGTTGATAGACACGCATCTTCTTGAAGCCATGGATGACTTCAAATGGGATTGACTTGTTCTCGTGTCCGCGCAACTTCTTCAGCAAGAACCTGTCGGCTTTGAGGTTCTCGGCCGAGAAGTAGTGGTCGACCTGGAAGATGTTAGCAGACGGATAGTTGATGTGGTATCATCAAATATACTTGTCTGATAATTTCATCAGCTTCGGCATGTGGACCATCTTCGTTCGTGGTAGCTGAACTTGACAGATATCCTTCATCCAGATCAAGGTCGCCAACTTGTTTTGTCAGTAGTGCCATGCCTGCCTCGGAGGCTGCAGTGTTGTGTGAAGCTTCGGCCATTGTTGAGAACGAGATGCAGTGGTTGTTGAGCAGATGTATTCTTCACAAAGAAGGTAAAGATAGAGAGAAGTTGTGGATGGTACAAGATAGATAAGAGCAGGATGATGTGAGAGGATTTACTTCAGTCAATTGAAGTATCAGTGCAGAGAGTCGAGCACGGCAGAGATGCACACCAAGAGCGAGTCTTAGCGGGACAAGTTCAGATATACAAAGGACGATGTGTAAGTCAACAGAGATATAGAAAGTGAAGTTAACGATGAGTGTCATCAGCGGAAAAGTGATTGAATGAACTCAATAGAGCGGTAAAGAAGTGATTGTTTGTTTGTGTCACCTCAGCGTTTGGATGAATATGCAAGGAGTGGCTGGCTACTGCCTTTCTCCGTCGAGCGGCGCGCACCTACGAAGCTGTGGGAGTCACTACTTGGAATGGCCATATATGTAGTAGGCACGATTTCTTCAACTTGGATTGCTGTCTAAAGTGATGAAGGAGAGAGAAGAGCAAGCGGTTAGCTTGGTGGCAAAATCTTTCCGAATATCTGCCAGGACTGATTAATACAAGAGACTTCAGCCGTAAATGACCCGTCCTCCAGGAACAGCAATGTCGTAGACAATTACAATCATGAACAGTGCCAGCTATATGGCAAGAAGATTCGGTCTGGCTTGTCTGTGAGCCATCAAATCGGCAAGGTGTTTTCGTCAAATCTGTACCTCGTCCGAGGTACGTTATTTAGGATGTCCTGCACACACACCCGAGAAATATACAGTAAAGGTCTTCTCCTTCTCTTACGGAGGTATCGTCCTCCTTGAGAACCATGATCCTGTCATGTAGGGATCGACTTTTACCATTGCACTTGCCGCCTCAAGGGGATATGGACTTAGGCTTATGTGTAGGCTCAATGTTGCTAATATTCCCTCACTGTAGTCATGGTTACGATAACATTAGGTCATCTTCGTACAGCTCCTTGGAGTGCGACAAACCGGAGCATCCGTTAGGAGCACCGTAGTAACCACGAGTGACGTTCTGCTTTTCTTCGTTCGTCATCTGTCCAACAAGAGCAGTAGCTTGACCGTAGGCGACAGACCAATCTCCAGTGCCACTTGCAATAGCTAATGGACATTATCAGCCTCTGATAGGTCCATTGTAACATATTCAACCTACGAGGTGGATAGACAGGTGGGCTTCGATCATAGCTCCAGTACAGCTCCAAATTTGCTAGCTCTTCTGCGCTCTGAGCTGAAACACAACCTGATACGGCTAAAGCAATGAGCCCATGGAGCAACAACGAAGCAATCATATTGAAATCGATGAGCAACTTGGTGGAAGACAGAAGGGATGACAGAAGTTGGAATAATGAAGCAGCGCAAGCAAGCTGGAAGTCTTAAAAGAGATATCAGGAAGAAGACTGCATGATATTCTAGCTGTATAGATACACAAGCGGCACGGCGGCATGTCTGTCTCCGATGAGGGGGTGAGATATTCTTTTCCTGAAATAATCATGACACCACCTTGCTGTTGTTTAGGCATGTTGCTGTCCGACGGATGATCACGCTTACGCTCGACCCCGCACGCTATGACGAAAAGGGCGAAGCGGCAGCAGTGTTACAGGCATGGCTTCGTCGCACCCTCCAGGCTGCATCCAAGAAGAAGATTGATCATGATCTAGCGGAGTTTGTGTATGAGGGAAGGACGAGAGAAGCGAAGTCGTCAACACCCTAAGAGCTAAATTATACTCACCTTCCTATATGGGCTATGTTCGGCATCAGCTCGGCCGGCCCAACTACATCTCATGACCATGAGGGCTCAGTAACTTGACATGAACATGCATGCAAGTCCAAGTCAGGTGCCAGAATTCTGACTGCCCAAGACTTCATACCACAAGAGTTACAGAAATGAGAAGAAGGTGAATCCCACATGTAAGCGGGAGGGTGATGAGGGAGGAATAAAGCTGCTAAGAGATGTCTCCTTTTGTGGACTGCCCTGGTCGAGAACCACCATTCATTCAGTGACAACCCGACCGAGATCCCGAAGACACAAGTCGAGATGAACGGTGAGGAAGCTATTGCACCACAGTACATACCTCGCCATCGAGCCCATATAAATCAGAGCACATGTCTTGGTACAATGTATCAAGCAATTAAGAAATAAGAATAACGTTACTATTATTGATTCGACTCACAGATACCCATAAATCACGTTCAACAACACCTCACAATCTCCACCAACACCTTTGTTATACGAGGCAAGCATCAACACCAATCTCCAGTTCAGTGCCTAACAGTTCCGATTGCACGGTCATTTTTGAATAGGGGCGTAAGGCGTGGCAGTAGTCCTTTGAGGCCTTTACCGTTTGATACCTTGTCACTGTTGCTGTCCAATTCCCTTCGAGATCTTGCCTCCTGGTGTACGGTTGGATGAAGAGTAAGAGTGGCAGTCCTGTTTTTATAGTGTTCTGAGCGCCTCAGTTACTGCAATCTCACCCCAAGTTTAGGAGATTGAAATTATTAATTTGGTAAAGCTAGCTAGAAGAACTAGGAGAGTAACAGCACGCCTCACGGACCGTTCTCATGCTGTTCTCGAGTGTCGTGGACACTGCGATCTTACGCGATGTTGATTGGCTTAATTATGCCACCTAGATGAAGATAGAGGAACACAGTAAGGTACACGTGCCCAGATTGGTATCGACCAAGGTAGCACAAGAGGATTCATTTCCGCCCTAAACTTACACTGACTCCGTCGAACTTGATAGACAGTGACGAGGCATGTTTGCTATCAGTGCTGTATTCTTCTCGGTTCAGTGGGTGAAGCGTCCAGCGCTTCCAGGACCTTGAGATCCCGAAACATGAGAACACTACGTGCCACTCCTATCTACACCATTACACATTACCTCAACAGCGCCTGAATATCCCTAACACTCGCCTCCCTCCTATCCGCCCCAGTCTTCGCCAACTTGCCCTTCCTCACCTCCCCAAACGCCTGCGTCATCAACTTCCTCTTCTCCTCCTGAATCCCCAATACCCTTTCCTCGATACTCTCCTTCATCACCAGCCTAAACACCGTAACCTCTCTCATCTGGCCCAGACGATGCACACGATCAACAGCTTGATCTTCAATCGCCGGCGCCCACCACGAGTCCATCAGGACGACTTGATTTGCTTTACTCAAGTTGAGACCGACGGAGCAGACTGCCAGACTTGCTAGCATGATTGAGGGCCCGTTGGGGCTGTTGATGGCGTCGATGGAGGTGTCGCGGTCGAGCGCTTTCATGGAGCCGTCGAGACGGCAGAAGGTGATTCTATTGGCGAGGAGTTGGCGTTGGATGATGTCTAGACAGGAAGTCCATTGCGAGAAGACAATGGTTTTGGTCGTAGCGTCTTTCTTTTGCGATGCCTGGAGGATGTCAATGAGAGCCTTGATTTTGGTGCTCGAAGATTCGGTATCAATATCTGATCTGGTCTCGGCAGAGTCAGAAGTAGCAGCACTAGTTTCTGGCCTTGGATCAACCAGATCCTCAGCACTAGCAAGTGGAGCACGGCACATAGGACACTTATGCTGCGTCTCAATGACTCTCTCGATACAGCTTCTGCCAAACGGATGGCCACAAGCGGTGATTTTGGGTTCGTGTAAGACTTCGTAACAAACTGGACATTCTTCTTGTGCTTCAATGGCGAGTTGCAGCAGGTCTTGTAATTTCTGCTTGTTTTCGTCGGTGAGCTCGAGCTTCTGCTCGGTGGCAAGGTGGGCGAGGAGAGAGGAGATGCGCTCTTCGCCGCACATACGCCAGTGATTACAGCATTGACGCATGCGAAGCAGGACTTCGAGGAGGTGGGAGTAGGTGGGTCTGCCTTTAGGGTCTTTGCGTTTATAGGCGATGAGTAGACCCTTAGCTTCCTTGCTATGATTCGTCAGTGAAGGGAACAATAAGAATACGACGAAGTACTTACGCAAAAGCATCATAGCGCTCCCGCTCTTCGGGTAGCCAATCGACGTTGTAGACATGAGATGTGAGCGCAGGTAGCTTGAGGTTGATGAACTTGAATGACTTCAGACGACGTAGACAGAGGGTGCTCATGAGAGCTTTGAGTAGGACAGCCGCATTAGTATCTCCGTATTTTAGTGGCCTGACAAGGGTCCCGCTGAAGACGTCTTTCTGCTCTAGTCCACCTCTCAATCGCAGGAACTTGATCATCGAGTGCATATCTTCCAGCTTATTGACAATGGGTGTGCCCGTCAGCACCCATCGACTTGTGGCATTTAGTGCACATGCAGCGATAGCTCTTTTCGTGTTAGGGTTTCGAATTTCATGACCTTCATCCAGAATAATCCTCCTCCATTTTGTCGAAAACAAACCACGACTGCGAGGAACAGGTTTCGGCGTTTTGTTTGATGCACCTTCCCAGTATTCCGAAGCCATCGTTTCGTAAGTACTGATAACCACATCAAATTGCTCAAAGTCTGCTCCTGTTTGCTTCTTCTTGCCTCTTCCATGGTATGTGAGAACCTGCATTGGATTGTCAGACTTCACATGAGCTGCAATCTGACCTGACCAGTTGCTCATGACGCTGAGAGGTGCGAGGATCAATGTCGGTTCTCCAGTTGCTTTTGGATCTGCTGCGATCAACGATATCGTCTCGATCGTCTTGCCAAGCCCCATGTCATCGCATAGAAGACCACCAGACATGAGTACAGGAGTGTTGGTGGAGTAATTCGTAGCAATATTCCTGTAGTGACCACTTCTGTCAGCATTCCAGAGTTGTACCGTCTCACCAGATTTCGGAGCAGGTAGAACAGGATTCTCGCGATCGATCAACCAAGCTAATGCTTGCAATTGATAAGGCAACATTTTCGTACTGATACGGTCCGGCTGTGGTGCTTTTGGCAATGCTGACAGTTGTTCTTCTGTCTGTCCAAATCTATCAGCGACCTCTCCAACCTCACGAGGGTTGTACTGTGTGCTCGTTCCCATAATGTCGTCCATTGTTGGTCCAGCTTGAGTAGGATCATCAGAAGGCATGTTGAGGTTCCCAAATTGTGGATTGGGATTGGTCTCGATCTGCGTGCTGCCCTGTCCTCTTGCAGCCTGCGCCAACAACTGCTTTTGTTCAGCTTTGCGTCGTTTTTCCTGCTCTTTCTCACGTTGCTTCTGCTGCCTTTCCTGCTCAATGAGCTCCTTGACTAGCAGCTTGGCATCCTTCATCTTCTGCTTCAAAGCTTCCTGTCCTGTCGGGTCTGTCGTACCATACAGTTTGAGATCCAATTGGACGTCATACACTCCCTTTTGCGAAGTAAGCCGGCCCTCCACATACAGCTCACGGCCGTCCATGAATGGAGCAAGCTTAGCCGCAATCGTTCTTGGGATGTGCCCAATCTGGTCACCGCTCATATTTGTACATTTGATTGCATTACGATCGTACATATTAGTGGGCTCTCGAACCAATTGCACGTATTCTCCTATGGCAGCATAACCCCGATAGTATTGGATACCCACGATCTTGCCTAAGAGTCATCAGCACTCGATGCTCCATCAGCGCAAAGACAACTCACCTGCAATGGTTCCATAAAGACATAGATTCTCATAGTCGTCGTCTTCTCCGTCAACAACTTCCTCGTCGTCATTGAAGAACAAACTCGAGGAAGGTGATTGGGTCAAGGATGGCACTGCCGAAGATGATGGCACATTATGACTACTTTGTCTCGAAGGCTGAGATGACTGATACACCCCACTGCCTCCAGCTTGCCTTGGATGTCTATTGCCTGATGAAGTTGGAGTAGGCACCTCAGCGCGTGCTTTTTTGGGTGGATTCGGCGTTTGTGGGGAGGCGTTTAAGTTGTCGTCAGAGTCGCCAGTCAAGTCGATGGTATCAGCTTTACGCTTACCAGTCGAGACACCCATCGTGGATACAACATAGGAGCAGGACAATAGGTTTGATAAGATCCTGGCAGCAAGAGTGAGAGCAAAAGGCAGAGGTCCAAGCTCAAAAAAGGCACACGAGAACACGTAACTTGTGACGCTGCTGCTTCTTGGCAAAAAAGCGAGGTGAATATTCAATGTGTCGAAACGATTGAGTGAAGAGCTCATCGTCCAGCAAGACATGCATTGAAAGTGTTCTCGGCTCGCAGTGAGGACTTTGAGCGTGATATTTGCGCCCTCTAGTGGTCAGGATACAGACAATATAGCAGAGCTGGGTAGGAGAAAGCACAAAAGGATGAAAGATGAAAAGTGTAAAATGTCAATACATTTATTACTACTTATGCTAATAAGCTGATCAACCCTTGTCCTCAAGAAGCTATCAAAACGACATAGAATGCGAGATACATGATGCAAATTGAAAAATGGTGATTCCAGACTCAGAAAAGCCAGCCGAGTCCAAACATTCGTAAAAACATTCGTAAAAGCGTACGAAGAATGGTGATAAGGTCGCAAAAAGTGTGATAAGGTGTTGATGAAGTGTTGGTAAACATGTCGATGCTGAAAAGATCAGACTTCCTTGGGAGTGGCAGCCGCTTCCGTAACCTCAATCTTGAGGAGGTTCTCCTTGTTGTCGCCCTTCGTAGGACTAGGACTGAATTGTGTGTTGTCGTCCTGCTTATCGACCGTGTGGTTGGCAGCAGTACTGCTGCGGATGTACTCGTCAAAAGAAGTCGAGTCCACATTGGTGACGCTTGGAGTGGTCAAGCTGGCTCGGACAGGAGTGGTGGCAAAGGAGCGAGTGACACTGTCATACTCTGAGCTTCTCCATTGGCGAGCAAGGTTGGTTTGAGCTGCCCCTGATATGTTAGTGTTTGAACGTATCCGGAGAGCCGTAACACACTCACCCTTGAGACTCTTCTGCTCGCCACTATCAGCAAATCTGATGGCAATCCTGTGAACGACACCATCCTCCTTCGAAGCAACAGCATAGTTGGAGTACTTGTTGCAGATCTCCTCGCAGACCTCCCTCGACTCGAAACGCGCAAAGCCAACACCACGACCATGGCCACTGCTGTCTCTGAGGATGCGAGCACTGCAGACCTTGTAAGGGTGAAAGATTGCTGACAGCTCGTGCTCGTTGAAGTTCTTTGGCAATGAGGAGATGTACAAGTTGGTGCTGTTGGTGTCGCTCAGCTTCTTGAGTTGGGAGTAGAAGGACTCGCGGGCGAAGGAGACTTCATAGCCAAGAGAATGAAGAGCACGGATACAGTCTTCGGCAGCACTGTAGGAGTGAAACTTGGCGAAGCCATAGCTGTGATGATGTTAGTAAAGAGTAAACAGCATGATGATGGATCGGTAGCACATACCCCTTGCAAAGACCACTGCCATGATCAATGATCGACTTGGAGCTGATAATGTCACCGAAGCGTTGGACGAGCTGAAGCAACATGTCATCAGTCGTCTCAGGCTGAAGACCACGGATGTAGACATTGGTGACACCATGAGGATTCTCCAAGCTGCGGTCAAGAGGCTTCATGGGTGAGTAAGGAGCCGGAACAGCGCGAGGAATGGCAGGTTGCTGCTGAATAAGAACTTGAAGTCGAGATGAAAGGACAGGAGGTGATCCTTGAAACTTGCCCATGCCAAGCATATCGCGAGCAGATGAAGGAGTGCTCCAAGCGTAGAGACTGTTTGGAGAGTGGTCGGTGATGGCAACGGCAGGACGGAAGCCACCATAGCCAGTGTACTGAGTGAAAGGCGTGCCAGGTACTTCATGTTCATTGGATGAGGTCGAATCACGGCGAGGAGTGATTATTGTTGGCATGGACTCTCCGGAAGGGACGCGAGACGAAGCCCAAGACTGAGAGATGGGGCTGTGGTTGTATCCAGTGAAACCTTGCTGAGCGTCGAAGTGTCCGCCCATGGCCGAGAACATGCCGGGGCTGGGAGGGACGCCAGGAGCCTGAGCAGCAATATGAGGCATGGGCTGTCCTGCAAACATGAGCTGGCCGTTGTAGACATAAGCCTGAGGAATGGCATTGAGAGGCAATGGTCCAAGATGAGCAGGCAGATGAGCCATGCCGTTGGTGTAGGCCGAAGAGTTGTTGTACTCCGAAGCTTGCTGGGAGCGAGAAGGGCTGGGCTTCTCCGCATTGGTGTAGGAGCCGTTTTGGAGACTGACACGTCCGAGGCTGTCAGTCACATCATTGATGTCTTTGCCATGGACAGGCTGATGGGCAGGGTTGGCTTGTTGATAGAAGAGAGGAGGTAGGTGTTGAGACTTGTTGTGGTAGCCAGGAGGAAGATAGCCATACATCTGGGCCTTGGCTGCAAGGCCAGCAGGATGATTGTAGTAGTTGGCAGGAGGCCTCTTGCGGAAGTCAGGAACGCTCATGGTGGACATGTTGACTGTTGCACTATTAGCTCTGAGAACTGGTGTAATGAGTAGATGAAGAAGACTTGAGCTTTGATACCGCTCGGTAGTGTCAAGTGAGAAGAAACAAAGCACTAATGTGCTCGAGTTGAAGTAGCTTACCTAGAGAAACTTCTTCAAACACTGTGTGGGAAGACTGGAAAGGTCTGTGTCGGTGAGATGTCACTATGAACATGTCAGTAAAAGAGCTCTGCTGTGTGGGAAAAATGTCGAGGTCAAGTGATCGAGACTGGATGGGCGCCATAACTTCCAGGAATGACGCAACAATCTTGGAGTGGACGAGATGGAAATGGAGAAGGCTGGGTCAGAACAAGAGTGTGAAAGAAGAAGATGAAGTTGACGAAGATGATGGAAAGAGACTGACCTTGGCTAACGAAAGAATCCTGAGATGACAGTCTTGACGACTGAGAAAGTTCGGTGTCGAAAATGTTTGACGATGTTGGGAAGGCTGGGAAGTGGGTAGAGAAGCAAAGCGGAAGCTACAAAGAATGTGAATCTCTGAAGCAGATGCGAAATGAGAAATTCTGACGATGCAATGGAGTGGATGAACGTCGATGAGAAAGCGAAGAAAAGAGTGTAACGAAGAGAGAGAGAAGGAGGAGAGAAAGGAAGAAAGAGACAGGAAGAAGATATATTCGGGTGGCAGGGTCCTGACGGATGAAGTTGGCAATGACAACAAATCGAAGATGGAAGGTGCAAAGACAACAAGACGACCGAGAGAATGTCGCTACTGCTGCTTTCGGCTTCTGACCTCATCTTAACGACTTTCGCAGCTCGGTCGAGGCTAGAGGACCGAAAGGTCATCTTTGCCGACCTGGTTATGTCTCAGAGCCATTTTGCTGTGACAGCAACGTGGGAGGAGATTTGTGTTAGAACTGGTTGTTTTCCTCTAGGTTTTGTCGTTAGAGTGATGAAGTTCGAAATCTTGAGCCATCATAATATCGAGAGTGCAGTGAGATGCCATGGGCAAGTTTGATGACACATGACGCGTCTCACGACTTGTGTGTCCTGCTTGTTTCATGTTTGTTTGTTGGTTAGATAGATCTGAAACGGAGCTTGGCAGTTTGAAACATCGCGAAATCCTCTGCCACCAAGCACAGTCCTTTCAGGCTTGTCATGTGTATGACTTCTCCTCCTGCTGTATGGCTGTCAGAGTCAGCTGTCCTTCTGTTCTCGTCAAGTCAAGTCGAGTTGAGGACATTGAATATCGATCAGAAAGAGCTTGAGCTGAAACGCACGGGCCAGGTTGGGTGGGAGTGGCGAACGCCAACTTGATAATCTACTTACATTTTGTACTAGTCTGGCTTGTTACTATACGATGTAGACACAATGTACCTGGGCAAATCTTCAAGCCGCGACTGAATGACCTCCATTTCAATGCCCTGGACGCCTGAACTTGAAAATCCTATAAACCGAGCTTGCCGCAAATAAACTCCACTTCATGCACATTTACCTTCATGATAATAACACTGATATCAAAGCTCAGGCTAGATCACGACCACACATCTTCCTGGTACAAGTTGGACGATCTCATCTTCTTAACGATCTCCTCACCTTGAGTCTCAGATAGACCACGATGCTCGGAAATGATGCGACCCATGATAGAGTTGACCTCACGGGCCATGTTGGCAGCATCACCGCAGACGTAAAAGTATCCCTTCTGCTCAAGCAATCGGTTGACCTCTGCTGCGTGCTCCTTGAGCCTGTGTTGGACGTAAACCTTCTGATCACCTTCACGAGAGAATGCAGTAACGAGCTCGAAGTTGTCGCCAAGATCCTGCTTGTATTGCTGCGAAGATTGGTTAGCTAATTGGTTTCACTCTATGGCAGTGTTAGTAATCTTACCTCCCACTCGGACTTGTATAGGAAATCTTCAGTCGAGTTTCTGCAACCAAAGAACAGTATCGTTTTACCAACAGGTGTACCAGCTTTAGCCAATGCAGCACGTTCTTGGATGAAACCTCTGAAAGGTGCGACACCAGTACCAGGTCCGACCATAATAACGGGAGTGGCTGGATTGGAGGGCAGCTTGAAGTTGGAGTGTCTGACATGGACCGGGACGTGAATACCATCGTACTTGTTTCGAGGACCATCGAGCGAATACCTGAGACCGTGAGGATCAGGGTTCGGATCGCCGTGCTGCCTTTGCTTTAGAGCAAGCAAATAGTTTGTTGTAACACCCTTGACAATGTGATCGACACCAGCCTTCTGCGTTGATTCCACAACTGCTGTAATCGAGATCTTTGATGGTTGAACGTGAGACGAAGACGAGATGGAGTAATATCTGGGTTGAAGCTTATGCATGGTTTCGATGAGAAGCGAGAAAGGGATGGTCCATGGCTCACCATTGCTGACCTTCTCCATAAGCTGAGCAATGTTCATGTTCTTATCCGCGACCTGTGAATGGAAGTACTCTCTGTCTCCTCCAAGTTTAGCCATTTCCTTTTTGCCCTCTGGCGATGATGCGAATTGAGAGAGAACAGCGGCAAATTGTCTCGATACAGGCGCGCAGATCTCCATATGGTACCTTAATACGGCATCGTAGGTAGTCGGACTTGGGAATGGCAGTTTGGCTGTTGCTTCAATGTTCTTGACTTCAATGACCATGTGTCTCTTTTCGCTAAGTCCCACAATCTTGAGGAGGCGGTCAACTTCGCTACCAGCATTCGTAGGCCAGATGGCAATGTGGTCGCCTGTCTCGTACTTGAGGTTAGTACCCGTAATATCAATCTCTGCGTGAACACAGTTGCGTGTCTTGTCGTCGAAGAGTTCGCGGGACTCGAGAATAGGAGCGATGTATGGGTTGTTCTGATTGTATGGTCCCTTGGACTTTCCCTCGAGGTGATTCTTGTTAGGCTCGCCAAGGTAAACAGTATCGTGGTTTGCATCCATGTCTGGTTTCTCTGTGACAGCAAAGGCTGGCTCATACTTGACGTCTCGCTCCATCAGACCCATATCCCTCGCGACAGCATTCCACATCTCCTCCTTCCAAGCTAAGAAATCCTCTTCCATAGTGCCGGCACCGTCGTCACCTTCTCCAGCTGTACCAAGACGCTTTGCGCCGAGTTTGGAGAAGTTCTTGTCCAGCCTACGCACCATCTCATTGTAGTGTTCGTAGGTGTTGTTTCCAAGACCGAAAGCAACGTACTTCAAGTTGGTAAGAGGTTTGTCTGCAGCTGTGGCGCCTTTGCTGAAAGTGGAGTCCTCATTGCCGATGAACTCCATGAAGTCGACGGCATTGTCGGTCGGCTCGCCTTCACCATAAGTAGCCAAAACGAAAAAGGCAACTTTGTCCTCTGGCAGATTGTCAAGGTCCTCGAAGTCATACTCTTCCAGATCAGCTGTCATAGTGGTCAACCCGTAACGTGATCCACCTTCCTTGGCGAGTCTTGAAGCATAGTCTTCCGCAGTACCTGTCTGTGAGCCGTAGAATATAACACAGTTCTTGCCAGCCTCGTCCATCTTCTCTACAATACTCCTCGTTGCGCCACTCTTGGTCGCCCCACTGGCAGCAGCGAGTGCGGCTGCGATCTTGTCCTCAGTTATGCCCCAGTAAGTGCCCTTTGTGAAGTAAGCTGCAGTACCGAGCAGCAAGACCAGGAGCACAACGATATCGAGAGTATCCAGTTCAGCCATATTGCCAATATTGCTTCGGACTTTTGATTAAAGGGAAGGATTTGGTAATTCCAAAGCACTGTCTAGAGCAGGAGCCAGAGTAGTTATTGCTGTCCTAACGAGTGTGAAGGCGATAGTGCAGTGGCCTGGTAAGTGGAGGAAGGATGTATGTAATAATCAGACGAGAAATGTACACATCACATCAGACGAGAGCCGGCAGACGAGGCGCTCAACATAATCATCATATATTGCCGATGCGGGGAGTACCTGACGATCAACCAGATCCATAGATCTCCATTGATTTCCTCGAGATTTGCAACCCGTCATTATACCGTGGATATCCGCACACATATGACAGCTATAGACTGTTGCCACACTCTCTGTGACATGAGTGTAAGGGATGTATTATTACAAGCTCTTTGCAAGATCATACTGTACTGGGCATTTTTGCGGGGAAGCAGCCTACATACGCCGTCGGAGGCGTTCGTCCATGAAAGTATTATAGAACCGATTTCCCTCGTTTGCCAGCCTGGATGTGCGGCTTGCTCGTTCGGTAAGAGCTTGATCCGTGAGGCAGAGCGAGGTTACACCGGTGAAGTATATAGACAAAATCATGGTAACCACGTGGCATATAGTAGGTTTAAACAGGGTAGCACGTTTCCGAAATCTGAAACACTAGTGCGACTTTGTGTAACCCGCTCCCGCCTCTTCATCGCATACGTCAATCCTGTCGAGTATCGAGTCTTCCTAACGCAGCATCGCCTTGTCATCACACACAATGTCGTACTCTACGCGCAGACTGTTCGGCACTTCATAGCTGTATTTGAGAATGTATTGAACATTTCGGGGAATGACACTGATGGCGTCTGATCTGCAAGCGACTGCTTACCCCAGACATCATGGGTATGGATTAAGGTCGCATTCCTCGCAGCACGTTCTTCAGCTGACGAATTATAGCCCATCAGTCACGACCAAGTCTGTCCGTCAATGACCTTACCCTCCCATCAGAGCAATCGACCACTACCGCCGCGCAAGAACAACCTCGTAAAAGACCTAGAGGATTTACCACTAGCATCACCAATGCTGTTGCCGCACCTAGACTCAAGTCCCAGAGAAGCTTTCGTGCACTCACTTCAAGAACCACCGAAGACGGCACGAACAAACGACCTTTCTTTGACCTCGGACTCGCTGGTCGAAACGCCTCTTTCGTTTTCCCTCATGGACGCCGCACATCACAACCCGCAGAGTCGCATTTGCCTCGGGCACAAAGCTTCAATGTCGCTGTCGGACTGCCACCCACCACGTCACCTCCTGTCACAGCTCAAGACTATAACTCGCAACGAGAGACTACGCCATTACCTGAAGACGTTGTGGCTGGTGTGCAGGAAGAATTCTATGGGCAACCTACCGCGCTTGCGTCGCCGCTGGACCTCAACCCACTGTCCAGAGCAACGAGCAACGAAAGGACGATTACACCGCCCCAAGAGGAGTCCGACATATTAGATGGTGACGAGATTGCACCTATCACGACGGTGGTGCGACTGAACAGTCGCTCACTGAAAAGACAAGCCTCGACAAAGGCGCCCTCACGGCGTCCTAGTCACCAGAGCATAGATCTGCAGTCTCTTGGCGATTTCGCTCAAGAACATCTTTTCATAAGCTTCGCTGAACAGGCAGAGGTCAAGATTAGCGATTGGAGTTCCGCTGTACGAGCACAGACTGAAATTGGCATTGATGAGATATGTGGTGCCGGAGTAGATGTCAGCTTCGATCAGTTGCTTCTTGCGATCGGCCACATAGTACGAAATCGACCGAATGCGTTCATCGAGAGACTGATTGATTGGCGTGATGGCTACAGTAAAGCGGGTGTTATGCGTAAAGGTGACGGAATGACTGCGCCTGCAAGTAATGGGACTGAGAATACACACGACAATGGACATCCCACGATTCCAACCAATACCGAGGTTGCTATCGTCGACTCGGAGACGCTGATTGCTGGACGACGTTCGTCTGTTGCAGTATATTTGTTCTGTCGAGTATTGATCGAGATCCTACGCCGGACTACTTACTATGATATAGGCGGCGCAATGCTGACCCGTCTGATTGAGACTGCCTACCATACTCTACGGATCATCACGAACCAACATCTGGCAAGGTTTCCAGTAAAACGTGCACAGTGGATCGTTGTCAACGAGACTCTTGGAGCACTGGCTATTCTGGACTTTGACGCTGTATCTCAGAAATTCTTCGGCGAATTGAAGATGTTCCACAAAGAGCTTTCTGTCAAGACTGCAGCGAAGGCGGCATCGAATGAGCATACCGAGGCCGAAGCAGTACACCTGATGCGCAGTATGAGGTTCCTACGCCTCCAAGCCGAGAGCGAGAAAGCCTGGAAAAGGTCTTGTGCCTTTATGAAGACGATTGCGGATCTCTTTGCGACCGTGCACGGTCAAGCTGTGAAAACCGCTTTCTGCAAATTAATACAAGCAGTGTTGCTGCCACTGGCTAGTAAAGTTCTTACAGACTTTGATGATCCGGACTGGAAACAAGTGGTTGCTGTATTGAATAGTCGATTGTCTCACCTGGCCGACAAACAAAACATCTTCTCAAACCTAGCAGAGAAGCAGAAAATGCCCGCAGAAAAATCACAGAAGTCCAAGTATTGGCATGTCGCATTCCCAGCACTCGCAGTACTTGCTTGCGTGTCGCCGCAAGATGCATTCAACCGATACTGGCAGCAGCATGTCGAAAAGAAACAGCTCGAGAGACTACTACGCGAACGCCACAACAGAGCCCACGCATTAAAAGCCACATGCCGACTCCTGTGGTCGTATTTACAGAGGACCACTGATCGACCAGAATTGATAGCACAATATCTGGATAGCCTCGCAAAGATCGTATTTCAATCTGGAAAAACCTACTCTCTATCGACCGAACCTGCCATAGCTGAGCCCTTGATTCAGCTCATTAGGATCATTGGTTACAAGAACGAAGATGTTTGCTTCAAGACGATACTGTTCCCTCTGCTCAACTACGAGCTACTACACGATCGAGAAGCGAAAGACCTCAAGTTTGAACAGCTGGATGCAGACAAAACTGTGATCGGTATTCGATCGTTCCTTGCAGTTCTGTCGGACCTAGAGAGCAAAGAAGTACCTTCCTTTCCTCTTCACTTTGACGATGAACGTTTCGACGATCAGACCGGCTCCTATCTACAATTGACCCTCGGTCGTCAACGTCCTCATTCACGAAGGCCTACTTCCTTGAAAGCCGATCGCCTTGCAAAACCAGTAATAACTGACCACTTCTCTGAAACTACAAAGCAATACTTCTCTGTCTTCTGTGATCTCTTGGTCAAGGTCGCCATAACTTGCGACAGTGTCCTTAGCAGCAGTTCTACCGCCGAAGACAAAGTTTCTCCACTACCTTCCGCTTCTAGACAGTCACTTGCGCCTGTCTTCAGCATTCACAAGCGAGATGACAACACGAGCACGGTCGAGAATAGGTATACATTCTACGAGCTGGTCCGAGTGACAGTATTGGCACTGCCTCGTTGTCTTACTGGAAGAAGCCCTCTGCCTGTTCTTGCTCTACTCTGTACAGGAACCGCTCACCCAGATCAAGATATAGCATTTGCTTGTGCAACATCTCTCAACTCCATTGCCCGTCAAGGTTATGGCCGGCTGGTGGCTGAGCGGCTGAATAGCTTCTTGACAAGCTACGACAATCGAATCTTTGTGCAACTTGTTGATGGTGCTGTACGTAGCTCTAGTCACCTCGAGACCGTGCTTGGCCTGTACCTTGAACTCTTGAACATCTGGCTCAGAGACTTGAGGGATGCTGAACTAGAGCATAGAAGGACGACATCACAAGAGTCTACTACGTATAGCATCACCAAGTCAGACGCTGGAACCTGGACACAGATTGACCGCATTGAGTCTCAAGGTCTATTCTTTCTCAGCTCTCCATCTCATCGGGTCCGGACATATGCTTGCGAGCTGCTAGACTTGGTGACGAAGTTCGACGCTGCTCTACAGCAAGATAACCCGCGCATAGCAACAGTTCTGTCGGACACTTCTATCATAGTGCAAAAATTGCAAGACGAGACACTCTCATCCTTTGAGCGAAGTATACTCGAGCGCGGCTTACGCCGAAGCAGCAACAAAGGCGCCATCGTTGAGCTGTGCTGCCACGGTGGTGATCAAGAAGGTGCACTTTGGCACAAATTATATCCAAGCGTTGTTCGAGCCAGCTTCGAGTCATGCCCAGTTGCCGTCACGCAGACAAGGGAGACAATTTCTGCCCGCCTATCTAGCATGCATACTCTCATAGCTGATATCGAGGATCGCGCAAGAACCCGTGCTTACTCTCCAGCATTTGAGCATTCGCCTCATCACGTCAGATCGATAGGGTCAGGCGCCACAGGCAAGATCATGCAGTGGAAGCTCTACCTGATCTTCGTCTGTATGACGCTGACACGAACCGATGCTTCTACGCCCATGATGAACCCTCAGGTCAGCCATGTACGAACCGGCTCTAAGTCGTCACAGAAAGTACCAGATCCGATTGTTACTGCATCAGACCTTTTTGCAAAGGTCGTTCCAATGTTAAGTGCCCAAGATCACAATATTCGTGCTGCCGTGGTGGCCGGCTTCGGGTCTGTGAATATCAATCTTTACAAGGCTCTGCTTGAGGCCCTCGAGCGAGCTAGCCGTCAGGCAAATGATGATCCTCGACGACAATTAGCTCACCAACGCACGCCAAGCAGTCCTAGGAAGACACAGCCAACAGATCACTTCGTGACTGACTTTGTTGAAGTTTACAAACTCACCGCCCACTTTTTGCAAATTCTAGAGGTGCGCAAGGATGAGTGGATCCTGGCGCATTTGGCAAAATACACGCGCGACTTGTCTATGTTGGTACGAGGCAGCGACAATCTGCGGCTGAAAACCAACTATTGTGGACTTATAGAAAGATTCTATGCTGGCATCTGTCAAACCACGGAGCCTGAAAGATGGGTCACCTTCGAAACTAGGCGGGCGGCGTTCAGTCTCATGGAAACTTGGTGTGACCTCTCTCTTCACAATGACCAACAAGCAGCGTTCGAGCGTTCTCTTCGTCAGATCAGCCTCGAAGCAGGAGGCGCGCCGCACTCAGGATCAGCTTGGGCCGCACAAGAACGAAATCAACTACGAAGCGCCGCTCAGAATGCGATGGCCACTTTGTGCTGTGGCCCAGTCCGAAGTTTGGCCAACAAAGGTAGCACTGTCCAATCCTTCAATGTCCACCGCATGCTCGTTTGGATTGATGATATGCTAAGAACTGAATCTGACAAGGTCCATACTACTGCAAGAAGAGCTTTGACAAACTTGATTACACAGAATATCAATTACCCAGATCTATTGGATTTCGTGATAGGACAGCTTTATCTGGCAACAACAGCAAAAGGCTTGGAGAGCTATGTCGAAGTAATATCCGATGTGCTAATGAGAACCGACGCGCCCCCAGTGCCCATCTGGAAGATCCTCAGTGCCTTGCTGTTCATTCTCGGAAGTGACCGAAGTACTGTTCGTATGAAGTCAGCACGCCTGTTGCGATTCTTCGACGAGAAACAAAGACGTGGCTCCAAATTGCAGGACCTGGAGATTAGTATTTCGGACGACACCAAGGCAGTGAACAAAGCAGCACATTATGAGATCTCACATCGTCTCGCTCGCGAGCACTCCGAGCATGCTTTCTTCGTTTTCTCCGAATTCTCCAAACACTTTCATAAGCTCGAGGCAGATAATAGGCGCAACATTGTACTTTCACTGCTGCCTTGGATTCAGACTATCGAGCTACAACTTGATCCAGCAGGTGGGGTTACAGCAAGTTCTTATATGCTGCTCGTCAACCTTATCCAGATGACGATCAACCACAGCGATACAATGCACCACGAAATTCAAGCCCTATGGCAAGCACTGGCTACAGGTCCTCATGCTGGCAATGTTAAGCTCGTTCTGGACTTCGTTATCGAGCTGATCCTTGACCGTCGTGATGCAAGGCTTGTGCAAGTCGCTAAGCATATTGTCGTCTTTCTGTCAAAGACGCAAGCAGGCCAGAAGGTCATAGAGTCTCTTCTACTCCAGATCAACCCTAGGACAATGTGGGAAGAGCAAGGTCGTGCAGTTCACCAGCCTGTTGGAGTGGAGCTGTTTCCTTACCTTGCAGAGCTTTCGCAGATGTCGCCAACGTCTTCACCAATTGCGGGTCGTGGCGGTAATGATGGAGGAGGACTAGTGAGTGGATTCCCGCTTGATATATTTCTCCATGCTAACCATTCAATAGTCAAACATGTCTCTGGGACATCTATGCTTGATTCTACTAGTTGACCTCATCATAGGTGCCGTCACTCTACCTGTCGATCTGACAACACTCCTACTCCATACAGTGCTCATACTCTGGGATCATCGAATGGAGGTTGTACGAGATCAAGCCCGAGAAATGCTTCTCCACTTGATCCACCAGCTGGTCGTGCTGAAGATGAATGATGACCTTACCACAAGCCAGGCCAAGTCAATTGAAGACTTCATCGAGCTTATCCGACATCGTGATTCCAAAGTCATCTGGAAGTATGAAGACAACAACGGCAGATCTAGCGACTTTGAGCTTGTAGAACCCATGACCTTTGTCATCAAGGAAGTGGTAAGCATATTTTCCATCACTTATCCAGGGATTGAGGCTGCTTGGGGTCGGGTGACAATGAATTGGGCTACAATCTGTCCTGTGAGGCATTTGGCATGTCGTTCGCTTCAGATATATCGGTGCTTGCTGAAACCTCTGGACGCTACTGTGGTCTCTGGACTACTATCCCGGCTGGGTATATCTCTTGGTGATGAAACCATCATTACCCAAACATATTCCATGGATATTTTGCGAACCTTGAGGACTATCGTGATGTCCCTAAACTCCGAAAGCTTGACCTTGCTACCGCCACTCTTCTGGACGACCTGGACGTGTCTCGGCTCTACGAACGAGGCAGAATATATGGAAGCTCTGGAAATGCTTGATGTAATGCTTGAAAAGAAGTTCTTGGACGATCCAGCTACTGTTACTGCTTTGGATGAAAGTAAACCTGCCAACGTGGATTGGGCTGCAGACTCATTGATCACGTTGGTAACACAAGGTGCTCGTTCCGCCACTACCATGAGTAAGTGTTTGACCGTGCTTCAGAAACTCATTCAAATGCCGTTCAGAAGTCATTTTGTTGGTCACACAAAAGGTTTCATACTTACCATACTCGCACATCTGCCTCACATGGCGCATTATCTCCAAGATGACCGAGCTGGTAAGCAAGTAGTAGACGCTGCCAGAATCCTAGCCGATGTGGCTACCCACAACAGTTACGATACTGTGTCAAGCATTTTCAAGGATTTTGCGACGTCCAACATCACAGACAGCCAAGTATTACTCACACAAAGCATTGAGTCCTTGCGCTTCTACTTCTTCCCTGGTTTAGAAGTCACAGCTCTCAAGTTCTTGGTGGGCTTGCTTAACAACAGTCAAATCTGGTTCAAAGCCGAAGTCCTACAGATGCTGGAAATAATAATATCGCCCATGGACCTCCACAAGCAGGAGATTATGGAGCACGGGGTTGACCTTCTCGCACCACTACTTCGCCTGCTCAATACTGAGTTAGCTGGCTCTGCTCTGAAAGTCCTAGACCATTTCACCGAAATTCCAGGTACAAAACTTCATCAGCAACAATTGCGAATGAGTATGACAACTGCCACGTCTTCACAAGAACGCAGACGTTTCGAACGAACAGAGAGTCTCTACGGCATACCAGAAACCTCCGGCTGGTCTATACCGAAGCCCGCCATTCGCCGTGAATCACTTCGTCGCGATATGCTTGCTATTCACGATGCCTTCATGGGCGACGCCACAATTGGGAACAACGGTCTGCCAACCCCTGGCATAGTGTTTTACAAGGAAGACCGTCTCTACGGCTCCTACTTCCCCGAGCAAACCACCGCAATGTCCTCGGTTGAAGTCCACCTCGCCGAAACCAACGTCGGTGAACTCGTCGACAAACTCGAAGCCCTTGACGACTTCTTCGAGGAATCAGATGCTACTGAAACAGGCTCGCAATATTACTCGCATTCACCCCATGCTTATGATAACCACAAACCCTTCGGCTACATCCGCCACGGACCGTACGACTCCTTCAGCAGCGTTGTAGGCATGGGCTCCGCAAAAAGCTCGTTCACGTCCACAACCTCGGCTCGAAGCCCAAGCAACAGCTTCAACAATGGCAGTGGCAGTGGCAGTGGCAGCCTCCGTGTCCCGCACCTAGCAGAACCAATCGCCATGTCTCCATCCGCATTCAACCCGCCCAACGCCCACGCCCTAGCCCATCTTCACATCCGCCCAGAATTGCAACCACGCACGCTCTCCTCGCCAGGACCACAACAATCGCATTTCCACCATCGCACACCACCAAGTGGTAAAGTGCGTTCGTCTGGCGATGAAGCGGCCGGGTTCTCGGAGGACGAGGTCCTGTCGAGTACGAGTGGGAGTAGTGTCTTGGAGCAGAAGATGAGGTTTGCGAAAGGTCCATTTAGAGGCGGGATTAGAAGTGGACTTAGGAGGTTGACTGGTGGGGATCAGGGGAGGAGTGGTGGTGGCGCCAGCAGGAGTCGAGGGTATGTGCAGGAGAGGGAAGGGAGTCCGGAGGTGCCGAAGGTGCCTGAGAAGTGGAGGAACGAGAGGAGTTGATGAATTGAGAGTGGGATGCAATCACTCGCGCGCACGGGAACGGTGTTATTGAGGGCATATTTGCGAGGTATATGAAATGATATGATACCATGGGATGGAGGGAGCATTTCGCATCTACATTTGCATGGATCAGGATCGGGGAAGAAGTAAATATACACGAACACGAATATCATGATTTTATGGGCTTTGCTCATCCGTCTTCTTCTTCTCGCTTCGCGTCTTGTACATATATACATGTACAGAAAGAGATGGCTGGACCAGAGTCGAATCACAGAAGTCTTGTTTGTTGATCAGATACTGTATACTACCATGTAATACTCCATCATCACTACCTAGTATACAAGGTATGAATTATACAACGTCACAGATTTTCGAATAGAACGAGTGGCGTAGTGGGAGGACATTGCAGCTAAGAGTCAAGCTACTGCTTCGTTCTGTCCTGTCCTGTTCTGCTGTGTTTTTGTTTTGACGGCATAAGCCAGCCAGCCAGCCATCATCCATACCCAATTCATTTCACTGATCACAAGCAGTGGACGAGCTAAGCGGGGGAAATAATCAAGACATATCTTCATTCACTATGTACACCTCATGAATTCTCTGGTACATCCATCCTTTCCGATGCCACAATATACATGATAGAAGAGGGGTATCATCAGTTCCCACCGTATACACAGCCAAAGCCATCTCCCATGATCATGTCGTATTGTGTTTCGTAAACATTCGTAAAGGTCGTTATTGCCCTTGGGCATCATCAGTCATTTCGGTATCCTTTCCAGCATCCACCTCGGCATCCTTATCAGCATCATCTATATCCTCCCTCGTCGCTGGTTTTGTCGTTCGTTGTGGTGTAGCACCTACACCAACAACAGCATTGTCAATAGAGAATCGCGAGTGGTTGACAGAGAAGCTCCTCTTGTCCGTCGAAAACCTGTTATGCGCTATACTAGCAGCACCAGAATCAACGGGTTGTCTTGGCGCATACGGCGTATATTGCGCTAGTGAAGCCTCTAGCGATTGCAGAGCAGGTCCATCGCCAGCAGCAGCACCAGCAGCACTAGCAGCAACAAGCTCCTCAACCTTCCTCGGCGGCCATCGACCACAACTCTGACACTTTCTGTGCCCGCAACTCCCGCATTTCCTGGTGCTTTGGTCGAATTTCGACCCGCATTTGTCGCAGGTATACTTTATGCGGTAGCGTGGTAGAGCGAGTCTGCGGTCTTTGATGGCGGCTTGCTCCTGTTCTTGCTCGCGCGGCGTATGTGCTGCTCTGTCTGGTGTCGAACTGTTGTCTTTTCTGAAAGCAGACGTTAATCTGTTCAACAGCCGAGGAATGTCCGCAACAGTTGGCGATACAGAACGACGAGGCGGTGAGGGAGCGAACGGTGCGGTCGATGCTCGCAGGAGATGGGTCTTCTCATCTACTTCTCGAGTAGTCATTGAGATGTCTTCGGTCCTCTTCTTGTGGTCCGAAGCTCCAGCTTGCCGATCTTGCTTTAGCTTATGACTGCCAGATTTCCTGTGACACTTCTTGCAGCGTGTGTGACCGCAAGCGAAACAGACGTCGTTGCTTCCCATGGCAAAGGCACAGCGATGACAGTGCCAATGGGACCCTCTCACTTTCATCATTCTTTCTGCTCGTTGTACTGGTGTCAAGTACGGTTCTGGCGTGGCAGGAACGGGAGGAGGGGAGACATGGCTATCGATGTCCATCTTTGACTCTTTGGCGTGTAGATGTCGTGGACTCGACGAAGGCCAAGAGAAGAGATTGGAGAAATTCCTTGGTGTGCTGGAGAGGAAGGCGGTCGGCGAGGTAGTCCTGGAAGTTGGAGTTGCCAATCCTTGTGTTGCTGCCGTAGACGTGGTGTAGTTTGGCACAGGATTGGCCTCACGGGCATGTTCTTGCAATGTCGCAAGATTCGATCGTCTGGCGTACGACCATTCCTCGGGTGTTCGTGCTCGAGGTGTATACCCAGAATGTTCAGCTCCAGATGTTGTATATATACTATTCTTCAGTGCCGCCGCCAGATCAGGCGATGGTGTGGTCCATCTCGTACTTTCTGGTGACTTTGTTCCACTCATTCGCCGTAGAAAGTTGACCGGTGTTGTCGTTCTGCTGTTGGTCTTGTATGATGCGGCTGAAGAAGCGCGAGGTCCTGCAGCTTCATTGGCAGTAGCATCTTGTGTAGTCTTTCTTGCTTTGCTACCAGCGTTACCGGAGCTTGCTCTACTAACAGCGGAACGGATTCTCTTTAGATACTGGCCAAAAGTATTGCGCTTGGTGGATGTTTCAGTCGGGGACGAAGCGACAGGAAGGTGTGGAGGTGCGAAGGAGGCATCAGGGAGAGTGTCATCGTTGTTGGCTGGTTTGGTCTCGGCGGTAACAGCAACGACGAGGGGATCAGAATGCGAGCCGTGCGGTTGTGGTGACGGCTGAGCTGGTGTGACCGAGTGCTCGGGCTGCTCATCATCGGCTGGCACAACCCCCTTGTCGACAGGCCTGTCGGCAGGCATGCCCTCGGAATAAAAAGAGAAAGCCCACAACCTTGACTCAATCAATGTACAATGTTTCGCAATTTGAGTTTGGTTGACAAGAGGAGGATGTGAGGGTCAATTTAGCTTTCGTCAAACTTGCTCGTGCTCGAGCAGCAGGGGGAGATCAGGGCAGCTAGTTTTGATGGGATTGGGCGATAGCGAGATTGACAGCGCATCACCCATCGGACCTTGCTATATTGGTCCTAGCCTACTGCGATAGCGTGCCAAGTCGCAGCGAATGTGTGCTGGCTGTGTCACCTCTTTGGGCGGCTGTTGCCAATAGCTGTCGAAATGATTTGGAATAAAAGATGTGCAAGTTGCCTTGTTACCTTGCACTAACTGTAACTAATGCAAGCTATACGTAACCTTGTCAAGGATTTGCTGGTCGATCTTTGGTAAACACGATACAGGAGTTGGGTAGAGACCGACATCGGTCGAGTTATAGACCAAATGACAGTAAGCTAGAGCTAAGATGCTCATCATATTCATCTATTATGTATTGGTACACACTTTCATGCTTGCTTCAGGTCATAGCGTTCAATTCCTCCTTCTTGGTCCCTTCTTCCAATGTATTACTCAGTCCACTCCGGGTTCTTCTTCAGAATGACCAATCCCTCCATGACCTTGCTCAGTGCAATGTACTTCTCGTCCTCCAACTCTGCTCTTTCACCATGTGCCAAAACCACAGGTGTACTCTGTGTCTGCCATCCCGTGATTGTCTTTGGTCGACCAGCTTGTCCAACAACGTCCACAGCTTGACCTACTCTCACATTTACCTGTATCGGCTTCAGGTCTTCGTCCAGCGTAACCAGGAAGCGTGGGAACATGGATGTGACGAGGTAGTAAAGAAGATAATGGCTGTCAGCGAGGATGAACTGCTTAGCATCGATGAGGGACACTAGCACGGTAAGAAGACCAGCAGCGCCTACACGTGACATGACTTGTCGTTCAGTGTGGAATGGACTGAGTGTCATAGTACCTTTGCCCATGTGGAG
>Ga0160428_1000466_pt1 | contig 45377 bp, 41 predicted proteins | sample SolpanmetagenomM_FD_108198 | JGI IMG/M metagenome (GOLD analysis project Ga0160428, IMG submission 108198) | Solar panel surface microbial communities from Lawrence Berkeley National Laboratory, California, USA - M | ecosystem: Engineered > Built environment > Solar panel > Unclassified ... | reverse complement strand
TTTTTTATTATGCCGACCGGAACGGTAAAATTCTTCAATGAGACCAAAGGCTTTGGTTTCATCAAAAACGACGAGACTGGCCAAGACATCTTCGTCCACGTCACCGACCTAGTAGACGCCAAGACGCTACAAGAGAAAGACAAAGTTCAGTACGAAGAAGCCCAAGGCCGCAAAGGCCCGAACGCTGTGAAAGTGTCGCTGCTCTAGTAGTAGCTGCACCTTTCGTGCTAGCAGAAAGCGCCTTCCCACGCGGGAGGGCGCTTTTTTTGTTCGGTAACGGCCTAGTAGAAATCGTTTTCCTGCTGACGAAGGAAGTATATTACTAGAGTAGCACTAGCATTGGCTACCCTTACAAGATGCTTCCTTCGTCAGCATAGCAACGATTTTTATTCACAGAATTAGCCTTTTCCAAATAAAATACGTACCTTTGCACCCGCATTTGAGAACGGCCCCATTGAGTGGCCGGGGTGGCCCAGGTTAAGTTATTGGCTGCCGAGTAGTTCCTGTTTTAGTTCGGTCGTATTTTTTCCGCCTTGTCGAGTGATAGGAAGGTTGAGGGGGAAGAAGCGCCGCCGCTGTTGAGCCGGCTGTTTTCAGAGCGTAGTCTCATTCCCCACAAGCTACCCAGGTTTTGGAAAACCAGGTAGCCCAGCCACCTATTCCGTTCCGACATGGATACCGAACAAGTAGAAAACACCCCCCAAACTACCGAGAAGCCCAAAGTTCGTTTCGACGAACTCAGCCTCTCGCCCGAATTGCAGCGCGCCATCAGCGAGATGGGCTACGAGGAAGCCTCGCCCATTCAGTCGTCGGCTATCCCGGTGATGCTCGCCGGTAAGGACGTTATCGGCCAAGCCCAGACGGGTACCGGCAAAACGGCTGCCTTCTCGATTCCCGCCATTGAGGGCGTAGATGGCGAGAGCCGCGACGTGCAAGTAATCGTGCTCTGCCCCACCCGCGAACTCGCGGTGCAGGTTTCGGGCGAAATCCAGAAGCTGGGCAAGTATAAGAAAGGCCTCGCCGTAGTGCCCATCTACGGCGGCTCGTCCTACGACCGCCAGTTCCGCGCCCTGGAGCGCGGCGTGCAAATCGTAATCGGCACCCCCGGCCGCGTAATGGACCATATTGAGCGCGGCACGCTGAAGCTCGACAAGGCCACCAAAATCATCCTCGATGAGGCCGACGAAATGCTCGACATGGGCTTCCGTGAGGACATCGAGTTTGTGCTCAGTAAGATGCCCGAGAACCGCCAGACGGTATTTTTCTCGGCTACGATGAGTAAGCCGATTATGGAAATGACCAAAAAATACCAGCGCGACCCGCAGGTAGTGAAGGTCAACCATAAGGAAATGACGGTGTCGAACATCGAGCAGAGCTACTTCGAAGTGCGTGGCCCGCAGAAGAAGGATGTCCTGACCCGCGTGATGGACATGTACAACCTGAAATCGACCATCATCTTCGCTAACACGAAGCGTATGGTGGACGAAATCGTGGCCGACCTGCAAGCCAAAGGCTACTTCGCCGACGGCCTGCACGGCGACATGAGCCAGGCTCAGCGCCAGAACACGCTCGATAAATTCCGCAAGGGCACGCTCGAAATCCTGGTAGCTACCGACGTAGCTGCCCGCGGCATCGACGTAGACAGCGTGGAGGCCGTATTCAACTACGACCTGCCCGCCGACGAGGAATACTACGTGCACCGCATCGGCCGCACGGGCCGCGCCGGTAAGAATGGCCGCGCCTTCACTTTCGTGAGTGGCCGCGACATCTACAAGCTGCGCGACATCATGCGTTTCACCAAGGCCGACATTAAGCTGGCCCAGGTACCGTCTTTTGCCGACGTATCGGAGGTGAAAACCACCCTCTTCCTGAACCAGATTAAGGAAGTTATTGAGAAGGGCAACCTCGACAAATACATCGGCCGCGTGCAGCGCCTGCTCGACCAGAGCGAGGACATGACCTCGCTGGACATCGCCGCCGCGCTGCTCAAAATGACGATGAAAGAGGACAAGCGCAGCGAGCAGAGCCTCGATGCCAGCCGTGAAAAAGGGGCCAGCCGCCCCGGCTACACGCGCCTCTTCATCAGCATGGGCAAGAAGGACCGCCTGCACCCCCGCGATGTAGTTGATTTGATTGGTGAGAGCACCAACCTGCCCGGCAACAAAGTGGGCGACATCGCCCTCTACGACAAATTCAGCTTCGTGGAAGTACCGAACGAGTTTGCCGAGGAAGTGGTAAGCCAGCTCGGTCGCGCCAGCATCCAGGGCCAGCCGGTTACGTTCAGCATCGCTACGCCGGTGCAGGACGCTGCCGCTAAAGAAGAAGGCACCAACCGCCCTGAGCGCCGCGAAGGTGGCTTCGGTGGGGGTGAGCGTCGCGGCTTCGGCGGCGGCGACCGCCGCGAAGGCGGCCGCCCGCCCTACGGCAGCGGCAACCGCGGTGGCAGCTACGGCGACCGTCGCGAAGGCGGCAGCAGCTATGGCGGTGGCAACCGCGGTGGTAGCTACGGCGACCGTCGCGAAGGCGGTAGCTCCTACGGTGGCGGCTACAAGGGCAACCGCGACGGCGGCAGCAGCTACGGCGACCGTCAGGGTGGCCAGGGTGGTGGCTACCAGCGCGGCGGCTATAAAGGCGGCCAGGGTGGCGGTAGCTCCTACGGCGGTGGCGGCTACAAGAAGCGCGAAAACTTCGACGAATAGACCGCAGATTTAACGGATTTAACGGATTCCGCAGATACGCTTGCCTTCGGCAAGCTGACTATGCAAGAGGAAATAAGAAAGGCTACTCAACCGAGTAGCCTTTCTTATTTTCATTACTCATCTGTTAATAGTCTTGCCAAGGAAATAGTAACAGGAAGATAGGCAAATGATAAGTGTTAATAGTCCAGTAAAAACAAAGAGGAGAGGGCTGCCAGTACACTATACCAGCAGCCCTCTTCTCTTTAAACCCCTTAGTCAGCTTGCCGAAGGCAAGCGTATCTGCGGAATCCGTTAAATCTGCGGTCTATTTGGTCGAGTCGCGCAGGTCGCGGATTTCGTTATGGGCAGCCAGTACACCTTGCGCTTGCTTTTCAATAATCGACTTCAGGCCGCTGGGCAGGTCCTGTACTTTGGTAGCTTCTTCGTAAGCCTTTTTGGCTACGTCTTCGCCACGCTCGCACTCGGCGAGGATGGCGTGGTTGTCGTGGCCGGTTACGGCAGCCTTCAGGTCAATCCAGGCGTGGTGAATGGCGCCAGCAATCGACGAACCCTCGCTGGTGTCGGGCTTGAGGTCAAGCTTGAACATTTGGTCTTCCAGCTCGGTCACGTAGCTAGCGCGTTGGGCCGAATATTTCTTGAACAAGTCCTTCAGATGCTGGTCTTTTACGTCGACCATTGCATCGGCGTAGCCTTTCTGGCCATCTTTGAGAACGCTGATGAGCGAGTTGAGAGCGGTTTGGGTGACTTTGGCTTCCATGATTGGAAAAGGGAATGTAAGTTGGAAAGGTGAGGCAGTTTACTAGCCAACTGCCCGCAGGGTTACAGTCGGGCTAGCAAATCCCAGATTTTATACTTACATTGTGAGGGTGCCCTAGCCGGCTACTACCTGGCTGGCCCCAGCCATTGCCCGGCCAGTGAGGAAGCCGGAAGTCCAGGCCGCCTGAAAATTAAAGCCGCCCGTAATGCCATCGATGTCAAGGACCTCGCCGGCAAAATAAAGGCCAGGTACGCAGCGGCTTTCAAAAGTGTTGAGATTTACCTCGGCTAGCGGAATACCGCCGCAGGTAACGAACTCGTCCTTGTGCGTGGTTTTCCCCTGCACTTGCAACGGCGTGCGCAACAGCAACTCCAGCAGGCGGTTCTGGGCCTTGGCGGGCACTTCGTTCCAGCGGGTTTCGGGGCCGATGCCGGCCTCCGTGGCCAGGGTGCGCCACAGGCGGGTGGGCAGGCCAAACTGCGGGTGGGCGGCCACCTGCTTCTTGCCATTTTCGAGGCGGAAGGCCTGGGCCCAGGGGCGCAACGTTTCGTCGGTGTGGGAGGGCACCCAGCTAATAAGCGCTGTGCCGTGGTAGCTAAGCTCGTGTAGGCGGCGCGCCCCCCAGGCCGAGAGCTTGAGCACGGCCGGCCCGCTCACGCCCCAGTGCGTAACCAGCAGGGGACCTTCGTATTGCAGTTTTTCGCCAGCCAGCACCACGCGGGCGTGGGGCACGCTCACGCCCGGTAGCTCGCGCAGGGGCGAGGCCGGCACGTTGAAAGTAAATAGCGAGGGCACCGGCTCGGCAATGGTGTGGCCTAGCGCCCGCAGCCAGTCGTAGGCCGCCGACTTCGGGTTGCCACCGGTAGCTACCAACAGGCGGCTAGCCAGGATTTCAGGACCTAGAGTAGCGCTGCCATCACCGCTGATTTTCAGGCGAAAGCCACCCTCGGGCAGGTTCGTTATTTCCTCGGCGGCCGTGCGCGTGAGCACCCGCACGCCGGCGCGGCGGGCGGCATCTTCGAGAGCGCGGGCGATGGTCTCGCTGTTGTCGGTGGTGGGAAACATGCGGCCATCGGCCTCCGTTTTTAGGGCCACGCCGCGCTTGGCAAACCACGCAATGGTATCAGTCACGCCAAACTGACGAAAGGCTTCCTTAAGCTGTCGGCCCCCGCGCGGGTAGTGCTGCACCAGTTGTGCGGCCGACTCGCAGGCGTGCGTGACGTTGCAGCGCCCGCCGCCCGAAATACGCACCTTACCCAGCAGCTTCGGGCTTTTTTCGAGCAAATAGACAGCTTGCTGCGGGTTAGCCTCGGCGCAGGAAATGGCCCCGAAAAAGCCCGCCGCGCCCCCGCCCAGTACAACAACGGGAGCAGCGGAAATGGGGGGGGCGGCGGTCAACGAATCGGGCGTAGGCATTCTGCAAAGATAAAACGCCGCTTGGTGGTCTAGCAGTAGGGCAGGGCCGCCAGCACGTCGTCGTGGCGAAACTCGTAGGGCACCAGGCTCCGCAAACGGCTTGAGTCGATGGTTTTGCCAGTGCCGCTGTCGGGCTGAAACGTGGGTGGCTCCAGCCCCAGGTAGCGTGCGGCCGCCGGATAAAAATCGCGCCGGAGCGGGTGCATTTGGGCGCACACATTGAGCGTGTGCCCCCAGATGCCCTGGCCTACGATGGTGCTCAGCACCCCCACAGCATCGGTGAGATGCAGCAGGTTGGTGGGGGCGTTGCCCTGCGGTAGGTTGCGGCGGCCCGCCAGGAAGCGCCCGGGCGGCCGCTCGGGGCCGATGAGCCCGCCTAGCCGCACTACCGTGCTCTGCCACTGGCCGTAGCGTGGCACAAAATGCCCCTCAGTCCGCAGTACATCAGAAGCCGCATCGCGTGTGCTGACGGCATCCGTCTCGCGCATCAGCCGGGGTTCATCGGGGTACACGCCGGTAGTCGAAACAAAGAGAACGGCCTGCATCCGGGCCGCCGCCACCGCCCGGTGCACCGGGCGCAGTAGCTGCGGGTAGCCCCCGGCCACGGCTGCCCGCGGTGGCACGTTAAGCACGAGCGTAGTAGCCTGGCTGAGCAGGTCGGTTAAGCGAGATTCGTCGGTGGCCGTAAACTCCTGGCCTAGCTGAAGTAGCTGAGCCTCAATGCCCGCGGCCGCTAGTATCGGCAGCTGCTCGGCCGAGGTGGTAGTGCCAAGTACGCGGTGGCCCTGTGCCAATAAGTGTTTTGCCAAGGGTAGGCCCAACCAGCCGCAGCCAAGCACGGCTACTGTGGCCGGGGGGGACGCTGCACTTGCAACGGAGGTAACAGACATAAAGATTATTCTCGAATACTAGTTATCTATGCTAAAAGGATGCAAGTTGCGCATAAATCAAGCAAAGCTGCACAGTGCGACGGCTATTAATTGCTACTGCCTACCTTCGGGCCTCTCTTCCCGCCAGCTTTCTTCAACCCATGACGCCAAATCCTTTTGCCCAGCCGATGCTGCGCGACAATGCTCTAGCCGGTAAAACCATTATTGTAACGGGCGGCGGCACGGGCCTGGGCCGGGCCATGACTACTTATTTTCTGCAATTAGGCGCCAACGTGACCATCACGAGCCGCAAACTCGCCGTACTGGAACAAACGGCGGCTGAACTGCGCCAACAAACGGGTGGCCAAGTACTGGCGCTAGCCTGCGACGTGCGCAAGTACGACGAAGTAGAGGCCATGTTGGCCCGCACCCGTGAAGAGTTTGGCCGTGTCGATGTGCTGCTCAACAACGCCGCCGGCAACTTCATCAGCCCCACCGAGCGCCTTAGCCACAAGGCTTTCGACGTGATTGTGGACATCGTGCTGCGCGGCTCCTACAATTGCACGCTGGCCCTAGGCAAACACTGGATAGCCGAAAAGCAGCCCGGCACCATCCTGAACATCGTAACCACCTACGCCTCCGTGGGCTCGGCCTACGTAGTGCCCTCGGCCGCGGCCAAGGCCGGCGTGCTGGCCCTCACCCGCTCGCTGGCCGTGGAGTGGGCCAAGTACGGCATCCGCTCCAACGCCATTGCGCCCGGCCCGTTCCCCACCGAAGGCGCCTGGAGCCGGCTGTTTCCCGAGCCGCTGGCCAGCCAGCTCGACCCCGCCGCCAGCGTGCCGCTCAAACGCGTGGGGCAGTACCAGGAACTGGCTAACCTGGCTGCTTACCTAGTATCTGATTTTTCGGCTTACATCAACGGTGAGGTCGTTACCATCGACGGTGGCGAGTGGCTCAATGGCGCCGGTGAGTTCAACAAGCTCGAAGCCCTTACGCCCGAAATGTGGGATACTATTGAGAAAACTATGCGCCGCTAACCGCGCGCTAGAATTTATAGCCCTTGTACTCCTTGCTAAACTCGGCGGTGGGAATGGGCTGATTGGCCACCACGTCGAGAAAATTATATTTCTCATACAGGCCCCGCTCGTCGTACACCGTAACGGAGGCGGGCAGGTAGGTTTTGGCATTTACCACCACCAGCACGCGCCGGCCGTAGGCATTGGGCACTTGCAATACCTGGCCTTCGGTTAGCTTGCTATCCACGCTCAGGTTGTTGCGCTCCATAATCCGGTATTCGCCGCAGCCGAAGCGAGCGGCTACCGAGCCGATAGTTTCGCCCTTGCCAACCCGGTAGGCCCCGTAGCGAAACTGCGGATAGTCGGAGCGCAGCACGTAGCACGGCTGGCCCTGCGCCGTGCTGTCGCCCGCGTAGCGAAACGAGCGGGTGTAGGCGTTGTCGGCCTTGCCATCGGGGCCGTTCAGTAGGTCGGCAATCATGCCGAAGCCGGCCTGCAACACCGTGTGGTGCTGGCCTTTGCGCATGAGCGAGCCCCTGGGGTCCAGGTTGAGGGTGATGTACGGAAACGCCGCCGGGTACACCATCGCCTCGTTATTATTCTGACCCGCCACGTACAATACTTCCACGCCCTTCCGGTTTTTCAGATAAACACGATACGGATTATAGGCAATTTTCATGGCCGTATAATCGGGTGCCGTCTTGGTGCCAATGCGCTCGCGGGCCTCCGCATTGCAGCGAATACTGCTGAGGCTCTGAATAGCCGACGTGAGCCGCGTAACCAATTGCGCCGTTGTGATAGGAGCCGGAGTGGCCGCTTCCGCATTACCAGCGGCCACATAAATGCCAGCAGCTACAATACCTATTGACAGAAAAGAATAACGCACTGGCAAATCAAGTAAAAAGGCGGTCTGAGAAATTACAAAGCTTGCTAAAAACCCGTTTATTCTTGCGAGCGCCGCGCGGCGCTCGCAAGAATAAACGGGTTTTGATTTTTTAAAGCCAAGAAATTAATTTAGGCTGATGTGCGGAAAACGTGAGGCGGCGCTATCAAAAATAAATAGCTCATCAATCTCAATGTTGCGCAAATAGTGATAGAGGGGAAACTGTTCCACAATAGCGCGCACCGCCGCTTCATCATCTCCCGTAATAATGGCCCACCCCCGGCTGCGACTTGCGCTAATAGCATACGCCTCCAGCACGTGCTCGGCGAGCAGTTGATTGATGAACGCGCGGTGCCGTGGAATAATTGCCATAAAGTCTTCCGAAAAAGACTGCGGCAAACGAAATGAAACGGCGAAAGCAGACATACACCCCAATTAGGCTTACGCTCGAAGTAAGCCAGCTACGTAAAAATAATTTGGGCCCGCGAAGCCCGGCATAGCCCCACCCGGCGGGCCCGAAGCACTACGAGTGCCCTAGCTCAGCCACGGCGGGCAAGCTGGCATCACCCTGGGCGGCTGCGGCTACGTGGGTAGCACCCGCGCCGGCTTCCCACTCGCGGTAGTGGGTCAACTCGGTCTTAAACTTGTCCATGAACCAGCTTATCAGGGCCAGGTCGTCTAGAAAGCCCAGTACCGGAATAAAATCGGGCACGAGGTCGATGGGGCTGATGACGTAGAGTAGCACGGCCACGCCCGAAACGATGGTGCTGGTGTGAATGCCCCGGTAGTCGCCCTTCACGTAGTCGCGCACCATGCGCGCTAGCGTTAGGGCCGTGTCGAATAACTGCTTGAATTTATTGTCCTTGCTATTGCGGTCGGCCAGCTTATCGGCGGCTTCGTTCACAATAGCCAGCACTTTAAGGGGCTTGCCCATTATTTTGGTAGCGCGCCCCAGAAACAGGCTAAAAATGGCGTCCTTAGAAATCTGAACGCCTCGTTGGGAGAGAGTAGCCATTAAATGGAAACGTGAAAGTTGAGTTAAGAACTAGCTGATACGTGCCGCTACCAGCTTAGTTCGTGTAACGTCAAAGTCAGCGCCGGCTATTTCTCAAACAGTGGCGACGTGCCGCCCACCCAATCTTTATCCTTGTTAAAGGCCACGCCTATCATCTCGCCGCGGCTCATGCGGCCCAGGCCCGTGAGTAGGCGCGGCTCCGCGTCCTCGGGGTGCCACACGTAGAGCAGGCGAATTTCGCACTTCACCCAGCCGTCGGGGGCCTGAATGGCGGGTGCGTACGTCACCTTGCGTTGCAGCAGGTAGTTCTGCTTGTCGGGTAGCGCGTTGAGGTCGGCGGCCGTGATGTGCAGCCGCACGCCCGCGCCCGCAAACGAAAACAGCGGCTTGAGCACGTAGTTTTCGAGGTCGGCGGGATATTCTTTCAGCTCGTGCAGGTAATAGCTCGGCGGCGAGAACTGACTCTTTACCAGCGGCAGCGTGTACTTGCTGATGCGGAAAAACCAATTGGGGTGGCCGACCCAGTGCACGTCCACGTCATCGGTGAGGTTGTACTCGGTTTGCAGGTCGGGGTAGCGGTCCAGCTCATCAAAAATGATGCGGTTGTAAATGCGCTTGATACGAATTTCGCGCCCGTCCTTTTCGTAAAACAGCTCGCGTCCGCGCTTCTTGATTTTAGTCAGGCACATCGCCTTCACGCCCCAAAACTGCTCGGTAAGCGCAAAATCAACGCGGGTTTTTTGCTTTTCCGGGTAGATTTCCAGCAAAATGACTTCCTCCGGCTTGGCGTCGCCCAGCAGCAACCGGCGCATTTCGGCCTGGTACTCGGCATTGTCATTGACCTCAAAATAAGGCGTTACCGAATCGGGTATCTCAAACTGCCGGCCATAGGAACCCGGCTGCCAGGTCTGGAAGGCATAGAGCGACGGAAAACCCTGCATCTCAATGAGCTGAGGCTCCAGTTCACCCTGCGCGTCGCGGCACACGGCAAAATCAAACGTCAGGAAGGTAGCGTGCGCGTCCTCATTCGGCACTCGCTGGTGCGGTGGAATCGCGGCCTCGGTCAACTGCTTAAAGTCGGGCCGCTGAATTACGTTGATGATATCCTGGCCGGCTTGTATTAGCTTGTCGCGCAGCTGTTTCGGCACAAAAATCGGCGTTTCGGCCAGACGAAATTCCAACTGGCCGGGTAGTTGTGCCTCCACATCGGCTAGCATGGCCTGGTATTTTTCCGGCGTGAAAGTCGCGTTATAGGCTTGGCGAATGGCGGGAATCATTGCTTTTACGTTGGTTAACTCAGAAAAAAATATTGCGTAAACCGTTGTCTGTCATGCTAAACGCAGTGAAGCATCTTGCGGGGAGTAGTATCTTCTTACGCAAAGATTACTGCTCCCCGCAAGATGCTTCACTGCGTTCAGCATGACCGCCTTAATAAATGGGTATCGAACCAAGAGCTAGCCAAGCGATACTATCGCTCCACTGCTTCCACCGACTCGCTGATGCGCTCGATAGCCTGCTGCAAAAAGTTGGGCACAATTACCGATTCGGTGTACTCGATGGTGTTCGGGTCGGAAAGCAGCTCCACCATTTCGTGGTATTTTTCTTCGCCGTAGGTCGTAACTACTTGCTCCTTACGCTCATCGGTGAGCATGTAGCGCAGCATTCCTTCGCCATCGGCCTCGGGGTGAAACTGCGTGGCCAGCACCTCGGGCGTGAAGCGAATGGCCATAATGGCGCGGGCCAGCGGCACGTGCGGACGCTCCTTTTCCAGGCACAGCACCGTAGCGCCAAGCTCGGCCATGCGCTCCTCGTTGATGTCAGTAAGCTGATAATCACGCGAATCGACGGCGTAAAATGGCTCGGGCAGGCGGTCGAATACCGGCTCGGCCTCGCCGGCTTCCGTCAGGTGAATGGGCAGCACGCCAAACGATGTAGACTTGCGCTTGCCCACCGTGCCCACGCCCAAGTGCCGGCTCAGCAGCTGAAACGAATGGCAAATGGCCAGCAAATGCTTTTTACGCTCAGCGGTCTGGTTGTAAGCTAGCAGGGCATCAATAAACTCGAAATACAGCGGCTCCCAAGGCTCGTCGGATGGGAGCGGGCTGCCGGGGCCGCCGCTCGAAATATAGATGTCGTAGTCGAGGCCGGGTACCTGGTTTTCGGCCCGGACATTAAACGTATCAACCGTAAACGTAACCTGATTGGCGGCTTCGGCGCGGCTCAGGAGCTGGTAGATACAACGCATTCCCTCGTTACGGAAGTTGTTGTATAAATCTAAGATGGCGATTCGGAAAGTAGGCATAGGCTAAAGATAATTTATCTAAACTAAGCAATTGTTAAAAGGTTTTAGTCAACGACAGCAAGTTAATAGTTAGGCCGTTGCTAACCAAAACCTAAGCCGTTATAACCCGTGCGTGGTTTCGCTGAGGATATAATCGACCACTTTGGTGAGGTCGCCGGTTTGGTGAAAAACCGCGAGTTGGCGGTCGGCCCCAGTGCCCATTTCGAGCATTTTGAGCACATATTCTACCTCATGGCGGCTGCCGAGGTCGTCGAGCACATCATCCACAAAATCAAGTAATTCAAGGATGAGCTGGCGGGCCGGCTTTTCTTCCTGCGTGCCAAAGTCGATGAGGGTGCCACCGATGCCGTAGCGAGCGGCGCGCCATTTATTCTCCTTAATTAGCGCGCTGCGATACACCCGGAAATTCAGATTTTGCTCCTTAAGCTTGTAGATTTTGGCTACCAGCGCCTGCATTACGGCGGCTACCGCGATGGTTTCATCGGCGCGCATCATCATGTCGCAGATGCGGTACTCGATGGTATCGAAGAAGGGGTGAAGGCGAATATCCCACCAGATTTTCTTGCCGTTGTCGATGCAGCCGGTTTTTATCAGTAGCGCCAAAAACTCATCGTAGTCGCTGGCACTGTGGAAGAAGCCCGGAATACCCGTGCGCGGGAAGCGCTCGAATACCTTGGTTCTAAATGACTTATAACCCGTTTCGCGACCTTCCCAAAACGGCGAGTTGGTGCTGAGCGCAAACAGGTGCGGCAGAAAATACCGCAGCGCGTTCATCATGTACACGCCGAGGTCGCGGTTTTCGATGCCAATGTGCACGTGCATCCCAAAAACGAGGTTCGAGCGGGCAGCCTCCTGCAATTCCTCCACGATTTTATCGTAGCGGGCATCGGGCGTAATGGGCTGGTCCTGCCAGCGCGAAAACGGGTGGGTACCCGCAGCGGCGATTTTCAGACCTACCCGGTCGGCCAGCTCAATTACCTGGCGGCGCAGGTGCACCACCTCTTCGCGGGCCTCCCCAATGTTCTTGCAGATGTTAGTACCTACTTCCACCACCGACTCGTGCATTTCGGCCTTTACCTGCTCGTGCAGGGTTATTTTGCCATCCTCCACGATTTTCGACATGTGCGAGCGCAAGTCGCGCGTTACTGGGTCGATGGTTTGAAATTCTTCTTCTATTCCGAGAGTGAAAAGGGGCCGGGGCATGGGAGAGAAGCTGCTAATGATGGGCGGGATAAATCGAAGGCAATACGCAATAGAAGCCTAAAAAGGGCTGCCGCCCTGTGCGACGGCAGCCCTTTTTCTAAGGAAAATTCACCGAAAAGAAATATTTATTTCTTGGGGGCTGGCTTCTTGGGCTTGGCTGGGGCCTCGCCGGCCGGGGCGGGCTTGGGAGCCGGCTTCGGCTTGGTCGGAACGCTGCCTTCGGGTGCCTCGGGCTTAGGGCCAGCGGTATTTTTGGGGGCTGATTTCTTAGGCGCAGCAGGTTTGCCAGTGGCACCCAGGTCGTTGGTTTCGCTTACCGAGCCACCTACTTCTACCGAGCCGTCGGTAGCGGCAATGGCCGTTTGGCGGGCTGACTTCTGCACGAAGGTGCCCCAGGTGAGGTTATCCTGGCCAGCTTTTTGGGCCTGGGCGCGCTCAATGGCGAGGTTAGCGGCGTGCTCAACCACCCACTCGAAGTTTTCAGCGCCTACCGAGTTGATGTCGGCGTCGGGGGCGGGGTTGCCGAAGTCGATGGCAATCGGCACCCCGTTGCGCACCGCAAACTCGACCGTGTTAAAATCGTAGCCCAGGCCCTGGCACAGGCGCAGCACGTAGTCCTTGATGGTGGCTAGCAGCTTTTCCCCTTCCTCGCCCTGAGTTTTCATCTCGGTCTGGTAGCGCTGGTGCGGGGCGTTGCGCGGCTCGTAAGGCATGATGAGCACGTCTTTGCCCCCGAGGCAGTAGCAGCGGAAATAATCGGTGAAGTCGATGGCCTCCTGGTAGAGCATCACGAGCTGGCCGGTTTCGTCGTAGGCGCGCCAGGCTTCGTCGGGGTTGTCTACTTTATAGACGCTCTTCCAGCCGCCGCCCGAGTGAGGCTTCATGAAGGCCGGGAAGCCAATTTTCTCGAACGCCTTGTGCCAGTCGAACATGGCCAGGTTGCGGAACGAGTTCTCGCTGGTGTCGTCGGGGCGGGCCTTGCTGGGCAGCAGCAGGGTTTTGGGCACCGGCACGCCGAGCTGCACGGCCAGGGCATTGTTGAAGAATTTTTCGTCGGCGCTCCACCAGAAGGGGTTGTTAATCACGGCCGTACCGGTGAGGGCGGCATTCTTCAGATAAGCGCGGTAGAAGGGCACATCCTGCGAAATACGGTCGATGATGACGGCGTAGTCGCAAGCCACGGCCTGCTCGACTTCCTCGATGCGCACAAATTCGGCGGTAATACCGTCGACGGCTTTCTGATTAACGCGGTCTACAAACGCCTGCGGAAAAGTATTTTCCTGGCCAAACAAGATGCCGATTTTTTTCATGGGATAAGCTGGGGAGTAGCCTGCTAAAGTGTTGGGGAGAAAGGGGTAGCCGAAGCCAGTAGCGTGTACGAAAGTAGCTGGCTAAAAGATAGTGGAAACGTATTCGGGGAACATGTCGCGCCACACGGGCCAGTCGTGGGTGCCGTAGGGGCGCACGTCGAGGCGGTGCGGCACGCCCTTGCGCGACAGAATTTCCGACATCTGGTAGTTGCCGGGCTTGCAGAAATCGTGTTCGGCAGTGCCCAGAATGATGTTCATCTTGTAGAGGTTCTCATCCTGCAAATTGGGCACGTAATCGGGCGGGTTGTGGTAGTACGCCTGCTCGTCGTAGTGGCCGTCCAGAAACATCTTGATGTCGAACGAGGCGCCCATCGAGAACATGTGCGCGACCTGGCTAGGGTGGCGAAAGGCAAAGTTAAGCGCCTGGTAACCGCCTAGCGAACAGCCGGCTACGCCCACTTTATCGACCTGGCACTCCTGCTGAATGCGGGGCACCAGCTCCTCGCTAATCATGCGGTCGTAGAGGCCGTGATTATGCACGCGGGTGCCGGGGTGCAGGTGCTTGGCGTACCAGCTCCACTTGTCGCCGCTGTCGATGCAGAACAGCTTGATGAGGCGGTTTTCGACAAACCAGCGAACGGAGTCGACCAGCAGAAAATCCTTGGCCTCGTAGTAGCGGCCGTTGGAAGTGGGGAAGATGATAATGGGGTAGCCGTAGTCGCCTACGACTAGCATTTCCATGTCCATACCCATGTGCTGGGAGTAGAAGCGGCGGTATTCTTCGTGCAAAGTGCTCGGCCCGGCGGGGATGGGCTGCCCGCCCGAACCGGCCGCAAACTAAGCAGAAAAACCGAACGGCCAAGCCCCCGGCTGGCGGGGTTAAATGAAGTTAGGGGCGTTTATTTGCAGCATATGGCAGTTTTCAGGTTTCAATCGCCGCGCGGCACTACGGTGGTGGTGCGGCGCGACGAGTGTTTGTTTTCGGTGGCGCTGGGGCGCGTGGTGCGGCTCGACGTGGTGCTGCCGCCCGGCTATTCGGCGCGCGCCGCTCAGCCTTACCCGGTGCTCTATCTCAATGACGGCCAGGACCTGGCGCGCCTGCACCTACCGGCCACGCTCAACCGGCTGTATCGCGGCGGCGAGGTGCGGCCGTTTGTGTTGGTGGCCATTCACGCCGCCGACCGCTTGCAGGAGTACGGCGTGGCCGCCCGGCCCGATTACCTGGGTCGTGGCAGCCGTGCCGGCCGCTACACCGACTTTATGCTCAAAGAGTTGCTGCCCTACGTGCAGGCCCACTACCACGCCAGCGCCGCGCCGGCCGAGGTGGCCGTGGCGGGCATGTCGCTCGGGGGCCTCATGGCCTTCGACCTGGCCTGGCACCACCCCGAGGCGTTTCTGCGGGCAGGCGTGTTCAGCGGCTCGTTCTGGTGGCGGGGCCGGGGGCTGGCCGATGGCTACACCGATGCCGACCGCCTGATGCACAGCCTGGTAGCGGCGCGCCCGGCCCGGCCCGGCCAGCAGTTCTGGCTGCAAACCGGCACCGACGACGAAACCAGCGACCGCAATAACAACGGCATTATCGACGCCATCGACGACACCCTGGATTTGCAGGCGGCCCTGCTGGCGCAGGGCCTGCCCGCCGCCGCCGCCCGCTACGTGGAGGTGCCCGGCGGCCACCACCACCCCGACACCTGGGGCTCGATTATGCCCGATTTTCTGCGTTGGGCCTTTGGTAATAAAGAATTGGAAGCGCCCGAGGTGGCTGCCCGGGCGCCCCGCCCCGCACGCTGGCGGCTGGGGGGGCGCCCGCTGGTACGGCGCCCGTGGGGGGCGGCACGCCTGAAATTTCAGTATCTGCGCCAAGCGGCTACCTTTGCCGCCATGCCCGCTGCTCCTTCTATTACGCAAATTCGCCCGGCGCCCGGCACCTACTTGCCCTACACCCAGGCGTACATCGACTTGGTGCCCGCCGAGGCCGAGCCGCTGGCTCAGCTGCGGCAGCAAGCCGCCGAAATGCACCGCGAGCTAGCTGGCCTCACCGAGGCGCAGGCGCTGCTGCGCTACGCCCCCGGCAAGTGGACGCCTAAGGAGGTGCTGCTGCACATCATCGATTCGGAGCGCATTTTTGCCTACCGCGCCCTGCGCTTTGCCCGCGCCGATGCGCAGGAGCTACCCGGCTTTGATGAGAATGAATTCGCCGCCAATAGCGAAGCCAACGACCGCTCCCTGAGCGACTTGCTAACCGAGTACCACGCTGTGCGCGCCGCTACGCTGGCCTTCTTCGCGGGCCTGAACGGCGGGCAGCTGGAGCGCGCTGGGCGGGCCAACGGTGGCGCAACCTCGGTGCGGGCTCTGCTGTATATCATTGCCGGGCACGAGGCGCACCACCTGCGTATTTTGCGCGAACGCTACTGGCCATTGCTACCTGCCGGCTAGCACAACATCAGCCACAATATCTGCGTTTAGCGCTTGTTTTACCACATTTTAGTATTCTCCACCCTAACTGACGTTTCACTCATGGCTAAAGCCCAAGACGCGCGCAAAGAGAAAAAGAAGGAACCCGCCAAGACAACCAAGGAAAAGAAAGCTGAAAAGGACGAGAAGAAAGCCGCCCGTGCCCGCAAGCAAGACTAAACCGCAGATTTAACGGATGAAACGGATTTCGCAGATACGCCTGCTGTGCAGGCTGACTGTTTGAAATTTATGTAAATGTGAAAGGCCGCCCAAATGGGCGGCCTTTTTTGTGCGGTGCCCTACTTTCAGCCCGAGTAGCCAGCCTGCTTTAACAGGCGTATCCACGAAATCCGTTTCATCCGTTAAATCTGCGGTTATAGGGTATAATAGGGCTCCTTTTCTTTGTCGTGGTAGCGCAGGTAGCCGTGCAGCACGAGCTTGATAAGGGTTCGGTAGGCCCGGCGGCGGCTCACGTTAATTAGCTTGGTATACTGCGCTACTGTGATGCGCGGCTGGGTGGTTTTAAGGAAGTCGAGTACGCGCAGCTCGTCCTTGTTCAGCGGTATCTTTTCGAGGCTCGGCCCGGGCGGCTGGCGTTCCAACAGCTTCTCGGTGAGCGAGCTGGCTAGTACGCTTTCATCGCGCACGCGCACGTAGCTGCGCCATTCGCCGGGCGCTATCTGGGCGCGGTGGGGTTTATGGGGGCTATCGGCTACGTTGACAATTACTACAATGCGCTCGTCCTCCATCTCCAACTCGCGAAAATCGAGCGTCAGGGGTGGGTCGATGTAGTGCTGGGCTGCCTCGCGCAGCTGGTACATTTCTTCCTCCGCATCGCGTACGCCCACCACGCGGCCATCGTCGTCAACGCCCACCAGCACCTGCCCGCCGTGCGTGTTGGCCAGCGAGGCCAGCGTGCGCGCAATCCGGGTAGGGTGGGTAGTTTTCTTCTTGAATTCGAGCTGCTCGCCTTCGCCCTGGCTGATAAGTGCGCGTAAGTTCATGTTTTTACCTATTTAAAATCGTCTGCCATTGTGCTCGCATTGTCAAACGATTTTTGACTTTCTAAACAACTTCATTCTAACGCAGGGCTAAACGCAAATGTGCCGCCTCCCAACCGGAAAGCGGCACATTAAAACTTAACTATCGGCAGTCAGCCTGGCGCAGCCAGGCGTATCCGTTCAATCAGTTAAATCCGTTAAAATCTGCGGTCTAGAAAGGTAGGTCGTTGTCGTCGTCGCCGGCGATGGGCTGGGCCGTGGGCTGCGCGCGCAGGTTAGGGTTCTGGTTTTGAGCAGCCGGGCGGGCAGCGGGCTGTTGCTGGCTGTACGAGCCACCACCGCCAGCCGGGGCACCGCCCGAAGCAGCCTCAATGCGCCAGGCTTCGAGGTTGGTGAAGTACAGCATCTGGCCGTTCTTGTTGAAGCCGCGGCCGCGCAGGTTGAAGGTTACTTTCACCTCGTCGCCCATTTTGTAGGGGTCGATGAGGGCCGTTTTGTCCTGCACCAGCTGAAACTTAATTTGCTCAGGATACTGGCCATCCTGCACTTCGAGGACGAACTCGCGCTTGCGGAATTTTTCGCTTACCTGCTGTTCGTCAAAGATTTCGTGCAGGCGGCCGGTTACGTCGTATGCCATCGGAAAGGGGGAGTTTGGAATGAAGAAAACTAGGGGTCAAACCTACGAAAAAAAAACGAAGGCGGCCAGCTGTGAAAGAAGCCGAAGAGGCTTTTTGAGGATAATTATCAGCAACTTACCGGGTGGCTGGCTAAAAAAAATAGCGTGCCGTAGGCTGGCTAAGATTCTGGCAAATAACAGATTGCCGTCGGTAGCGGCTTATTAAACCGCAAAAAGCTGCGGAAAGTGCCGTTCTTGCGGCAGAAACTCATTTGATTGGTAACTAAAAATATGTTTGCTCTTGCTTTGCATGGGGGGGCGGGTACCATTGCCCGCACCTCGCTTACGCCCGTTTTGGAGGCTAACTACCGGGCGGCGCTGCGCGCCGCCCTAGCCACTGGCACTGCGCTGCTGGCCCAGGGGGCGCCCGCCCTCGATGCCGTGGAAGCCACCGTGCGCTCGCTCGAAGACTGCCCACTCTTTAACGCCGGCCGGGGGGCCGTGTTCACCCACGACGGCCACCATGAAATGGATGCTGCTCTCATGGACGGGGCTAGCCGCCGGGCCGGCGCCGTGGCCGGCGTGCGCCAAGTGCAAAACCCCATCCGGGCGGCGCGCCTGGTGATGGAGCAAACCGAGCACGTGCTGCTGGCCTACCCCGGCGCCGACGAGTTGGCCCGTGAGTACGGCCTGCCCCTGCAGCCGGCCGACTATTTCTTCACCCAGCAGCGCTTCGACCAGTTGCAGGAAGCCATCGCGGCCGGCCGCATGCAGCTCGACCACGCCGCCAGCCCCGCCCCGGCCCAAGACCCCAACTGGAAAAAAGGGACCGTGGGCGCCGTGGCCCGCGACCAGCGTGGCCACCTGGCCGCCGCCACCAGCACCGGCGGCATGACCAACAAGCGCTACTCGCGCATCGGCGACACGCCGCTAATCGGGGCGGGCACCTGGGCCGACGAGCGGTGCGCCATCAGCTGCACCGGGCACGGCGAGTTTTTCATCCGGGCGGTGGTGGGCTACGACGTGGCCTGCCTCATGGAGTACAAGGGCCTGAGCCTGGCCGAGGCCTGCCGCGTGGTGGTGCACGACAAGCTGGCCCCGGTGGGCGGCGAGGGTGGCCTCATCGCCGCGGACGCGGCCGGCAACCTGGCGCTGCCCTTCAATTCGGAGGGCATGTACCGCGCCAGCTGCAATGCGGCGGGCGAGGAGGAAATTGCAATTTATTAAGCTACCCGTAGCAGTAGGCTAATCAAAATAGCAGACGTAAAAAACGGTCAGCCTGCGAACAGGCTGACCGTTTTTGCGACCTATATAATACGGAGTGCCTAGCAGGCCGCGCTTGCCACAGCTTCTTTGCTCACGTAAAACTTGCGCTCGGTCATGCAGTAGACGTTGCCCTTGGCCAGCACGTGCATCTTAAAATTCTCGATGGAAAGCGTGGTGCCCTTCTTGGCGGCGGCCACGTTGTTATGGGCTAGCTCGTGGCCATCGAGAATAATAACGAGGTTTGAGCCGATGGTTTCGACCAGGTGGCCTTCGGTGATGAGCACGCCCGTGTCCTCACCCAGCCCGATGCCGATGAGCTTGGGGTAGAGCGCCACCGCCTCGATGAGGCGGCCGAAGCGCCCGCGCTTCACGAAGTGCGAGTCGATGATGGCGGGCGGGGCGAGGCTCAGGCCGATGCCCATCTTCACGGCGCCTTTCAGCAGGGCGTCGGGCACCGAGCCGCCGCGTATCATGTGCTGCGACATGGCCATAGCCCCGGCGCTGGTGCCGGCAATCACGAAATTGGGCTCGGCGTAGTAGCGCCGGGTCATGGTGTCGAGAAAGTCGGTTTCGCCGAACATCTCGCGCAGCCGCGACTGGTTGCCGCCCGAAAACATGACCACGTCGGCGGCCAGCAGGCGGGCCAGGTACTCGGGCTGGCGGGCATCCTGGGGCGTGCGAATGTCCATGATGCCTACGTTGTGGCAATTGAGCATGGCAAACGAAGCAATGTAAATCGGGCCTACCTCCTGCGGAATCATGGAAGCGGTAGTAACCACCTCGATGCGCGGGTCGAGCTTGCCCGACTCGGACACGACGCGCTTGAGAATGCCCAGCTCAAAGAAATTCAGGTAATACTGGCGCTTGCTGCGGACGGTAGGGTAGGTGCCCTTATCCTCATTGCCCCCAATGGCGATGAGCTTGCCGCGCGGAATAAGATGTTTCAACGGTACTGGCTAGTCTGATTGGAAGATGGCAAAGGTAAGGTGGCCGGCGCCGGGCTAGCCCCGGCAGGTAGTCAAAAGCCGTGCCGCCGGCCCTGGCCCTAGGCTATGAAGGGTAGTGGTGGGGCTCACGCACCCACCAGCGCGTCGAGCGTGCTCGTGGCCACCGAGTGGTAGTTGGGCCGGGCTAACCGATAAATATCCTGGGCCCGCGCCCGGCCTCCGGGCGCGGCCAACAGCGCCCGGTAGAGCGGCACCAGAAACTTACGCCGCCCCACGTGCCGCAGAAAATTATCAAGTGCGGCATCGGCCGGTGCGTAGCCGGCCCGCAAGGCCAGCGGCAACCAGGCGGTCAGCAACTCAGCGTTGCCGGAGGCGGTGAAGTGAAACGCGGCGTCGAGCCCGGCCAGGTCGGCGGCCGACAGGGTGGGGGGGAGCCCGCGCAGGAAGTGCTCCCATTCCTGGCTGCTCCACTCCGTAGTTGTAGGTTGCAGGCCGGCGGGCGCCGCGCCGGCGGCTAGCCGGGCCAGTGCCTCGTCTACGGCGGCGAAGCGCGCCGAGTGCGCCACGGGCGCGCCGGGCGGCAGGCCGGGGCCATCGAGCCAGGCGGGCAGGTGGAATTGGCTGGCCTCGGCAGGCGTGAGCAGCGCCTGGGTGAGGTAGGCGGCGAAGCGGTCGGTATCCATGCTCTGAAATGCGAACCGGGCGAAGTACTCCGTAATAAAAGCGTCGAGGCGGGGGCGGCCCACCAGTCGCTCCAGGGTTAGCAGAAATAAGCAGCCTTTCTCGTAGGCAATGTCGTTGAGGCCGTCGTCGGGGTCGCGGCCCGCCAGGTGCAGGCGCAGGTGCGTGGCCGGGCTGGCCGGGCCTAGTTCCTGCATGGTGTGCTGCAAGTCAGCCTCGCCCAGTACTTGCAGCATCTCAGCGTAGGGCCGGCCATAGAGCTGCTCCATAATGCGGCGCTCGAAATACACCGTAAAGCCCTCATTCAGCCAGAAGTCGTTCCAGGTTGCATTTGTGACCAGGTTGCCGCTCCACGAGTGAGCCAGTTCGTGCGCCACCAGGCTGGTCAGGCTGCGGTCGCCGGCTATGATTGTGGGTGTAACAAATGTTAAAAAGGGATTTTCCATTCCTCCAAATGGAAAGCTCGCGGGTAGAGTTAACAAATCATACCGGCCCCAGCGGTAAGGTCCATACAATTGTTCGGCGGCCGTTACCATGCGGTCCAACTCCGCAAACTCATGGGTAGCGCGGGCCAGCGTGGCCGGCTCGGCATACAGGCCGGTGCGCTCGCCGAGCGGGGCAAAGTCGAGCCGGCCCACGGCCAGCGCCAGCAGGTAGGCCGGCACCGGCTGCGCCTGCCGAAAGTAGTAGTGGCCATCGGGCGCAGTGGCCTGCGGGTTCTCGGCGCTCATGAGGGCCAGCAACTGGCCGCGCTCGGCCCCAGCCAGCATCACCGCGGCCTCGTAGCTGAAGCGCCGGCCGGGCGAGTCGGGGCACGGCAGCCAGGTGCGCGCCAGGATGGCCTGCGACTGCGTAAAAAGAAACGGATGCTCGCCTGCCGTTTGGGCCGGTGCCAGCCATTGCAAGGCCGCCGCCGTGGGGCTGGTGCGGTAGCTGATGCGCACCGCCGCCGTGCCCGCTGGCAGGGCCAGGTGCAGGGCCTGGCCCAGGGTGGCGTCGGGGGCGCCCAGGGCATACTGGCCATCGGTGGCCGCTTCATCCTCGCCCAGCTGCACGCGCTCAATGGTCAGGTCGCGGGTGTCGAGCACCAAATCAGCAGTGGTGGCCAGCGGCTCGGCCAGCAGCCACGTGGCCGAGCCGGCTAGCTCGTGACGGGCAAAGTCAACGGTGAGCGCCAGGCGTAGGTGGCGCAGTGGCGGTCCTTGGGCATAGCTGTGCGGGTCGGGGGGAGGGGGCGAGGCGGGGGCGTTGGTAGCCATGAAAAAGAAACAAGGAGTAGGAACAGGAAGCAAGATGTTAGGGGCTGCTACTGACCGCTACGCAAGGCGAGCGAGTTTGGGATAGGGCAGGCCTGGAAGGGCGAGGCCCCGCTAGCCCAGCAGCGACCGGTAGCTCACCTACTGGTCGCTGCCGGGCTAGCGGGTAGTCAGGCGCGGGCCAGAGCCCCGCAAAAAGTACGTAGGGTTGCCCAATTTGGCCGGCCCTTTCTGTTACCTTAGGCGCGTTATTTGCGTTGGCGTAGAATGCCCCGGCACAACCTGCCGGGTAGCTGCTCAGTAAAACGAGCACCTTTCTCGTCACCCTGGTGCGGCCTATTGAGCCGGCTGCTCTCGGGCATCCGGCCCCCGCCGCCCACTTTCCACCCCCTAGAATGCGTTTAAAGCTTCGACTTCATTTCTTATCCCTAGCCCTGTTTCTGGGCTTGCTTGGCCTGCCCGGCTTCTTGGTGTCGTGCAATGGGCAGGGCGAGCAAACCAGCCAGGCTAGCTCCAAAACCGGCATTGCCACCACCGCCGATGCGAGCGGCCCCGAGCCGCACCTCGACAGCGTATTCGTTATCCGGGCCATGCAGGCCGATGCGCACTTCAAGGCGCAAGAGCGCTGGGCCCGTAAATTTTACCGCGAGCGGCAGTTTCGCCTGGGATGGTTTCGGCAGCACCAGCTCGTGCCGCAGGCCACCACGTTTCTCACGGTGGTGGGTAAAGCAAAAGATGACGGTCTCGACCCTAAGCGGTATGATACCAAACAGATAACCGACATGATGACCGCGCTGCAAAGCGTAGGGCAGGACACTGCGCGCCGTAATCAGCTGGAGCGCAAGCTTGATGTGGCGCTTTCGGGCAGCTATTTTGCCTGGGCCTCGGACTATTATCGCGGCGTGGCCAACCCGCGCGATACCAAGAACGACGCCTGGAAGGTCAAGCGCAATAAGATTAAGCTCGACCACGCGCTGATGACAATTCTGCGGGAGCGGGAAAGCACCTACCCCTACTACGACTTCGCGCCTCTGCACCCAGAGTACAATAACCTGAAGAAAGCCCTGGCCCTGCTGCGGGCCCGGCAGGCTGCCGGTGGCTGGCCCGCGCTGCCCGCTACCACCCACCTCAAGCCGGGCGATGCGCTACCCGTAGTGGGGCTGCTGCGCCAGCGCCTGCTCGGGGGCGAGGCCACCGGCCAAACGCCCGCCACGGTGGCCGCTACTGCCACGCCCGTCAACAACGTGACCTCGCCCGGGGCTACTACTTACGACCCTGCGCTGGTCACGGCCGTGAAAAATTTTCAGCGCGACCTGGGCCTGTCGCCCACCGGCCTGGTCAGCGGCGAAACCCTGCGCCAGCTCAACGTACCCATTCAGGCCCGCATCAACCAGGTTATTCTGAACATGGAGCGCTGGCGCTGGCTACCCAAAAAGTTTGAGCCCGATTACCTCATCGTAAACATTCCGGAGTACCGGCTGCGGGTGTACGAGCAGGGCAAGGAAGCCCTCACTATGCGCGTTATCGTGGGCAAGGCGCTGACGGCAACGCCCGTATTTTCCGACAAAATGGAATATGTAGTTTTGTCGCCCTACTGGAACGTGCCCTACAGCATCATCGATAAGGAACTGCGTGGCAAGCTCACTGCCAACCCCAACTACCTCGACCGCCTCGATATGGAGGTGGTAAAGGGCTACGGGCGCAAGGCAACCGTTGTCGACCCCAGCACTATCGACTGGGCCAATGTGACGCAGGCAAACTTTAAGTACACGCTGCGCCGCCGGCCGGGGCCCAAGAATGACCTGGGAGAAGTGAAGTTCATCTTCCCGAATTCGAACGACATCTACCTGCACGACACTCCCCACGACGAACTGTTTTCCCAGACCAAGCGCAGCTTTAGCCACGGCTGCGTGCGGGTAGAAGAGCCCGTGAAGCTCGCCACCTACCTGCTGCGCGACGACCCCAACTGGAGCCAGCCGGTCATTGAGGACACCATTGCCCAGCGCCGCGAGAAGTACATTCCGCTCAAGGAAAAGCTGCCGGTATACCTGGTATACTTAACCGCCTGGGCCGATGCCGATGGACACGCGCACTTCCGCGATGACATCTACGAGCACGATAAAGCACTAGCGAAAGAGTACTTCGACTAGGCTCGCTACCTCGCTGGCGAAGATTAAAAAACTACTGCAATACACCCTGCTCAACGGCCCCGCTAGCATGCTAGTGGGGCCGTTTTTTTGGTTTACAGCTTTCGCGGCTAGCCCTGAAAGGATGGCGTTGGCTCCACAAGCAGCTGTCACAATTGTGATAAAATGGCTACAATGAGGGCGAAATACTTTTGTAAAACAAGTATAACCACTGCTTTGAAATAGTGGCTAATACCTTTGTAAATTACAAGCTCGGCTACGGCTGGGTGCTACTTCAAACCGGGCGTCGTACATTTGTGAAGCAATGCAATTCATATGGTAACCAGGATTAGAAAGCTGCTTGAGCAGAAACAACTCACGCCTACTCAGTTTGCCGACCTCATTGGCGTAGGGCGTCCGGTGATGAGCCACATCCTGAGCGAGCGCAACAAACCCAGCCTGGAGGTGGTACAGCGCATTATCAGCGCATTCCCTGAGCTTTCGTTGCCTTGGCTGCTCAGTGGCGTTGGTGAGATGCTGGTAGAAGCGCCTACTGCGGCTACGCCCGACCTGCCGGTGACTATTGAGCCGGCCAAGCCTGCCTCAGAGTTGCCTCCGGCATCCCCAGTAGCCGCAGAGCCAGCCATAGTATTCGGCGCAGTAGCCGTGGCCCCGGCAGCACCCATTAACAGGCCTGATGAGCCTGCGGGAGCGCCCAAGCTTAAAGATGCTGATGAAATATCTCCGCTCTTTTCTTCGCCAGCACCCGCACCCCCAAGGCAGCCTGTTCCCGCACCCCGCTTCACGCCTGCACCTCTGCACTCACCGGTCCCAGCCCCGGCTCCTTTTGCAACTCCTGCGGCCATGCCCGCCAGCGAGATAGCTGAGGCTCCCGGCCCCGTACCATCTCCTCCCCGGATAAAGCCGTTTCGGGCTGCGCGCTTCACTCCCAAAGAGGCTGTTGTGCAAGCTGAGCCAGCACCAGCCAGCCCAGCCTTGCCCGAGTCTGCCACACCAGCACCTCAGGCAGTACCGAGCCCTGCCTCGGCCCAGGCTTTGATGCCTGCCAGCCCAGCACCGGCGGATGTTATGCTGCCTTTTTTGTCCGAGCCAGGAAAAGCAATTCGGCGCATTGTCATCTTCTACCGCGACGGCTCCTTCGCCGATTACCAGCCCGAATAATAGTCCTTGGCTGAGCGAAGTACAAAATGCCAGAGTTAAACTACTGTGGAGATAGAATAAGTTATTAACGTTGCGTAACAAAAATAGATATATTAATTATTTTTGAGTTAAAAATTCTCAAAAAGCCTACTTTGCCAGGCCATCGCAGCTGCTAACGCAAGTAGTTTAGCACGAAGCTCGTTGGCTAGTTCTTATCTTGCTAGCAGGGGCCCAGTAGGCTAATATCGTTTGCCTAACCAGTAATTAGCATAGTGCAATTGCGGGTGCTAGTCGCAAAAGCAATCTAAGCTTAGTATTGCCTGCTGATGCAACGAATTGGCTTCTGGTAATAAGGCACCATTTTAAAGGAAAAATCATACCAATTTTTTGGCTTGATTAGCCTCTTGCGAGAAGTTTATTTTTTATCTATAGTTTACTTTCTGTCAGTAACTTATGTATAAAATACCTAACTTATGGTTGAGGATGTTTTAAGGCATTTTCAAACGAGAAATTTATTTTTTTAGTCCTAGTAGTTACACCTGCTGAAAATACCTGCTTAGAAGAGAAGGACTACTAAAAAAATTGCCAGCCTCTCCGATTGGAAAATAACAAATAGCAATTGCTAAGATAAAAAGCGCTGCTACGGACAAATGGGGTGAAAAACTTCAAATATTGATGCAGTTTTAAGCACTAAAGTAGCATGGGGCTTAACCAATTTCACGGGTCGGTGTGGCGTCATATCCATCGACAATCAAACGAGCATAGCTGGTACCTAGCTTCGTAGGTGAGTCAGAAAAACTACTAGATGTCAAATGTGAATGGTTGCGTAGCTCCTGCATTTAGTAGGGTGGGCAGAAAGATTCGCGGAGCTGGAAAGCAAGGCGCCAGGGCCGTAAAGGAGCGGCGCGAAGGGCTGGGGCGAAGAAAATATGCGAAGCGAAGCTTTCAGCTTTAGGCCGCCGGGCCTTACCTTCGCGGCATGAAAAGCTTGCGCACCTACTCCCTGCTGCTGGCCGCCAGCGCGGCCCTGTTTCTGACCGCCTGCTCCACGGCCCCCGACGCGGAGAAAGACCCTAGCGCCGATGCCGCCTACAAGCGCGAGCACCGGACGGAGGGGTACCGCGAAGCCCAGCGTAGCAACGTTAATTATTAAGTAGCTGGCTAGCCACTGCCGAAGTGGAAGCCGCCGCCATAGCAAAAGCCCCGGCTCGCACAGTGCGAGCCGGGGCTTTTGCTATGGCGGCGACCGAATGCCTGGCTAGGCGCTGGCGAGCTGCGCGGTGGCAAACGCAGGCAGGGGGAGCGCGACTACCAGCTGCTGTTCGAGCAGGTCGGCCCAGGCACGCAGATACAGCACTACATCGTCGCGCTGGTTGTGGCGCAGCGCATTGCGGCGCTCGAAGGGGATGGTGTGGCGCACGGCCGGGTCGCCGAGCTTTTCGAGGTGGGTGAGGTCCTCGCGCGAGAAACCTAGGGCCAGCATTTCATCGATGGTCTGGTCGAAGGGCAGGCCGCTGGTGGGGCAGTAGTCCACGAGCTGGCGCTCCCAGTCGCCGTAGCGTTGCAGGGCCTGGGTGTGGATTTCGGCCTTGGTGAGGCTGGTGATGGTTTGGGCGAGGTGGCCGCAGTTGCAGCTACCCATGTGGCCCCATTGATAGGGAGCCTCGGATGCCAGGCGGCGGGCCGTATCGCGCAGGGCCTGAATAAGCGGAAGGGAAACGCGGGAAGTCATATGCTGAGGAGCCAGGAAAACAGCGTTAAAGTAGTGGCCAATAGCCATCCAAAGAAGCCTGGCCAGCCGATTTTTGTTTCTTAAGGGCAAAAAAATATTCCGGTGGCCCCGCTTCAGAGAAAGCGGAACCACCGGAATACCAACTCGACGCCTGACCAGCAGGTCCTGGCGACAGTTTTAAGCCCTGCTCAGGCGCTAGCTCGACCGGCGGCCGCCTTCGCCCCCGCCGCTACGCCCCGCCTGAAACGGCCGGCTGCTGCGCTGCCCGCCGCCACTCGCTACGCCCGAGCGCTCGCCGCCCGAAGACTGCGAACGGCCACCGCCGCGCTGCTCGCTGCGGCCGCCACCCGGGCTAGCGCCGCCCGAGCGCGGGGCGCCCCCCGAGCGGGGTGCCCCGCCACGGCCCTGGCCGCCCCCGTTGCCGCCGCGACCCTCACGGGGCGGGCGGCCAGCCGGGCCTTTGGGCCGGATGATGCGCTCGTTGCCATGCAATGACACCGGCGCTACGCTGTTGGTCGAGTAGGGATGCGCTTTGTCAACGTCAATCTGCTTGCGAATAAGCTTCTGAATATCTTGCAGATAGGCGCGTTCCTCTTCTTCTACAAATGTAAATGCGGTGCCAAAGGCCCCGGCGCGGCCGGTGCGGCCAATGCGGTGCACGTAGGTTTCGGGCTCGTTGGGTACTTCGTAGTTGATGACGTGGGTCAGCTCATCCACGTCGATGCCGCGGGCGGCGATGTCGGTGGCCACGAGCACGCGGGTGGTGCCGGCCTTGAAGTTGCTGAGGGCGCGCTGGCGGTGGTTCTGGCTTTTGTTGCCGTGGATGGCCTCGGCCGTAATCTGGGCCTTTTCCAGGGTTTCGGTGACCTTGTTGGCGCCGTGCTTGGTGCGGGTGAAGACCAGCACGCGCTTGATGGCGGGGTCCTTGAGCACGTGGCGGAGCAGGGCGGGCTTGTCGTTTTTATCGACCAGGAACACCGACTGGGTTACCGTATCAGCGGTGCTCGACACGGGCGTGACGGCCACCTGCACCGGGTTGGGGCGCAGGATGGTGGCCGAAAGCTCCTTGATAACGTTCGGCATGGTAGCCGAGAAAAACAAACTCTGGCGGCCGGCCGGCAGCTTGGGCAGAATACGCTTGATGTCGTGGATGAAGCCCATGTCAAGCATCCGGTCGGCCTCGTCGAGCACGAATACTTCGAGGTGCTGCAAATTCACGTAGCCCTGGTTCATCAAGTCGAGCAGGCGGCCGGGGGTGGCTACCAATATTTCGACGCCGCGCTGGAGCGCCTGCACCTGCGGGTTCTGGCCCACGCCGCCGAAAATGACGGTGGAGCGCAGCTGCGGCAAGTGGCGGCCGTAGGCTTTAAAGCTCTCGCCAATCTGGATGGCCAACTCGCGGGTGGGGGTCAGCACGAGGCAGCGTACGCGGCCGCGGGGGCCCTGGCCGGTTTTCTGGGCCTGGGCGGTTTGGTGCAGAATCTGGAGAATCGGCACCGAGAAGGCGGCCGTTTTGCCGGTGCCCGTCTGGGCCACGCCGAGCAGGTCGTGGCCTTCGAGCACCTGCGGAATGGCTTGCTGCTGAATGGGCGTGGGGGTAGTGTAGCCTTCCTCGCCAAGGGCGCGCAGGATGGGCTCAATCAGGTTGAGGTCGTTAAAAGTCATGGGGGGAGGGGCCACCCGCCCGGTGGGGCGTGGCCGGGGCGGAGGCCATCGGCTGCCTTCGCAAGTACTAAGAAAATAGGAGGGAAAGACCCGCGCCTCACGCACAAACCACGACGCGGCGGGCCAGCGGCCGTATACTAGCGGCCAGCAGCCGGTCCGATTGCCGAGCTGCCTTCGGCGGCAAAGGTACCGCTTAAATCCCCACGCCATGCAGATAGTTCACCGCAAGCGCGCCTACGACGGCCATTTTAAACTCAACAAGCTTACCCTGAAAACGGCGGATGGCCAGGAATTGCCCCGCGAGCAGTTTGCCCCCGGCCATGCCGTGGCCGCCCTCGTCTTCGATACCCAGCGCCAGCAGTACGTGCTCACCCGGCAGTTTCGGGTGGGCGCCGAGCGCGAGCTGCTCGAAATAGCCGCTGGCATGATAGACAAGGACGAGAGCCCCGAAACCGCCGTGCGCCGCGAGTTGCACGAGGAACTGGGGTACGAGGTAGACGAGCTCACTGAAATTGTAACCATGTGGCCCTCACCCGGCACCAGCGCCGAAACCATCGCCGTGTACTACGCCGAGGTAAGCCGCCAGACCGGCCCCGGCGGCGGGCTAGCCGAGGAGCACGAGCAGATTGAAATCGTGCATCTGAGCCGCGAGGAGTTGGCCCAAGAGGAGATTCAGGATGCCAAGACGATGCTGGCTGTGCAGTGGGCGCAGCTACACAAGGGCTAGCCGGGGTTGCATCAACAACGGGTTATGCTGACGAAAGAAGCATCTCGTCCGCACCGTTGGGGCTACTAACCCTAGCGATGCGGGCGAGATGCTTCCTTCGTCAGCAGGACCCGTTGCTTAATACGGATGCAGATTTTACTGCGGCGTCAACTGATACTCGAACTGCTGGCGCAGGCGCGTATCCGTAATAACGAGCGTGAGCGGGCCGGCGGCCGGGTCGAGCTTAATAAAAGGAATAACCTGGTGATTCTGGTAGAGGTCGCGGCCGTAGAAGCGGCCGAAGCCGGGCCTGGGCGTGCTGGTGAATACCTCCTTGCCCTCCTTGGTGCGGGCCACGAGGGTGAGCAGCGACGGGTCGGCGTTTTTAGCACCCTGGCGGCGAATGTCGAGCACGAGCGCCCCGCCGGCCGGCAGCGCCCCTAGCCGGCGCTGGTAGGTCGAGTCAGCCCAGTTGTGAATCTTGCGCAACTCGGTGATTTCGGCCAGCATTTCCTCGTTCGAGCGGTAGCACACGTGGGTGTAGGTGCCCGTGACGTCGGCGTCCTCGTCGGTGTTTTTGGTGATGTTGGCCACCACCGGGCACTCGGGGTTTTTCTGAGCAAACAGGTAGCGCTTGCGGGCCGGGCCGTTGGGGCTTTGGGCGTGGGCCAGGCTAGCCCCGCCCAGCAGGGCACATACCAACCCAACCCGTAGCGTAGAAATAAATTGCATTTTGAAAAGAAGATAAATAACCTTAAGTGGAAACGAATTAGCAACCATGCAAAGAACGGCAGCCCGCGCCAAACCCGCTGCCCCAGCCCGCAAATACCCGCCCCAGAGGCAAATAGTGACGTAACGGTAATGCGCTCGTAACGCTGACTTTACGTGCCCCGAGGAGCTTTGAAGTATGCTAAAACTCGCGGAAGCTAAGCGTTACGTATTGGACTGGCGGCCCTCCGGTGCGGGGCTGCGCTGGCTGCTGGCCCTGGGCTGGTGGCTGGTGCTGGGCTGGCCGCTACGCCGCAGCCTGCGCTCTGCGCTCGGCCGCGCCGCTAGTGCCGCGCCGGCTGGCCCGCCTATCAAGCCGCGGCGGCCCAAGGCTCGTCTGCGTCCCAGTTTCCCGGGTTTGTCGTACCCCTCGGCTGCATGACGATGGCCCCCGAGCTAGCCCCGCGCCCGCCCAAAAAGCGCCGTCTGGCCGTGGCCGTCATCAGCGACGTGCACCTGGGCACCTACGGCTGCCACGCCCCCGAACTGCTGCGCTACCTCAAAAGCATCCGGCCGCAGGTACTGGTGCTCAATGGCGACATCATCGATATCTGGCGGTTTTCGAAAAACTACTGGCCGCCCGCCCACATGCGGGTAGTGCGCTACCTGGCCGGGCTGGCGGCCAAGGGCACCAGAATCTACTACCTCACCGGTAACCACGACGAGCTGCTGCGCAAATTCGCGGGCATGAAACTAGGTCATTTTCAGCTCGATAACAAGCTGGTGCTCGACCTGCCCCACGGCCGCACCTGGCTGTTTCACGGCGACGTGTTCGACGTGACCATGCGCCACGCACGCTGGCTGGCCAAGCTGGGCGGCAAGGGCTACGACCTGCTCATTCTACTTAACCGACTGGTAAACTTTAGCTTGCAAAAGCTGGGCCGGCCCAAAGTGGCGCTGTCGAAGGCCGTGAAAAACCGGGTGAAAAGCGCCACCAGCCTCATCAGCGACTTCGAGCAGACGGCCGCTGCCATCGCCGCCGGCCAAGGCTACCGATACGTGGCCTGCGGCCACATTCACCAGCCTGAAATAAAGACCCTGGCCCCGCCCCAGGGCGAGATAACCTACTTGAATTCGGGCGATTGGGTTGAAAACCTGACTGCCCTTGAATACACTGCCGAGGCCGGCTGGGCCCTCTACCGCTACGCCGACGACCCGCGCATGGCCACCCCGCCCAACAACCCTGGCGAGGCCCCCGAAGCTGAAGACCTCGCCGCCGACGCCGCGCCCGCCGCCTTGCTCGAAAGCCTGCTGGCCGAGTTTAAATTGAAATGAGTAATAAAATTTGTCCTTGTGAGCAGCGCGCAGCAATCGCACCCGAACGACTCGTTCTAGTGCAAGTACTACGCGCTGCTCGCAGGGGAAATGTCTAGTATATGAACATCTTATACGCCATTCAGGGCACCGGCAACGGCCACCTGATGCGCGCCCTCGACGTGGTGCCGCTGCTGCAAGCCCGCGTGGCAGCCCTGGGCGGCCAACTCGACCTGCTGGTGAGCGGCCCGCCCGCCGACCTGCCGCTGCCCTTTGCCGTGCGCTACCGGGTGGGCGGCATGGGCTTTTTATTTGGCAAAAAAGGCGGAATTAACTTCGTGAAGACCTTCCGGCAGTTTAACTCGGCGGGGTTTGTGCACGATATCCGACACCTGCCGGTGGAAAGCTACGACCTGGTAATCAATGATTTTGAGCCCGTGTCGGCCTGGGCCTGCCGGCTGCGCCACCGCCCCTGCGTGGCCCTGAGCCACCAGAGCGCCGTGCTGCACCCTGCCGCGCCCCGGCCCAAGGACGAGGACCCCGCCGGCCGGGCCGTGCTGCGGCACTACGCCCCGAGCACGGCGCAGTATGGCTTTCATTTTCAGGAATATGCGCCCGGCATCAGCACGCCCGTCATCCGGCGGCAGGTGCGCGAATTGGCTTCCACCGATGAGGGCCATTATACAGTATACTTGCCGGCTTTCGATGAAGAAACGCTGGTGAAGCGCCTGCGCTACCTCAGCCGCTCGGTGCGGTGGGAGGTGTTTTCGAAGCACAGCCCGCAGCCCGCCACCTACGGCAACGTGCGCGTGTGGCCCGTTAGCGGCGATGATTTTCTGCACAGCCTGGCCCGGGCTCGGGGCGTGCTGTGCGGCGCGGGCTTCGAGACGCCCGCGGAGGCGCTGTACCTGGGTAAGAAGCTGCTGGTCATTCCGATGAAGCAGCAGTACGAGCAGCAGTGCAACGCCACTGCGCTGGCCGACATGGGCGTGCCCGTGGTGCGCGGCCTCAAGGATAAGCACCTGGCCCGCATCGACGACTGGCTGCACCGCTGCCAGCCCGTGCCCGTACACTATCCCGACCGCACCGGCGAGGTGCTCGACCAACTGCTGGCCGAGCAGCTAGGGGTGCCCCGGCCGCGACCGGCCGCCCTGGCGTTATAAGGTGTAACGCTGCGTTGCGGCCCTGGCCCAGCGAAGCGGCAACTGGCCGGTGGTGGCCCGGTGGCCGCTTGTTTCTGTATTCTTGTGACTTATTCCGGCCGGTGGCTGGTTCTGCTTTAATGCCCGACGACCCGCTCCTGACCATCCAGCGCCCGCTGGCTCTGCCCCCGGCTTTTTTCCCCGCTACCACCCCTAGCCATTATTCGCGGGCCGACTTCGGGCCTGATTTTCACTGGGGCGCGGCCTGCGCGGCCTACCAGGTGGAGGGCGCCTGGCAGCAGCAGGGCAAGGGCCCGAGCATCTGGGACGAGTTTACGCGCCGGCCGCGGGCCATTGCGCGGGGCGAGCACGCGCGGGTAGCCACCGATTTTTTCAGCCGCTATGAGCAGGACCTTGACCTGGCCCAAAATTTGGGCCTGACTGATTTTCGCTTTTCAGTGAGTTGGCCGCGGGTGCTGCCCGAGGGGGTGGGCGCCCTCAACCGGCGCGGGCTCGACTTCTACGACCGCCTGGTAGATGCCTGCCTGGAGCGCGACCTGCGCCCCTGGCTCACGGTCTACCACTGGGATTTGCCGCTGGCCTTGCAACAGCGCGGCGGCTGGGCCAACCGCGCCGTGGTGGATTGGCTAGCCGACTACGCCCAGGTGCTGGCCCGCCGCCTCGGCGACCGCGTGCAGCACTGGATGGTGCTCAACGAGCCGATGGTGTTCGTGGGGGCCGGGCACGCGCTGGGCATCCATGCGCCGGGGCGGCGTAGCCTGCCGGCGTTTCTGGCGGCGGCCCACCACGCCACGCTGGCCCAGGCCGAGGGCGGCCGGGCGCTGCGGGCGGCCTTGCCGAGCACGGCCCGCATCGGCACCACGTTTTCGTGCTCCTACATTACGCCCGCCCGGCCCGGCCACGGGCCTAGCGAAGCTGCTGCCCGACGCGTCGATGCCGTGCTCAACCGCCTCTTTGTGGAGCCGGCCCTTGGGCTGGGCTATCCTACCGAAGAGCTGCCCACGCTGGGCTGGCTGCTGCGCCGCTACCAAAGGCCCGGCGACGCCGAGCGCCAGAAGTTCGACTTCGACTTTTGGGGCATTCAGAACTACACCCGTGAGGTGGTGCGCGCCGCGCCCTGGCTGCCGCTCATCGGGGCGGCGCTGGTGCCCGCCGCCAAGCGCGGCGTGCCCGCCACCGAGATGGGCTGGGAGGTGCTGCCCGAGTCGGTTTACGAAATGCTAAAAAAATACGCCGCATATCCCGACGTGCCCGAATTGTACATTACTGAGTCGGGCGCCGCCTTTGCCGACCAGCCGGTGGGCGGCCGCGTGCCCGATGCGGCGCGGCTGGCCTACTACCAGGCCGTCATCGGGCAGGTGCTGCGGGCCCGCCGCGAGGGCGTGCGGGTCAACGGCTATTTCCCCTGGAGCTTCACCGATAACTTCGAGTGGGCCGAGGGCTACCGCCCGCGCTTCGGCCTGGTGCACGTCGACTACGAAACCCAGGAGCGCACCGTGAAAGACTCGGGCCGCTGGTACGGCGAGTTCCTGGCCGGGGCCGATGTGCGGGTGGGGCAATAGCTTTTTAACACAAAACGTCATGCTGAGCTTGCCGAAGCATCTCTACCGCGCCGCTAGGGCCGTTCAGTAGAGATGCTTCGGCAAGCTCAGCATGACGTTTTTTAATAAATACTCCTACTGCGTCAGCAGCGTGTCGCGCATTGCCATAAACCGCTCGATGAGCTGGCTGGGCTGCTGCTCGTCAAATTCGCCGAAGCCCAGCACGAAGCCCGGCGCGGGCTGCACGAAACGGATGGCCTCGTTCACGGCGTCGAGGTACTGGCCGAAGCGGGTGCGGTCGCCCTCGGCGGCAGCCAGCTCAGCGTCCCAGCGCAGGGCGGCCGGGCCTTTGCGCACCAGAAAGGGCAGCACAAACGGGATGTAATGGCTGAAAACCGGGTTCTCAGTGCTCGTCAGCCGCGTATCGGGCCACACGTGAAACTCACCGAACGAGGCCGGCGGCGCCACTACGAAGCGCGCCTGCTCCTCGGCCATCGCCGTGAACAACTCGGCGCGGTTGGGCTGGGAGTAGAGCTGCGCGTAGGCCGCGTACCACACCGTGATGCCGGCCTGATTCACAAGCTGGTAGGGGTGAAACGAGCTGGCTAGCCCCACCCCGCCGTGCTCGCCGATAATCAGGTTGTAAAGCTGCCCAAACTGCGCTAGGTCAGTCGATTGGCGGTAGGGATTGTCGGTGAGGCCGTAGAGGTAGAAGCTGGCGAAGTCGGTGAGCGAGGGCGGCGCAGGGGCGCCGGAAGCGGGAGAGTCGGACACGGGAGAACAGGGTGAGCTAGCGGCCCGGTTGGGGTGGGCCAGGGGCGTAAAGTTCGGGCGCGGTCGGCTTTCGATTGCCGGGGCGGTGCTACTTTCGGCCCGGTGCCGCCTAGTGGCCTGATTATCTTCCTTTTCCCACCCGTTTGACTTATGCCTATTTCCCGTCGTCATTTTTTGCAGCAGGCGGCTACTGTGGCGGCTACGGCCACCCTGGCGCCGCACGCCATCGCCCACGAACTGGCTGGCCCCCTTTTCTTCGAAATCTCGCTGGCTGAGTGGTCGCTGCACAAGGCGCTGTTCAGCAAGCAGTTGGATAACCTCGACTTTCCGGCTATTGCTAAAAAGGAGTACGGTATCAGCGTAGTGGAGTACGTCAACCAGTTTTTCAAGGATAAAGCCCAGGATACCAAGTACCTGAACGAGCTGTTGCAGCGCTGCCGCGACAACGACGTGCGCAATCACCTCATTATGGTCGACGGCGAGGGCGACCTCGGCGCGCCCAACCAGGCCGAGCGCCTGAAGGCGGTCGAAAACCACTACAAATGGGTCGATGCCGCCAAGTACCTGGGCTGCCGCACTATCCGGGTCAACGCCTTTGGCAAGGGCACGGCCGCCGAGGTGCAGCAGGCGGCCATCGACGGCCTGAGCCGGCTGAACGAGTACGCCCAGAAGGCGGGCATCAACGTGATAGTAGAAAACCACGGCAGCTATACCTCTGATGGTCAGTGGCTCCTGAAAACCATTCGGCAGGTTGATAAGAAGAGCGTGGGCATCTTGCCCGATTTCGGCAATTTCTGCATCCGGCGCGATACCGGCGAGCTGTACCAGGGCACCTGCCTCGAATCGTACGACAAGTACAAGGCCATCAAAGAGTGGATGCCGCTAGCCAAGGGCGTGAGCGCCAAAACGTTTGAGTTCGATACGGCCGGCAACTGCGTCGAAACCGACTACAATAAGATGTTTCGCATCATTAAGGATTCGGGCTTCCGGGGCTACGTGGGCATCGAGTACGAGGGCGAGAAGCTGAGCGAAGCCGACGGCATCCGCAAAACCAAGGCGCTGCTGGAGCGCGTGGGCCGGGTGTAAGGCGCAGTAGCGCGGACTTGTAGTCCGCAAGTGGCCCGTTCGGGTCGCGGACTAAAAGTCCGCGCTACTTTCGCCCCATGCTGCTCACGATTACCACCACGCATCAGCCCGCCACCGACCTCGGCTACCTGCTCCACAAAAACCCGGCGCGCCTGCAAAGCGTGGAGATTACCGGCGGCCAGGCCCACGTGTTTTACCCCGAAGCTACGGCCGAGCGCTGCACCGCTGCCCTGCTGCTCGACCTCGACCCCGTGGGTCTGGTGCGCGGCCGGGGCGAGCGCGGCGGCGAGGGCTTTTCTTTGCAGGAGTACGTGAACGACCGGCCCTACGTGGCCTCGTCGTTCTTGAGCGTGGCCCTGAGCAAGGCCTTCGGCACGGCCATGAACGGCACCTGCAAAGACCGCCCCGCGCTACCCGCCGAGGCCCTGCCGCTGGCCGTGACCGTGGCCGTGGTATCGGCCCCCGGCCCCGACTGGCCCCGCCGCCTCTTCGAGCCGCTAGGGTATCAGGTGGAGATGAATACCTACCCGCTCGACCCCACCCAGCCCACCTGGGGCGATAGCGGCTACTACACCCTGCATCTGCGCCACGCGGGCCTGCGCTTGCAAGACGTACTCACGCACCTCTACGTGCTGCTGCCGGTGCTCGACAACGACAAGCACTACTACGTAGACCAGAACGAGGCCGAAAAGCTGCTGCACCGCGGCGCCGACTGGCTGCCCCGCCACCCCGAGCGCGGCTTCATCACGCGCCGCTACCTGCGCTACCGCGCGCTTTACGTGAACCCGCTGCTGGCCAGGCTGCTGGAAGGGGAGGAAGCGGAAGAGCCCTCCGCGGGCGCCTCTCCCCCCGGCCCCCTCTCCGAAAAAGGAGAGGAGGAGCCTGACGCTATGCACGAGGCAACTGAACAAAAGCTAGAGCTAGAAACTACGGCTAGTCCCCCCTCTCCTTTTTCGGAGAGGGGACTAGGGGGTGAGGCGCCCACCGAGGCCGACCAATCGAAACCTGAAAGGGTTTCCCTCCACGACCAGCGCCTCCAGCAAGTGGCGCAGGAAATCTACGACCTAGGCCCCAAGCGCGTGCTCGACCTGGGCTGCGGCGAGGGCAAGCTGTTGCGCCTGCTGCTGCGCCAGCCCAAAATCGAGTACATCTTGGGCATGGATGTATCGCACCAGGCGCTGGCCCGCGCCGCCCAGCGCTTGCATCTGGCCGAGATGCCCCCGCGCCAGCGCGCCCGCCTCGACCTCATCCAAGGCTCGCTCCTGTATAAGGATGAGCGCCTGACCGGCTTCGACGCGGCGGCGCTGGTGGAGGTTATCGAGCACCTCGACCCTAGCCGCCTCGCGGCCCTCGAAGCCGTGGTGTTTGGGCAGGCGCGCCCGGCGCACGTGTTCGTCACGACCCCCAACGCCGAGTACAACCAAGTCTACGAGGCGCTGAGCGCCGGCACCTTCCGCCACGCTGACCACCGCTTCGAGTGGACCCGCGCCGAGTTTGCCGCTTGGGCTAGCGGCGTGGCTGAGCGCCACGGCTACCAAGTGCGGCTAGCGGCGATGGGCGAGGAAGTGGCGGGGCTAGGGGCGCCCTCGCAGCTGGCGGTGTTTGCGCTCAATTAAGGATTGTATTGATTGCCAAATTCTATTTGCCGCTTATAATAAGCCTGTATAATCTCTTTATCAAACCATCTTCCTGCTTCGGCGGGATTAAAGCTTACTAACATACCATCCTTATCAAAATCACTAAATGTTACATTCGCAAGGAATGTGTACGTATGCAATAAGTATGATTTAGCTGTTGCCAGCCGGTCAGATTTTGGGCTATAGTGGTTTATATAAGTTAAGATACTGTTAAAATTAGTTTCTTGCCAGTTTTGGGATATAGTTGAAACCGGTTGGTCGAGTAAGTCCAATCCAATGCCATTTAGTAACGCTAGGCAACCTTCCTCTATCATCTTCTGGTACCTTGTAGACTCAGCCCATTCTTGCGTAAAGTCGATAGAAATAAATTTCCAATACGCTTTAGTAAAATTGCTCGGTAGCAAAAATACGCTTATGATTTCGCCGATATTCTCATCGAAATAGAGAAGAATGTCCTTCCTGAGTTCGTGAATTTCAGCAAAACTTACAGCTATTCTACTGCCATCTAGTTCCGTTCTATAAAAGCCACTATCATCCTCGTTACTCATTATGCAAAAGATTGACCAGCTCATCTGGCTGGGTTAGGTCAATGATTATCAACTTGTCTGCTATGCCGTGCGCTTGCAAATAAGCGATTTCCGACTGAAACGGCTGGTCGTCCAGCCAGTAGAAGTCGCTGGCTAAGTCAATGGCCTCGGTTTTCAGGGTGTCCCAATTTGTCTGCTGCACGGCTTGGCGCAGTTTCTCCAGCGTCGCTGGCAGCAGGAAGCGGGCTAGGTAGCGGAGGGTGGGCACACTGTCGCCCTTGCAGTGCGTGGTGAGCCAATAGCAGTCGAAATGCTGGGTGATGAACTCGACAAACTCATCCACGCTGGGCGCAGCCTGCGTGTGTTTAGCGGTCAGTAAAACGCCGTCGATGTCGAGGTAAAGCTTTGTCATAAAGGGGAAGCCGCGGTGGCCCGCTAGGGCTTCAAGGTACGGCAAGCACTTAAAAAAGCGCTTTGCCGCCCGGTATGGGTCGTACTTTTAGCCTTCCCAATTACCGCCTGGCCCGCTTTGTGGCCTCTTCTATGCAAAAAAGTATTTACCCGCTAGGGGCGTGGCTGCTGGTGCTGCTCTTGCTGTGGCACCCGGCCCTGGCCCAGTCGCGTTTCACCATCAGCGGCACCGTGCAGGATGCTACCTCGGGCGAAAATCTCACCGGCGCCACCGTGCGAGTGCGCGAGCTGCCCGGCGTGGGCACCGGCGCCAATGCCTACGGCTTCTACACCCTCACCGTGCCGGCCGGCACCTACACGCTGGAAGCCAGCTTTGTAGGCTACGCCAGCCAGCCGCGCACGCTCACCATCGGGGCTAGCCAGCGCGTCGATTTCAAACTCAAGCCCAGCGGCAACGACCTGAGCGAAGTGGTGGTGACCGGCCGCAGCGCCGACGCCAACATCAGCAAGGCGCAGATGGGCGTCGAAAGGCTCGACCTCAAGCAGATAGCCAAGGTGCCGGTGCTCTTTGGCGAGAAGGACGTCATCAAAACGCTGACCTTGCTGCCGGGCATCAAGTCGGCCGGGGAGGGGAGCAGCGGCTTTTCGGTGCGCGGCGGGGCCGTGGACCAGAACCTGATTCTACTCGACGAGGCGCCCGTGTACAACGCCTCGCACTTACTTGGGTTCTTCTCGACCTTCAACTCCGACGCCATCAAGGATGTGACCGTGTTTAAGGGCGGGATGCCGGCGCAGTACGGCGGGCGCCTGTCGTCGGTGGTCGATATTAAGATGAAGGACGGCAACAACCAGCAGCTGCACGGCAGCGGCGGCATCGGGCTCATCGCCAGCCGGCTAGCCCTGGAGGGGCCGATTGTGAAGGACAAAGGCTCGTTTATCGTGACGGCCCGGCGCACCTACGCCGACGTGTTTTTGAAGTTCTCGAAAAACGAGACGACCAAAAATTCGAGCCTGTATTTCTACGACGTCAACGCCAAGGCCAACTACGCGCTCAATCAGCGCAACCGGCTCTACCTCAGTGCCTACCTAGGGCGCGATGCCCTCGGGCTGGCTAATACCTTCGGGCAGTACTACGGCAACAAGACGGCCACGCTGCGCCTCAATCACTTGTTCAGCGACCGGGTATTTTCCAATACCTCGCTCATTTTCAGTAAGTACGACTACGAAATCGACATCACCTCCAACGCGCAGAATTTCAGCATTATCTCAAAAATTCAGGACCTGAATCTGAAGCAGGATTTCGAGTTTACGCCCAGCAACACCCAGACGTTCCGCTTCGGGGCCAACGCCATCTACCACACCATCACGCCGGGCTACGTGGTGGCCGACGCCGGCTCGTCGGTAAACGGCACGGCCGACCGCACCAACTACTCGCTCGAAACCGCCGCCTACGCCTCGCACGAATGGCAGGCCACGCCGCAGCTCAACTTCACCACCGGCGTGCGGCTGTCGGGTTTCAGCCTGCTTGGGCCGGGTACCTACTCGACCTACGATGCCAACGGCACCGTGCTTACGTCCACGCCCTACTCGCAGAGGAACCAGTTTCTGAAAACCTACGTGCGCCTGGAGCCGCGCTTTGCGGCCAGCTACCAGATTAATGAGGCCAGCCAGCTCAAGGCTGGCTACGCCCGCAACGTGCAGAACCTACACCTGCTCAGCAACTCCAGCACCTCGCTGCCCACCGACCTCTACGTGCCCACCACCTTCAACGTGAAGCCCGAAACCTCCGACCAGGTGTCGGCCGGCTACTACCGCACGCTGGGGCCCGACAAGAAGTATTCGTTCACGGTCGAAACCTACTACAAGGCCCTGGGCAACCAGATTGACTACCGCGACGGCACGCAGCTGCGCGGTAATTTCGACGTGGAGGCCAGCCTGCTCTACGGCACCGGGCGAGCCTACGGCATCGAGTTTTTGCTGCGCAAAGACGTGGGCCGCTTCACCGGCTGGCTAGGGTACACGCTGAGCAAGAGCCAGCGCCAGTTCGCGGAAATCAACGGCGGCGCGTGGTTCAACGCCCGCCAGGACCGGCCGCACGACGTGTCGGTAGTGGGTATCTATCAGCTCAATAAGAAGTGGACGTTCTCGGGTACCTTCCTGATGAGCACCGGCAACGCGGCTACCTTCCCGGTGGGCAAGTACGCGGTGGCTGGCCAGGTGGTGAGCCTCTACGGCCAGCGCAACGCCGACCGGCTGCCCTACTACCAGCGCCTCGACCTGGGCGCCACCTACGAGAAGCCCGGCCAGGAGGGTCACCGCTTCCACAGCAGCTGGTCGTTCTCGATTTACAATGCCCTGGGGCGTCAAAACCCCTACAGCATCCGCTTCCAGCCCGACCCGAACGACGCCAGCAAAACCCAGGCCGTGCAAACCGCGCTGTTTCGGATGGTGCCCTCGGCCACGTATAATTTCAGCTTTTAAGCGGCTGATAGTAAATAATTTATTTTTCGTGTCATGCTGAGCTTGCCGAAGCATCTCTACCGCGCCGCTAGGGGCACTAACCCAACGAAGCGGTAGAGATGCTTCGGCAAGCTCAGCATGACGTTCCAATAGTTGCTATGTCTGAAAAGTCACCCAATCGCTTGATTATGTTGCTGCTGGCTGCCCTGCTGCTAGCCAGCACCGGCTGCGAGAAAGTCGTCAACCTCGACCTCAAAACCTCGGCCACGCAGCTCGTTATCGAGGGCAACCTGGTGGACGACAACCGTCCCTGCCAGGTCAGCCTCAGCACCTCGGCTAACTACACCGACGCCAACAATTTCGCGCCCGTTGCCGGCGCCACCATTACCCTGGCCGACAACGCGGGCAGCACCGAAACCCTGCGCGAGGCCACACCCGGCCAGTACGTGGGCGCCACCATCAAGGGCGTGCCGGGTCGCACCTACACGCTGCGGGTGGCTACGGGCGGCGGGTCCTACGTGGCCGTGTCTACACTGCCCGCGCCGGTGGTGCCCTTCGAGAAGCTGAGCACCCAGGTCAGCCCCGTGGGCAACAATATCCAGGCAGTGGTGGACTACACCGACCCCGTGGGGCTGGGCAACAGCTATCTCTTCCGCCAGTACCGCAACGGCCGCATCAACAACGCCATCTTCGTGCAAAACGACCAGTTTACCGACGGCAAGCACATCACCCAAACCCTGCGCAGCTTCAGCAACAGCAGCACCGACCCCAACGGCTTCAACAAGCTCGCGGCGGGCGACAGCCTCCAGGTCGAGATGCAAAACATCGACGCCAACGTCTACGAGTATTTCCGCACCCTCAACCAGATTCTGACCGTCGGCGGCGCCCCCAGCACCACCCCTGCCAACCCCAAATCGAATTTCTCGGGCGGCGCGCTAGGGTATTTCAGCGCCCATTCGCGGCGGGTGCTGCGGATTAAGGTGCAATAGATATTACTTAAATTACTGCCTCTAACCGGAAACTGTAATTTCAATTTCTAAATCCTGCATATCGTCTTCTAAGCCATTTGCCATGATTATAAAGCGGTTTGAACTGCCCTTAGTATTGAGCGCATAGTCTTTTACATCGTGAATTTCTTCAGCTTCTTTAGTGGCGTAGTTGAAGAAATAAAGCGGCATGGTTTCTATCCTGGATAAGTCAGCGTTGAAGTTGACCTTTTGTACAAAAATTCCGTCTATTCGCTCGATTTTGAAATTGGAAAAATAACCTTCGAAAAAGCTTATTGATGGCTCTGTTTGGTAGAACACAAGTGGCTCATCATCTCCAAAATAGTCGCAGGCTCCCACCGAAATTTCTTCGCCCATAATGTACTGGTAGCGAAGTGTTAAATACATATTAGGTACATCATGCACGATGATAAGGGCTGTCTCATCATGTGTAGCTTGGTCTTCTGGAGCCAACTTGTCGCGCACAAAACTTATTAGCAGGCCAACCAATAAAAAGGGTAGGGCCACAAGTATCGCCACAAAAATTAGACAGCCGATGAATATATCAGTGAGCCCATTGCTGCGCTGACTTGCTGCCGAAATGATTTTCTTGCGAATTGTTAAGCCTTCCATAAGGTCACTCTAATTTATTGATTTTACTCCACGCTTAATCTCAAATGCCCGCCTAGCCCTTCCCGAATAATCCGCATCAGCGTGGAAAGGCGGATATCCGAGGCATCGTTTTCGATGCGGGAAATATAGGTTTTGGTGGTGCCGCATTTCTCGGCTAGCTGGGCCTGGGTCAGGCCTTTTTCTTTGCGGAGTTCTTGTAGCATGGCGCCGAGCTTGAAGGCTTCAAATCCTTCCTCGTAGGCTTCGCGGGCGGGGGTGCCGGGCTCGCCGTATTGCGCGGTGAGGTGGTCGGCAAAGGAAGTGAGGTGGCTAGCGGGCTGGTTTTTCATCGAAGTATTGCTGTTTTAGTTGCTCCGCCAGGGCCAATTCGTTCTTGGGTGTTTTGGGCGTCTTCTTCTGAAAGCCGTTCACCAGAATTATCAGCTTGCTTTTGTCGAAAAAGCTAAAGACGCGGTAGATATCGGTGCCGACTTCTACCCGTATTTTGTAGAGGCCGGAGCTGCCGGTGAGATGCTTGAAGTATTTTTCGGGCACCCGGTCTACGGTAGCCAGCAGCTGTAAGGTCCAGTTGAATTTTCGTTGTACCTCCGGCTTCAGCATAGCGAAGAAGTCTAGGTAGTACTGGCGGTAGTAAAATACATTGCGAACAAACTCGGCGGCCATTCGCCAAAGTTAGCTGATTAGCTAACAGTGACAAGCTCTTTTTCATGCCTTTCGATACCTTAAAACTCCCCGAACTCTCGCTGGTGCTGCTCATTGGCAGCACGGGCGCGGGCAAGTCCACGTTTGCGCGGCGCCTGTTCAAGCCCACCGAAGTGGTGTCGTCGGATACCTGCCGGGGCCTGGTATCGGATGATGAAAACAGCCTCGACGCCACCAACGACGCCTTCGACCTGCTGCACTACTGGGTAGCCAAGCGCCTCAAGCGCGGCCGCCTCACGGTCGTTGATGCCACCAACGTGCGCGCCGAAGACCGCAAGGCCTTCGTGGCCCTGGCCCGGCAGTACCACTGCCTGCCGGTGGCCATCGTGCTCGACGTGCCCGAGAGCGTGGCCACCGACCGCAATCGCCAGCGGCCCGACCGCGCCGGCCTCAAGCCCCACGTTATTGCCAACCACCGCCGCCTGCTGCGCCAAAGCCTGCGCACGCTGAAAGCCGAGGGCTTCCGGCACCTCTACCACCTGCGCGGGGTGGAGGAAATCGACGCCGTGCAGCACATTGTGCGCGACCCGCTGCACAACAACCGCCAGCAGGAAACCGGCCCCTTCGACATCATCGGCGACGTGCACGGCTGCTACCGCGAGTTGTGCGAGCTACTGGCCGCCCTCGGGTATGCGGTGGAGGAAACGCCGGTGCTGGATGCGCGCGATTTGGGCGTGCGAGTGGTGCGCCCGGAGAGCGAAGCCGACCCTAGCCGCAAGGTTATTTTCCTGGGCGACCTCGTGGACCGCGGCCCCGCCTCACCGCAGGTGTTGCGCCTGGTAATGAGCATGGTGCGCGACGGCCTGGCCCTGTGCGTGCCCGGCAACCACGACATCAAGCTGCTGCGCTACCTCAACGGCAAAAACGTATCGCACACCCACGGCCTGGCCGAAACCATCGCCCAGCTCGATGCCGAAACGCCCGCCTTCAAGGAGCAGGTGCGCCTGTTTCTGGACAAGCTGGTGAGCCACTACGTGCTCGACGGCGGCCGCTTGGTGGTGGCCCACGCCGGCCTCACCGAGGAAATGCAGGGCCGCGGCTCGGGGGCGGTGCGCAACTTCGCGCTGTTTGGCGAAACCACCGGCGAAACCGACGAATTTGGCCTGCCCGTGCGCTACCACTGGGCCAGCGAGTACCGCGGCCGGGCCATGGTGGTGTACGGCCACACGCCCGTGCCCGAGCCCGAATGGCTCAACAATACCATCGATATTGATACCTGCTGCGTGTTTGGCGGCCGCCTCACGGCCCTGCGCTACCCCGAGCGGGCCCTCGTGACGGTGCCCGCCCACCAGGTGTACGCCGAGCCCAGCCGCCCGCTGCACTACAACCCGCACCGCCCTAGCAGTAGCGCGGACTTTGTAGTCCGCGTCCCCGGCGGAAACCCGAACGATGAAAACGGCGCGGAGACGCGGACTACAGCGTCCGCGCTACACTCCGCCCAGCAGCAGCACGACGACCTGCTCGATATCCGCGACGTGACCGGCAAGCAGCTCATCAACACGCGCTTGCTGAACACCGTGACCGTGCGCGAGGAAAACGCCGTGGCTGCCCTGGAGGTGATGTCGCGCTTCGCCCTCAACCCCAAGTGGCTGCTCTACCTGCCGCCCACCATGTCGCCCACCGAAACCTCGGAGCTGCCCGATATGCTGGAGCACCCGGCCGAGGCCTTCGCCTACTACCAGCGCCAGGGCGTGGCGCGCGTGGTGTGCGAGGAAAAGCACATGGGCAGCCGCGTGGTCGTAGTATTGGGCAAAGACGAAGCCGCCATCCAGCGCCGGCTAGGGGTGGTGGGCGAGGGGATTGGCAAATGCTACACCCGCACCGGCCGCAACTTCTTCACCGACGAAGCGCTGGAAACTGCCTTCCTCGCCCGCCTGCGCGACGCCCTCACGGCCGCCGGCTTCTGGGAAAAATTCAACACCGACTGGGTGTGTCTTGATGCCGAACTGCTGCCGTGGTCGGCCAAGGCCCAGGAACTGGTGAAAAGCCAGTACGCCGCCGTGGCTGCCGCTGCTACTGCCGCCCTGCCCCAGGCCGAAACCGCGCTAGCCGCCGCGGCCGCCAGGGGGTTAGCCGGCGCCGATGCCCTGCTGGCCCGCACCAGCGCCCGCCGCGCCGCGGCCACCGACTACGCCGACGCCTACCGTCGCTACTGCTGGCCCGTGCAGTCGCTCGACGACCTCAAACTGGCGCCCTTCCACCTGCTGGCCACCGAGGGCCATACCTACTTCGACCGCGACCACGCCTGGCACATGGAAACCCTGCGCGCCCTGAGCCTCGCCGACCCGCGCCTGCTGCGCGCCACGCCCTACCGCGTGGTCGACCTCACCAACCCCGCCGAAATCGAGGCGGCT